>Ga0181521_10000261_pt1 | contig 62899 bp, 55 predicted proteins | sample PEATcosm2014_Bin_32_FD_119764 | JGI IMG/M metagenome (GOLD analysis project Ga0181521, IMG submission 119764) | Peatland microbial communities from MTU Mesocosm Facility, Houghton, MI, USA - PEATcosm2014_Bin02_60_metaG | ecosystem: Environmental > Terrestrial > Soil > Wetlands > Peat | place... | reverse complement strand
CGCAATAATTTGCTGCGTTCGCCCAAGGGAACCATTAAAACGGAAGAGTCCTGCGCGACAGAAGGCAACGACGGAAGAATATTCTGCGGTCCAATCGCAGCGTTGAGTTTTTACACAGCCTCGACCCATTGCGGACGTTCGTGGCCGCCGGCAGCGTGCCAACGCTGACGTCGCGCGCCGCCATGGCTTGCAGCTCTGCGGCACCATTGCAATGCATGACCCTGATAAGAAGTGCTTCTCCTCCGAAGCAGCCGGCCTTGTCCAGATCTGGCGCGATCAGCGGATCAACAGGCACTGTTCCCAGAACCATCTCTCCCGTCCATGTGCCGACGCTCCACGCACCAGGATCGACATATGCGCGATTGCCGTAAAGCCGCCAACGGGCGAGCCCCCCGAGCGGCGAGGCGGTTACGAGTGGGTCAACCTCCGGCTCCCGACTCATCGTATTCGGCCTGTAGGCTGATCCGCTGGGCAGCGGGATCATGTCTGCGGCCTGGCAATACATGGCTTCGCAATCGCCACACCAAATGCACGATCGCCTTTGGCGCGAGCATCAGCAGCGCGGCCAGAGCGTCAGCCTGCCGCTGGCGCGCCGTATTCAGAACGGGATGCTGCCAGATCATTTGAACATCAGCGCCAGACCGCCCGCTGCCGTAACGCCCATGGCAACCCTCACAAACGCTTGGTGGGTGAACGCACGAAAAACCCGAGTGCCCAGCCATGACCCGCAGATGACGGGGCCGATAAGCAGTGCATAGTTCTGCATCACGACGTGGTCGATGGCGTTGCGCTGCCATAGCAAAATGCCGGAGGACAGCTGGATAATCAGAATGAACGGCTGCATGACCGCGCGCTGGCGCTCTTTCGTCATGCCACAGGCGGCACACCAGATCGTCGGTATGGGCGCCGAGACGCCGGTCAGGCCGCCGCAAAGGCCGCCGGCGAGGCCGGCCAGGACTTCAACGGCCGGATGCTGCGTCGTGAGCCGTACGCCAGGCTTGCACAGCCACCATGCGCTCGCACCGGCAACGACAGCGCCGGCAATCGCCCCGAACACGTGCTTGTCGATAACGCTGAGCAGGGCGAGCCCCACGGGCACGGCGGTGATGCCGGCAAGTACCAGAGGCCAACGCACGGTGTACGCAATGTCCCGGCGCAGCGAAATCATGCTGATGACCTGGCCTGTCAGAGAGCAAAGCGCGGTTAACGCCACAGTCCTGATGGGATCGAAAACGAGCATGAACAGGGGCGTTGCCACAGTTGGAAACCCCACACCCGTCATGCCTGAGATACCGCTGGCGACAAATATGCCACTGATGAGCCAGACTGCCTCGACAGTCATGCTGACGCACTCGCGGTAGCCGAGCGTCGAGCAAGCGAAAACAGCCAAGCCGGTTCAGCTATTTCGCGTGGCCGCGCGGATAACTCTTCGGTTGCGCGCTGGCGCGACGCGCATGCGGCCGTTGAGGCACCGCCCGCTTTCCGACTCCGGCTTCGCTGCACTGCATGTCCTCTCTGGTGTCAACGTGATGCCGTCGGTGGCACCCGGGCAATTTGCCCATATGATCGAACCGCCCAATGATCGAACCGCATTGGCTCGCTCTTGTCTTGATGCCTGGCTGAAATTTTGCTGAAAGTATTCGGCGACCCCTTGCGCAGGCCGGGCAGATGAAGTGCCAGAAATACCAGTTCGATCGTTTTGTCCTCGATCTCCGGCGCGGCGTGCTGCTGGCGGACGGCGTGGAATGCCGCCTGCGGCCTAAATCCTTTGCGCTTCTGCAACTTCTTGTGGAAAATCCCGGCCGCCTGATCGATCGCGACGAAATCATGCAGGCCGTGTGGCCGGGCTTGTTCGTCACCGACGACAGCATTGCCCAATGCGTGCGGGACATCCGCCGCAACCTGGACGATTCGGACCAGCGGTTGTTGCGCACGATGAAAGGACGTGGCTACCGCTTTGTCGCGTCGGTTGTCACGGAGCCGCAGCAAGGCGTCGTGGCGTCGCCGCCGCCTCTGGACGCCCCGCGAGCTGCCAGAACGCTACCAGGCAATGACGCCGAATACCGCCAGATCAGCGCAATGTCTTGTGAGCTGATTGGCCCCGCCGAACCAGCCGACGGCCTCGATCTGGAAACTTTGCGTGAGGCGGTCGCCGATCTGCAGCGCTGCATCTCCGGCATCGTCGCACGGCATGACGGAGTCATCGTCAATCGGCAGGCGAACACACTGCTCATCCTGTTCGGGTATCCCGCGGCGCATGAACACAACGCTGAACAAGCTGTTCGCGCTGGCCTCGAACTATGCGCCGTGGTCGGTGCCGCGAGACCGGGAGCAAGAGGGTTGACCGGATGCCGCATCGGCGTGGCAACCGGCGTGGTCATCATTGGTACCCGGGTCGCGGACGGTGAGCTGGCACCGCAGGACATCGTCGGCAACGCCCCAATCCTGGCCGCGCGGCTGCAATTGTCGGCCCAACCGAACGAGACGCTGATCGATGCAGTCACCCGCCGCCTGATCGGCAACCTGTTCGACTGTCGCGACCCCGGCACGATGGTAGCCACCGGCGGCAGCGAACCGATACAGTTTTGGCGTGTGGTGGGAGCGCACGCCGGGGAAAGCCGGTACGAGGCGTTACGGGGGCCGGCGCTGAGTCCGCTGATCGGCCGTGATGAAGAGATCGAACTGCTGTTGCGCCGCTGGCGCCGTGCGCAGATGGGAGACGGCCAGGCGGTGCTGATCTCCGGCGAACCCGGCATCGGCAAATCGCGCTTGACCGCGGAGCTCGAGCAACGTCTGCACACCGAGCCCCATCTACGCCTGCGCTATTTTTGCTCACCGTATCACCAGGACAGCGCCTTTTACCCGCTTGCCGATCAGCTTGGGCGAGCATCCGGCTTTTCGCCGCATGATCCGCCCGCGGCCAGGCTGGAAAAGCTCGAGGCCCTGCTTGCTGGCGAGGCGACGCCCGGCGAGGACGTGGCGTTCATCGCCGATCTGCTGTCGCTGCGGATCGCAGAGCGGCACCCTCTCCCCAACCTCAGCCCGCAGCGCAAGAAAGAACGCACACTGGAAGCGCTGGTTCGGCAGCTCGAAGGTCTGGCGCGCCGGCAGCCGGTGCTGGTGGTGTTCGAGGACGCCCAATGGGTCGATCCAACCTCGCGCGAGTTGCTCGACCTCATCGTCGAGCGGATCCGCGACCTGCCAGTATTGCTGATCCTGACGTTCCGCCCCGACTTCCAACCGGTTTGGACCGGCCAGCCGCAAGTGACAATGCTCACTCTCAATCGCCTGGACCGGCGCGATCGGGACACCCTGGTCATGCAGATCGCTGGCGGCAGGGCACTGCCCCGCGACGTCGTCGATCAGTTGATCCATCGCAGCGACGGCGTACCATTGTTTATTGAGGAACTAACCAAGGGCTTTCTGGAGAGCAGTGTCCCAGCGGCGGGAATCCCCACGACGCTGCACGACTCGCTGATTGCCCGTCTCGACCGTTTGGGGGCGGCGCGCCAGGTGGCGCAGATTGGCGCCGCGATAGGGCGGCAATTCTCCTACGGACTGCTACATGCCGTTGCCGGTCTTCCCGAGGACGAGTTGCACGCGGCTCTCGCGCGTCTGGTCGCGTCGGAGTTGGTGACCCAGCGCGGCACGCCTCCCGAGGCGATCTACTCCTTCAAACATGCCCTGATTCAGGACGCCGCACATGGCGGCCTGCTGCGCAGCACGCGTCAGAAGTTTCACGCCCGCATTACCGAAGTGCTCGCGACCGATTTCCCCGAACTGATGGACAGCCAACCCGAGCTGTTCGCCCAGCATTATGCCGAGGCCGGGCTGGTGGAAAAATCCGTCGTCTGGTGGGGCAAGGCAGGTCGCAGATCAGCCGCACGCTCGTCGTTCGCGGAAGCCGCCGCGCAATTTCAAAACGCGATCGACCAGCTCGCGCTATTGCCCGGCACGCCCGAACGCCGGCAGCAGGAGCTCGAGTTTCACGTTGCGTTGGGTGCGGCCCTGCGGGTCGTCAGAGGCAACGCCGCCCCGGAAACTGGCCGTGCCTTTGCCCGTGCGCGAAAGTTGTGGGAGCAACTCGGCTATCCGACGGACTTCTTTCATGTCCCGGTGGGACAGGTGAATTATCATGCACTGCGCGGGGAACTCGACCTGGCGCTGCGCCTGAATGAGGAGTTGCTGCGGGTCGGCGGCAGGCGCAACGATGCGGTTGGGCGGCTCCTTTCGCATGCATCGTTGGCGCAAACCCTCATGTTTCGCGGGGAATTCGCTTCGTCCAGCGCGCATTTCAAGCAGGGACTCGCGCTTGATGATCCGTGCGCCCGTCGCGCGTTCGACGAATGGGCGGCACGGGTCGGACGCGGGCAGGGCTTCTCGCTGGTGTCAGTGCATGGGAATTTGGCCATCGTGCAGTTCTGTCTCGGCTATCCGGATCAGGCTCTTGCCGAGATGAGGACAATGGCCGCCGACGCTCAAACGCTGACGCATCCGCCATATCTGGTGTTGAGCCAGGTATTCAGTGCCATCCTCTTGTCGTTGACCGGAGACGACGCCGCGCTGGACCGGCAATCGGCGGAACTGACGGCAGCGGCGGTCGAGCAAGGCTTTCCATTATACCATGCCCAAGGGACGATCTTTCGCGGCTGGGCCAAGGTCAGGCACGGCAATATATCGGAGGGGATCGATCTGCTGCACCGAGGCTTGAGTGCTTACCGCGCCACCGGGTCAGAGGTATGGATGCCGCAATATCGTGCCTTTCTGGCGACTGCATCCGAGATGGCCGGGCAAATAGACGAGGCCGCGGCGCTATGGGACGATGCATTGCACAATGTGGAACGGACCGGCGAGCGCTGGTTCGAAGCGGAGCTGAACCGACGCAAAGGCGAACTTCTTCTGCGACAACAACTTTGGGACCTCGCCGAGGGACTATTCGGCAAAGCCTTGCGGATCGCTCAGGAGCAGCAGGCAAAACTGTGGGAATTGCGTGCGGCGGTCAGTCTTGCCCGGCTGCATCGTGACAAAGGCCGCCACGCGAATGCGCGCGCCGTCCTCGCCCCAGTCTACCGCTGGTTTACCGAAGGCTTCGACATGGCTGACCTCAAGGAGGCAAAAGCGCTGCTCGACGAACTGGCGTAATTTGCCGAAACACAAGCCGAATTCCGCCAGCGGTGCTGCATTTTGCTTGGGTGGCGCGTGTCGCGAAGGGTCATGCCGTGCGTCCGCCGGAAATGTCCGCTTTCCACCCTAAGCGGCGCTAGGGCGACCCCGGCAGCTACGGCGGCAATCCATTTGAAGCGGTGACAGCGGAGGCCGGCGACCTGATCAATTCGCAAATAACGTTTCCATCGGGTACAAGGTTCCTGTAATGTCCCGCCAAGCTGGCGTCGTTCGACTGCCCAGTGCGACGCCCGCCAAGAGACGTCACACACCAACAGGGGGATCGGAGATGGCTTATCATCTGGAAGGACGCCTGCTCGAGGTCTGCGACTGCCGCGTCCTGTGCCCGTGCTGGATTGGCGAGGACCCGGACAACGGCACCTGCGATTCCGTCCTCGCCTACCACTTCGATGCAGGAACGATCGATGGCGTCGATGTGACCGGACGAACGCTTGCCATGGTGTCGCACATTCCGGGCAATGTTCTCGCTGGCAATTTCCGCGTTGCCGTCTATCTCGACGAGGGCGCAACGGCCGCACAGGAAAAGGCGTTGCTGGATGTCTATACCGGCAAGCAAGGCGGACCGATCGCCGACTTCGCCAAACTGGTCGGCGAGGTCGTATCGGTCGAGCGTGCGCCGATCACCTTCGACGTGCAAGGCGGCAGCGGCACGCTCAAGGTCGGCGAGGTCAGCTTCGCCGAACTGGAGCCCTACAAGGGACCAGACGGCTCGACCACGGTGCTGAGCAATACGATCTTTTCCACCGTGCCCGGCGCCCCGGTGTTCGTGGGCAAGGCCACGCGTTACCGGTCGAAGCACGCGGAACTTGGTCACGACCTGGATATCACCGGACACAACGCCTTACAGAGCACGTTCGTCTTCAACGGCTGATGCCGGGCGACCGGCTGGCGGACACCCGGACGCCGCGCGCGCGGAACTGGTTCATGCCGATCATGGCTGGCCTGATCGGCATGGCCTGGGCCACGCTGTTGCTCTGGGAGCGGAGCCCGTACGGCCGCTACCTCGACCACGGACGCTGGACCGATATCGGCTTCGCGGCTTCCATCTGCCGTGCATTGCCGGGCGGCGACCTGGTTTTGCCGGGATCGCTCTACGCCGGAGGCTGGCTGCTGATGTCGGCGGCGATGATGCTGCCGACGGCCTTGCCGTTGCTGCAACGCTTCGACCGACTCACGGTCGGGCGCGGTGACCGGGTTGGCCTGATGGCGTTATTGATCGGTGGCTATCTGCTGGTGTGGCTGGGCTTTGGCGTCGCGGCGCATCTGCTCGATACGGCGTTGCACGCGACGGTGCGGCAATGGCTTTGGCTGTCGCTCAACGCGTGGATTCTGGGGGCAGCAGTGCTGACGATTGCCGGGTTATTCCAATTCAGCCGGCTGAAGTATCACTGTCTGGACAAATGCCGCACGCCGCTCAGCTTCATCATCCAGCACTGGCATGGCGTCAGTCCACGGCACGATGCTTTCTCGCTCGGCATCCACCATGGCGTGTTTTGCGTCGGTTGCTGCTGGGCCATCATGCTCCTGATGTTCGTCGTCGGCACTGGCAATGTGGGCTTGATGCTGGCGCTTGGGGCATTAATGGCAATCGAGAAGAACGCGCTGTGGGGGCGGTGGCTGAGCCGCCCTCTTGGTCTTGCTCTCCTTGCCTGGGCGGCGATGATCGTGGCCGTCAACACCGGCGCCTGACCATCACGATCAGGTTCGTTCCGCTTCGTTCAGTCCCGAGCGGTTACCGATCGGGTTGAAACTCGACCTGACGCGCGAAGAAACTGTGGCGCTCGTGGCCGGAGAACGCGGCCGTCGTTCGGTGGCACAATCGATGTCTGGGACACGGCATTCGATTACACTGGCCAATACGGCGCTGTGGAGCCCGTTGGCGATGCGGGCGTGGGTCTTCGGGCGGGGAGGAAGGTCGGCTTCCCACCCATCTCAGACGCTCAAGCGCACCCAGTCACGCCAATGGCCCAGACTGGCCGATCGGCATCACTCCGCCACCGCGACCCTGGCCTTCCCTGCCCGTTCGCGATGCCCGCTCAGTTCCGCCCCCGCCGCGCGGTCCAGCCGCAGGCTGAACACCGGCGCCGCCAGCGAAATGCCGGCCACCACCAGGAACGCCACGGAAAAATCCGACAGCAGCGGCTGCGCGTGCCCCAGCACCCGGATCGACGCCGCCAGCACCGCCGCCGACACCGCAATCCCCAAGGTGAGCGACATCTGCTGGAACGTCGTATAGAAGCTGGTCGCGGTGCTCATCTGCGAGCGCGGCACGTCGGCATACGCGATGGTATTGTACGCCATGAATTGCAGCGACTGGAAGAATCCGTTCAGCAGCAGCAGGACATAGATCGCGGCGACCGGCCAACTCGGGCGGAACGCGGCGGTCACGGCGAGCAGTAGCGTGGCGACCAGGCCGATCCAGACCAGCACGTTGCGGAAGCCAAGCCGCCGCAGGAACACCGGCGCGGCCAGGCGCATCGCCAGCGAGCCGACCGAACTGACGAAGGTGATCAGCCCGCTATGCACCGCCGAAAAGCCGAACCCCAGTTGCAGCATCATCGGCAGCAGGAACGGCATGGCGCCCACGGCAATGCGCGACAGCGAACCGCAGATCACCGAAATCCGGAACGTCGGGATGCGCATCATGCGGAAGTCCAGCATCGGATGCGCGTGGTGCCGCGCGTGCAGCACATACAGCCCCATCGAGACAACCCCGGCGCCCACCAGGCTGAAGGTGATCGCGCCTGACCCGATGCCTCGGCTGGCCATCTCGATGCCGAACATCAGCGAGGCCAGGGCGGTGCCGGCCAGGACCAGCCCAAGCAGGTCGAACGGCGTGCGCGTCGGCTCGCGCATCTCCTCGATGTAGCGGGTGACCAGCACGATGCCGGCGCAGCCGATCGGCACGTTGATGTAGAAGATCCAATGCCACGACAGGTAGGTGACGATGAAGCCGCCGACCGGGGGACCGACGATCGGACCGATGGTGGCGGGGATCATCAGCCAGGCCATCGCCTTGACCAGCTCGGTTTTCGACACCGCGCGCAGCAGCACCAGACGTCCGACCGGCGACATCATCGCCCCGCCGGCGCCTTGCAGCATGCGGGCCGCTACCAGGAAGGCGAGGCTCGGCGCCTGCGCGCAGGCGATCGACCCGAGGGTGAACAGCGCGATCGCCGCGCGGAACACCGTGCGCGAGCCGAAACGGTCCGCCAGCCTGCCGCTGGCCGGGATGAACATCGCAAGGGTCAGCAGATACGAGGTCAGCGCCACGTTCATGTGCAGCGGATCGGCGTTGAAGCTCTTCGCCATCGTCGGCAGCGCGGTCGCCAGCACGGTGCCGTCCAATTGCTCCATGAACATCGCACTGGCGACGATCAGCGAGACGGTGCGTGCGCTGGCGGCGCGCTTCGGCGGCGGTGCGATGGGGGAGTCAGACATGGCGGGAGATGATCGTGGTACCGACAGCAATGATCTGCGTGACCACGGATAGTAGTCTCCCACCGCCGGGGCAACCGCGGGGTACCCCTCGCCCGCTTCGCGGGAGACGTCGGCGCGTGGCGCCGGGTGAGGGTGGTCGGGTCGTCTCGCTGCGCCCTCGCCGCTGACGCGTATCGACCACTCCCGCCCGCGGGAGAGGGGTACGTGCGGTGCTCCTCGCAGCAAGAGTTGCGGAGGGTAGGTCGGAGCCGCGCCGACCTGCTAACCTGCCGCCCGCAACGCCAAGGGGCACACGCGCATGGGCGCCACCGTCAAGGATCTGATCGCCGCTGCGCGCGCCGTGGTGCCTGCCATCACCCCGGCGGAGGCCGCCGCGCTGGTGACGTCGGCCGACGCGCTGATCGTCGATGTCCGCGGCGGGACTGAGGTGAAAGCCAGCGGCAAGGTGAAGGGCGCGATCGCGGTGTCGCGCGGCATGCTCGAATTCCGCGCCGATCCGGAAGCGCCGACCCACGACCCGGCCTTCCGCAAGGACCGCCCGATCCTGCTGTATTGCAGCTCCGGCGGCCGCGCGGCGCTGGCGGGGAAGACGCTGCGCGACATGGGGTTCGGCGACGTGCGCAATCTCGGTGGGATCAAGGACTGGGTGGAGAGCGGCGGCGAGGTGGAGGCGGGGTAGAGCAAAACCCTCCCGCCCATGCGGGAGAGGTCGCACTACGGTGGCGCGACGCCCGGCCGCGGCGTAATATCGCACGTGAAGGAGGGCTTGCCATGAATGCAGCCGAAGTCGCCGCCATGGGCCGGCCGAAGGGCCTGCCGTTCCGCCTGAACAAGATCGGCCACCTCGCGCTTTACGTGCACGATCTCCAGCGGTCGGCCAAATTCTACACCGAGGTGCTGGGCTTCCAGGTCTCCGACGTTTATGCCGAGGACGGCGGTCAACTGGCCGGCGGCGCGGTGTTCGTGCGGCTGAACGCGGACCATCACGGCATCGCGCTGTTCAAGGCGACGAAGGATTACCGGCCGGGCGCCGGGCTGCACCATATCGCCTTCGAGGTCGCCTCGCTGGACGAGGTGCTGCGCGTGCGCGACCACCTGCGCAAGCATGATGTGCGGATCCATTTTGAGGGCCGCCGCCGCGCCGGGGTGCAGCTCGCGGTGGAATTCCAGGACCCGGACGGGCACAATCTGGAGATCTACTGGGGCATCGACCAGATCGGCTCGGATGGCAAGGTGCGGCCGCCGGAGCAATGGAAGGGCGCGAGCAGCCTGGAGGCGGCGATCGCCGACCCGGTGGTCGGGCAGGACACCACCGTGCAGGACAAGTCGCTGCTTGGCGGGTAGTGCGCGGCTGTTGGCCCCTCGCCCTACCCTCTCCCGCGTAGCGCGAGAGGGTGAGTAAAGGCATGGGCTATTGGGGCAAGATCATCGGCGGCATGGCGGGCTTCGCCATGGGGGGGCCGTTCGGCGCCGTGGTCGGGGCGGCGCTGGGCCATGCCGCGGATAGCGGCGGCATGCCGAACATGGGGTTTTCGTTCGGCAACCAAACGATGCTCAATCCCGCCCGGATCGCCGCCATGCTGGGGCGGCGCGACCAGGTGTTTTCCATCTGCGTCGTGGTGCTCGCCGCCAAGCTGGCAAAATGCGATGGCCCGGTGAAGCGGGCGGAAATCGACGCGTTCAAGCGGCATTTCCGCATTCCGCAGGAGGCGGTGCGCGACATCGGCCGGCTGTTCGACCAGGCGCGCGAGGACGAGGCCGGGTTTGAATCCTACGCGACCCAGCTCGGCGAGGCGTTCGACGATAATCGCGGCGTGCTGGAGGACGTGCTGGCGGCGCTGTTCGTGATCGCTCGCGCCGACGGGCCGGTGAATGGGCGCGAGCAGGATTTTCTGGCCCGCGTGCATCGGCGGTTCGGCCTGGAACAGGCGGCGTGGGAGCGGGCGAAGGGCTCGGTGCCGCGGCCGGCGGCGGATGCGCCGGACCCGTACGCGGTGATCGGTGTTGCGGCTTCGGCCAGCGACGAGGAGATCCGTGCCACCTGGAAGAAGCTGATGCGCGAGAACCATCCCGACAGCCTCGCGTCGCGCGGTGTGCCGGCGGAGTTCATTGCGCGTGCCACCGACAAGGTGGCGCAGATCAACGCCGCGTGGGACCGCATCAAGCGGGAGCGCGGATTGTGACGGCGGCTTCAGAAGGTGGGCAAGGAGAGAAGGAACACGGACTCCCTCCCCCCTTGAGGGGGAGGGTTGGGGTGGGGGGTACGAACCCCACGGACCGTGCCGGTTCGCACCCCCCACCCCAACCCTCCCCCACAAGGGGGGAGGGAGTATCCTTCCCGGCGTCCTCCCCCCCCTCCTCCCTGGTTCACATCCGCGACCTGCCCAGTCCGAATCAGGACGCGCGGCCGGAGGGCGTGCCGATCGACACGCTGATCCTGCATTACACCGGCATGCAGACAGCGCAGGCGGCGATCGACCGGCTGCGCGATCCGGCGGCGCATGTGTCGTCGCATTACGTGGTGGACGAGGACGGCACGGTGCTGCGGCTGGTCCCGGAGGCGCGCCGCGCCTACCACGCCGGCGTGTCGTACTGGCGCGGCAAGACCGAGCTGAACGGGTGCTCGATCGGCATCGAGATCGTCAATCCCGGACATGAATGGGGCTATCGCGACTTCCCCGTGCTGCAACTCGCCGCGGTATGCGACCTGTGCCTGGAGATCCTGTCGCGGCACGCCATTCCCGCGCGCAACATCGTCGCGCACAGCGACGTGGCGCCGGACCGCAAGGAGGATCCGGGGGAGAAATTCGACTGGGAGGGGCTGGCGCGCAACGGCGTCGGGCTGTGGCCGCAAGACGTGCCCGATCTGGGCACCGGCGACGCGGTGCGCGACGCCGGCAGGCTGCGCGACGTGCGGCGGGTGCTGGGGGAGATCGGCTATCGCGTGGCGCCGGAGGGGCCACGCGATCCGGCGCTGGCGACGGTGCTGCGGGCCTTCCAGCGCCACTGGCGGCCGGAAGCCGTTACCGGCCAGGCGGATGCCGGCACGCTGGCGCGGCTGCTGGGGGTGGCGCGGCTGGTCGGGGCTGCGTAGGTCCGGACCGGTCCATTGCAATGCGCTGCCTGAAGCCATCGCCAACGATGTCGCTTGCGGCGTTCTGTGGCCGGGCGGGTCGGCGGCCTGACGCACACCGGCAACGATCGACCGGGCCCGGTCCGTCCCGATCGAGTGCCATCTTGGCATCGGATCGACACTGCGATCCGGCTTGGGGCAACGCGAGGACCACACCTCGCCAGGATCGACACGGCCCATCGCCGGCTGCCGCACCCATCGCCGGACCACGCGGATTCGCAAGGCTGCAGACATGGTTTTGCGAACTGCCAAACGCAGCACTGCAACCATGCGGGGCGATGCAGCGGCCAGATTAGCCGCGCCTTAACCTTCCTGATCGATGATGCCGCTTGCTTACCGCAGCAAACCCGGTCAACGCCGCGTTCGCGCGACGCCCGCGCGGCCGACCGTCATGCAAAGGAGCCGGATCATGCGTATCTCGCGACGTCTTGCCAGCCTGGCATTGCTCGGCCTGTTGCTGCCTTGTGCCGACCCCACCTATGCCGGCGAGTTCGCCACCAAGGATGAGGCGGTGACCCTGGTAAAGCAGGCGATCGCCCGCACCGCCGAAATCGGCATGGACAAGGCAAAAGTGGAATTCATGGACCATGCAGGGAAATTCATCGACCGCGACCTGTATCTGATCATCCTCGATCGGGATGGCATCCGCGTCGTGCACGGCCAGAATCCGAAGCTTGTGGGCAAGACGTATTTCGACGCCATCGACGTGAACGGCGTGGAGTATGGCAAGCTGGTTCAGCAGATCGCTAGCGGTCCCGGCAAAGGTTGGTTCAACTTCTCTTTCAAAGACCCGATCACCGGAAAGGTTCTGCCAAAGGAAAACTACGTCGAGACCGCCGGCGACTACACCTTTATCGCCGGTGTGTATCAGCGTTGATCGATCGCGCGGACATCGGGTCCGGTCAGGCAACGGCCGCAACAGAGTTGCTACGGCGGGGTGGGCAGGTCGGCGGAGCAAGCAACGAATCGAGGCTTGACACGGATTGCGTCGATTAGTCAGCAGGTGATGCCCAGGATATAACTCGCCATTATTCCTGCCGGTGCCGCCGGTCATTATATGTCTGTATTGGAACTATTTTGAATTCTTGCTTTAATCCGCGCAATCTGTGTTAGATTTTTCCTTGCTTTCTGCCCTTTCTGCCCCGGCCGCCAATCATCCGGCGATCCCCTGCCGCACCTTGGAAACATCGAGCTTTCCGCATGGCAGAGAGCACTCAGGCTGCCTGCCGCAACCCGAGGCCCGCCAGGACCGGACGGAGAGCCTCCGCCGCTGCTGCATCCAGATCGAAAGACAAATGCAGCCCGGTATCGTCGGTCATGCGCGCGACACAGGGTAGCGGGACACGAACGCCATCGAGGCGCAGCACGCCACGCGCTCCGATCGGTATTTCCGGGGCGTCACGGACACAGGCACCGCCTTCCGAGAGGTCGCTGACCCGAATCGGATGTTCGCCATCACCGGCAACGGAGAACCCTCCGGCCAGATCCACCGCATGGCGCAAAGTCTTGCGCCGATCCACTTCGGCGGTCGACGTTCGTACCACCTGGATCACCGAATGCCGCAGCTTCTCCACGGCAAGAGTCAGCGCCACCGTGTTATCCCGCAGATCGACGGCCTGGCGACCGGTGCTGACCGCCTCGTTCGACAGTTCGTTGGTACGATTGTTCATCCCGTTCGCCGCGGTGGCGGTCTCAGCCACGTTTCGGGCGATCTCCGCCGTCGCGGCATCCTGCTGCTTCATGGCAGCCGCAATCGAGCCGGCGATTGCGCTGATTTCGGCTATGGTTTGATCGATCCGCGCGACCGCCGCGACCGATGCGCCGGTGGCCGACCGCACCTGGCCGATGTGTCGGGCGATTTGCTCGGTGGATCGCGCGGTCTGCATGGCCAGCGCCTTTACCTCCGCGGCGACCACGGCAAATCCCTTGCCGGCATCGCCGGCGCGCGCCGCCTCGATCGTCGCGTTGAGCGCCAGCAGGTTGGTCCTGGCAGCGATCTCGCTGATGATGTCGGCTACCGCGCCGATCTTTTCGACTTCCTGATTCAGCGTCACGATGGTCGTGCGGGTCTCGGTCCCGGCGGTCACCGCGCGGCCGACAACCGCCGTGGACTGGTTGACCTGACCGCCGATCTCGCGAATCGATGCGGCCAATTGCTCTGCTGCGCCCGCGACGGCTTGCGCAACAGCCAGTGCCTGACTGGCGGCTGCCGCAGCATCCTGGGCTGACGCGCGCGTTCGGGTGGCCGACCCACTCAGGGCTTCGGCAGTCGCCTCCATAGCCGTCGTCCGGTCACCGATCTGCCCCAGCGCGGCGCTGGTTGCGGTTTCGATTGTCACGGCCATCCTGACCAGCGCCGCACGCTTCTCCGCCTCGGCGCGATTGCGCTCTGCCTCCTGTTCGGCGGCGAGTTGGCTACCCCGGATCATGTGTTCCTTGAACACCAGGACCGCCCGGGCCATGTCGCCTAGCTCGTCGCGATGGTCCTGCCCGGCGGCCTCGGCCTGCATGTTGCCGGCGGCGAGTTCGGTCATCGCCCGGGTCAGCGCGCGAACCGGTTTGGCGATTGCCGCCACGACGACCGGCAGCAGGATCAACACGACGATGCCGGAACCGCCGACAATCCAGGTTGAGCGGATCAGCGCGGCGCGCGAACTGGCGCGGGCCGCCTGCACCGCCGCCGCCTCGGCCGCGCGGTGTGCGGCCGACAAGCCGGATATGTCGTTGCGCAACGCCTCGAACGTCGCGTCGGTACGACGGAAATAGCCGACCGCGATCGCCGGGTCGGCAACCAGATCGAGCGCATCGGCGAGCTGCTTGGCGTACACCGCCGACTGCGCCGCGATCGCCTTCAGTTGCGGCAGGTCGGCATCGCTTGCGGCGCGTCCCGCAACCATGGCGGCGACGTTCGTGCGCAATGCGGTCAGCTCACGATCAATGCTCTTCCCCAGCGTGTCGATGGTAGCCTGCGGCAGGCCGGCCTGCTGCCAGACCAAGGCGCGCATCGCCATGGTCTGGATCGTGTCGATGGTATCGAGCAACTGCGCACTCGCCGCGGCCGTCGGCAGAGCGCTGTTGGCGACTTCGGCCAGCCTGCCCTCGGTCTCGGTGGTGCCCAGCCAGACCGAAACCGCGACGGCGACGCCAGCGACGAGGCATGCCGCCGGCGCGACAAGTACCTTCGCCCATAGCGGCAGGTTATGGAAAGCGCAGACACGGCGAACAAAGCCGGGGGGACGCAGCATGATCGGGGTTTCCCAAAGCGTGTCGAACCTGATTTCACCGGGGCTGCATGGTCGCGCGGACGGGGCAATCCGGTGTCAGTGCCGCCGGTCACTGCATGGAGACGCCGGCGGCATTTTCCCCGTATTTGGTTTAGGGGCCGTTAATCCGGCCAGGCCTTGACCTGCGGCACCGCCGAGGCCCCTCGCCGCTCGCGATTGACCACGACCGGCCAGCCGGCCCCAGGCTGCCGGTGTCCTGCGCCAGGCCACCGCATCCGCAATCGTCGCGTCGAGCTTGAGCCCCTCTCGGACAACGCGTAGCCTCATTCAATAAAACATCGTACCGAGAAAGCCCATGTCCGACCAGTTCACCGAAGTCACCACCGAGGGATGGGGCCAGCGGCTCGGCGGCAGCCTGATCGCTGCGCTGATCGGCCTGGTCCTCGTCGTGGTCAGCATCGGGCTGCTGTATTGGAATGAAGGCCGCGCGGTGACCGCGAGCCGCGCGCTGGGCCGCGGTGCTGCGGCGATCGTCGAGGTCAGCGCCACGCCGGTGGACGCATCGGCCAACGGCAAGCTGGTGCATGTCTCGGGGATGATGCAGCCGACCACGCCGGCCCGCGACCCGGTGTTCGGCGTTACCGGCGACGGGGTGCTGCGGCTGTCGCGCACGGTGGAGATGTATCAATGGAAGGAGGAGGCCAGCTCGCATTCCCAGCAATCGGTCGGCGGCTCGAAGACAACGGAGACCACCTACACCTACCAGCATGTCTGGTCGGCGCAGCCGATCGTTTCGACGCAGTTCAAGGTGCGCGACGGCCATCAGAATCCGCCGATGGAGCTGCGCTCGGCGACGTTCGACGGTGCCGAGGTCAAGCTCGGCGCCTATCGGGTCGATCCGCCGCTGCTCAACAAGCTGGCGGCGTTTGCGCCGTTGCCGGTGCCGGCGGCGCCGCCGGCGGGCTATCAGGCGGCGGGCGATGGGTTCTATCGCGGCCAGGATCCGAACCAGCCGATGATCGGCGACCTGCGGGTGACCTTCGGCGCCATTCCGGCGCAGACGATATCGGTTGCCGCGGCGCAGTCCGACGGGGTGCTGACGGCGTATCGCGATGCCAACGGCTACACCATCGCCCTGGCGGAGCCCGGTGTCGTCACCGCGTCCGGGTTGTTTCACGACGAGATGCGATCGGAAGGCCGGCTGACCTGGATTCTGCGCGGCGTCGGCTTCGTCGCGATGCTGATCGGGTTCGTCTGCATCTCCCGGCCGCTGACGATGCTGTTCGCGGTGCTGCCGTTCCTTGAATCGATGGTCGGTGCGGGCGCCTTCCTGGTTGCGCTGACGCTCGCGGTGCCGATCACGCTGTTGACGATCGCGATTGCCTGGATCGCGCACCGGCCATTGATCGGCGGTGGGTTGCTGGTCGGCGCGGTGGCCGCGCTGTTCCTGTTGCGCCAGATGCATCCGCGCCGGGTGGCAAGAACCTGATCGCCGCCGGCCGAACGATTGACTCGCGGCTGGTTCGCCTGGGCCGTATCACACGGTCATGGCCAGGCTTGATCCGGCCATCCGTGCAGAGGTGGCCGGGTCGAGCCCGATACGCACCAGGATAAAGCCGGAAGGTAGAAAAAGTCTGCCGTCGCACCGGCGCCCACCCGCCATCACAGGTGGGGCGCACGGCGTCCGCCGCTTTGCAGTGTCAGCGCAGCCCTGTCTGTTCTATGGGCGAACAACAGCCTGTTCTATGGGCGAACAACAGCTAAATTGAGCCTGTAACCGCCTTGATCGGTGAGCAAAAGGTCGGGCATGCGGGGGTTGGCCTCGATCTTCTGGCGCAGTCGGTACATGTGGGTTTCCAAGGTATGAGTTGTCACTCCGGAATTGTACCCCCACACCTCTTTCGCGAGCACCTTGCGATCCACCACACCGGGACCGCAGCGATACAGAAACTTCAGCACCGCCGCCTCCATCCTGGTCAGCAGGATACGGCGGTTCCTGGCCTTATCCTCCAATAGCTTCCTGCCAGGCCGAAAGAGGTATGGGCCGATGGGAAAAACCGCGGCTTCGCTGCCCTCGAAAAAGCGGAGCTGAGCGCGCAAGCGGGCACAGAGTTCGTTCCAGATAAATGGCTTTGCAAGATAGTCATTGGCACCGGAATCCAGACCGCGAACGACATCCGTCTCGTCGTTTGCGCCGGTCAGCATGATGATAGGCATGCCGTGCTTCTCGTGCCGCAACTTGGCGCAATAGTCGCATCCGTCGCCATCGGGCAGCCCGACGTCGAGCAGGATGGCATCAAAATAGCGATCCTTCTCGGCCAGGACGTTGTCCGCTTCTGCAAGCGTTCCGGCGGTGACAACCGCGAATCCGCCTTCCGCCGCGAAATGCTCCACCAGAATATCCCGGAGAACCACGTCGTCTTCCACGATCAGGACGGGACGGCCGACGCCAGAGGTCACCGCGCGGCCATGCGGACGGTTGGCGACGAACGTCGTGGGCGGAACTGAATACCCCGTCATCTTGTCGCCTGCTGTCTCGATTTTGGCCGCCGCCTCGGTCGTCGGATTGTCCGGCCGCCGGTTGGCTGGCTGCGGGCCGTCGCCGACCCCGGGTTGCGGCGCTTCGCGCAGGATCTTCGCCTGATCCGGCCGTTGGCTGCCCGCTTCGGCCTGGCCCTGCAACCATTCGATGGTCGACTTCAGCATTTCCGTACGTTCGAAACTGGCGACTGATTCCGCAAGAATATCGGCAACGCCGGTGAGAAAATCGACATCACCCTGATCATAGTCCTGCTGCGCGTTGTTGCTGGCCCCAAGCACGCCATACGGCTGGCCATCGCGGCCTTTTATGATGACATCCACCGTCGCGACCGTGCCACGCGCGGCGTTGAATGCCGGCCGATCGGAATTGACGCGATTGCGCAGGTCATTGCAGATCACAGGCTGCCGAGTGACGAAGGCGCGCCCTTCCGGTGACCTGGCATCGGCGTGCAAGACGGCGTGCGCCGCCACACCCGCATGCCACCCGTATCCGGCTTCGCGAAGCAGATCGCCCTGCATTGAACGATAACGGTATACTTTGCAGAACGGCGCCCGGAGGCCTTCGGCACAAACCCGCGCCGCTTCCGCCAGCACTGCGGGAAGATCGTCGTTGCGCAGGGCAAAGCTGCCAAACCCGGCGATCACCGACTGCTGCCGACGCAACGCAAGAACCCTCGCCCCATCGTGATCCGGCTGCGGGCTGTCCAGCGGACCGGCTGGCGGCAAAACATGAAAGTTGGAAGGAAACGGCGGCGACGCCGTGCCGGTGTCGATCATCTCGGTTACAATCTCCAGGCTGCGCAGCAGGTCGCCGGTGCGGTACGGCTTGGCCAGGCAGGCGTGGCCGTGCACCGCGGCCCGCGTGACCGCGGAGACATTGGCGGTGACATAGAGGATACCGAGCTGGGTAAGCCCGGCCAGTTCGGCCGCGATCTGGGTTCCCAGGTCCCCATTGGCCAATCGCACGTCGAGAATCGCAAGGTCAGGTTTGTGCTGCCAGGCAAGCGCCAGCGCCTCGGCGACGGTGCGAGCAATGCCGCACACGTTGTAGCCGTGTTCGACAAGCACCTCTTCCGCCATATCGGCAATCAACAGGTCGTCTTCGGCTATCAGGACGTTCAGCATGCGTCAGCCTCCCTGAGCACGCTCGGCAATCCCATGCCGCGCGCTAGCATAAAACTATGGACATCATCGACGAGGGGAAGGATCGGAATCTACCTAACGCCGACCATTGTCCGGACGATCGGCAGGCGAACCTCGACAATCCGCAGGGACCGGATGGCCAGCGAAGGGTCACGCGGCGACCGGGAATCTGATGGTCCAAAACGTACAGTGATCGGAGTCGAGCGCCACGGTCCCACCGACCTGCTCGATAAGCCGCCGTACCAGGCCCAATCCGTGCCGCTTGCTTTCGGCCTTCGCATCGAACCCCGGACCACTGTCGAGGATTGTCATGGTTGCCATGACATCGTCGTTAGCCGGGGCCCGCACGGCCACGTTGATCGAGCCGGTGCCGTTCGGGAAGGCGTGATCGTAGCTGTTGGTAACGAGTTCCGCGAGGACAATTCCCAAAGCCGTTACCGCATCGAGGTCGAGCATCACCAGGTTGCTGTCGCAGGTCAGGGTGATGGCACTGTCCGAAACCCCTTGGATCTCCGCGAGGCTGTGACACAAGGAAGCCGCATACATGCCGAAATCCGTCGTGCGGGTTATCTCGTTGCCGAGCAGATGATCGTAGACCTGTGCCAGCGTGGTGACCCGGCGTGCGATGGCCTTGATTCCCCGTTGCCCGGCCTCGTCCGGCGTGTCGGCGACCTGTTTGCTCAGCATGCCGTAGACCAACTGCATATTGTTGCGTACCCGATGCTGCAACTCTTCTGCCAGGATCTTCTTCTGATCCAGCAGACGGTCCTGCTCTGCGACCAGGACCTCCATCCGCTCGATGGTCCGTTTCAGGATCGTCGTGCGCGCGGACGTGGCGACGGCCTCGGCCAGGACGTTGGCGAAACCGGTGAGAAAGTCGATGTCGTGCTCGTCGTAATCATGCTGGCTGTCGTTGTCGATCTCCAGCACGCCGTAGGGCTGGTTTTCGCCTTTTATGATGACATCCACGGTCGAGACGATGCCGTGCGCGGCGTAGAATTCCGGCAGATCAAATTGATTGTCCTCGCGCAGATTGTTGCAGATCGACGGTTCCCCGCTGATGAAGGCGCGGCCTTGCGGTGAACTCGCGTCGGCCCGCGAGACGACCACGCCGACCACGCCGGGCTGCCAGCCGAACCCGGCCTCGACAAGAAGATCGTTCTCTGCCGCCCGATAGCGACACACTTTGCAGAACGGCACGTTGAGACCCTCGGCGCAAACCCGCGCCGCTTCCGTCAGCACTGTGAACAGATCGCTCTGGCGAAGGGCAAAACTGCCAAACCGGGCAATCGCCGCCTGCTGGCGGAGCAGCATGCCGACCCTGGATGCGTCATCGTGCATCAGCGGCCTCCGATGGGCTGCCCGTGGCCCGCGGCAATACCCTGAAGCCATCGGGAAACGGTGGCGATGCTTGGCCGGTCTCGACGAGTTCAGCAACGATTTCCAGGCCGCGCACAAGGTCGGCAAAGCGGTAAGGCTTGGCGAGGCAGCCGTGGCCGCGGGCATTGTCCAGCTTGCTGCCGGAAACATTGCCGGTGACATACAGGATGCCGAGCCGGTCGAGGCCGGCCAGTCGAGCAGCGACCTCGCTGCCGAGTCCGCCGTCCGCCAGCCGCATGTCGATGATGGCAAGGTCAGGCAGGTGGCGCTGGCCAAGCGTGACCGCATGGTCGACAGTGCGACCGATGCCGCAGACCTCGTAACCGCGCTCCACCAGAACGTCCTCGCTCATGTCGGCGATCATCAGATCGTCTTCGGCAATCAAAACCTTGAGCATGGGACCGGCTCCTTTCACGCACGTGTTGGCGGCGATGTCCGAAGATTGAGGAGTTGGCATGGAACCGGAAGGGCCGGAATATACTTAACTCCCGTTGGATTCCGCCTGAATGCCAGTCGGAATCTACTTAGCTGTGGGAGAAATGCAGCAATCTGGCATAAATATACAATCATAAGATGCACACTATAGTTTTATACAATCTAAGGCTGTAGAATGTTCTCGATGCGAATCCGGCTGGCGCCGCAACAATCCGGGGAAGTTGGCCGGGTATCGATCCTGCCTGAACCGCTCGCCACGCGCCGCCAACCGCTGCGGTCAGCGTAACGTTTGGCCATCGAGCGGTGCGGCCGCGTCAGCGTAACGTTCCGCCCACCGACCGCTGTAGCCGCTCCAGCGACCCGTCGCGCAGTCCCATCGCCTGCAACGCGTCGAGCGTCTCCGCCAGATACGTCGCGCAACTGCCGAGCGAGCCGCTGGCGGTCGCCAGCCGCGCGGCGACCGCCGCTTCGTCCAGTCGGCCCGCGTAGCGCGGATGCTTGCGGTTGGCGACGAAGGTGGCGGCGCGCACCGGGCCGTCGTCGGTCATCGCGGTCACCCAGCGGGAGTGGTAGGCGCCGGTGAACAGTTCGCGGCGCCAGGCGAGCAATAGCTCGGCGCGCGCCTCGGCGGCGGGGATGCGGAACAGCAGGCCGGCGCAGCGGCCGCCTCGATCGAGCGCCAGCATCAGGCCGGGATTGTCCGGCGAGCCGCGGCCCATGTGCAGCCACAGGCAGAAGCGGCGATGCCAGCCATGCACCGCGCCAGGGCGGCGTTCGGCGAACTCGATCGCCGGGTTCCACATCAGCGAGCCGTAGCCGAACAGCCAGACATCAGCGCCTGTTGCGTGCTGCGCCAGCTTGGCGTCGAGGTCGGCCTCGATCGCTGCGTCCGACAGCAGCGTCGTGCCTGGCGGCACGCGCCGGCGCGCGGCTGAGAGCAAGGAGCCGTCGCGCAGCGCATCGCGGGTGACGGTGATGCGCTGGTCCGGCAGCGGTTCGCCCGGCGGCGGAGAAATCGGATCGAAGCCGGCCGAGGCGGCCTCGTTGGTGCGCGCGTCGGTGGATGGTGTGGCCCGCGCTCTGTCTGTTGGCGCGGGCCGGGTTGGGCTATCCACGTCGTGTCTCCACGGCAGGGTCCGTCTCGGCAGAACTTGTCGACACATCTGCCTATGTCACGAATGCGGACGGAACGCGATGCGCGGCAACGGCGCGACCAGCCGGCGGCGGGCGCGGTCCACGCAATCGTCGTGCCAGCCGAGCAAACGACTCGGCCCTGCGCGGACGATGGGGGCGGTTCTGCGATTGCGGTGCCCGTCGCCGGCCACCACCCGAACCGTTTCGTCGGTGTCCAGCAAGCGGCACCATCAGGACGGCAAGCCTTGCTCGTCGTAGCCAAGGATCTCGTCTGGCATCCGCGGATCGAGGTTGGGCAGGGCCGCACAGCGTCGCCCGATCTCCGGCAATTCCGCCGCGAGGCTCCCCGCGGAGCGGGTCCGGCGGACGCGATGCAGGCGATCCTCGGCGGCGCGGCGAACCGCTGTCGTGACGGTCTCGCCGGTCAGCGCCGCGAGCTCACGCAGGGATCGCTCGGTCGCCGGGTCCTTGATGTTGAGCGGCATGATGGGTTTCCGGCCAGAAATTCTCCGCCAATGAAGGTTAGGAGCCGGCGTGGGTCCGCGCAACGGGGACCGCGATCGCCACCCTGGATCGCCGACCGCCGCGAGACGGCGGGCCTGCGTCCGCCCTACCGCTTGGCCCGGGTCACGATCTGCGTCGGGTTGACGAAGCGCAGCGCAATCAGCAGCCAGACCAGCGTGGTGATCATGTAGACCACCGCCATCGCGTCGATCGACTGCCCGGGCCGGACCCCGGCGGCGAACACCGCGTAATACAGCGCGACCACCAGCGTCTGGCTGGTCGAGCCAGCGGTCAGGAAGGTCAGCTCGAACATCGCGATGGTACGCACCAGCACCAGCAGCATCGCCGCCAGGATGCCCGGCGTCAGCAGCGGCACCAGCACCTGCACGAACAGTCGGCCGGTGCTGGCGCCGAACACCCGCGCGGCAGCTTCAACGCGCGGGTCGATCTGTTCCACGAACGGGATCATGATCAGGATGACGAACGGCAGGCTGGGCACCAGGTTGGCCAGGATCACCCCCCAAATCGTCCCGGCCAGTTGCGCTCGATAGAGCACCGTCGCCAGCGGAATGCCGTAGGTGATCGGCGGCACCAGCAAAGGCAGCAGGAACAGCAGCATGACCGCCTGCTTGCCGGGAAAGTTCCGCCGCGCCATCGCGTACGCCGCGGGCACGCCGATCAGGCCCGATAGCACCACCACCGTGCCCACCACCTCCACGGTCACCAACAGGATGCTCGGCAGGCCGAACTCGTTCCAGGCCAGCGCATACCATTGCGCCGTGTAGCCGGCGGGCAGCCAGGTGTTGAACCAGCGGGTGCCGAACGAGTTCACCACCACGCTGCCGATCATCGCCAGCAGGTTGACGATGAAGAATCCCACCAGCGTCCAGATGGCGATGGCCCACAATCGCTCGCCCGGGCTGCGTCGCGTCGTGCTCATGCGGCGTCAGCCCTTGCCGGAACTGACGGGGCCGCGGAACGCCAGGTTCCGCGCGCCCAGCAGCGCCACGATGATCACCACCTGCACGCCGGCCATCAGCATCGCGATCGCCGAGGCCAGCGAGTAGTCGTATTGCTCGAACGCCGCCGTGTAGGCCGCGATGGAGATCACTCGGGTCGGCCCGGCCGGCGCCCCCAGCAGGATGGCGGAGGGGAACACGGTGAACGCCTGCACGAAGGCGAGCGCCAGGGTGATGGTCAGACCGGGGGCCAGCAGCGGCAGCAGGATGCGAAAAAACCGCTGCCGCGCCCGGGCGCCCAGCATCGCGCCGGCTTGCTCCAGCGACGGATCGATGCCGGTGACGTAGGACAGCGTCAGCAGGAAGGTGAACGGAAAGCCGGTGATCACCAGCGACAGCATAACCCCCCAGTAGTTGTGCAACAGCCGGATCGGGCTATCGACCAGGCCGAACTCCAGCAGCGTGCGGTTGAGCCAGCCGCGCGGGCCGAGATAGGTCAGCAGCCCCTCGGCCACCATCACCGTGCCGAGCGTGATCGGGATCACCAGGATGGTGGTGAGCAGACGCTGCCGCTGCATCAGCCGGACGCGCAACGCGACCGGGACAGACAGCACGACGTTCAGCAGGGTGACGGGCACGGCGAGCCACAGCGTGGTGCCGATCGTGTCGTAGAGGAACGGGTTGCTGAAGAATTCCACGTAGTTGGCGAACGCGCCGCCCTGCTTCGGGTGGAACGACAGCACCAGGCCGTAGAGGAACGGGTAGACGAACAGCGCCAGCACGAACAGCACGGCGGGGATCAGCAGCAGCGTCACCCCGTCGAGCCCGCGCTCGCGGAGGCGGCGACGCAGCGAGAGGTTGTGTGCGCTCATGGCGGGGTAGGTGCAGAATCCTCCCCCTCCCCTTGAGGGCTTGGGCCGCGAAGCGGACCAAGGCTGGGGGGAGGGGGAGGATCTTTTGCTTCGTACTGCGCGCTCATGCCGCAGCCCCGGCGTCGTAGACCAGGACGCGCTCGGCCGGCGCGGCGAGCCGCACGACCTCGCCCGGACCGACCCGCACCGGCGAACGGAAGAACAGCTCTTCCCCGCCAGCACCGCGCGCGACGGCATAGTAATCGCGGCCATGATATTCGGCGATCTCTACCGTGGCGGCGATCGGTCCATCGGCCGCCGGATGCAGATCCTCCGGCCGGATCGCCACGATCGCCTGCCCCTCGACATGCTCTACCGGCGTGCCGGTGACCCGCCCCCCGGCCACGCTGACCGTCACGCCCCCCTGCGTGACCTCGGCGGACGAGCGCAGCAGGTTGCGGTAGCCCATGAACTCGGCCACGTCGGCATGCGCCGGGCGGGCATACAGCGCCTCCGGGGTGCCGATCTGCCGGGTCTGTCCTTCGATCATCACCACGATGCGGTCGGCCAGCGACAGCGCCTCCTCCTGATCATGCGTCACGTAGATCGTGGAGCACTTGAGCATGCTGTGGATGCGCCGCAGCTCGGCCCGCATCTCCAACCGCAGCTTGGCGTCGAGGTTGGAGAGCGGCTCGTCCATCAGCACCAGCGGCGGCGCCACCACGATGGCGCGGGCGATCGCCACGCGCTGCTGCTGGCCACCGGAAAGCTGGCCGGGCAGCTTGTCCGCTTGCTCCCCCAGCCGCACCACCGCGATCGCCTCGTCCACCCGGCGGGCGATCTCGTCCCTCGGCCGGTGCTGCGTGGTCAGGCCAAAGGCGATGTTGCGCCGCGCCGTCATGTGCGGAAACAGCGCGTAGTTCTGGAACACCATCCCGAAGCCGCGTTCCTCCGGCCCCAGTTCATCGATCCGCTGGGAGTCCAGCCAGATCTCGCCATCGGTCAGCGACAACAGGCCGGCGATGCAGTTCAGCGCAGTGGACTTGCCGCAGCCCGAGGGGCCGAGCAGGGCGATGAACTCGCCCCGCTCCACCGTCAGCGTCAGGTCGCGCAGCGCGTGCGTCTGGCCGAAGTCGCGACCGACCCGATCGAGCCGCAGCTCGCGGAAGTCGCGGGAGGCGATCGGCATGCGGCGCTACTTGCCGACCCGCGCGCCGACCTGCTGGTCCCAGCGCTGGAACGCATAGACCAGCTTGTCGGCCGGCAGCGGCACCTCCGAGGGCACGTCGGCGATCAGCTTGTCGTAGAACGGCCTGGTATATTCCTTGATCGCGGCCTGGCTGTCCGCCGGCGCCATCGACAGCGGCACGTCCTTCACCGCCGGGCCGGGATAGAAATAGCCCTTGTCGTAGGTCATCGCCTGCGCCGGCTTGCTGAGCATGTATTTTGTCATGTCGAGCAAGACCGCGAGCTTGTCGTTCGACACGCCTTTCGGGATGGCCCAGTACTGCGCGTCGGTCACCCAGTGGAAGCCTTCCAGCGTGCCGACCATCGCTTCCTTCGGCACCACGCCGAGGATGCGCGGGTTGAGGTCCCAGCCGAGATGCGAGGCGATCATGTCGCGCGAACCCTCCGCCAGCTCCTTCATCACCGCGCCGGTGCCGGTCGGGTAGTATTCGATGTTCTTGCCCAGCTCGGCGAGATAGGCCCAGGTGTTGTCCCAGCCCTTGTCGGGATCCATCGGGTCCTTGTCGTGCAGCAGGTAGGGCAGGCCCTGGAGGAAGGTGCGGCCGGGGCCGGAATTGGCCGGACGGGCGTAGATGAAGCGGTTCTTGTGCGCGCGGGTCCAGTCGAGCAGCTCCTGCGCGGTCTTCGGCGGGGTCTTCACTGCGTCCGGCATATATTCCAGGATCGGGCCGGCCGGGCAGAACACCACGCAGACCGCCTGGTCCTGTGCCAGGCCCTGCATCTTCAGTGCCCCGGGCAGGTAGATGTCCTTCAGGTCGGGCAACGCGGCGGCGTAGTCGGTGACGACCGGGATCCATAGCTTCTGGTCGATGCCGGCCGACAGGCCATCGGTGCCGGTCAACACCAGGTCGATATCCACGTGCCCCGCGTCCTGCTGCGCCTTGATCTTGCCCGGCAGTTCCGGCGCCGGTGCCTGCGAGAAGGCGATATGCGACACCAGCTTCGGGTTCGCCTTGGCGTATTCCTCCATGGCGCGCTGGGTAAGCTGCAACTGGCCGGCCACGTCGATGACGTTGAGCGAGACCGGCGCGGACGGCAGGGGCGGCGCGCTGGCGGCCCGTGCGGTGGCGACGCCGGCTCCGAGCGCGGCAAGTCCCGCCGCACCGCGCAGCAGGTTGCGGCGGCTGGTCATGATCCTGGGCATGGTGTTTCTCCCGGTCATTGTATTTTCGGCGGCCTCGGGGACGACCCGAGAGTCGGGCGGTACGCTACTCTGATAACGCTAACATCGCAACCAGCGGACGGTATCGTCCGGCGCGCAGCGACGGTGCCAGCAGTGTACCGCCGCCGCTGCTGCATCGCCAGTCGTTACGCCGCTGCGGAGGCGCGGCGGATCGCAATGATCCCCCGTTGCGGAGCGTCTCACGGAACCGAGACGCAGTCGATGTCTGTCTGCGAGAAATCGTTGCCGCGCTGGTGGCAGCGCTGCTGGATCGAGCGTCGATCCCTTGGCACGGGACGGGCACGAAATGGAACCGTTGAAAACCATGCAAGGCTCGTGGTGCGGCAGGCATCGCGCAGCGGCGCGGCGAAGCCGATGCTGTCGGGTCGAAGCGTATCTTCCGCATCGACGACCCCAGGCTGCTGCGGCCATGTGTCGTCCGGTCCTCGCCGGAAAACCTCAGCCGCGACCGCGGTCGAGTGCAGCACCACGATCACCGCGACCGCCGGAATGCTCTGATAGGTACGGACATTCGCCCGCGTTTTCGACACGTTGGTCGGGGGCAGGATCTCAATCAGCACGACAGGCTGGTGCATCAGCCGCGCGCCTGCAGGCGGCGCGCAGGCGATGCCGAGATCGGGACCAGGCGGTTCTCCTCGGAGCGCTGGCTGGGGACGACGCCGGGGGCCGGGTTACTCCGCCGCCTGCACCTCGTTCAGCAGCCGAGCCGCCTCGGCGCCGCGCACCTTGGCGATGTCGTCCTGGTATTTCAGCAGCACGCCCAGGGTCTCATCCACCGCGGCCGGCGCCAGCTCCTTCTGGTTGAGGTAGGTCAGCGCCTGCGCCCAGTCGATCGTCTCCGCCACGCCGGGCAGCTTGAACAGGTCTTCCTCGCGCAGCTTCTGCACGAAGGCCACCACCTGCGCCGACAGGCTCTCCGGCACGCCGGGCGCCTTTGCCGCCAGGATCGCCCGCTCGCGCGCCGCATTCGGGTAGTCCACCCAGTGATACAGGCAGCGGCGGCGGATCGCGTCGTGCACCTCGCGCGTGCGGTTCGAGGTCAGCACGACCACCGGCATCGTCGTCGCCTTCACCGTGCCGTACTCCGGTACGCTGATCTGGAAGTCGGCCAGCAGCTCGAGCAGGAACGCCTCGAACGGCTCGTCGGCACGGTCCAGCTCGTCGATCAGCAGCACCGCGGGCGGCAGGTCCGGATCGATCGCGGACAGCAGCGGACGCGAGAGCAGAAATTCGCGGGTGTAGATGTCGCGGGACAGCTCGTCGCGGTCGGTGTGGCCGGCAGCCTCCGCCAGGCGGATCGCCATGAGCTGGCGGGCGTGGTCCCACTCATAGGCGGCGGCGGCGATGTCCATGCCGTCGTAGCATTGCAGCCGCACCAGGCGGCGGCCGAGGCCGGCGGCCAGCACCTTGGCGATCTCGGTCTTGCCGGTGCCGGGCTCGCCTTCCAGGAACAGCGGGCGGCGCATCGACAGCGCGAGGTGCACCGTGGTGGCCAGCTCCTGGTCGGCGATGTAGCCCTGGTCGGCGAGCAATCTGGCGGTGTCGGAGACCGTGGCGGGCAATGCGGCCACTAGAAGATGGCTCCGATGAACAGCAGGACGATGAACAGGTAGATGACGCCGCCGATCCAGGCGGCGATCGGCAGGCCGAACGGCTCGCGCGGGATCAAGGCGAAGATGCTGATCGGGGCTTGCGGATAGGGCGGTGGTAGCACCGGCCTGGCCACCTCGGAGCCGGGTGCGGCGGGGTAGATCTGCGTCGTCGCCGGACCTGTTTGCTGCGGTGAGCTGGCGGGGGCACCCGGCACGACCGGCCCGGCAGCAGCCGGCGTGACCTGTGGCGCCGCAACCGGAACCGGCCTCGCAGCAAGCTCGATCGGTGCCGCCGCAACGCCGGCCGGAGCAGCGGCGGCGGCAGGCGCCACCCGGGCGCTGAACCGGTCGAAGAACTGATCGGCCAACTGCTTGGCGCTGGCATCGACCAGTCGGGCGCCGAGCTGAGCGAGCTTGCCGCCGACCTGCGCGTGCACCTCATAGCGCAGCAGCGTGGCGCCGTCGTCATCGTCCAGCTTCACCTTTGCGCCGCCCTTGGCGAAGCCGGCGACACCGCCCTGCCCTTCCCCGCTGATCGTATAGCCATTCGGCGGGTCGATATCGGACAGTTCCACATGGCCGGTGAAGCGCGCGGAGATCGGCCCGATCTTCACCGAGGCCGTCGCCTTCATCGCCGTATCCGATTGCATTTCCAGGCTCTCACAGCCCGGGAGGGTGACCCGGAGCACATCCGGATCGTTCAGCGCGTTCCAAACGACTTGCCGCGGCGCGGGAATGCGCCGCTCGCCCGTCATGTCCATCGCTTGCATGTCCCTATTGCGTGCGACGGACGTTACTTGCAGGGTCGCTTGCATGCAAACAAGCCCCAGGCGAGCCGGGGCCGTCCTGCTCGTAGGGCGGTACGCCGGATTGTGCGGTCTGGTACTGCTGCCGGTGCCGGCAGCGGCATGGGCCGCCGATAGTGGCGCCGCGCTGGCCGACCATGCGGCCAGTCCCGTGCCCGGCCTGCCGTGGGGACTGCCGTTTCTGGGGCTGTTGCTGTCGATCGCCGTCCTGCCTGCCCTGGCACCGCGCTTTTGGGTCCGGCGGATGGGCCTGGTATCGCTGGCCTGGAGCGCGGCACTGCTGCTGCCGCGCGCCGCGGAAGCCGGCATGGGCGTGGCGGCAGCCGAGACATGGCACGCGCTGTTGATCGAGTACCTGCCCTTCGCGACGCTCCTGCTGGCGCTGTACACCGCCGGCGGCGGGGTTCACCTGCAAGGCGGACCGGCAGGAACGCCAACCGGCAATACCGCCATGCTGGCCATCGGTGTCGCGCTGGGTCTGGTCGTCGGCACCACAGCGGCGGCTGTCGTGGTGATCCAGCCACTGCTGCACGCCAATGCGCACCGGCGCCGCCGGATGCACCTGGTGCTGTTCCTGGTCGTGCTGGTGGCCAACGCGGCGGGTGCCCTGACCCCGCTCGGCAACCCCCCGCTGTATGTCGGGCTGTTGCGCGGGGTGCCGTTCTTCTGGCCCGCCACCCATCTGCTGCCGCACTTCCTGCTGCTGACCACCGTCCTGCTGGCGGTGTTCTGGGTGCTCGACCGGTATCTGGCGGCGAGCGAGCCGCCGGCGCCCCAGCCGGCGCGGCTGCGGCTGCGCGGCTGGGGCAATCTCGGGCTGATCCTGCTGGCCGCGGTCGCGGTCCTCGCGCAGGGCTTTGTCCACCCCGGCGCCGTGACCCTGCTCGGACAGCGCATCGGCATCGAGCGTCTGGCGGCGATCGGTGTGTTCATCGCCGTCACCGAGCTGTCGCTGTACCTCACCCCGCGCGCGATCCGCCAAGCCAACGATTTCGTCTGGCACCCGATGGCGGAGGTGGCAATGCTGTTCGCTGGCATCTTCATCACCATCAGCCCGGTAGCGGCGATGCTGCAGGCCGGGCTGGAGGGGCCTTTGGCGCCGCTGCTGCGGCTCACACTGGACGCCGGCGGCCAGCCGATCCCGTTGCTGTATTTCTGGCTGAGCGGGCTGCTGTCGGCGTTTCTCGACAATGCACCGACTTACCTGGTGTTCTTCGACCTTGCCGGCATCCGGCCGGAAGCGCTGACCGGCGCCCAGACCCTGGTCCTGCAAGCAATCTCGGCCGGTGCGACGTTCTTTGGCGGGCTGACCTATATCGGCAACGCGCCGAACATGATGCTGCGCGCAATCGCGGCGCATCGCGGCGTGCGGATGCCGGGTTTCGGCGGCTTCATGCTGCGCACCGGTGCGCTGCTATTGCCAATGTTCGTGCTGCTGAGCGTCGTGTTCTTCATGTGATGCGATAGCTGGAACACCGGGAAGCCTGACGCTCGCCCCATCGTACGGCGGGAACGCGCGGCGCATTTCTCCAGACACGGTACAGCACCCATTCCACCGCCTCGACCGAGGCAGGCGGTCAGATCGATGCCGGCAGCGCCGCGGGCTGTTGCTCGCCGCCACTACCCATGCATCGCCAGCAACGCGCTCACTTGCGACACATCCACCTGCACTGCTGCCCCGAACACGGAGTGGGCGAGCCCAGTGTGCCCTGAGGGATTCGGCGCGAAGGTCACGCTGAACAGGTCCTCGGCGGTCATGTGCTGCGAGTCGGTGGCGAACACCGCCAATTCCACCGTGCCGCTCATCGACATCGGCACCGCGCCGAACAATTCGTCGGTGGCCGGATTGAAGTACAGCCAGGACGTGACATTCGGGCCGCTCATTTCATAGGCGGTGAACGTCATCTTCAGTCCCAGCGCGTCGGTGAAGGTGTTGGCCGGCAACGTCAGAGTGACCGCCTCTCCGTCGGTCCAAACCTGGTTGGGCGTCGGCGCCGTGACGGTAATGCCCGGCTTGGTGGTCGTGGCGGGCGCCTGGACGGAGGCGGCGAACTCTTCCGACGCCGCCAGCCCGCTGGTGTCCGTCGCGGTGACCTTGATGTCCACCGTCTGGGCGGCAAGCGGCGCCGTGCCGCTGAAGGTATCGGTCGTGGCGTTGAACTGCAGCCAGCTCGGCAATGCCTGGCCGTTCTCCTGCGTCGCCGTATAGACCAGGCTCTCGCCCTGCGGGTCGGAGAAGGTGTTCGCGGGCAGCGCAAGGGAGAACGCCTTGCCTTCCGTCCAGGTCTGGTTCGGCGTCTGCGCCTCCACCACGGGCGCGCCCAGGACGGTGGCCAGGAACGTGTCGGATACCGACAACCCGCTGGTGTCCGTCGCGGTGACCTTGATGTCCACGCTCTGCGCGGTGTTTGGCGCGGTGCCGCTGAACGAGTCCGTCGTCGCATTGAACTTGAGCCAGCTCGGCAGCGCCTGGCCGCTTGCTTGTGTGGCGGTATAGGTCAGCTTCTCGCCGGTCGGGTCGGTGAAGGTGTTCAAGGGCAGCACGAGGGAGATCGCGCTGCCCTCCTTCCAGGTCTGGCTCGGCGTCTGCGTCGTCAGCACCGGCCCGGGCGGGGCAATGGTCGCCACGAAGATATCCGACACCGACAGCCCGCTGGTGTCCGTCGCGGTTACCTCGAGGTCCAAGGTCTGCGCCGCGGCCGGTGCCGTGCCGCTGAACGTGTCCGTTGCCGCGTTGAAGCTGAGCCAGCTTGGTAGCGCCTGGCCGCTCTGCTGCGTAGCCGCGTAGGTCAGCGCCTCACCCTGCGGGTCGGTGAAGGTGTTCGCGGGCAGCACGAGGGAGACCGCCTTGCCCTCCGTCCAGACCTGGTTCGGCGTTTGCGTGGCCACCACCGGCGGGCCAATGACAGTGGCCGAGAAAGTGTCGGACACCGACAGACCGCTGGTATCCGTCGCGGTCACCTTGATGGTCAGGGTTTCCGCCGTCAGCGGCGCCGTGCCGCTGAACGTGTCGGTCGCCGCGTTGAAGCTGAGCCAACTCGGCAGCGCCTGACCGTTCGACAGCAAGGCCGCGTAGGTCAGCGTCTCGCTCTGCGGGTCCTTGAAGGTGGTGGACGGCAGCGCCAGTGTGATCGACTTCCCGCCCGTCCAGGTCTGGTTCGCCGTCTGCGTCTCCAGCACCGGCGGCAGGGGTGTCGTGGGCGCAGTCGCGGCGATCGTCACGCTCAGCGTGTCCCAGTCGCCCCAGTAGCTGCCGTTGTACGCCCGCACCTCCAGCGTGTCGGTCGTCGCGGTCGAGCCGGCGAGCAGGGATATCGACGCGAGCGTGGAGGCGGTCAGCGCGTCGGAGGAGGAATGGTCGCTGTAGTCGGTGCCGCCGAGCACCAGCGAGTCGCTGCTCGCCGTGTCATAGACCTGCCATTCGGTAATCGTCTTGTTGGCGGGATCCGTCGCGGAAAACAGCGAGCCCAGCGATTGCGACGTGAGGAACGCAAGCGTGTCGGCGGTGACGTCCGCGGTGACGATCGGGGTATCCAGCTCGTAGATCACCACCGTCGAGGCCGACACGCCCGACCATTCCTGGGACGCGGGGTGGGGCGCGGCGACGATGATATCGGCGCTCGACCCGTCATTGGCGCCGTTCTGCACCTGGCCGCTGCCGTTCACGTAGGTGATGTTGTCCACCAGCATGGCGGTGCTGCCGGAGCCGGAGACGCAGGTGGTGATGTGTCCGCCGCCGCCCGGGGTGCCGATGACGATCATCTCGCCGGCGGTGACCATGTTTTCCCAGTTGCCCGACTGGCCGGCCGGGCCATTGAAGGCGACGATCCACTCGCCGTTCGCCTGGCCGTCGAGGCCGATCAGCGTGCTCTGCACCGGCAGCGACGCCCCCGCCTCGGCGGATATCGTGCTCGCCAGCACCCAGCAGCCGTCCATGTTCCAGGCCTGGCCGACGAAGCTTTCCGCGACCGAGGCGATGGAGTCGGGCGTCGCCTGGGTGGGGACCGTGGCGGTGTAACCCGGCCGCGTGACGACCGTCGCACTGCCGAGGTAGCCCGACGCATCCAACTCCATCATCGAAACCGCGTTGGTGGCGTCGGTGTTGGCCAGGCTGAGGCTGTTCGTGCCGAACAGCGACAGGTTGGTCACGTCGCCCGAACTGCTGGAGGAGGTGTACGTCAGTTGGTTCAGGTAGCCGTAGGTGCTGTTGTAATACAGGCCGGTGGTGGCGTTGTAGGTGAACACGATCCCGGTGCCCCGCCCGTCGCCGCCGACGTTGCTGAGGCCCAGGGTCTTGCCGTTGCCGGACAGGCTGCCGGTGGCACCGCTGGCGCCCGCGGTATACTCGTCGCGGTCGAGCACGGTGAGCACAAGATAGGTCGGATCGGTGCTGCCGGCGGTGACCGTGAACATTTGCGACAGCCCGATCGACACCGCGGTGGAGTCGACGAAGGCAGGGTCGTTGTCGGTAATCGCCATGTTACACACCTTCTCCGCAGCGCAGTCGGGCCGCAGTTATTTGGCCCTCAATAATAAAACACCCTCGCACGGAAGCCAAGCGCGGAACATCCTGTCCCTAATTCGCGAAATGTCCTGGCGCAAATTCCTGGCGCGGCGACTGGACCGGACGGTGCCGATCAGAAGGCGCGGTGAGCGCGCGCGTGGTCGGCCAATCCGTCGGAGACCGCGGGGAATCGGAGTTCTGCTGCCCTGTTCCGTAGCGTCGGCTGGTTCCTGAATTCCTCGTTGCCGCGGATGATGACGGCGATTGGTTGCCAAACGGTTAAGCCAGTCGCCTTTTGTTCCGTGCCGTCTTCGGTTATGCCGGGCCAACCCAGCCGGAGAGCATGCGTCATGACCTACCTTGTCGCCGCCGATCTGCCCACCGCCCCCGCCGGCGAGCGTTTCCGCGCCTTGCTCCGCCGCCCCGGCATCCTGGGCATGCCAGGCGCACATAACGGCCAGGCCGGGTTGCAGGCCAAGGCCGCCGGGTTCGAGGCGCTGTATCTGTCGGGCGCGGCGATGACCGCCTCGATGGGCCTGCCCGACCTTGGCGTGATCACGGTGGACGAGGTGTGCTTCTTCGTCCGCCAGATCGCCCGCTCCACCGGCCTGCCGCTGCTGGTGGACGGCGACACCGGCTATGGCGAGGCGCTCAACGTCATGCACATGGTGCGCTGCTTCGAGGACGCCGGCGCCGCCGCGGTGCATATCGAGGACCAGTTGCTGCCGAAGAAATGCGGCCACCTGAACGACAAGAAGCTGGCCGACCCGCATGACATGGCGGCCAAGATCGCCGCCGCCGCCCGCGCCCGCCGGCACCTGTTCATCGTCGCCCGCACCGACGCCGCCGCCAGCGAGGGCATCGACGGCGCGGTGGCGCGCGCGAAGCTGTTCATGCAGGCGGGCGCCGACGCAATTTTTCCGGAGGCGTTGACCACCGCCGAGATGTTCCGCGCCGTCGCGCAACGACTGCCTGGCGTTCCCCTGCTCGCCAACATGACCGAGTTCGGCCGCACGCCGTTCTTCACCGCCAGCGAGTTCGAGGAGATGGGCTACAAGATGGTGATCTGGCCGGTGAGTTCGCTGCGCATCGCCAACAAGGCCCAGGCCGAGCTGTATGCCGCGATCGCGCGCGACGGCGGCACGCAAAATATGGTCGATCGGATGCAGACCCGCGCCGAGCTGTACGCGACGATCGGCTACCACGATTACGAGGCGCTGGATGCGTCGATCGTCACCACGGTGGTGCCGCAGGCGATGCCGCAACAGAGGTAAGCAGTGTTCCCACGCTGCCTCGTCAAACCAGTCGTTGCGCTGTCCTCGCACATTCGGCGTCATTGCGCATTCAGTGTCATCGCGCGTTGACCACCGGCCGGCGGCGGCCGACCCGCCCTGAATGAAACTGCGGAGCCCGCCAGCGGCAAGAGACTCCCCCTCCCCTTGTGGGAGGGGGCTGGGGGGAGGGGTTCGGGGGGCACGAACCCCTCCCCCCAGCCCCCACCCACAAGGGGAGGGGGAGTTGTTTCTTGCAAGCGAAGCGAAGCAGTCTGCCGCGAGCATTGGCACGACATCCCGGGCAGCCTGACGACCGGGGCAGCTGGAAGCGGAGCGTTCACCACGTGACCTATCGCAGATCGTTGCTCAGGGTGTGGATCGCGGGCAGCGTGTGTTGGATTGCCTTTTGGATCTGGCACTACACCACGACCTGCACCGTGGTCAGCATGAGCGGTGGCAGGGCCATCACCTGCCGCTGGGAAACCGCGGACTCGGGGGGGATGGCCGTGGCGACGCGCACGGCACCCGCGCTGCCGGTGCTTTGGGACATGGCCGTCAGGACGATCGGCATTCCTGCCTGCGCGATCGGCGCAGGGATCGCGGTGTGCTGGGTGGTCGAGAGGTTGCGTCGTCAGGCTCGCTGAGACCACCGGCGTCCCGATGATCACCCCGGACCTTATCGGGCCCGGACATGCCGATCGACCAGCAACCGATCGACAATTCGTCCGCTTCCGGCTTGCCGCCTGTCCAGCCAACTCTGCGCCCGGGGCCGCATCATCGATACGCCCCAGTACGGCCGGGTCGAACGGCAACGGCCTGTGGGACAGCTACGGACTGCCGAACCGCGGCGCGCGCCAAATGACGATCACCTTGTTTCCCGCGCGGAACCGGGTCCGTTTGGGAACGTCTGCAACCGGGGAGAACCGACATTTGGCCCGGCACAATGCGGATTGTCGGAGGCCGGCAGGTAACGGTGATTTGTACAAAGGCTTGCGCCGATTGGCCTATAGGTCCGTAAAGAGGTTTCATTAGCCCCCGCCTCGTTCAGTCTTTTTTTATGATCTATGGCGTAAGCCGCTGCCGGCTGGTATACCGAGAACCATCATGGCGTGAGCGGCCGACCCGTGACGAGCCGCCGTTGTCGGCCAGGTAGGATGATCGCACCTGACGCGGCGCCTGGGCTTGGGTACGTCAGCAAAGGCTGGCCGGGAACCCACAACAAGATCAAGGGCAGCAGTGCCTCGCCGAAATGTTGATTGTTGACGCATGCGCGCTGCGCCACGGTCAATCTGAACCACGACCGGGGAAGCCAATGACGCACAACAATGTTTTTGAGCCTTGTCGTGTTCTCATGGTGTATCCGCGCTTCAGCGCGTCGACTTTCTGGAATTTCTCGGTCGCCTGCGAACTGGTCGGCGCCCGCTATCCGGCGGCGCCGCTTGGCCTGATCACGCTCGCCGCGACGTTGCCGCCGCACTGGGATATCCGGCTTGTCAACCGCAACACCGAGGAAATGACGGACGCCGATCTCGCCTGGGCGGACGTGGTGATGACAGGCGGCATGCTGGCGCAGCAGGTCGACACGCTGGAACTGATCGCACTGTGTCACGCGCATGGCAAACCGGTGGTCGTCGGCGGGCCGGATCCAACGTCGAGCCCGCACGTTTACGCCGCGGCGGATTTCCAGGTGCTTGGCGAAGTCGAAGGCATCATCAGCGATTTCATCGCCGCGTGGAACGCAGGCGAACGGTCCGGAACGTTCACCGCGCCGAAGTTCACGATCGACGTCACCAGCTCGCCAATTCCGCGTTTCGACTTGCTCAAATTTGAACACTACCTGTATGTCGGCGTGCAGTATTCGCGCGGCTGCCCGTTCACCTGCGAGTTCTGCGACATCATCGAACTGTACGGCCGCGTACCACGCGCCAAGACAACACCGCAAATCCTCGCTGAACTCGAAACGCTCTACCAGCTCGGCTATCGCGGCCACGTGGATTTCGTTGACGACAACCTGATCGGCAACAAGAAGGCGCTCAAGACGCTGCTGCCGCAACTCGCCGCATGGCTGGAGCTGCGCGACTATCCGTTCGAGTTCTCGACCGAGGCGTCGATCAATATGGCCGACGACGACGAACTTCTGCGTATGATGCGGGAGGCGAACTTCTTTACCGTCTTCGTCGGCATCGAAAGCCCGGATCCAAAGACCCTCGTCCATACCAAGAAGAAGCAAAACACCAGGCGCAACCTGGTGGAGAGCGTCCACCGGATCTATCGCGCCGGAATGTTCGTGACCGCCGGCTTCATCGTCGGCTTCGACAGCGAAGAGGCGTCGATCGCCGATGCGATGGCCGACTTCATCGAGGCATCCGCCATCCCGGTCTGCATGGTGGGATTGCTCTACGCCCTGCCCAATACCCAGCTCACGCGCCGCCTGGCAACCGCCGGGCGGCTCCACGCCAACCACGACCTGGCGGCACCGGACCTCAGCGACCAGTGCACCGCGACATTGAATTTCGACACGCTGCGTCCGCTGAGCGAAATCCTGCGCGACTATCGGCGCATCCTCGAACGGGTCTACGACCCATCGGCGTTCGCGGATCGTTTGGAGCAGCTTTCCGCCATGCTCGATCGCTCGGGCCGGCCGCGCGAGCTGCATGAGGGCGACATCCGGCGCAAGGTGGCGTCGATCGAGATGGTGCACAAGATCATCAGCCGGCTGCCCGAGGCGCGCGACCAGTTCTGGCAGACCTTCATAAATTGCGCCAAGTCGAACCCGGCGGCGCTGCGCTATATCGTGATCCTGATGGCGTTCTATCTTCATCTCGGACCATTCGCGCGGACAGTGATCGCGGCGATCGACACCCGGCTTGCGGAACTGGAGCGTGCGGGCCAGGCCGATGCGGTCGGCCGGGGCGAAGACCGCACCGCACTAATGTCCTTCGCCCTGCACGAATGACCCGCGCCTTGCAGGCGTGACCCGCTCCCGATGCGCCCCGGGGAATTCCGGTTGCCGGGTGCGGCAGGATTCGTTACGCTGCGGCAAGGCTTTCGCCTCGCCCGTCCCACCAGCAGCGGCATGGCGGCGGACCCGCCACGCCGGGTGGGCGCGGCGCCGCGCCTGCCGTGCTAAGGCGACGCCTGGTCGGTCACGACCCAAGGACCGCAACCATGACCGTCATCCAGCGCACTGCCCTGACCTCCGCGCTGTACATCGCGGCGGAGGCGCTCTGCCTGTTCGCCGCGGCCGGCCGCATCGATATCCCGGAGTTCTGGATATACCTCGGTTGCACCGTGGCGCTGTTCGCCGGCACCATACCGACGGTGGACCCCGACCTGGCGGCCGAGCGCATGCGCCCGGGCGGCAAGCCCATGCAGCCGCGGATGTGGGGCGTGATCGCGCTGCTCATGGGGCACTTCCTGGTCGCCGGCTACGACCGAGGCCGGCTGCACGCCGCCGGCGGCGTCCCGGTCGCCCTCGAGGTCCTGGGGTTCCTGCTGGTCGCCACCATGTGGCTGGTCACGCTGTGGGCGATGCAGGTCAACCGGTTCTTCTCCTCGGCGGCGCGGCTGCAACCCGACCGCGGCCAGCGCGTCATCGACGCCGGCCCCTACAGCGTGGTGCGCCACCCGGCCTACGCGGTGGCGCTGCTGGGCTGCCCGGCGAATGGCCTGGCGCTCGGCTCCTGGCTGGCCGCCGCGGTCGGCGCGCTGGCGATCCCGATGCTGCTGTGGCGCTGCATCGCCGAGGACCGCATGTTGCGCGCCGGCCTGCCCGGCTATGCGGCGTATGCCGCCCGGGTGCGCTGGCGGCTCATTCCCGGGATATGGTAGCCCGTGCCCGAGACCACGCCGCTGCCATCGGAGGGCTGAGACCGCATGCAACGCCGCCATCTGCTTCTGCTGTTTGCCGCCCTGCCGGCGCTGGCCCGCGCGCAGGAAGCCGAGCCCACCGCCGCGCAGCCGGAACTGCCCAAGGAAAAGCTGGTCATCGTCACGCGCGACGGCGTCCGGCACGAGTTCAACGTGGAGATGGCGACCACCCGGCGACAGCAGCAGGTGGGCGAGATGTTCCGCACCAGCGTGCCGCCCGAGGGCGGGATGCTGTTCGACTGGGGCGTTCCGCACCCCTCGCCGATGTGGATGGAGAACACGCTGGTGCCGCTCGACATGGTGTTCATCAACCCGGACGGCACGATCCGCCACATCGCCGAGAACACCGTGCCGGAGAGCCTGGCCACCATCGACAGCCACGGCCCGGTGCTGGCGACGCTGGAGCTGGCCGGCGGTACCACGGCGCGGCTCAACATACGGGTGGGCGACAAGGTGTTGCAGCGGATTTTCGGCAATGCGGGATGAGCAATGGGCACCTTGCGCCGGGCGGCTCGCGCCCATAGGTTCCCGTGCCCTCGGAGCAGGCCCCGGGGGTTGGGCCTGGATTCTGGGCCGGGCGGGCCTTGGATCGGGTCCGGGACAAGCTTAACGGGGCGTGGCGCAGCCTGGTCAGCGCGCCTGTTTTGGGTACAGGAGGTCGTGGGTTCGAATCCCGCCGCCCCGACCATTGGCAAACGGAGGGTCGATTATGCGTGCCCGCATCTACCAGCCGCCGAAGAACGCGATGCAGTCCGGCTGGGCGGCGACGCATCAATGGGTGCTGGAGTTCGAACCCAGCTCGCCCCGGCGTCCGGACCCGCTGATGGGCTGGAGCGGCAGTGCCGACACTCAGGCGCAGGTGCGACTGCATTTCGACACGCGCGACGAGGCGGTGGCCTATGCGGAGAAAGCCGGCCTCGCCTACGACCTGGAGCTGCCGCAGCCGCGGCGGGTGAAGCCCAAGGCGTATGCCGACAATTTCCGCTACGGGCGGATCGAGAACTGGACGCATTAGGGTCCGTCATTGCCAGACGCGTCGCGTTGGCCGGGTTCCCGGCCGCTGCGCGGTGGACGCCCGGAACCCGGCCGAAACATCCGGCATCCGGGTTTTCTGTTGCGGTCGCCGGGGGCCAACATCAAGATGGATGATACGGCCGCGTCGGTTCGATGCCCCCGGACTCCTGTATAGAATCCTCCGATCCGGCGGCAGTCTCGCACAGGCGCCCGCGAGGCGGATGATTTCGGGTGCGTACCGCCGGTCGGCCGGACAATTCCAGCTTGTCGAGGGGCCCATAAATGCCAATGCAAGTACCGGCCGGAACGGTCCTGATCGGTGACAATGCCTATCTGTTTCGCAGTCCGGCGGGCGCTGGCGTAACGGATTGCTTCATCATCGGCCATGGCGCCACGGTTGAGACGGGCGAGCGCCGGTTCACGGTGCCCGCCGGCTGCAGGGTCAACTTTTTTGCGGAGTCGATGAAATCCCTCAAGCTTCAGGCCGGGCCGATCGAAGGATTCAAGGCAATTTCGGGACAGAACCAGGGCGCAGCGCCGCGGATTGATCCGGCCAACGCGTTCGCCGCGGGGGCGTCAATTCGGGATTACATCCTGGGCAAGGCGGTCGGCAGCCACTACAAGGCAGCGCCGGAGGATGATTCCTACCTCAAAATCAATCAGGCACTCAATGACCTCGCGGAACGCCGTCATCTCGGTCTGCAGTGGTTGCCGCATTACGTATCGATCCGCAACCGCACCTCATGGTTCTGTGACACGAACATCTGGCTGAGCAAGCTGATCGAGCAAATCCGGGCGTATGACGGGACGATCGTCAATTTCTATTGCGCGCATTGCCGGGTGAATATCCTGCGTGCGCATGAAGCCAGAACCCTGAAGACCGTCGGCAGCCAAGGCCTGCGTTAGAGCGTTTCCAGTCCAAGGGTGGAAGTGCTCTACAGCGTCGCCGTTCCGGCTTCCCGCGCCCTACCATCGCCCTGCACCGCGAGGCTCAGCGGCCAGGCCGGAGCGTCCCGCACGAGGGTTGCCGCGCATCAGCGGCGCACACGTGGACGAGGCAGCGGGCCATCGCCAAGGGGGGGGAAAGATCGCGTGACGCTCTATCATCTCGCCCATCCGACGCGCAGCCGCTGGATGCGCATCCTCGGCGTCGCCTTCGTGATGTACGTGCTGTCCTATATCGACCGCACCAACATCGCCATGGCGATCCCGGCGATGCGCCAGGAAATGGGCCTCAGCGCCACGGCCATCGGGTTCGCCACCAGTACATTCTTCTGGGGCTATATCGTGCTGCAAATCCCGGCCGGACGGCTCGCCGGCGTGTGGAGCGCGAAGCGGGTCATCGCCGGCCTGCTGGTGCTGTGGAGCGTCGTGTCGCTGTCCACCGCGCTGGTCCACACCGAAGCGGAACTGGTCGCCAACCGCTTCGCTCTCGGCATCGCCGAGGGCGGCGTGCTCACCTGCACGCTGGTGTTGATCCGCGCCTGGTTCTCCCGCGCGGAGCGGGCCCGCGCGAACACCATGTTCCTGCTCAGCCTCGCCGTCGCGCCGGTGATCGCCAACCCGATCTCCGGACTGATCCTGTCGTATTCAAGCTGGCGGACGATGTTCGTGGTGGAGGCGCTGCCGGCGGTGTTGTGGGGTTTTGTCTGGTGGTGGGCGGTCGACGACGACCCGCGCCAGGTCGATTGGCTCGATGCCGCGGAGCGGGCGGAATTGCTCGCGCGCCTGGCCGAGGAAGACCGCCGGACGGAGCCGGTGCACGGCCATTGGCTGCGGACGTTGTTGCATCCGGCCGTGCTGCTGCTCGCGCTCTACAACTTCCTGGCGCTGATGGCGGAGTGGGGGGTGAATTTCTGGCTGCCCACGGTGCTGAAGGAGACCGGCCTGTCCATCATGACCGTCGGGTTCCTCGCCGCGCTGCCCTATGCCGTGGGTATCGTCATGATGGTGCTGGTGGCGCGTAGCTCCGACCGGCAGCACGAGCGGAAATGGCACATGATCGCGGCAACGATCGCGTCAGGCCTGTGTCTGTTGCTGGCGCAGCTCGCCGGGGTGCATGGCACGCTCGGGATCGTGTTCTTTCTGACGTTGGCCGTGGGCTGCTTCCTGGGGCGGTTCGGGCCGTTCTGGACGCTGCCCACCGAGGTGTTGCCGCCGGCCGTCGTGGGCGTCGGCATCGGGCTGATCAACGGCGCGGGCAATCTGGGCGGCACGGTCGGCCCCTACTTCTTCGGCTATGTGCGCACCGTCACCGGCAGCTTCACGCTGGCGCTGACCGTCGGTGGCCTGTCGCTGATCCTGGGCAGCCTCGTCGCCATGCCCATCCGCGCCCGAGGGGCGAGCTAGGGGCATAAGGGCCTTCCGCTCCCCTTGTGGGAAAGGAAGCGGGAGGGTGCGTTCATCCGCGGACCAGCGGCTGTAACGCACCCCTCCCCCACAAGAGGAGGGGGAGACGAACTGCGCGCCTAGTCGCCCAGATCGCGCAGGATCGGCAGCAGGTAGTCCGCGAACAGCGCGGGGTTCTCCGCGAACGGGAAATGCCCGATGCCCGGCATTGCCTGGAACCGCACGCCGGCGATTTTCGCCGCCGTCGCTTGCGAGTGCTCCACGGTGCACGAGTAGTCGTATTCGCCGGTCAGCATGAACAACGGTACGCGGTTGGTGTCGATGCGGCCCACCCGCTGGCGTGCGTCCCAGTCGCCGGAATAGAACGCGATGTCGCCGAAGAACACCGCCGGCCCGCCCTGGGCGTAGTGCCAGGCGATCGCCTCGGCGTATTCGGCGGGGCTTTGCGGCGCGCACAACGCACGGATCCACTCCGGCACGAAATACGCCTGGTTGACCTGCGGATGCGCCGCCCAATGGGTCTGCCGGCGCTCGATCTTGTCGCTGGCTTCGCAGGCGACGATGCCGCGGAACGCCTCCGGATGGCGCAGCGCGAGTTCCAGGCAGATCTCGCCGGACATCGAGGCGCCGAGCACGATCGGCCGATCCAGCTTCGCCGCCGCGACGAAGCCCATGATCAGCTCGACATACAGGTCGGTGTTCAGCCGCCACGAGCCGGGGATCGCGCCGTCCGGCGGCGGCGACTTGCCGTGCCACGGCAGGTCGAACGCCACCAGCCGGTGGCCGGCGGTGATGCGCGGGTCCGCCATCAGGCCATGGAACTGCCGCCCGTCGGCGCCGGCGGTGTGCAGGCATAGCAGGTCCCTGCCCTCGCCCGCCGCCTCATAATACACGTGATAGGCGGTGCCCTGCGCCGTCACCGGCACATAGCCGCCACTGACCGCGGGGACCGGCCGCACGCCGGTGCGCGGCTGGAGCGACACCGGCGCCGGCGCAGCGTTGCCGAGCGCCAGCCACTTGCCGATCTCCAGCACCCGGCGCGCGATATGGGCATGCTGCATGAAGCACAGGAGGTCGCCGTCGATGGCGAACTCCGGCACGCGGTACATCATGGCGAAGATGCCGTGATGGTGCCGCGGCGGCACCGGCGCGAGGAACTTCGCCCACACGCTCCCCGGGGCACGCAAGGTGAAGGCGGGCGAGGCTTCGCCGGGCTGCACGCGGCCTTCCTGCACGGCGAAGACATTGGCCACGGAGTCGCTTTGCACCGCGAAGCATAGCGCCCACGGGCCGGCCCAGGCGGCCAGGACCGCGTCTTCCGCGCCGGCGCGCCGCCACGCGGCGATGTCCGGGAAGCGGTTCATGCCGGGTCGATCACTTGCAGGACGACGGGATGGTATTCCTCGCCGTGGCCCTGCCGTTCCGCCTCGCGCAACCGCTGCATGGCCAGTTGGGCGCCGGGCACATCGACGCCGGCGGCCGCGGCCATCTCCAGCGCGTAGGACAAGTCCTTCATGGCATAACGGGTGGAGAACGCCCGCTCCGGGAACACGCGCGGCAGCATCGACTTCATACCGTGGCTGCGCAGCACGAAAGAGTCCCCGGAACCTAAAGCAATAGCCGGCAACAGCACCTCTGCCGGCACGCCATTGCGGCGGCCGAGCGCGATCGCCTCGGCCAGCGCGGCGGTATTCTGAAACACCAGCATGTTGTTGAGGATCTTCACCACCTGGCCGCAGCCGACCGGCCCGCAATGCGTCACGTCGCTGCCCATGGTCTCGAGAATCGGCCGCACATGCGCGAACACCGCATCCGCGGCGCCGACCATGATGGATAATTCCCCCCGCGCCGCCGCTTCCCGCGTGCGTGCCACCGGTGCGTCGGCGAATCCGATGCCGCGCGCCGTCAGCCGGGCGCCAATCGCGCGCGTCAGCGGTACCGGCGAGGTGCTGGTGTCCACGACGCATTGGCCCGCGGCAAGGCCCGGCTCCAGCGCGGCAATCACCGCCTGCACCGCCTTGCCGTCGGGCAACGACAACAGGATGAGGTCGCAGCGCTGCGCGAGCAGTTCAGGGGAGGCGGCGGTGACGCCGAATTCAGCCAGGTGGGCCAGCGGCTCGCGGCGCAGGTCGTGCGCCAGCACGGTACGGCCGGAGCGGCGGGCGAGATGGCCGCACATCGGCTCCCCCATCACGCCGAGGCCGATGAAGCCGATGGTGGCGATGGGCCGCAAGACGGTCTGCGTGGTGGACATGGCGCGCTGCATCCTCAAGCCGGGAGAGCAAGTGTTCGACAGCCGGGTTGGTGTGTCAAAGGTTGCTTGGGTGTGCGGGGAATCGGCCGGTTCTTCATTTTGCGGACACCGAATTCATCGAGGCCCCGATAGAGTTGCACCAAGAAAATCAACTGCGCCCTGGGTCCGCGCGGAGTAACGACTTGCTTGGCTTGCTTCCGCGTCGGTCCCGAACCTGATTGCTTCGCTCACCCAAACACGGCGATGAGCGCTCGTGCCGATGGCCCGCGAGCGCGGGTCATTGACCTGCATCAATGCCGACCGCGGTTCCGCCGTGCAGTCTGATGAGGCAGTCGACCGGTCAAGGCCTGGTCTTCGCTAAGCCACGTTGTTCATCAATGCTTTGATCCAGCCCACCACCGGGATCCGCGCCGGCGAAAACCGGACGCTCGAATAGCGGCATAATGGCGGTGCTGGTTCAGTGTCCGGGAGGGCTGACATGGCAGAGAAGGCGAGGGTTTCACGCCGTGATTTCTTCCTGAACGCCACGGTCGCGGGAACGGCGATGGCCGCCGGCAGCCTCGCCGCGCCAAGCCTCGCCGCAGCCCAGCCGGCGCGGCCTCCGGCGAAATGGGCGCGCGAGGCGGACGTGGTGGTGATCGGCGCCGGTGCCATGGGACTTCCGGCGGCCATAATCGCGCGCGAGGCCGGCGCGTCAGTGATCGTGGTCGAGGCGCAGAAGGATATCGGCGGCCACGCGATCACCAGCGCCGGCAACGTGCCCTTGGGCGGCGGCAGCAGCGCGCAGAAAAAGTACGGCATCGAGGACTCGCCCGACCTGTTGTTCCGCGACCTGACAGACTGGTCCGTGGTTGAGCCGAACGGCTTCCCCGATTACCGCTACAATGACCGTGAGATCATCCGCGCCTTCGCCGACAACAGTGCCGCCACCTACGATTTTCTGGTCGCGCATGGGGTGGTGTTCATCGACCGCGCGCCGGACGGGCTGGGCGGCAACTCGGTCGGCAACTCGGTGCCGCGTGAAGTGCATGCCGCCGTGATGGATTGGCCCATGGTGCAGACCGGCAAGCCGGCGGATCCCGCGCTGCGGGCCACCACCTCCTCGGGCAACGGGCTGATGCGTCCGTTGGAGGCCGCGGCGAGGAAGCTCGGTGTGCAGATCCTGCTCGAGCACAAGATGGTCGCACTCTATCGGCAGGCGCCGAATGCGGGCCGTGTCCTCGGTGTCGCCGTGGAAGCCAACGGCACCAGGCGCGAAATTCGCGCGCGCAAGGCGGTGATCATCGCCACCGGAGGTTCGTCCGGCAACGTGAATTTCCGCCGCATGTTCGACCCGCGCCTGACCGAGGAATATTGCGGCATCGGCGGAATGCCGTGGTCGGACCAGGACGCCAGCGGCGAGCTTGCCGCCATGACGATCGGCGCCTCGCTTTGGGGCCTGTACAATCAGACCGGTGAATTCGGCATCAGATTGACCAAGCCCGGCACCATCGGCAACCAGTATGGCTATGCCAGCGTCAAATGGCTGCCCGGCAGCCCGGTCTTCGACCGCGCCCGGGCCTCCGGCCTGACAGTGCTCAACTGGCAGGACGCCATCATGGTGAACCTGCTGGGGAAACGGTTCTACGATGAGACCGGTACAGGGTTCACCTCCAACGACTACAACTCGATCAAGTCGTACACCCCGGGTAGCTATCGCAACGCCAGGGACATCGCCTACAAGGCAAACAATTGGATCAACGCCGCGATGGCCGGGATCGGCGATGGCCATAACGGCGGCGGCCCGATCTGGGCAATCTTCGATGCCGACGCGCTGATCCGCGAAAACTGGGTGCCGACACCGCCCAACGTCGACATCGCCGGCGGGTTCTTCTTCAGCGCCGACAGCCTGCCCGATCTCGCCAGCAAGATCGTGATGAAGTATCAGCGCGTGCCGATGCCACCGGAGAATCTGCAACAGACCGTGGCGCGCTACAATTCATTCGTGGACTCGGGCGCCGACGACGACTTCGGCAAGCCCAGGCCGCTGCACAAGATCGCCACGCCGCCTTTCTATGCCGCCTGGGCGACGCCGGTGATTCACGACACCCGTGCCGGCTTGCGAATCAACGCGCAGTGCCAGGTGATGGACATGAATGGCCATGTCATCCCCGGCCTCTATTGCGGCGGCGAGTCGGCGGGCGGCTTCAGCGAGCACGGTTTGGCTCGCGCCACCTGCCAGGGCTTTATCGCCGGCCGTCACGCGATGTCGGGATAGATGACAGCTACAATATGGGCGGATGTTGATGCGTAGGCTTGGCCTCGCCATGATCCTTGCTATTGCGTCAGCGTGTCTCCCCCTTGTCCTGCACGCGGTGGCTGGGGCTGGAACAAACGGTCATCTAGCGCCGGGGGCGCGAAACCTTCCCGGTTACGCTATCCGGGCCGTGGCCGATCAACCCCAACCCGCCCCCGGCGCCGGCCGTGGCTTTCTGATCGACAAGCACATCGCGGCAGGTCTCACGTGCAGCACCTGCCACACCACCACGCCCGACCAGCCAGTCTCGACGGCCACCTGCCTGCGCTGTCATGGTGGCACCTACAGCAAGCTTGCAGCGATGAGCGCAGCGGACAATCCGAATCCGCATCAGTCGCATCAGGGCGAGGTTCCATGCGGCACCTGCCACCATGTCCATGCGGCATCGGAGAACTTCTGCTCGCAATGCCATTCAGAGTTCGATTTCAAGGTGCCATGACAAGCCGCTTCGAGTGGCCGCTGCTTCGACCGGACAGCCTGCGCCGGTCATGCGGATCATGCGGCTTGGACCTCGCTTGCCACCAAGCCCGGCCCGCACGGATTTCACCGGTCGCGAGAGGCCGATAGCCGGGTCCCCTCCCGAACCTGATTGCTCCGCCCTTCCACTCGACCTAGCGTCTCCCGGAAAGGAGACCTCGCCCTCATGAAGATCACCAAAGTCGAACCGCTACTGCTCGACCGCTTTCTTTATGTCCGCGTCAGCACCGACGCGGGCATCACCGGGTTGGGCGAATCCGGCACCTGGGGCCAACTCGAAGCCTCCGCCGCGTCGATCGCCAAATACGGCGAGTATCTGGTCGGTAAGGACCCTTTCCCTATCGAGCACCATTGGAACGTCATGCTGCGCGCCAACCACTTCACCGGTGGCGCGATCACCGGCGCGGTGTCGGCGCTCGACATCGCGCTGTGGGACATCAAGGGGAAAGCCTTCAACGTGCCGGTCTATGAATTGCTCGGCGGCCGCATGCGGCACAAGGCGCGGCTGTACGGCCACGTGAAGGGCCGCACCATCGATACGCTGTTGGCGGAGGCGGTGCGGCTGAAGGAGGCGGGCTTCACCGCGCTCGGCCACCTCAATCCGTTGCTCGACGAGGGCGAATCCACGCCCTACTACAAATCCCACGCCGCCAAGATCGAGGAAGCCATCGACAACGTCCGGCGCCTGCGCGAGGCGGTGGGGCCGAAGGTCGATCTCTGCATCGAGATCCATCGCCGCCTGACACCGCCGGAAGCCATCGCGCTCGGCCGCGGCATCGAGAAATACACGCCGATGTTCTTCGAGGACCCGCTGCGTCCGAACAGCTTCGATGCGATGGCGGAGGTGGCGCGCCACATCGACATCCCGATCGCCACGGGCGAGCGCTTCACCAGCCTGTATCAGTTCCAGACTCTGCTGACGCGCAACGCGGTGCAGTACTTGCGGCCCGATGTCTGCCTGTGCGGCGGCATCACCGGCGCGAAGAAGATCGCCGCCATCGCCGAGGCGCACGACGCCTGGATCGTGCCGCACAATCCGCTGTCGCCGGTGTCCACCGCGGCCTGCCTGCAAATCGCCGCCTGCATCCCGAACTTCGCCATCCAGGAATATCCGTCACGCACGCCGGAGCTGGACGGCAGCGAGGAATTGCTCGGCGCCGGCCTGGCCACCGGTCTGGCGGAACAGGAGGGCGGGTTCATTGCGATTCCGGGCGCGCCGGGGATCGGGGTGGAACTGGTGGCGGATGCGGAACGGAAGTTCCCCTACCGCCCGCGCCCGATCCGCATGCGGCCGCACGAGGACGGCTCGGTGGTGGACATGTGAACGAGGGCCACGCCGCGCCCGCCGCGGGTGGCAGCCGACCCGCCCTGAATGAACCTGCGGCGCTCACCGGGGAGGGGGAGTTTGTTTCTTGCTGCGTCGCTGCGCCTCTCAACAATGATGGGTGATGGCCGGTGTTTCCACTCAGGCTGAAAATGCTCTAATCTCCTCGATACCGGCTGTGACAGATCTCTTGTGCCGGCGAAAACGCAGACCGGCGCTGCGGCACTGATCCATTCGGTCCGGCCGTGCCGCAGGCGCCAGGCCGGTTCATTCTCGCGGTTGTAGAAAGGTCTCTGCCATGCGTCGCCGCTTCCTCATCCTCGCTGCCCTGCTGGCCGGTAGCACGCTCGTGGCGCCTGCCCGGGCGGCAGACGTTACGCCCTACGATCAGGGCGCCTTCGCCGCTGCCGAAGCGGCGGGCAAGCCGATCCTCGTGGCGATCCATGCCAGTTGGTGTCCGGTCTGCGCCAAGCAGAGACCGATCCTGAGCCAACTGGAACAGCAACCGGCATTCAAGGACCTTGTGGTCTTCATGGTGGATTTCGACAGCCAGAAGAACGTGGTCGCGGCGATGGGTGCCAGGAAGCAAAGCACGCTCATCGTGTTCCACGGCAACGTCGAGAAAGGGCGCTCCGTGGGCGACACCAATGCCGCCACGATCCAGGAGCTGCTGGCGAAGTCGATGGCCTGACCGCGAGGCGATGGGACTCGGTAGTGCTGCCCTGGGCTTTCTGGCCGGCATTCTTTCCACGCTGTCGCCCTGCGTGCTACCACTGCTGCCGCTCGTGCTAGGTGCCGCGGTGGCAGCGCATCGGTTCGGCGCGGTGATGCTGGCGGCCGGTTTGGTCGTTTCCTTCGTCGCCATCAGCCTGTTCGTTGCCACCATTGGCTTTTCGATCGGCCTGGACGAAGAGCTGTTGCGGCGCCTGTCAGCCATTCTGCTGGCTGTGTTCGGCTTGCTGCTGCTCAGTGAAACGCTGCAGCGTCGCCTGTCCGTCGCGACGGCGTCCGTCGGCAATGCGGGCAACCGCCTGATGGCGAGGCTTTCGCCAACCGGTCTCGCCGGACAGTTCGCGTTGGGTTTGATCCTTGGCGTGGCGTGGAGCCCGTGTGTCGGTCCGACGCTCGGTGCGGCCTCGATGCTGGCGGCAAACGGACAGGACCTTGGGCAGGTAGCGTTGGTGCTGGGCGCCTTCGCATGCGGCGCCGCGGTGCCCTTGCTGGTGGTCGGCTCCATCTCGCGCAAGGCTCTTGCGCACTGGCGTGGATCGATCCAGCAGGTGGGCAAGACCGGTCGATGCCTGCTGGGTGGCGCAATGGTGACGCTGGCGGTGCTGATCCTGTCGGGTCAGGAGCGGGCACTCGAGACGCAGCTGGTCAATGCGTCCCCGGACTGGCTCATCAATGCGACCACGCGGTTCTGATCGGCGACCGCTGTCTAGAAGCTGGATGCCGGCACTGGTTCCATCGCCAATTCCGCTGCCTCCCAGGCTCGCCGGCCGCCGCGATACCAGCGGACATTGCTGTAGCCTGACGCTACCGCACGGAGCGCGGCGTTATGCGACAGCCAGCAGGTTCGCGAGAGACAGAAGAATACCACCGGCCTTGTCTTGTCCCCACCGGTGAGTTCCGCCAGCCGCGCCGCCAGACGCTGTTGCACAGCGTCGTTGAACGACGTGCCGAGACCGGCCCCGCGCAGCCACACGGCACCCGGCAGACTCACAGTCTGGTTGCCGCCCAGCACGTCGATCAGAACCGTCGACTTCTGCGACACCAGCATGTCACGCAGTTGCGGTGTGGTGATCACGGACGCCCCGGCGATCTGCGTCGGCGTCGGCGCATCGTAGTTGCCAGTACGTATCGTATTGGTCGGCGGAATACCGAAGTCCTGGGTTTCATTGTCATAGGCCGGTGCCGTCAACACGACTTGCTGCCAGGGCTGTGCCGCCCAACTCGCCGTCGAGACGAGCAGGGCGATGAGCAACGACCAATATCTGACTGACATGTCCCCTTCCCCTTTCGACCATGCCCGGTGAGGAACGCATTTTTTGGGCAATGGTAGATCGTTGCGAAATGCAGGACCAGTCAAATTGGCACCCCGGCAGCGGAATCGCATTGGGCCGGACGCGCCGGTCGCCACCTCGCATCGCTCGGGAACTAGCAGGCGGTGACTGAGGCGACTGTAGCGGCGCAAGCTCCTGCCACGAAGCACTCCGAGCACCACGGATAGGGTCACGACGAAGGTTTGTGTTCGGCTTCGTGTACAAGCCCGCCATGATGCAACAGACAATCTGCTTGGCGGCCCTCCGTGGCTCTCGGACCTGTCCGAGGTAAAAGCTTGCGTGCAGTCTTGCCAGGCTCAAAGCGAGCCGTAACCCCGGTCCGCCGACCGCATCAGGCCCGGGCTGTGCGCAATCCCGCCAGCCCCCGCAACGCCGTGCCGTCCGCCGCGAAGTTCCCGGGATCCAACCATGCGGCCAGCGCGTCGCGGCAGCGCGGCCATTCGTCGGCGATGATGCTGTACCAGTCCGAATCGCGCTGCCGACCCTTGATCACCATGTGCATCCGGTGGCGGCCCTCATACGAGAACCCCAGCCGCTCCGCCGCCCGCTTCGACGGAGCGTTCAGTGCGTTGCACTTCCACACCAGCCGCCGATAGCCCAACTCATCCGCCGCAAGCCGCAACAGCAGAAACATTGCCTCGGTCGCCGCGCGGGTGCGCTGCATGCGGGGGGCGAACCAGATGCTGCCCAGCTCGATCGAGGCGTGCTTCGGCTGGATGTCCAGCAACGACAACCAGCCGGACACCGTCCCGGTGGCGATCGGCCGCACCGCCCACACCATCCGGTCCTGCTCCACCGCGAAATCGGCGACGTAGCGCGCCATGGCGGCGGCCGAAGCGAACGGTCCACACCCCAGATAGGCCCAACTGTCATCGGCCCCCTGCGCGGCGTCCCACAACTCCGCGGCGTGGCGCCGGTGCAGCGGCTCCAGCACGGCGTACTGGCCGCGCAACGGCACCCGCGCCGGCAATGGACGCGGCGTGGCATCGACTTCAGGTCCGACCGGTGGCGGCATGGCTCACTCTCCCGCTGCGTGCCGACGTCCCTTAGCGGCCGTCGGGGCCGATGGCTTGGACCGCTCGGCCCAGCCGGCCACTGTCCATTGCCCGCCCATTGGAATACCGTGATGCCAACGGCGTCTGCCCTAGCGGGGCGCGCCGGAAATCGGGCCATGCGCCTAACGGGAGGTCTTCATGCTGCGTTCTACCCTGCTCGCCGCGGTTTTCGCCGCCGGCTTCGTCACCGCGGCCTCGGCCGCCACGCTCCAGTTCCACGCCACAATGAACGGCGCGTCCGAAGTACCGCCGAACAAGAGTGCCGGCACCGGCGAGGCGTTGGCCACGCTCGACACGACCAGCAAGGTGCTGACGTACACCGTTACGTTCGAGAACCTCAGCGGGCCGGCGACGGCGGCGCATTTCCACGGCCCGGCCGTGGCAGGCGCGAACGCCGGCGTGGCGGTGGCGATCGGCGGTAAGGGCCCGACCAGCCCGGTGCATGGCACGGCGACGCTGACCGACGCGCAGATCCAGGATTTGGAAGCCGGCAAGTGGTACGTGAACGTGCACACCGCAGCCAACCCGGGCGGCGAGATCCGCGGCCAGGTAGCGGCGGTGAAGTAGCGGCCTGCCGGGCGGGCCAGCTTGCCAAATCGTCATGTAAATCACCGTTGCGTGACGCTCTCATTGGACTAGCGTGACGGACGGCGCGTTTTCCCGTGCAAGACGCGCCTGGTCCGGGTGCTTTCGCTACGAAATGGGAGATAAAACATGCTGCGTTCCGCCCTGTTGGGGTGTGCCCTCACTCTCGGCGTCGTCTCGGCCGCTCCAGCCGCCACGCTGTATTTCGAGGCCACGCTGAAAGGATCGTCGGAGGTGCCCGCCACCACGTCCGACGGCACCGGCAAAGCCATGGCGACGCTGGACACCGCCAGCAAGTCGTTCAGCTACCGGGTAACGTTCGACAAGCTGAGCGGCCCGGCGACGGCGGCGCATTTCCATGGCCCGGCGGCACCTGGCAAGAACGCCGGTGTGGTGGTGCCGATCGACGGCAAGAATCCGACCAGCCCGGCGTTCGGCAGTGCCACCTTGACCGACCCCCAGATCAAGGACCTGGAAGCCGGCAAGTGGTACGTGAATGTGCACACCGCGGCGAATCCCGGCGGCGAGATCCGCGGCCAGGTGATGCCGCAGAAGGTGGCCGCCCATGCAATGCCCATGAAGGGTGGCAGCATGCCGATGAAGGGTGGCAGCATGCCCATGCAAGGCGGCAACACGCCGGCGCAGGGCGGCACGATGCCGATGAAGGGTGGTAGTATGCCCATGCAAGGCGGCAGCACGCCGGCGCAGGGCGCCGGTACACCGGCGCCGAGCAGTGGCGCGCCCGCACCTGCGGCGGGTACGCCGGGGCAGAAATAGTTCATCGGGAGCAAGGCGGGGCCCGACCAGGCCTCGCCCCCTGTTCCTTCCATATGCGGGTTTCTGCGGGAGCGGCGACCCGGACGACCTCCACGGGACTAGATCCGAGGTGGAGCGCCGGTTTTCGCAGGGCTCTCGCGCGGCGCCGGGATGACCGACGTAACGTCGGCAACGCCTGACACCAGCACCGTCAATTTCAGGTCCGGCCGCCCCGCCAGGTCGAACGTCACCTGCGAAAATCGCAGCAGGCCATCAAGCGGGTGATGGAATGTCCGCTCGCCGCCTTCCCGCTCCAGGACACCGTACAGGTTCCAGAATTGTGCGAAATCCGGGCTTTGGCGGCGCAGGCTCTCGATCAGGCTGCGCAACGCCGGATCGGTTACGCGCGCGCTGCAGCTCGCACGAAACTCCGCCACGACCCGACGGGCGCGCATGTCCCAGTCGCGGATCAGCGAACGCGCGGCCGGCTCGAGAAACACGAAGCGCAGCAGGTTCCGCTCGCCCGGCTGGTCGAGCCAGCCGGCGAACAAGTGTTCGGCGCTCGCGTTCCAGCATCGCGCGGTCCAACTGCGGTCCAGCACATAGGCCGGTGCACGGATCGCCTCGACGCAGGCCAGCACGGCGGAAGGAACATCATCGGCCGCGGTGCCGCCCTGCTCCGGATCGCGCTTGCCGGCCAGTTCGAACATGTAGGCACGCTCGGCCCGGCCCATCCGCAGCGTCGCCGCCATGCGGGCCAGCGCCATCGGCGATACCGAGACATCGCGCCCCTGCTCGATCCAGGTGTACCAGGTCGTGCTCAGGCCGCAGAGCTGCGCGACCTCCTCCCGTCGCAGCCCCGGCGTCCGCCGCCGCGTGCGTGCCCCCAGGGCGATCGCCGCGGGGTCGAGCCGCTCCCGCTGGGCGCGAACGAAATCGCCCAGTTCGCGCCGCTGCGCCGGAGATTGCGTTTCGATCATGGTGGAACTTATACCAGTATAACTGGGCCTCTTAAACCGGTGTTATCCGAGCGGATAGAAAGTTTTCCGACGGCCCGAGGAGCCGTCGGCAACCGGAACGGAGACACCCTATGCAGCGCAAACCGCACGAGGCCCTGGTCGGTGACCAGTTCGGATCGCGCGCCGGCGCCTACCTCACCAGTGCCGTGCATGCGCAGGGCGCCGACCTGGAAGCACTCGCCGCATTGGTACACGGCCAGCCGGAGGCGCATGTGCTCGACCTGGGCTGCGGTGCGGGTCACGTGAGTTTCGCGGTTTCTCCCCACGTGCGTTCGGTCGTCGCCTGCGACCTGTCGGCGGAAATGCTGGACGTGGTCGGGCGCGCCGCCGCCGCGCGCGGCTTCGACAATTTGCTGACGAAACAGGGGGTTGCCGAACGTCTGCCGTTTGCCGACGGGGCGTTCGACGGCGTCCTGAGCCGCTACAGCGCGCATCACTGGCGCGATTTCGACGCCGGGCTGCGCGAGGCGGCACGCGTGCTCCGGCCGGGCGGCATGGTCGGGATTGTCGATAGCGTCTCGGTCGGGTCGGCCCTGCTGGATACCTGGTTGCAGGCCGTCGAACTGCTGCGCGATCCGTCCCACGTCCGCAGTCGCTCTCGGTCGGAATGGGACGACGCGATGGTCCGCGCCGGTCTGCTGCCCGGCGTCGTCCGCCCGTTCCGCATTCGCCTGGACTTCGCCGTGTGGATCGAGCGCATGCGCACGCCCCCGGTCCGGGCCGATGCCATCCGGTCGCTCCAGGCCCTGGCGTCGGACAGCGTCACCCGGCATTTCGCGATCGAGGCCGATGGCAGCTTCTGCATCGACGTTGCGCTATTCGAAGCGGTGAAACCGATGGGGTAAGCGCCGGCGCGCCCGGCGGGTGCTGATCCATGCCGGCAAGGCCGGCCGGGCGCTGCATGCCGGTGTGCGTCGCGTGCCGCGAAGCGCGCTGAAGCGTCCCGTTTCCAGTCTCGTTGACGATGCGGCTAGCTCGCTGACGATGCGGCTAATAGCGTCGAAAGCGGCCGAGCCAATGCTTCGCCTTCGGCTGCAAGCTCTGCGCATGCTGCCGGGCCGCGCTACCGCGGTCCGGGCCGCGCATGACCAGCAGGAAGCGCATGACGCCGCCGACCAGGAAACCGAGATAGATCCCCTCGAGGCCGAAGTTGATCATCGAGCCCTGCTTCCAGGTGTCGGGCACATAGACGCCCCACCACAGCAGGACGCCGAAGATCGCTACCTCGTTCATCGCCCAAACGGCAGCCATCGAGTCGCGCGGGCCACGCGATCCCCCCGCACCACGGAACAGGAACCAGAGTCCGAGGACCACCAGCAGCACCCAGCACAGCGCGGGAACCCAGACCGAGGGGAGCGAACGCATGAAGGGCGCGTCCACGGCGAGCACCACCATGTCCCAGTAGCCGCGACCGATCACTTGCCGGGCCTCGATCATCAGATAAGCGGCAACGGTCAGCATCGCCGCGCCGCCGCCGGCGCGCTCGAGACTTTGCTTGCGCCACCCCGACGGGCGTACGCGTCGCTGTACCATGGTGGCCCAGGCGGGACGCAGAACGGACAGCACGGCCAAGCCCAGGACAACGAATGTCCAGGCATCCCAGGTCATGGACTGGCGGCTCTCGGCAACCCGCGCACCCTCACTTATGCCTCCGGCGTTTGGGCTGCAGGCCGGGACTCCGACGGCCCGCTGCCGTAATGACGCCGCACCGCGGGAGGTGCGTCAAGCCTGGAATGTCGTCGGGTATCGGTCGGTTACAATATCGCCTGCCGAGACGGGGCCGGCGTTCGGTTGGCATTGGCTGAACGGCTGCACAGACTGCCCCAACCGTCATGGCCGCGCTCGACCCCATAGGCGTCAGGATAAGCCCAAGGTGAGAGGAGCGTGTTGCCCACACCGTCATGGTAGGCCCCCGGGTCAAGCACCCGCCATCCACGACTTTGCTGAGCGCGGCAAGCAAAGTTACCGATGCCGACCGGAGCCTGCCGCCGGGCGCTTGATCCGGTGGTCGGCATGACAATGTCGGCGCCCTCGGTGTGTCATCTTTCGGGCGGCCGATCCTACTCCGCGGCCACCCCGCGCGCCTGCAACCGCCGCAGCGCACGGTCGATCCATTGCGCCGTCAGCTTCTCCTGCGTGCCGTTCTGCCCCAGCCGCTCGTGCAGGGCGGAGAAATCCACGCGATCCAGCGCCTGGTCCTGGTTGAAGCACGAGAACACCACTGTCCGCGCTCCTGTCACCGGATCGATCTGCGGCTGCAAGCACTGCGCGCAGACCTCCTTCATCATGCATTGCATCGGCGAGTTGATCGAGCCGATCGCCGTGTGCCCTTGCCGCAGATACGGTGCCAGCACGCCGTGCCGTGCCACGCCGACCGCCTGCATCATCCGGTCGGAGCCGATGACGATCATATGTTCCACGTCGCGCAGCGGGATCGCCTGCGCGCCCAACTGGCCCGAGCCGTATGCCGCCATGCCCTGCACGATGTTGCCGGAGACGCTGCGATCCTGCGGCCGGTCCGGGTTGGGCAGGAAGCCGGGATACTCATCGCAGCACCAGACGATGACGTCGGCGGCGCGCTCGATGTCTTCCACCTTGTAGCGGTCCCGCACCGCCTTGTAGCCGGCGAAATACAACACGCGCGATCCCGCCGCGCGCAGCGCCGCTCCGATCGAGAACAGCACCGCATTGCCCAGTCCGCCGCCAAGCAGCGCCACGGTCTGGCCGGCGGGAATTTCGGTCGGTGTGCCGGTGGGGCCCATCAGCACCACCGGCTCGCCCGGCTTCAGCAGCGCGCAAAGGTCGGAACTGCCGCCCATCTCCAGCACGATCACCGACACCAGGCCGCGTTCCGGATCGGTCCAGGCGCCGGTCATCGCCAGGCCTTCCATGGTCAGCACGGTAGCGACGGTGCCGCCATCCGGACCTGGCTCGGCGATGCGCGCGGCGTGCATTTCGTAGTTTTGCAATCGGTAGAACTGGCCGGGGTGGAAGGCGCGTGCGGCGGCCGGGGCGCGCAGCACCACCTCGACGATGGTGGGTGTCAGGCGCCGCACCGTGTGTACCGTCGCACGCAGTTCATCGCGGCAACGCGCGATCAGGGCGGCGCCGCTGACCGCCGAACCCGGCTGCGCCGCCAGCGCACGCGACACGACGGGATAGCCGCGTTTCGCCCCGCCCATCGCCTTCACCACGTTGCCGAAGAAGCTCGGGTGCAGGTCGCCGAAGAAGCTGACGAAGCGGCCGTTGTCGGCGCGGTGCATCAGCACCTGGGTGATGTCCGGCTTGGCCAAGCCGCGCACCGGTGACACCGGCGCGCCGGTCTCGTCCACCGCCTGGAAATACCTGCCGTCGAGCAGGAAACGGCCGTCCTCGCGGGCCAGCACGGTGTTCGGCTGGGTACCGGCGGCGACCAGCACGGCGCGTGCGGGCAACGTCACTGCGGAGCCGTCGGCGCGGGTGAAGCGCATGGCGGCGGCGTGGCCGTGTTCGTCCACGTCCACCGCTTGCGGCGTCAGGCCCTCGGCGAAGCGCACCGCTTCCTCCATCGCCTTGGCCACTTCCTCGTGGTTCAGCGTGTAGGACGGCGCGTCGATCAGGCGGCGGCGATAGGCGATGGTGGCGCCGCCCCATTGATCGAGCAATTGCGCCAGGCGCAGGGCGCGGCCTTCGCGCGCGGCGGCGTCCCGTTCGGCGTGGATGGCGGCGGCGTGCGCCAGGAACTCGTCCGCGATGGTTTTTTCTTCCGGGTTCCAACGCTGCCGGACCGCGGCTTCCCCACGTTCGGCGACCAGCGTGCGATAGCGCAGCGCAAATTTTTCGACCTGGCGCACGTAGTACGCGAGGCTTTCGGTGGCGGTGTCGATCGCCGTCAGCCCGCCACCGATCACCACCACCGGCAGGCGAACCTGGAGATTGGCAATCGAGGAAAACTTCGCCGCACCGGTCAGTTGCAGCGCCATCAGGAAATCCGAGGCCGCGCGCACGCCGCGCGCCAGGCCGTTGGGAATGTCCAGCACCGTCGGCTTGCCGGCGCCGAGGCACAGGGCGATGTGGTCGAACCCCATCGTCCAGGCGTCGTCCATCGACAGCGTTGCGCCGCCGCCGAACCGCACGCCGCCGAAATGCGCGAACTGCGCGCGGCGTTCCAGCAGCAGCCGCACGAGCTTCAGGTAGTTCTTGTTCCAGCGGACGGTGATGCCGTACTCGGCGACGCCGCCGAAACCAGCCATCACCCGGTCGTCGAGATTCTCGAACAGCACCTCGGCGTCGCGCACCGGCGCATTCGGGTCGATGCCCAGCGGCTCGATGCGCAACCCGTCGATCGCCACCACCGCGTGGCCGTCGTTCATCAGGTGGTGCGCCAGGGTGAAGCCGGCCGGCCCGAGGCCGACGATCAGCACTTTCCGGCCGCTGTCCGGCCGCGGCAGCGGGCGGCGCAGGTCCAGCGGATTCCAGCGCGTCAGCAGCGCGTAGATTTCGAAGCCCCACGGAAGCGACAGCACATCCTTCAGGATGCTCGTCTCGGCCTGTGGAATATCGACCGGGTCCTGCTTCTGGTAGATGCAGGCCTTCATGCAATCGTTGCAGATGCGGTGGCCGGTCGCCGCCATCATCGGATTGTCGATGGCGATGGTGGCGAACGCGCCCAGCACGCTGCCCTGCGCGCGCAGCGTGTGCATCTCGCTGATCTTCTCGTCGAGCGGGCAGCCGGCGAGCGTCACCCCGAACGGCGATTTCTGGAATTCTCCGCTTTTGCGATCCTTCAGGCCGGTCTTACAGGAATCCTTGCCCTGCGTGTGGCACCAGATGCAGTAGTTGACCTGGTCCAGCGCCTGCTGTCGGTTCATCCCGTTATCCGTCAGCGCGAAGCCGTCGCGGTGCCGCCAGTCATGTTCCGGCAGGCGCAGCATGGTGACGCCGTGGCGTTCGATGGTCTCGACCGGCACGAGATGATTGTAGTCGAGCCGGTGCGGCACGCCGAACAACGTGCCGCCGCGATGCGCGGCGCGCCCCGCTTCGGTCAGCGTTGCCCAGGACGCGTAGCGCAACGCGGCATCGAGACCGGCAGCGGCCGATGCATCCGCAGCGACGCTTCGGCCTGACGCTGCATCCGCAGGGATGCTGCCGGCACTCTGCGCCGCTGCCTTCTCCCAGGCGGCAACATGCCGGGCGAACGCCGGTTCCGTCAGGGGCTCGCCCATCCGGGCTTCCAGCGCCTCGCGCAGGGCGGCGCCATCGAAGCCGGACGGATCGGGATACTTCTTCACCGCCTGCCGCTGCACGAACAGCCGCTTGCAGGCGTGGATCGGGTCGAGCGCCGCGGTCTCGCGTGCCAGCGCCAGGGTCTCCGCCTCGATGGCGAACAGCGTGGCGACGAAGCTGTCGAGATGCGGGCCGAGCGCCACGACCAGTTCGCTCTCGTCCTTCGCCGCCAGCGCGTCGGGCGTGGCGCGCGCCGTCAGCAGGCGGGCGTGCAGGCCGGCATCCTCGGCGGCGAGCCGACCGAGGAACGCCCGGTCGAGCCGGATCAGCCCGTCCCGGTCCGCGAGGTCGGCAAAGCTGAAGCCGTAGCCGAGCGGCGGCGCGGCGTTCGTCATCGCGTCCAGGCGGGCGGCGTCCAAGCGGGGGGCGTCCAAGCGGGGGGCGTCCAATCGGGGGGCATCCAAGTCGGGTCTCCGTCGGGCTCAGGCCAGCTTGCGCAGCAGCGTCAGAAGCTGGGTTTGCTCTGGCGCATTCAGCGGGGCAAGCGCCGCGTCATGCGCCCGCCGCGCGCATGCCACCGTGCGGGCGATCAGGGCAATCCCCTCCTCGGTCGGCGCCAGCACGGCGGTGCGGCGGTCCATCGGGTCGTGGGCGCGGCACAACAGGCCACGGGACGTGAGGCGGCGGACGACGCCCTGGATGGTGGCCGGGTCCATGGCGGTGAGCCGGCCGAGCAGGTTCTGCGTGACCCGTCCGAGTTGGACGGCCTTGAACAGGGCGGCGAACTGGGTCGGGGTCAGGCCATGCCGGCCGGCGATCTCCAGGAACAGCGAGACGTGCCGCTGGTGCGCCCGGCGGAGCAGAAATCCGATATGGTCCTCGACCAGGAATCCGCCGCACGGGGGATCCTGGCCATCGGCTGATGGCACGGCGTTCTCCCCAGCACGCGCGGTCGTAGGCTTACGAATGAACGCGGTTGCGGTCAAGATGGGCCGGGCAGGCCCTGACCAGCGGCGCGACCTGGCGCATCCGCGTCACGCGGCAACCGTCATTGCGGTGCCAGCGCACCACTCTTCACCATGCCGGACCTCTCCGCTATGCAGCCGATCGAGAGGTGTGCCATGAGCAAGCTTGACCAAGCGCTGCGCGACCTGGTGATCGGCAACCGCATCCTCGCTCATCAGAACGTCGTCGATGGCTATGGCCATATCAGCATCCGCCATCCGTCGAACCCCGAGCATTTCCTGCTGTCGCGCTCGCGCAGTCCCGAACTGGTGGTCGAGGCCGACATCATGGAGTTCACGCTCGACGGCAAGGTGGTGGGCGACGATCGCCGCCCGCCCTATCTCGAACGCTTCATCCATGGCGGGATCTATGAGGCGAGGCCCGACGTGCATGCGGTGGTGCACAGCCATGCCGAGGACACGCTGGCGTTCGGCATCACCGACGTACCGCTGACGCCCGTCATTCATGTCGCGCGTTCGATCGGGGCGCACGTGCCGGTCTGGGACATTGCCGAAAAGTTCGGCGACGACACCAATCTGCTCGTCACCAATGTCGCGCAAGGGCGCGATCTGGCCAGGCGCATCGGCCAAGGCTCGGTCGCGCTGATGCGGGGCCACGGCTTTGCGGCGGCGTGCGGCTCGATCCTGGAGGTGGTGCGGCTGTCGGTCTATCTGCCGGTGAATGCGCGCGTCCTGACCACGGCGATGCGCTTCGGTTCGTTCAAGCCGCTGGCGCCGGGCGAGCTCGCCGGTCCGGGCGCATTCGAGCCCGGATCTGCGGCATCCTGGCGCGCCTGGGAGTATTGGGCACGCCGCGCCGGCGTCGGAGAGCGGCTCGGCGAGATGCCGTGAGACGGGCCATCGGATGCCAAGCTAGCCGGCATCCACGACTCGCCTTCGTGGTCACCGGTGATAACCCCTGCGCAACCCGGCGTGGATTGTCAGTCCTTGTGATGAGCGGCGCGTCTGGCCCGGCACGATTCGCCCAACCGCGCTCTGCCTGGTCAAACCAGCCCGAGGAACACCGCGAGTGCCCGGTTGACGGCGACCATCGTAGCGTCATCGGCCCGGCCGATGACTTCGCCGATCCGTTCCCGGCGCGGCGTCTGCGGCTTGTCGATCTGGATTTGTGACGGTCTCTCCACACCGCACTCGGCACCGACATCGATGCGCAGCAGCGGCGCTTCGACCAGGTGGCTGGTAATCGGCAATACCGTCAGCGACGGGTGCTCCGCGAACCGGTCAAACTGCACCACCAGAGCAGGTCGCGGCTTGCCATAATCGCCCGGCAGGGCGACGGCCACCACATCACCCCGCGTCATGTGAGATCGCCTCCCAGGAGGCGGCTTCCCAGGCTGCGTCCTCGGCCCGGCTGGCGTCGGTCTCGCTTTCGCGGATCAGGCGGGATTGCCGCCGGCATTCCTCGGCGAAGCCGGGCGCCCTTGTGTCTGGCACCCAGATCTGGACCGGCCGCAGCCCGGCCGCTCGCAACTTGGAGCGGCGGCGTTCGACCCGTTCGGCGCGCGACAAGGCCATGCTTACCTCCTCGGCTACATGTAGCGTTTCACCGAGCAGAATGCATCCCTGGCCAGAACGCCGGCATAGCGAATTATCCATTGAAATAGAGTACTCTGTTATATAGAGTTTGGCTCACCGCGACAGGGAGTGGCCGCCATGTCCGTCACCCAGCAAGACGCCGCCAATGCCTTGCGGCTCGCCGATGAAGCGGACCGGCACAGCCGCATGTTGCGCAGTTACCAAAGCGCCGCGCCGCACCTCATCGTCTGGGGCTGCGTCTATGCCGCCATGTACACCTTCAGTTATTTCCGTCCGCATCAGGCCGGCATCGCCTGGCTGGTCATTGTTCCGCTCGTCCTGATCGGCGACGTAGTGATTGCCCGACGTGACCGGGGCGATCGCATCGATTGGACCGTGGTGCCTATCCTCATCGCCACGTTCCTGGTCTTCATCACCGCAACCGCGGTGATCATGCGGCCGCACGACCCGAGGCAGATGGCCGCCTTCGTGCCGCTGGTCGTCGCCTGCGTCTATATAGCATTGGGCACGGGTGTCGGGCGCCGCATCACGTTCGCCGGCGTCGCGCTGGGTGGGCTGACGTTGTTCGGCTACTTCGCGCTGCACCCCTGGTTCATGTTGTGGATGGCAGCGGTCGGCGGCGGCACTCTGGTGCTCAGCGGCCTGTGGCTGCGTCGGGCGTAATCATGGACACGCCCGACGAAATCATCCACCAGTCGCTTCGGCTGCGCATCATGGCCACGCTGAACGCGCTGCCGCGCGGCGAGCCAATCGAATTCACCCGGCTGCGCGCGGTGTTGGCCGCCACCGACGGCAATCTCGGCGCCCACCTGACCACGCTGGAAAACGCCGGATACGTGACGGTGGAAAAAACCTTCGTGGCCAGAAAGCCGCGCACGCGCATCGCCATAACCCCACGCGGCCGCACCGCCTTTGCCCGGCACGTGAGCTATCTGCGCGGTCTGCTCGACGATCCACCCACGGCCAAAGCGGCCGAATAACCGGAGGATCAAAGGGATGAATCTGAATCTGTCGTTGCTTGGCTGGGTGCACACGCTGGCCTGCCTGGTGGCACTGGCACTGGGGACCACGAACCTCGTGCAGCGGAAAGGCACGAGATTGCACCGCCGGATCGGCCACTGGTACCTGGCGACCATTCTGCTGGTCTGCGTCACCAGCCTGGGCATCTACCGCCTGCATCGGTTCTTTTTCCCGCACTGGCTGGCAATCGCCACGATCGTCCTCGTTGCCCTGGCCTATGGATTCGCCCACTTCCAACGGCCGCGGCGGTTTTGGTTGCGCGGCCATATCATCAGCATCGTGCTGAGCGTCTACATGCTGATCGGCGGCGGCGTGAACGAGGTGTTTCTCCGCGTCGACGTACTGCGCCGCCTGGCCGGCGGCTTCCCCTCACCGGTGATCGGCGGGACGCATTACGTGGTGATGGCGCTCACGCTGCTTGTGCTGATCTGGTTCAACGTGAAGTACAGCGGCAACCGGCGGCGTCGCGTGGCGGCGCATGGTCATCCGGCCGAGGATGGCGCATAGCTGGCGGG
>Ga0181521_10000259_pt1 | contig 62919 bp, 49 predicted proteins | sample PEATcosm2014_Bin_32_FD_119764 | JGI IMG/M metagenome (GOLD analysis project Ga0181521, IMG submission 119764) | Peatland microbial communities from MTU Mesocosm Facility, Houghton, MI, USA - PEATcosm2014_Bin02_60_metaG | ecosystem: Environmental > Terrestrial > Soil > Wetlands > Peat | place... | reverse complement strand
TCACCTGGAACACGCTGGGTGCGGTGGCGGGCACGTTGGTCGCGGGTTTCGTGTTAATGCCACTGATTGGTTTGCGCAATGCCTTCGGCGCATTGGCGCTCGCGTTGTCGTTCACAGCCTTGATCGTCGTTTGGCGTTCGGGCTGGCGGGCGGGAAAAAATCTGGCCGTCTGCGCCGCCGTGTTTGCCGGCAGCCTGTTCTTTTTTGGCGGACGGGATTGGCGGTGTGTGATCAGTTCCGGCGTGTTTCGGGATCGGGAAAAGGAATTTAATCCAAGGGCGATGTCGTTGAGGAAACAACATGTTAAAATTCTCTTCTACGAAGACTCTCCCGACGCCACGGTGTCGGTGGAGGATGACGACATTCCCGGATCCCCCCTCGATCGGGATTTGCGGGTGAACGGTAAAACTGACGCGTCCACCCATAACGATTTAAGCACCCAATTGCTGGTCGCTCACCTGCCCATGCTGGTTAAACCCGGCGCTGACGATGTTTTTGTGTTCGGGCTTGGCTCTGGGATTTCCGCCGGAGCACTGTTGTCGTATCCGGTTGAAAAAGTTGTGATTGCAGAAAACTGCGAACCCGTTGTCCGCGCCTCACAGCTTTTCACGAATTGGAATCACTCCCTGCTGAACGATCCGCGCATACGGCTCAGGCATGAAGATGCGCGCACGGTGCTTAAATTGAACCCGCAGCTTTACGACGTCATTGTGGCCGAACCGTCAAATCCATGGACGGTTGGAATCGGCAGTGTGTTCAGCCGCGAATTTTATCAAATTGCCGCCCGCCGGCTTAAACCCGGCGGCATCATGGCACAATGGTTTCACGTCTATGAAATGCACGATGGCATCGTCGAACTCGTCCTGCGCACCTTCAACTCCGTTTTTCCCCACGTCGAAATTTGGGATGCCAGCCCCGGCGACATCATCCTACTTGGTTCATTTGAACCATGGCCGACCGGCCCGGAAATTTTTCGACAGGATTTCGCCATCCCCGGCGTGCGATCCGATTTGGCGCAAATTGGCATTCGGTCTCCTGAAGCCTTGCTCGCCCGGCAGCTTGAGTCCCAACGCACTGCCTCCGCCGTCACTGGAAACGGACCCGTTCAAACCGACCTTTTTCCCGTGCTGGAATACGCCGCCCCCCGCGCCTTTTACCTCGGCGAAAGTTCCCGGTGGCTCGAAAAATATGACGAGCGCACGCGCCAGCAATTGCTCGCATCTTCCGACAAGCTGGCAATTCTTAAATCGCTCTCGCCACAACAAGTTCAATCTGTATTCTCAGAATACGGGAGCATGAATTCAGAGCTTGACTGGTCGGTTGCCAATCCGGCGCTGGCGGCAAATTTACCTTGCGTGTTTAATTCCAATGCGCCTCCGATCCTGATTCCAGCTTTGTCTGCTGATGGCTCGACGAATGCCGCGATCCTGGCCCATGCTGCTGCTTTGCTCGGCGGCACACGCTCGGAACGGCGCGAAGGTATCGCCCTCATTGATTCCGTTGTAGAAACACAAACATCATCCACTAATCAGAACATCGCCGCTTGGACCGCTCTCGCCGCAACTGCCGCCTGGAACATCGGCGACCGCGAACAAGCCGCGCAACTCGCCACCCTCGCGCTTAAACAAAATCCTGACGACATGCAGGCTTCGTTTCTCCTGCGCATTTTAGCACTTGGAAGACCTTCACCCTCCGCAGCGGCAAGGTAAGACGGTGAAGGAATCAAGGCAATCCGCATTGCCGTTTCCCTGCCCTGGTTTCACTGGTCCTGCGCCGCCAGAAATCTTTCCGCGTCAATCGCCGCCGCGCAACCCGCGCCCGCCGCGGTCACAGCCTGGCGATAGATGTGGTCCGCGCAATCACCCGCCACAAACACGCCTGGCACATTGGTCATCGTGCCTTTCCTGGGAATGATGTAGCCGTTGGCGTCCATTTCGATCTGGCCTTTGAAAATCTCCGTGCTGGGCGAATGTCCGATGGCGACGAACACACCCGCACAATCCAAAACCGTCTCTGCGCCGGTCTTGAGATTCTTCAATTTCACGCCGGTGACCTTGTCCCGTTTCGGGTCGAGCACCTCGGTCACGACCGAATCCCAAACGAGTTTGATGGTTTTATGAGCGTGAACGCGTTCGGCCATGATTTTTGACGCACGCAGTTTGTCGCGGCGGTGAATCAAATGAATGACCGAGCCGAAGCGCGTCAGGTAAAGCGCCTCTTCGCAGGCGGAATCGCCGCCGCCGACCACCACAAGCGGCTGATTGCGGAAAAGTGGCAGTGCGCCGTCGCAAGTGGCGCAAAAAGTCACGCCTTTGGTTTCCAGTAAATCCTCGCCCGGCACGCCCAGATGCCGGTGACTCGCGCCGGTGGCGATGATGACCGTCTGCGCCTCGACCCGTTCCCCATCTACGGTGAGGGCGAAGGGCCGTTTGGAAAAATCCACTTTCTCAACGATGCCAAAGCTGGCGCGCGCGCCGAAACGTTCCGCCTGTTTCTGCATCCGCGTCATCAATTCGTGGCCGTCCACGCCTTCGGGGAAGCCGGGATAATTTTCGACGAGGCTGGTGGTGGTGAGCAGGCCGCCGGGCTGTTTGCCGGTGAGGACGAGCGGCTGAAGATTGGCGCGTGCGCTGTATAGCGCCGCCGTCCAGCCCGCGCAGCCCGAACCGATGATGACCACTTTTTCCATAAGCCGCGAAAGGTAGTGCCGGAACGCAATTGTTGCAAGTCGGAGCACCAATTGGTAGTGCCTGAATTTGAAATCTCCTGTTGACAACCGATGTTTCAGCACGAATTTCGCACCATGAAAATTCATTTCGCAGAAACTCCGAAAATGTTTGTCGGTAGCGAAATGCGCCAAATTCCATTTGTTTGCCGATCTAAGGTGGTTACAAAAGTCGGAAAAGAATTTGAAGGCACACGAGGGAAAAGAATGTTTGCCGACAACTGCCCCATAAAACCAGTCGAACGAATCGTCAGTCTGAACTGCCCTATTCTGTTCGTTGGCTGGTTGGCGTCGGGTGGGCAAAAATTTGTTATGGGCGGGAAAGTCATGCTATCGCCAGGGAATAACGGCGCAGGACTTTGGGCCACCCAAAACTGCAATTCTGTTAGTTCGCGTCTGTATCCGGGGCCGCTGAAATGCTCCCCTTCTGGATGCCATTTCTCGGAGTTCAGCCCAAGTTTCCACTCGTTTAAAAACCCAACAATAACCTCAAGGTCATTAACCTTAACAGGCGAGTTGTTTTCAATAATGAAGTTGAACACCTTGTTTGATTCGCCAGGCTGGAGTGGAATGACAATGCAAGCGTTTGGCACCCCATTGAAAATTAAAAATTTGTTAGAAAAATTTGTGATGGTATTTTCAATTCCAGCCAAAAAGAAACAGTCGTTTGTTAAAAGCAATGTTGAAGGGGAGGAACCGCTTATTTGCAGGGCGGGCGTGAAAAACGGCTTTGGTTCCGGCGGCGGAAATTCAGATTTCAAAATTAAAAAGGCAAACAAGAGAAAATCCAAAGCCATCAACCCCCAAAACAACCTCGCAGCATGTCTGAACCCTGATTGCTTTGCGTAGTGAGCCAGAATTCCAATAGCACATCCCACCGCGAGAAAATAAAATAAAAGCGACCCAAAATGAAAGCCGACATCAGAAAAGGCAACGCCGATAATGGCAAAAACTATGCCCCCCAAAATCTCCAGAATTCCAATCAAATTCTCTTTGTTATTCTGGGGAGCGCCCTTGCTGGGTTTGTCATCGGCGTTGTTTTGATGTTGGCTTTCCGAGAGATTCATCTGTGAAATTTAACATTTTCAGAACCCATGCAATCACCCAGCGGTTTTGGGTGCTTAGGTTAATTGGCAAACTGGGCGTTCTTTACAATCGTAGATTGCGAGTCCGAGGCTCGCCGCGTCTGAAATATTCATGCAGCCGCTTTAACACTCTGCGACATAAAATGCAATGATTTCCGCAGTTGGGCAGCGGGGCATTTCGGTTTGGAGTTCCGCGTTTACGCGGCCGCCTGAAGGCGGAACTCCGAACAGTTCGCAAATGAGTCCCCTACCCGTAGTCATTGCCATTCGTGCTTTGGATATTTCCGCTGCAACTCGGATTTGATTTTCGGATAATGTTCACTCCAGAAGCTGGCAAGGTCCTGAGTGATTTGAATCGGTTTCATACCCGGTGTCAAAATATGAACGACCACCTGCACGCGGCCCATCGCGATCTTCGGCGTCTGCGTCACGCCGTAGAGTTCCTGAATTCGCAACGCGATGTGCGGCGGTTGGTTGTCTTCGTAAACGACCTTTGGCGTGCGGCCATTCGGCAACGAGAGCCGTTCCGGCGCGTGTTTGTCGAGCAACTGCCGTTGCGCGTCGGACAGCCACGACATCACCAACGGTTTCACTTCGCGTTCCTTGATTTCCTTGTAACTCACCGCGCCGTGGCAAAGCTGTTCGATGATGTGTTTGCGGTCGTCCTCGGCAAACGGTGGAAGCTGGAGTTCGGGGCAATGTTGGCAAAGCAGATTCAGCCGCGCCAGCCATTGCTCGACGGCATGGTCCCAGTTCGGCAACGGCAATCTGCCCGCGATGATTTCATCAGCCAGCAAACGTGCCGCGGCGTCTGCGGGAGGCGGTTCGACGCGTTTGGCGGATAGCGCAAGCCCGCGAAAACGCACCAATTCGGCGGCTTGCACGCGCTTGGCCGTGGCATCGAACTGGACGTGCAACTCGGATTTCAGGTCGTCAGGGAAGAATTCGCGCAACCATTCAAGTTCAATCGCCGTCGCCAGCGAAAGGATGGTGTTCACCTCCCGGCCTTCGATTTCGCGGACTTCGGCGGCCACGAAAAGCGGGCTGTGTTGCACAACACTCTCCCGCGCCAGCACGCCGCGGCGATTATGGACCAATTCGCAACGGAGCGTTCCTTGGTCTAACCGTCGCGCCACGCGGTCGCTGAACCCGATGAGAATACATTTCTGCAACGCCTCGTCCTTGATTTCGCGAGGCCGCGTATCGAGTCCCTCGTCTTTGGCGATGCGGAGAAATTGTTCGAGCAACGGACCGACCTGCCGCGCGGTGACGGCGTGAATGCCGAGCTTGCGGCAGGCATCAAGGCGAAACTGATTATTTGCGGCGTAGCTCCACGCCCGCATCAGAATCCAGAAATCCGACGACGCCTTTTCGCCAAACAAATCCTCGCGCCGCGAGTTCGTTTCACGGTCCACATTGCGCAAAAGCAAATCGCGTCCCTGTGTGAGCGCGGCGACGAGGCACGCTTGATGGACGCAGCCGTATTCCTGCGCCGCGAGCAGCATTCGCGAGTACCGCGGATGCACCGGAAACGCGAGCATCTTGCGCCCGACGGAAGTGATAACCGTGGGACAGACTTCCAGCCTGTCTCCATATTCCTGGCCCGCTTGGGAGGTGTTTTGCTTTTGATCAGAGACAGGCAAGATGCCTGTCCTACGCTGGAGCGCCCCCAAATCCAGCAGCAATTCCTCGGCGTGCGTGAGCGAAATCTCATCCGGCTTTTCCAACCAACGGAATTGTCTCAAATCTTCGACACCGGCAGCTTTGAGTGTCAGAACAACTTCAGCCAGATCGAGGCGTTTGATTTCCGGCAACTGTTGCGGTGCGCGTTCATCGTGTTCTTGCCGCGACCAAAGCCGGATGCACCGACCCGGCGCAGTCCGGCCCGCGCGACCGGCCCGTTGGTCCGCGCTGGCCTGGCTGATCTTCTCAATCAACAGCGTGTTGATGCCGCGATTGGCATCGTAACGCGGAATGCGCGCCAGGCCGCTGTCAATCACCAGCCGCACGCCGTCAATGGTGATGGAAGTCTCGGCGACGTTGGTGGCAACAACAACCTTGTGCTGATCGTAGCGCGCCACGGCGGCGTCCTGGTCACGCGGCTGCAATTCACCGTGCAGCGGCAGGAGGATGTAACCTTTCGATTCCGGCGTGTGGCGAATCGCCTCGAGTGTTTGATTGATTTCAAAACTGCCCGGCATGAACACCAGCGCATCGCCGCGTTCACCGGAGCCGACATGGTCGGCGAAAGCATCCGCCGCCAGTTCCCAAATCGGTGGTGAATTCGGTCCGAGCCGCCGTGGGAGATACTCAATTTCGACCGGAAACACTCGGCCTTCGGAGGTGAGAACGGAACAGGAAAACGTAGGACAGGCTTCCAGCCTGTCTCCGACTTTCTGTTCCGCTTGAGCGGGAATTTGATTTGAGACAGGCGCGACGCCTGTCCTACATAAATATTCTTCCAGCGCGCCGGCATCCAGCGTAGCGGACATGACGGCGATGAGCAGGTCGGGGCGGAGCGTTTCCTGAATGTCCAGCGCGCGGGCGAGAGTGATGTCGCCGTAAAGATGGCGTTCATGAAATTCATCAAAAATGACCGCCTGCACGCCGCGCAATGTCGGGTCTTGAATCAATTGCCGCAGCAGAATGCCTTCGGTCTCAAACTTGATACGCGTGGCGTCGCTCGTCACGTTCTCGAACCGAACCTGATAACCGACCTCGCGGCCAAGCTCCACGCCCAGCTCCTTCGCAACGCGCGACGCCAGCAAACGCGCGGCGAGACGGCGCGGTTGAAGAATCACGACCTGCCCTTTGCCGAGCAACCCGTGCTTGAACAACACTTGCGGGACTTGGGTGGATTTGCCGGAACCGGTCGGCGCTTGCAGGATGAGCCGCTTCGTCGCCTTGAGCGCGGCGACGATATCGTGCTCAATTTCGTAAATGGGCAAACGGTCGGACATGAATGCGCGCAGCGTAGCCGGTTGTACGCGGAGAGAAAAGGACGGTTGCATCCTGCCTTTGCGTTGCGCATGCTTTTGGGTCTGGTACTACTCTGTTCGGCCGAGCATGACTGGTCCGGAATATCAAGAACTCATGCGAAAAGCCGCATCGTATATGCGGCGTGTGAACTGCGATGCTTGGGCGAAGTGGTCGCTGGAAAAGTTGCCGCGTTTTGATTGGAATCAGGAGCAAGGACGGATAACCTTCACTGGGCCTAACCAACCGCCGGTCGTAGCCGATATCCAATTCGTTGGTTCATGGTCAGAAAAGGCTGGCACATGGATGTGGGCTTGGGCCAACGAGAGCGTCCTTGAGTCGATGAAAAAAGAGGTGCAAGAGGTGCTCGAGTTCGGACGGTTGAATCAGTTGATTGAGCTCATCGATCCGGTTTGGAAAGCCCCGCTGGAAGCAGCTTGGGATATGACAACTTTGAGTTGCTATATCCTCCAATCCGACATGGCGTATCGCGCACCAGACTCGCAGAGCCCGGGTTTCACATTCTTATCGCTTCGAAACCTTCAGCACTTGTGACACGGAAGCCCACCGAAGCATCGGCTTACCGGAGTGGCTCAAGCCAGGACCCAGCCGGGTTGAATTTCAGAATCCAAATCCGTGGCCGGCACATTGTGAAGCAGTTTTCGTTCGGCCAGGATGCCGATCATCGCGGCGTTGTCGGTGCACAACTCTTTTTCGGCGAGTCGCAGCGTAAAACCTTCGCGCTTGCACGCGGTTTCTAGTTCGCGGCGCAAGGCACGGTTGCACGTCACGCCACCAGACGCTGTCACACAGCGCATGCCGTTTCGCTTTGCCGCGCGAATGGTCTTGGTAACAAGCACTTCAACAATCGCCTCCTGGATGCTGGCGCACAAATCGCGCACGCGTTGCGCGTCATCCAGCAACTTCGGGTGGTCGCGCAGAAAATAGCGCACGGAAGTTTTCAGACCGCTGAAACTGAAGTCGTCACTGGCGTCATGGAGGAGCGGACGCGGGAAATCGAACGCCTTGGGATTCCCCTGCTCCGCCAACCGGTCAATCTCCGGACCAGCGGGATAGGTGAGACCCATCAGCTTGCCGGTTTTGTCAAAACATTCGCCGGCGGCGTCATCCATCGTTGAACCGAGCACGCGATGTTGCAGTTCCGATTCCACCAGCACGAGCAACGTGTGCCCGCCGCTGACGATGAGGGAAACATTGGGCTGAAAAGCGGTGAAGTCGGCGGCAAGTCCGGAACGCCGAGCACCGCCTCGGCAAGCGTCGAGTGATTCTGTCATCGAGCCGAGACGGTGCTCGGCGCTCCATTCAGAAATAATCCACGGCGAATACAAATGCGCTTCGTGATGGTGAATACCGACGAACGGTTTGCGCAGGGCGAAGGCAACGGCCTGCGCAGCCTTGAATCCGACGAGCAGCGCTGCCGGCAAACCCGGTCCTTGCGTGGCGGCGACGGCGTCCAACTCCAAATCGGTAGGGACGCGCTGCTGCGCGTCCTGGCCGACCGGCAGGTCAGCCCCACCAATTTTTGCTGCCCTCAATGCGCCTCGCGCGACGGGAAGAAGATTTTTCAAATGTTCGCGCGCGGCGAGTTCGGGCACGACGCCACCATATTCGGCGTGCAGCCTGACTTGCGAGGAAACGATGCTGGACAAAACCCTGCCATCGCGGACGACGGCGGCGCTGGTTTCGTCACAGGAAGTTTCAAGAGCGAGAATGGTCATAAGCGTTGGAGTTCAAGCTTCAGCTTGCATTCCAACATTCAAAATTGTCTTGTGGCAAGCTAAAGCTTGAACTCCAACATTTCATTTGGCCACCGTTTCGTCCGGCGTTTGCGCCCCGTTCAACGAGTCGTAAAGCAGGATGCCTTTGAGCAAATCCTCGGCGCGAACGAGTTGCGGGTCCTGGATTTTTGAGAGCTGCACGCGGTTGGTTTCACTGAGCGATTCAACTCCGCCGGGCGCGCGTTTGAACTGCAACAGGGCTTCCTCATCGTCGCTCATTGGCACGACGATGTCCGGCATGATGCCGTGTTCGTGGATGACCCGGTGGCTGGGCGTGTAATACTTCGCCGTCGTGAGTTTGAGCGCCGAGCCGTCGTCAAAGGGAAAGATGCTCTGCACCGAGCCTTTGCCGAACGTCTTTTCACCGAGAATGATGGCGCGATGCAAATCCTGAAAACAGCCGGTGACAATTTCCGACGCGCTGGCGCTGCTCAGGTTGACAAGCACGACGACCGGCATGCCGTGCAATTCATCGCCGCGCCCTGCCGCGCGCCGGACGGAATTTTGCGCTGGGTCGCGGCCTTCGGTGGAGACAATCAACTGGCCGCGCGGAAGAAATTTCTGGCAAACGTTCACCGCCTCGTCCAGCAATCCGCCGGGATTCCAGCGCAAATCAAGAATCAACGCCTTCATCCCTTGCGCCTGGAGCTTTCGCAACGCGGCTTCCAGTTCGTCGCCAGTGTTGTCGCCGAATTGCGTAATGCAGACGTAACCGATTTTGTCATCGTTGAGCGGGTATTCCTCTTTGCCATTGATGTCTTCGACCATTTGCATCTGGATGACCTCGCGGGTGAGTGTGAAATTCTTCACCACGCCGGATGAGGGGCGTTGAATGGTCATGGTCACCCGTGTGCCTGGCTTGCCGCGCAACCTTTTCACCGCGTCCTCCAATGGCATTTTTACCGCGTCTTCGCCGTTGATTTTGATGATACGGTCGCCGGCCAGGATGCCGGCACGGAACCCCGGCGTGTCTTCCATCGGCGTGACGACAGTCACATAATTGCTCCGGACCGTGACGACGAGGCCAAGTCCGCCGAACTGCCCTTCCGTGTCATCCTGCAAATCGTGATAGGCGGCGGGGTCCAGGAACTCGCTGTGCGGGTCGAGCTCGTTGACCATGCCTTTCACCGCTGCGTAAGTCAGGTCGCGATACGTCAGCTTCTGGCCATCCACGTATTCCGTGCGCACTCTTTGGAGCACATCCGAAAACAGCTCCATGTTCGGATCAATAGCATCGTTCTTCTGCGCGGCGTGGGCGGAACCCAGATAAATCCACGCGCCGACGATGAAATTCACCGCCAGCACCGAGATCACCAAACCATAAATCAAACGACGTTTCATAAACTCCGTCACGTTATCACAAAAACACCTAAACTCGAAGAAAAACTCAAACCTGACTCCGTAACGCGCGTAGCTTGAGATTGCCGCCGGAGCGCGAGTTGTCCCAACTCGCAGCGCTTCCGAAAAGCCAACCGCTGCGGATTGAGGACAATCCGCGCTCCGCTGGCGGCAAGCGCGTCGGCGGCAGTGTCAAGTTACGCCTTTCCGCAACAGCGACTCGATGAACGGCAGATCGCCGGGCACGGTGACCTTTGGATTGGGCGCGAGCATTGAGACGAGCCGGACCGACTGGCCGATCAATTCGCACGCCGCCGTGTCGTCGGTGAACCGTAGTTTGCACCGCCGCGCCTCCGCCAACGCGCGGCGGATGACTTCAACCCGAAACGTCTGCGGCGTTTGCACAGACCACAGATGCGAGCGGTCGAGTGTGCGCTGGACAAATTTGCCGTCGGCGGATTGCTTGATCGTGTCCGTCACCGGCCGGGCCGCGACGGCTGCGCCGGTTTCGGCGGCCCGCTTGATGGTCGCCTCAATCAATTCTTCGCTGGTGCAAGGCCGCGCCGCGTCGTGAATCGCCACGATTTCCGCCGTCGCCGACAACGCCTCCAATCCATTCCAGACCGAGTCCTGCCGTTCCGCGCCGCCGACGACAATGCGGAACGGCTTTTTAAATTTGAATTTTGCCGCCAAATCCTCGAACGCCCGCCGCATTCCTTTGCGCACGACCAGGATGATTTCGGCGATGCACCTCGCGTCGTCGAATCGCCGCCACGTGTGCGCGACGACGGGACGCCCGGCCACTTCGAGGAACAATTTGTTCGTCTTTGGTCCCATGCGGGAGCCTTTGCCGGCGGCCACCAGAATTGCGGCGTTCATTTGAAATAAAATCACGGTGATTTGGCCGGTTGCCAATCCAAAACTTTCAACTGCACGATGCGGTTGCGATTGAATTCATTCATTTGCGGCGCAAACGACAGGTCAAATTTCCCGACGGGCAACGATTCGTTGCCGCCGTTCCACCAAACCGCTTCCAACACCGCGCCGCCTGCAGCGCCGTAGCCGCCATGCGGCGGAGGCGTGTCCGTCACCCACATTTTCACGTGCTGCCTGTCTGCGCCGATGCGTTGGAGGGGACGCTGGTGGGCCAGGTTGCGCGCACAAAATTGCACCGGCGGGTTCCCCTGCCCCGTCGGTTTCAAGCGCGCCAGTTTCTCGAGTGATTCCAGGGTGATTTCGTCCAGCCCGACCTCTGCGTCGAGGCGCAACGGCGGTTGCAAATCCTCCGGTTTCAATGCGCGGCGCGCGAGTTCGTTCAGGCGCTTGCGCAGCAAATCAATCTTGTCCGGCTGAATGCTCAAGCCCGCCGCCATAGCGTGCCCGCCGTGGCGAACGAGCAAATCATCGCAATCCCGCAACGCGGCGGCCAGATCGAAACCGGCGATGCTGCGGCCTGAACCGCGCCATTCAACATCCCGCTCGGCGGGGCCGCCGAGAATGACAGTTGGACGATAAAATGCCTGCAACACGCGCGACGCGACGATGCCAACCACGCCGATGTGCCAGAGCAACTGGCCTTCGACGATGACGAAATCCGTTTGCGGATCGAATTTCGCCCGGACCGCGCCGAGCACTTCCTCGACGATGCCGCGCTCGATTTTCTGCCGTTCGCGGTTGCGCGCGTCGAGACTTTGCGCCAGTGGCATGGCTTCAACCAAATCGGCGGCCAATAAAAGACGCAGGGATTCTTCGGCGGTCTCGAGCCGGCCGGCGGCGTTCAGGCGCGGAGCGAGTTGGTAGCCGACTTCATACGTGCCGACGGGCGCGGGTGATTCGGCGACTTTCTTCAATGCGACGAGGCCGGGCCGTTGTGTTTTGTTCAATCGTTCCAGGCCGGCCGAAACGAGAATTCGATTTTCACCGGTGAGTGGCACGAGATCGGCGATTGTGCCCAGCGCGACCAGATCGAGCAGCGGCTTCAAATCGAATTCCAAGGCGCCGGGCAGACCGGTTTGGCGCCCGCGCTTGATCAAGGCGTGCGCCAGTTTGAAAGCAAGGCCGGCGGAACACAACTCGGTGGATGCAGTTCGGAGTTCGGAGTTCGGAGTTCGGAGTTGGACCTGCGGATTGACCAGCGCAACCGCCTCGGGCGCCGGGTGTGAAACCTGATGGTGGTCGAGCACAATGACGTCCACGCCGCGTTCACGCAGCCAGCGGACGGTTTCAACGGCCGTCGAGCCGCAATCCACGGCCAGCAGAAGTCCCGCCGAATCTTTCGCGCCGGCGCCTGGCGAAGGTGGAAATTTCTTGAGGCAGTTTTCAACGGCGTCCCGGCTGAGGCCGTAGCCTTCGTCCATGCGATGCGGCAGGTAAAAATCCACCCGCCAGCCCAGCGGACGCATAACTTCAAGCAGTAACGCGGTGGACGTCACGCCGTCCACGTCGTAATCGCCAAAAATGACGAGCGGCTCGCTCCGTTCGCGCGCGAGCAGGAGCCGGTCAACGGCGGCGGCCATCTCCGGCAACAGAAACGGGTCGGCGAGATTTTTCAGCCGCGGCTGGAGAAAATTCGCGATCGCGGATGGTTCGCTGAAACCGCGATTGAGCAGGCACTGGGCAAGCAGCGGCGAAATTTTAAGTTGCGACGCCAACTGGCCGGCCAGCAATGGTTGCGGCGGCGCGAGCGACCAGCGAAATTTCATTTTTTAATCGAACCACGAATGAACACGAATGAACACGAAAAATTGGAATGCAGAAATTCTCTGATGTTTCGTTTGAATTCGTGTTTATTTGTGTTCATGTTCATTCGTGTTTATTTTTTTCTCACGTTGGGCGGCGGGGACGGACAGCGCGATGGAAATCAAAAATATTCCGGCCACGACCAGCAGCGAAACGCCCGTGGGAATTTCGATTTGAAACCATTTCGGCTCGTGCCCGTGCGGATCGAGCAGCATTTTCGCGCCGACGAACATCAGCACGACGGAGAGACCGGTTTTCAAATGACGGAAATAATTGATGGCGCCGACGAGCACGAAATACAGCGAGCGCAGGCCCAGAATGGCAAAGACGTTGGACGTAAAGACAATGAACGGCTTGGTCGTCACGGCGAAGACCGCCGGGATGGAATCCAGCGCGAAAACCAGATCGGTGATTTCCACCAGCGCCAGCACCAGCAGCAGCGGAGCGGGTGCGAACCGGTCAATCCCGCTTTGCGAAGCCGCGTGATGTTGACCATCGGCATTGGTTGCCGCGGGAAAAACCCGGCGCGCGAGCCTGATGGCGAAGCTTTTTTCCGGCTGCACCTTTTCATTACCTGCCCAAAGCATCCTGCCGCCGGTGAAAACGAGAAAAGCACCGAGGACGTAAAGAACCCAGTTAAAACTCTGGATGAGCGTCACGCCGAGCGCAATCATCGCGCCGCGCATGACGAGCGCGCCGAGAATGCCCCAAAAAAGCAGGCGGTGCCGGCCTTCCTCCGGCACGCGGAAATAGGCAAAGAGCAGCGCCATGACGAAAATGTTGTCCAGCGACAATGAAAATTCGATGACGTACCCGGTGACGAATTCAACGGCTTCCTCCCGCCCGCGCCAGCGCACCAGCGCCACGGCAAACAGCAACGACAGCGCAATCCAAACCGTGCTCCACGCCAGCGCTTCCTTGAATTTAACCGCGCGCGCGCGCCGGTGAAACAGGCCCAGGTCCAGCGCCAGAAAGAAAAGCACGCAGACGATGAAACCGATCCAATGCCAGGGCGTGATTGTAATCGGGCTCATTTATGATTGATGATTGATGATTTGCCGGCACTTCGGTTCGTCACCGGGCAATCATCAATCATAAATCCCAAATCATAAATCATAAATTTCTCAGGCCTTCGCCGTCGCGACGTTTTGCATCGTCACCTGCGACGCGCCGATGTTCGGGCGCTCGCCCTTGTGCCACCACAACACGAACGCGCTGGAAATGAAGACGCTCGAATATGTGCCGGAGATGATGCCGATGAGAAACGTGAAGGCGAAGTCGTTGATGACGCCGCCGCCCCAGATGAACAGGCAGAGCGTGGCAATCAAGACCGTGCCGCTGGTGATGATGGTGCGGCTCAACGTCTGGTTCAACGCCTGGTTGATGACCTCGCGGAATGTGCCGCGGACGCCAAGTTTCAAATTCTCCCGGATACGATCGAAGATGACGACTTTGTCGTTGAGCGAGAAGCCGATGATGGTCAGCACAGCGGCAACGACCGTGGCATTGAATTCGCGCCCCGAAACGGCATTGGCAATGCAGTAACAGCCAATGCTCAGAAACACGTCGTGAACCACCCCGACGATCGCGCCGACGGCGAAGGAAAATTCGTAGCGGAACGCGACATAGATCAAAATGCCGAACATGGCCAGCAGGCAGGCGACGATGGCCGAGCGCTGGATTTCCTTGCCCACAATCGCGCCGACCTGCTGGCGCTCGACAGCCTTGAATTGCGCCTGCGGAAAGTTCTGTGTGAGCGCCTGTTCAACCTTCTGCTCCGAACCGCTGGAGGTCGTCACGCGCAACGTTTCCGTGCCGCCGCTGACGTCCTTCTGGTATTGGATTTGCGCGTCCTTCTCGCCGATGGCAGTCATGGCGGAGCGGATTTGATCCACGCCAAGCTTTTGCGTGAAGCTGAACATCGTGCTGTCGCCGCCCAAAAAGTCCACGCCGAACAGTTTATCGCCACGCGCAATAAAACCATAACCAAGCGACAAAAAGACGAACGCCCACGTGGCGATGAAGAGCGGCGTGGCCGCCTTCATAAAATTGATTTTGGTGCTCCGGATGAAGTGAAGCATCGGCAGCGATTTGATCCAATTATGGTCGAGCAGCCAGTTGAATATCAATCGGGTCACCACCAGCGCGGTGAACAGGCTTGCGGCCACACCGATGGTCAGCGTCACGCCGAACCCCTTGATTTCACCGGTACCCATAAAAATCAAAATGATGGAAGAGATGAGCGTCGTAACGTGTGAATCGAGAATCGTGCCAAATGCACGGGCGTAACCGGCGTCAATCGCGCCGCGCAGCGATTTACCCTTGGCGAGTTCCTCGCGGATACGCTCGTAAATCAGCACGTTGGCGTCCACCGCCATGCCGACGGTAAGCACGGCGCCCGCGATGCCCGGCAAGGTGAACGTCGCGCCAACCGAACACATGACGCCCAGCAAAATGATGATATTTGTGATGAGCGCAACATTCGCCGCCAGACCGGCGATGAAGTAATAGACCAGCATGAACGCGGAAACAAAAACGACACCGCGAATCGAGGCGTTGATGCCGCTACGGATGGAATCTTTGCCGAGCGTCGGGTCAACGTCGCTGGAATAAATAATGTGCAACGGCGCTTTGAGCGGGTTTTGCAGGACATTCGCCAGTCCCTGCGCCTCTTCGATGGTGAAACTCCCCGTGATTTGGCCGCTGCCGCCTTCAATCGGGGTCTGAATGTTCGGCGCGGAATACAAATCGCCGTCCAAAATAATCGCCATCCGGTGACCAACGTAATCCCGCGTGGTCTTGGCAAATTTCGATGCGCCATCGTCGGTAAGCGTGAAATCAATCTGCGGTTCACCCAGGTTGCCGCGCACGACCATCGAGCTTTTAACGATGTCACCCGCCAGGCCGTTCACCGGCTTTTTGCTCACGATGGCCTGCTCAATTTTCGGCGGGGCTCCGCCGGGTTGCGGCTGAATGTGTTTGAGCAAGACGTATCCGGGCGGAACCGGTTGATGGTTTGCAATGATTTCATCGCTGTCATCCCTCACCATCCGGAATTCGAGATACGCTTTCCTTTGAATCTGCGCTTTGGCGCTTTCCTTGTCGGAAGGTGACAGACCCGGCAACTGAATGAGAATCTTGTTGCCTCCCGCGGATTGGATGACCGGCTCGGCCACGCCAAAACGGTCAATGCGTTTGCGCAGCACTTCCACCGCCTGCGACAACGCCGCGCTCGTTAAATCCGCCCGCGCCTGCACGTTGTTGGTGTCGGCGTAAAGCACGTTCGTATCCATTTCAACGAGAAACGACGTGCCGCCCTGCAAATCGAGGCCGAGTTTGATCCGCCCCGAAGCGTCGCGTTGAAGCTGGTTCAAGATGAACGTGTTCGGGTAAAGCTGGTCCTTCGCGCTGATAAACGGGAAATACGGCTGGAGATCGTTCGTGGCGGTGGCTGCCTGCAAGCACGCAAACTCGGTGTTCGTCCCGGCTTTTTGCAGCAGTTCGACACGCGCCAGGATGTTCGTGAAGGCCGCATCCCGGCTTTCTGCGCGCCGCGAAAACTCCTGCACCAGATCGCGCGACGTGGGCGGATAAACTTCGAAAAGCGCCCAGAGGATGATGCAGATGACGAGGATGAATCTCCCAAGATTGTTTCTTCTCATGGCCGGTTCAGGATGCGGAGGTGTCGCTGCTTTCGAGGATGTCCGTCACGGAAGCCTTGGTGACTTCCATTTTGGCGTCGGCGGAACGGAGCGATACGGTCTTGTCCTTCACCGTGATGACGACGCCGACGATGCCGCTGGACGTGACAACCTTGTCACCGGACTTCAGGTTTGCGAGCAAGCGGGCCTGCTGCTTGGCGCGCTGCTGCTGCGGGCGGAACAGGAGAAAATACATCATTATCCCCATCAAAACCAGCAGCATGATGGGGCTGGCCAGGAGTGACTGCAAACCGGTCGGTGACGACGGCTGCGCCGGCGCCGGAGCGGGTGCCTGCGCCAAAAACGCGTTCAAACCATTCAAATGCATAATTGAAAAGTGGTCGGGCACTTTAGGCGAATTAACGGAATTGGCAAGTGTTATCGGTCGTTTCATTCGGCGTTCCGCTTTTAAGTGACTTCAAGAAAAAACGCGCCGAGGCATGGCAAACAAAATTTTGGACGCGCCGATTGCGTTGAAAATGGCTGCGCTGACTTGTTCGATATTGCGGACTGATTGAGCAATTTCGTTGGGAGGTGGTCAGGTGTGACTCGCGCCAAATTTCATTCTAACCATTCGAGCGCATGAGCCAATGGCAGCCTGCCGACGCAATGAAAAGGGGAGTGTTTGCAAGCCTTGCCTGCGGTTATAATTTATTGCATTTGAACGGGTTAAGACAATGAATGTTTGCGTCTTTAGGCATCTTACCTGCTGTATTTTTACCGCCCAATACAGAGGCGTCGTGGTGCAGTAATGACCTCCAAACAGCATAAGACGGTTGTTTTTGCGGTGATTCCTTTTCTCGCCGCCGGGGGGGTCATTTTGGATTTTTTTACGCCGTTGGGTGTCGCCGATTGGGTTTGGTATTTTATTCCGCTGCTTTTATCCGTCTATGTCGGCGGCCGGCTTTTCCCCTATGTGCTCGCCGCTATTTTCTCCCTGCTGACGCTGGGCGGGGCCTTTCTTTCGCCGCCGGGCATTGCTCTGCATTTGGGAATCATAAGCCGTCTCATGGGTGTCTCCGTGCAGTGGCTGATGGCTTTTCTGATTTCTCAACGCAAGCAGGCCGATGAAGTGGTGCGCAAGTTGTCGCGCGCGGTCGAACAGAGTCCGGCCTCCATCATTATTACCGACCGGGCCGGCGACATCGAATATGTCAACCCGAAGTTCGTGGCGGTGACCGGCTATTCGCCCGGGGAAGTCATCGGAAAAAATCCGCGCATTTTGAAGTCGGGCGAAACCACGGCCGGGGATTACCAGCGGCTGTGGGAAACGATCACGGCCGGCCGGGAATGGTGCGGGGAATTTCACAACCGAAAAAAGAACGGCGAACTTTATTGGGAATGGGCCTCCATTTCACCCGTCTGCGACCCGGCTGGTCGCATTACTCATTTTTTGGCCGTCAAGGAAGATATCACCGAGCGCAAGCTGGCAGAAGACGAATTGCGGAAGAGCGAAGCGCGTTACCGCTCCCTGTTTGAGAACATGCTGGAGGGGTTTGCCTATTGCCGGATGCTTTATGAAGGCGACCGGCCACAGGATTTTGTCTATCTCACGGTCAACAGCGCTTTCGAAAAAATCACCGGATTGAAAGGTGTCGAGGGAAAAAGGGTCACCGAGGTCATTCCTGGCATCAAGGAATCCCATCCGGAATTGTTCGAGATTTATGGCCGGGTGGCCTCGACGGGCCGGCCGGAACAGTTTGAAATTTTTCTGGAGCCCTTGAAAGTGTGGCTGGCGGTTTCGGTGTACGCTCCCGCAAAGAATTATTTTGTAACGGGGTTTGAGAACATCACCGGGCGCAAGCAGGCCGAGGAACATGTTCGTGAACAGGCCGCGTTGCTGGACAAGGCGCAGGACGCCATTCTGGTCCTGGATTTGGATGACCGCATCGTCTTTTGGAACAAAAGCGCCTACCGGATTTATGGCTGGAGCGCGGCCGAAGCCATCGGGAAAAAACCTGTGGACCTGTTCCTGGGTGGGGCCATTTCACCGCGACATGCGGAGGTCATCAAGGCCGTCAAGGAACGCGGCGAATGGATCGGCGAATTGCAGGAAATCACCAGGGACGGTAAAACCATCACGGTTCAGGGACGATGTAATGTCATCCTCGACGAGGAGGGGCGTCCCAAAGCCAAGCTTATCATCAACACTGACATCACCGAAAAGAAAAAACTCGAAGCCCAGTTTCTGCGCGCGCAACGCATGGAAAGCCTTGGCACCCTGGCCGGCGGCATCGCGCACGACCTCAACAACGTGCTGACGCCACTCCTTGTCTCCGTCCAGGTGTTGAAGCAAAAAATCAATGACGCCGATCGGCAAAGGCTGCTGGAGGCGTTGGAAACCAACGTTCAACGCGGCGCAAGTCTCGTCAAACAGGTGCTGGCTTTTGGACGCGGTGTCGCCGGCGAACGCGCCTCGGTCAATCCCAAACACATCGCCCGCGAAATCAAGCAAATCGTTCGCGAAACCTTCCCCAAATCAATCGTGTTTGAACTTCATTCCGACAATGACCTCTGGACCATCATCGGCGACCCGACGCAACTCCAGCAGGTCCTGTTGAATCTCTGTGTCAACGCGCGTGACGCCATGCCTGACGGCGGCAAACTGTCCATTCACATGGGAAACACGGTTCTCGACGAAGCTTACGCGGGCATGAATCCGGAAGCCAGGCCGGGTCCGTATGTGCTTATCGAGGTGACGGACACCGGCACGGGAATTCCCGAGGAAATTCAGGACAAGATATTTGATCCTTTCTTTACCACCAAAGAGCCTGGCAAGGGCACCGGCCTCGGTTTGTCCACGACTCTGGGCATTGTCAAGAGTCACGGAGGTTTTATCAATTGTTACAGCGAGCCGGGCAAAGGCAGCACATTCAAGGTTTATATCCCGGCCAACACCACGGTGGCCGAGATGGAAAAAGTGGTGGCGGGAGAAGCCAGGCTGCCGCGCGGCCACAACGAACTGGTGCTGGTGGTGGACGACGAGGAACCCATCCGCGAGCTTGCGCAGAAAGTGCTGGAACGATTTGGCTATCGCGCCCTGCTCGCCGCCAACGGCGCCGAAGCGGTCGCCCTCTACCAGCCCCGCCGAAGCGAAATAGACGTGGTCATCACCGACATGGTCATGCCGGTCATGGATGGCCCGGCGACGATTGCGGCGCTCAAAGCCGTTAATCCGGAAATCAAAATTGTCGGTTCCAGCGGTCTGGCCCCCGACGGTTATGAAATCGAGGCAATGAAAGCGGGCGTCCGGCATTTCATTCCCAAACCCTATACCGCCGAAACCATGCTTCACACGCTGCATGAGGTGCTGAACGGCAAGAGTTAAACTTTAACCACCATCGCGCCGAGGCCGAGCGCCGTAGGCGCGGCATATTTGTAGGTTTGCGATGAAAAAAAATCCCAGCTCCGTTCAGGAGCGGCATCATCGGGAAGTTGGAGTTCAAGCTTTAGCTTGTGCTCGCGACAGGCACACTGACCCGGGCTGCGCCGGAGGCTTCGCCGAGGCGAGAGCGTGAACTCCAACAAAACGAAAGATGGCGCCCTTCCAGGGCTTGGGATTTTAATGGAACCCTCCTGCTACAATGATTCCGCTCCTGACGGAACTGAAGATGAGCCGCAACCGGTGGCGTGAGGCTATCAAACTAGCTGGCTGGGTATCAATGGTGTGAAAGCAGGATATCTTCGGTGATGCCCATCTGACGATACGTCTCGTAATCAATCGATTGAAGAAGTTGTCCACTTTCGGCGAATATCCAAATGCTGTCATCTGTGATTACCGCCATCGCATTTTTCTTCTCCGGGATAATCGCATAAAAAAGAAATTTGCTTGGTTCTCCTCTGAAGCACGCTTGTCCGGTGCTGATTTTGTATCCGTTGGGAGAAATCTCGGTCGTCCCTCGTTTCAGGGGGAAGGACTCGACTCGTCTGAATCGGCTTTCCTTGATCCATGCTTGGAGTTCTGCTTCTGTTGACAAATCTTTCACTTTGTCTGTCGGTCCGGACTGTGCAAGCTTCTGCTCTATCGTCGCGCGGTATGCCTCACAATAGACGGTTGTAGTTACTCCAGGTCTTATCGTTTCGGTCTTAAGTCCATTTGCCACACTGTAGCATCCGTCACCCGAAGCGCCGAACGTCGCAGGCTCAGATCGTCTCATATACCAAAGTGCTTCGCCGTGCGCCCAGTCCCGTTCTGCATTCTCCCGACCATTAGCGCGTGCCTTCTGAAATACTATCGCCCGACCAGCGAACGGAAAGGCTACCGCCAGGCACAGGATGACCACCAAAACAAAAGCCCTCCAAGGCGAATTGAATGTTGTCACGGCATCGGGGCCACTGTTCCCTAAGATTCCAAGCAGACGGAACAACCATTGGCTCATCTTCTCCACAATGAAAGCGATTACAAGGTTTACCGGTCCCCATAGCAATAGACTAGAAAGCATTCCGCCGAATGTCACATGATGCGGAACGACCATGACAACGGTCCCGGAAAAAAAGAAGGCGCAAAGAAGTGTGAAAATGACGACTCTCCATTTGCGCCATTGGGAAGTCGGATCGAATAGCCCCGAAAGAATAATCGGCACAATCCAAAGGAATGGCATGGCAAGCCAGAAAGGGTCTATCTCGGGAAATCCGCGCCTCGTGATTGCAGGCCAGCAGAGGCAGGCATAAATCGGAATGGATGCAGCTAGTATCGCAACTGAAATCCAGCGTTGGTTAACTACGCCCTTTCGCATGACAAGACCGCTTATAAGGCAAAAGATACATTTTGCCAATGTTCAATGTGCAACCGTTTCCAATTTCTCCGGCTCGACCCACTTGTTGTGTTCCTTGATGAGGTCCACGAGGCGTTCCACGGCTTCGGCTTCGGGGATGTTGAATTTGATGGCCTGCTTGCCGACGTAAAGATTGATCTTGCCGGGCGCGCCGCCCACGTAGCCGAAGTCCGCATCCGCCATTTCGCCGGGGCCATTCACGATGCATCCCATGATGGCAATCTTCACGCCTTTCAGATGCTCCGTGCGCGCCTTGATGCGCGCCGTCACCGTCTGAAGATTAAACAGGGTCCGCCCGCATGACGGGCACGCGACGTAATCGGTCTTAAACGACCGGCAACCCGCCGCCTGCAAGATGTTGTAAGCCAGCCGCAACGATTGACCGCCGCCAGCCTCGCCTCGAATCAAAATCGCGTCGCCAATGCCGTCCGCGAGCAATGAACCGATGACGACAGACGCGCGGAGCAAGGCAATCTTGGGTTCCAGGAGCGCACGCGTCTCGCGTGCTGTCGAAGGCGTCGCGCCTTCGACTCTTTCGGTTGGCGCGACGCCAACCGATGCAGGCGGGACGCCCGCGCTCCCGTTGAAAAGACAATCCTTCAGCAGAATCGGATTATTGCGCCCAAGTCTTTTCAATCTCGCCGCGAGCAGACGGAACGCCGTAATGGCCGGCAACTTCACGCCGTCCTTTACCGTGACAAGTTGGGTCTCGCAGTTGATTTCAAAATCCTGCGTCGGGTCAATCTCGGCGACGTTCAAATCTTCATAAATCGCCTCCGGCTTCACGTCGTCCTTGGGCCGAATCTTCGGCGCGACCTTGTCCCACGTGGCGCGCGTGACGACGACACGGATGAGTTGTTCGCCACCGCTTTTCACTTGGTCGTACAGTTCAATTTCCGGCGTTTCGCGGCGCTCAAAGAGGAATGGGTCGAAGGGAAATTCGGAATTCAGAATTCGGAATTCGGAATTTGAAAGGACGGGGATCTGCGTCAGCAAATCGCGGCAGACTTCAATCTCTCGCGGCGAATCTTCCGTGAGCGAAACACGAATCGTATCGCCCAAGCCGTCGCAGAGCAGCGAACCGATGCCGATCGCTGATTTGATGCGGCCGTCCTCGCCCTCGCCCGCCTCGGTCACGCCGAGGTGGATTGGATAATTCCAATCCGGCCCTTCTTGTTCCAGCCGCGCGACCAGCAGGCGGTAGCACTCGATCATCACCTTCGGGTTGGACGACTTCATCGAAAACTTGAAGTTGTGGAAATCGTGCTTGCGGCAGATGCGGGCGAATTCCAACGCGCTCTCGACCATGCCCAGCGGCGTGTCGCCGTAACGGTTCATGATGCGGTCGGAAAGCGAGCCGTGGTTGGTGCCGATGCGGAGGCAGCGTTTCAATCGTTTGGATTCAAGCACCAGCGGCGTGAATTTTTCCTCGATGCGCTTCAGTTCAGACAAGTATTGCTCGTCGGTGTATTCCTTGGTCGCAAATTTCTTGGAATCGGCGTAATTGCCCGGATTCACCCGCACGACCTCGGCCCATTTCACCGCTTCCATCGCCGCTTCGGGTTTGAAATGAATGTCGGCGACAATCGGCACGAGGCATTTTTGCGCGCGCAATTCGCGGACAATGTTTTGCAGATTCGCCGCGTCCTTGACTGTGGGCGCGGTGATGCGCACGAGCTGGCAACCGACGGCGACCAGCTCGAGCGTTTGCTTCACGCACTCGGCGGTGTCCATCGTGTCACAGGTGAGCATGGATTGCATCACGACCGGATGGTCGCCGCCGATGATGACCCCGCCGTGCGCCGGATCGCCGATGACGACTTCGCGCGTTTTGCGCCGCTGATAAATATACGGTGATTCGCAGTAGCGCATGGACTATTTCGCCGGGGCCGGCGCGGACGCACCAGGGATTGTCGTCTGTTCGATTTGCACGTCGCTGTTGAACATGGCGCGGTAGAGGGAAAACCGCTTGATGTCCCCAAAAATTGTGATGTAAAGCATGAAGCCAATTAACAGCATTGCAAAGCCGGACGTGGTGTATTCGACAAGTTTGAGGCTCAAGGGCCGGCGCCAGATTTTTTCGATAATGGCCATCAGAATGTGTCCGCCGTCGAGCACGGGAATCGGCAGCAAATTGATGATGGCCAGATTAACGTTGAGCAAAACAAGGAAACTCAAGGCCAGGCGATAATCTGTTTTGAACTGGGCGGCGAGGATACTGAAAATTCCCACTGGGCCGCTTAAATCCTTGGCCCCCACACCCGTCTCCCGCGTATGGACGAGCGCGCCGATGGTGGCAAAGGTTTTGTCCATCACATCACGCACCTGCTGCCAGGGCGTGGGGCCGGGCCTTTGGATCATGTAAACTTGCGTGGAATCCACACCCAGCGCGACACCGATTCTTCCCGCCTTGGTGGTGGGATCAATCATCGGCGTGACGTTCAGCGTCACCTTGTTCCCGCCGCGCTCGACCCGCATCACGTTGGCCTGGCCGCCGCATTTGCGAATCAGGTCAATCAATTGATCGCGGCTGGCAATCGGTACGCCCGCAAAGGAAATGATACGGTCCCCCGTCTTGAGTCCGGCCTTTTCCGCCGGACTGCCCGAAGTCACCTCCAACACTTGCGGGTGATCACGTGGGTCGAGATTGAGGAGCTTCAGGCCAAGCCCGTTGTCCGTCGTGGCCTTGAGAGAATACGTTTGCTCTTTGCCGTTGTGCTCGATGACCACCGGCATCACGTTGGTGCGCGCCACAATCGTGTTCAACATCACGTCCTGCCAGGTTTCTACCGGCGTGCCATTGACCGCCACAATGCGGTCACCTTCCTGAATGCCAAGTTTGGCCTCCGCCGAATTTGGCTCAGCGTAGCCGATGATGGCCGGATTTACCGGAATGGGCAGGCCAATAAAATAAATTGCGGTTGCGATGGCGAAGGCAAACACAACGTTCATGAACGGCCCGGCAAAGGCCACGAGAATTTTATGCAGTGGCGGCGCCGGCGGCACTTCCTTGACGGACTGGCCTTCGAGCGCCTCGGAAGTCATCATTTGCGGCAGCTTCACAAAACCGCCGGCAGGAATCCAACGCAGCGAGTATTCGATGCCATCGCGTTTGAGACTGTACATCTTCGGGCCGAACCCCACGGCGAATTCCTCGACCTTCATGCCGAGCCTTCGCGCGACCCAATAATGGCCGAACTCGTGAACAAAAATGGCCGCGCCGAACGACACCAACACGGCGGCAATTACGTAAATGGTAGTCAAAATGGTCATGTAAAATCAATCCTTAAACCCGGGTGGAATATATCAGGGAAAATCCAGCCCGCAAACATCGCTTTTCTGCCGCGCAAATGACGAATGTCGAGTGACGAATGGCTGAAAACATATTGGGGCGGATTTGTCACTCAGACCTTTGTGTTGCGCCAGATGCGGCTGAAGATGCGATGCAGCGCGTGGGCCTCGAGCCAGATTTCGCGTGCTTGTAATCTCAAGCTCGGTTCAGCAACCGCGACCATGCGCAGGAAGAATTTTGTCTCCCGTGCTTCCTTCCGACAAGTACCGATGCGGTGTTTGAAATCAGGCTTGGAAACGCCGTCATCGGCTTCGCAGTAATTCGCGCCGACACTCGTTCCGGCCCCGACCAACTGAGCAATCAGCCGATCGTTGACCGGGCTACGAAGAATCTTCTTTGCAAAGCGAATAATGGTTTCACCAAAACGCGCTGTCCGTTCCTCTAAATCGTAAACCATCCTCGGCGCTTCGTCCCGTAATACAAACGCATCGTCCGCCGGAACAACCTCCCAGAATGCCCGTTCCTGGACCGAGCATCCCTCCGCGTTTTCTGTCATCCCATTTGTCATTCGTCATTCGTCATTTCATTGCTACCCGCCGCGCCCAGGCGTCCGCCTCCAAAATTTGCTCCAGCGTGGGATGCGAAACGACTTTGTGCCCGTCCATTACGCGCCGGACGGTTCCGGTGATTTGCGGGAAATTAATCTTGTGGTTCACGAACGCTTCGACCGCCATTTCGTTCGCCGCGTTCAATACCGCCGGCAGCGTGCCGCCCGCCTCCCCTGCCCTGCGCGCCAGGTTCAGTGCCGGAAACCGTTCCGCGTCGGGCTCTTCAAACGTGAGGCTGCCGAGCTTGGCGAAATCGGTCTGCACGCGTTCGCTTGGCGCGCGGTCGGGGTATGTGAGCGCGTATTGAATCGGCAGGCACATGTCCGGTGTGGAAAGCTGGGCCAGCATCGCGCCGTCCACAAACTCGACCAGCGAGTGGACGATGCTTTGCGGGTGCACCAGCACGCCGACGCGTTCGATGCCGATGTCGAATAACCAGCGCGCCTCGATCATTTCCAGCCCCTTGTTGAAAAGCGTCGCCGAATCAATCGTGATTTTGCGGCCCATGACCCATGACGGATGTTTGAGCGCGTGCTCGACGGTGATCCCGGCAAATTTTTCCTTCGGCCATTTTTTGTGGTCACGAAACGGTCCGCCGGAGGCGGTGAGCCAGAGTTTGCGGACGGAACCGGGCGGTTTGCCGTCCAGACATTGAAAAATCGCCGAGTGCTCGCTGTCCACCGCCAGCACGCGCACGCCATGTTTGCGCGCCTCGCGCATCACGATTTCACCGGCCATGACGAGGATTTCCTTCGAGGCGATGGCGATGTCCTTGCCGGCGCGAATGGCTGCCAGCGCCGGTTTCAGTCCCGCCGTGCCGACGATGGCGATCAGCACAATGTCCGCCGCCGGCAGCGTGGCCAGTTTGATCAAACCGTTTTCGCCGGAATAAACCCGCATCGTCGTTCCCCCAATATTTTCCAGTTCACGGGCCCTTTCCGGGTCGCTAATGGAAATCGCCTCGGGCTGATGTTTGCGCGCCTGACTGAGCAGTAATTCGGCGTTGTTGCCCGCGGCCAGGCCGAGCAGCCGGATGCGGTCCGGCAAATCCTCCGCTACCTTGACGGTGCTGGTGCCGATCGAGCCGGTCGAACCGAGTAAAACAACGTTCTTCATTTATGATTTATGATTGGCGATTGATGATTTGCCCGCCATGCGGGACTCGCGGTTGAAATCGTAAATCGTAAATCATCAATCGTAAATTTTCTTACGGGTGTGTTAAAATATGCCGCAGATACAAATACATGATCGGAGCGTTAAACAAAAGGCTGTCCAGGAGATCCAAAATGCCGCCGATGCCGGGAATTAACCTGCCCGAGTCCTTCACGCCCGCTTCCCGCTTGAACAGCGATTCAATCAAATCGCCGATGACCGCGGAGATGCTCAGGATGATTCCGAGAATCACGGCGTGCCGGAGATCCATTCCGGCCATTTTAGCGCCAAAAAAATGCGCGAACACCACGCTCGCCGCCGTCGAAACCAGAATTGCGCCGCCGAAACCCTCCCACGTTTTGCCGGGACTGATCCGCGGGATCATTTTGTTCCGGCCGATGAGCGAGCCGACGACATACGCGCCGGTGTCGCTGAATTTGGTCACCAGAATGAAGTAAAGGACGTAGTACTTGCCGTCCACGCCGGTGAAAAAATTGATCTTCTGGATGAAGTTCAGCAGCCAGGGCACATACATCAGGCCGAACAACGTCATGGCGATGGCCGGCATGCCGGTGGTCTGGTCGCGCGAAACAAACTGCCGCACGCACAGGCCGAGCACGAACAGGATAATGAACCCGGTCTCAAAGTCGTTGGGTCGGGCCGGCGAATCATAGACCCCGACGTATCCCGTGGTAACGGTCGAGATTTCCCCGGTCAATTGGAGGAACGTGCCGACCATGAGCAGCACCCCGCCCAGCAGGCCGCACCACTTGAAACAGACCAGGTTGCGGCGCTCGGCCAGCCCGTAAAATTCCGTGAGCCCGGCAGTGCCGAGAAAAACGATGAGGACGATGAATACGCCGTTGGAAATGAGCCGGTTCCCGGAGAACAATGCCGCCAGAATCACCGTCCAAAGAATCACCGTGGTGATCAATCGGCGGAGAAACACTTGTGCCTTTGAAGGCGTTTGGGCCGCGACAACCGCGTTGGACATGCGGGCTAAAGTTAGCAGGGGCGCCGGGTATTGCCAATTGCCAAGTGAGGATTGGGATTCAATGTGCGCATCTCACTTTTTTGCAGTCTCATTAACACCGGCTCCAGCCCAGTGTGGCAGCGGAAAGGCAAGTGAGCCGTTTCAACGGCTTGGCGGGCGGGTACGTGGCGGCTGCGCAGTAAACGGTTGAAACCCTTTTGGGGTTCCGGATGTCTGGGCACCCGGCTGAAGCCGGGTGTTACCGAGAGTAAAACCACGGTGCGTGAAATCGTGCTGCACCGGATTCTTCCTCGGGAACGAAGAAAGCACTCTAAAAAAGAAGAGAGGCCGGACACTACTCCGGCCTCTCAATGAGAACTAAGCGCTCTAAAATCGCTTCATCGGATGCGGCGCCGCAGATTTGCGCCTTACTTCACACACGGAACACTGCGCTTTTGCATCTCAACGACGCCAACACTCTACCAGATAACCTGTCCCCTGCCAGTCACCAGTTCTGGGGACAGCGGAATTAGCGAAAAATAAGGGAAAATCGCAAAAATCCGATCAACGGCGAAGGAATTTGGCCACGGCCTCGGTTCGGGTGCGGACCTGCAGTTTTTCGTAAATGCGCCGGATATAGGTGTGCACGGTTTCGTAGCTGATGGCGAGTTTGTCGGCAATTTCCTTGTAAATCAATCCCTGGCTCAACAGGTCGAGCACCTGCTGTTCGCGTTCGGAAAGATTTTCCGTGGCTTGCAATGAGGCCGCGCTCTTTTGAAAGGATTGCACGACCTTGCGGGCGATGTGCATGGACATCGGCGAACCGCCCCGGCGCACTTCCTGAATGGCTTCCAGCAATTCCTTGCTGGTGGTGCGCTTGAGCAGGTAGCCGCTGGCGCCCGCCGCCAGCGCGTTGAAAATGTTTTCCGTGTCCTCATAAACCGTGAGCATCATCACCTGGATTTCGGGTATCAGCGTTTTCAACTGCCGGACACATTCCACGCCATTCATCCCGGGCAGGTTGATGTCCATCAGCACCACGTCCGGACGCGCCTGTGGCAAATCCTTCAGTGCGTCCTCGGCGTTGGCATATTGGCTTGCGCAGTGGAAACCGTCGGCGCGATTAAGCACGCGGGCCAGCGTGCCGCGCAATTTGTCGTTGTCTTCAACTATGGAAACCGAAATGGGCATAATTTGTGGGGAGCGAGAGTGTCTCGGATCCCGGCTTTATGCAAAATAAATCCAGGCTCGACGGAGTCTTCCACCCTCCGTAGCAGAGCTACTGCGGAGGACGGGCGCCCCACCTGATTCTGTTTTAATGTTTCTCAAAAGGAATTTTCAAACGAACAATCGTTCCGCCATTGGCGCCGGGCCCGACGGAAAAATTGCCGTGAATATCTTCCATTCGTTTGCGCATGTTGCGAAGGCCGTTTCGCGTCGCAGCCGTGTCCGCATCCGGGCTGCCGAAACCGCGTCCGTTGTCTTCGATTTCCAGAGTGAAATGGTCCGGCGGCAGCTTCAATCGAATCCAGACTTCGGTCGCCTGTGCGTGTTTGACGACGTTGTTGACGGCTTCCTTGAAGGCGAGAAAGGCGTTATGACGGACTTCCGGCGGGATGACAGTGGCCGGCAACTGGGCGGGCACGTCCGCGCGGCAGCGCACCCCGGCGAGCGCGAGATATTCCTGAGCGTATTTGCAGGCGTAATTGACCAGACCGTCCAGCGTGTCGTTGGCCGGGTTGACCGCCCAGACGATTTCGTCGAGCGACCGCGTGGTTTCACGCGCGGTTTGGGAAATCTGCTGGGCGTGCCCTTCAATTTCTTCGGGCGCGTTTTTGTCGGCTTCCGCCATTTCGCCCAACAACGCCACCTGGGTAAGATTGGCGCCCAGTTGATCGTGCAGGTCGCGCGCAATGCGGGAACGTTCCCGTTCCAGCGCTTCCCGTTCCTTGAGCACCTGCAACTGGCGCTGCAACTTTTGCGTGGAGAGATAACGCACCACGGCAATGATTAATCCCAAAAAACACACGATGGCCATGACACGAAACCAGCCGGTCTGCCAGAATTGCGGTTGCACGGTGATGCCAAGGAAACTGCCGGTGTCATTCCAAATCCCGTCTTCATTACAGGCGATGACGTGAAAGCGGTATTGACCGGGCGGCACGTTGCTGTAATAAGCCACGCGCGTGTCGCTGGCATCGGTCCACGCCGTTTCGTGGCCTTCCAGACGGTATTTGAACCGAACGAGCTTTGGAGCGGAAAAGTCCAGGCCGGTGTAATGGATTTCCAATTGAACCTCCAACTGCTCGTTGCCGGGCGCGATGGCGATGGATGGCGGCCACGTTGACGCGAGCAAATTGGTTTTCTGTTCGCGCCCGTCAACGCGCACGGATTCAATCATGACCGCTGGCGGTTGCACATTGGGTTTGAGTTCCGCCGGATTCACGCACACCAATCCTTTGACGGTGGGGAACCACAATTGGCCATCCTGCGTGCGGATGGCGGCGGGCTGCGCGCCGATGGAACATTCACGCGTTGGCAATCCATCTGCCTCGCCGTAAGTCCGGCAGGAAATGGAGTTGGTCGTTCCTGGGGCGTAATCATTCAGCGAACTTTTCTTGATTCGCATCAATCCGGCATTGGAACCGATCCATAAATTGCCTGCGTTATCTTCGATGATGTATCCGATGCTGTTGCTGGCAAGGCCGTCGCGCGTGGAATAGCGCGTCCACCTGCCATTCTGGAACCGCGCCAAACCGTGGCCGAACGTTCCGACCCACAAGACATCGTCTTTGTCCAGGTAAAGGGCGGAGATGTCGTTGCCGGGCAGGCCGTCTTCCGCTTGTTGATAAGAAATGAATTTCCCGTCTTTGAAAAGGCTTAGACCCGCGCCTTCCGTCCCCACCCAAAGATTCCCTTGGGCGTCTTCCGCAATGGCGCGAATGGTATTTTCGGACAGGCCTTCCCGTGTCGTGAAAACCTTCCAGCTCTGCCCGTCCCGGCGCGCCAAACCATTTTGAGTGCCGGCCCATAGCTGCCCGCCGTGATCCTGGAACAATGCGAAAATCCGCTGGCCGAGGATTTCTGCGCCGGGCGCAGTCTGGAAATAATTGGTCTGAAATTGAAACAGTCCCTCGTCCCAAGTTCCAATCCAGACGTGCTGCTCGTGATCCGCGAGGACGGTCCAGGCATTTTGATACCGGCCCACATGAAAATCTTGCAGGGAGTTTGTCCGCCAATAAGACGCGCCAAGTGCCCCAAAAGTCATCCATAATCCCCCCTGCGCATCCTCGGACAAAGACTGCGCCGGCCACGGATGGAGTTCCGCCGGTTCGTTGAAGATTTTTCTTTTGACCCGATCCAACCCGCCGCCGTCCGTCCCCACCCAAAGATTTCCTTCGCGATCCATGCGCAAAGAAAGGGCAAACGCGGACGACAACCCCTGTTCTTTCGAAATGCGCTCATATTTCCCGTTCGCGTCATACCAAAAAACGCCGCCGCCCAGCGTGCCGACAATCAGGTTGCCATCCTTGTCTTCACAGGCGGCTTTGATTACTGAATTGCCCCACGGATAGGCGCCGAAGTCTCTTTCCAGTCCGCCTGGTTTCCATTTTTGGACCCGGCCATTCATCAACCGCCAAATTCCGCCGTTTCGACTCGCCAGAATAAAATCCAACCGTTCGGCACGAACCGATTCATCAACCACAATCGCCCGCGGATTGAAATTTTCAGGACGGATTGAAAACATTCCGCTGACATCCGCGACCCAAAGCGCGCCGGATTTTTCAGCCGCAATCATCCGGCAAATCGGTGGCGTATTGAAATTAAGATTCAGCGTCTCCATTTTTCCATTTTGGTAACGGGCGAGATGCGAATCCGCCGTGTAAAACCACACGGTGCCGGTGGAATCTTCGCAAGCGGATGTCAGTCTGCCTTCCTGACCTGCGCGCCCGATTTCAAAGTTTTTGATTTTTCCATCCTTTGCCAATCCCACGCCCGTTGTATCGGTCCCGATCCAGAGATTTGTGTGACTGTCTTCAAACAAACAAATAATCCGGTCACTGTTCAGGCCGGGGGTCTTTTCCTCATCGAAAACGGTGAAATGAATCCCATCAAAACGCACCAAGCCGTTCAGCGTTCCCAGCCAGAGATAACCGTCCCGGGTTTGAATCACCGAAATGACCGAGCTTTGTGGAAGCCCTTCCCTGGTGCTCCAGGAATCCACGATGAAGTGCGAGCCGGGCTGGCCTGCCACGTCGGCGGCGCCTGAAAAAGTGGATACAAATCCGCACAGCAGCAACCCGGCAAACTGCAGCAATTGGCAATACTTTGGCATGCCCATTTTTTCGTTTGATCCCAAGGGGATGTAAAGATGTTTGAGAGAAGATACAAATCCCGGGGCGAAGGTGAAAATATATTTTAAAAAATCACTTGCCACGCCCGCGCGATGGGCTAGGTTTCCATTGCCCAATGAGAACTGGGTGCGCCGCCTTTAAAAAGCGGGCGTCGGCGGGTTTCGGCGATGTAAATCGTGTGTGATCGTCGGACCCGCCGACTTTTTGATTGGCCGGCAAAAACTTGTCGTTCGGGCGCAAAGCCGGATAGCAACCGTTGTTCAGGAACCGGCAGAATTGGCTGGGGTCGTAGCTCAGTTGGTAGAGCGACTGGTTCGCAATCAGTAGGTCAGGGGTTCGAATCCCCTCGGCTCCACCAGCCCCGAAAGCCTTCGGGGCTGCCGCGCCGTAGCACGAAGTGCAAAGGCGGGCGACCGCGACTGCAATTTCTCAAGTTTGCATGCTCCCATGAAACAACAAAACCAATCGTCATTGAAAAGCAAATGGGTCTTGATCACCGGCGCGTCGAGCGGATTTGGCGCGGCGGCGGCGCTCGCCTTCGGCGCCGAAGGCGCAAAACTCCTGCTCGGGGCGCGGCGTCTTGACCGCCTGAAAACGGTCGCCGACGAGGCGCGTAAAGCCGGAGCGGCGGAGGCGCATTTCCACGACCTGGACGTGTCGCAAACGCCGAGCGTTGAAACATTCATCACCTGGGTGAAGTCCAAAATCCAGGAGCTTGGGCGCCAGACGCCAGACCCAACGTGCCTGCACGTGCTCATCAACAACGCCGGTGGCGCGCACGGTCTGGACAACGTTGCCAACGGCAAGGACGCGGACTGGGAAGCGATGATTCAAGCGAACGTGCTCGGTGTGTTGCGCATGACGCGTGCGGCGCTGCCGCTCATGCCTCGTGACGCCGGTGCAAGCATCATCAACATCGGTTCGGCGGCCGGTCACACGGCTTACGCAGGTGGCGCGGTGTATTGCGCCGCAAAGGCGGGTGAATTGCAAATCACCCGCGCGTTGCGGCACGAATTGTTCGGCACGGGCATCCGCGTCGGCACGGTGGACCCCGGCTTGGCAGAAACGGAATTTTCCCTCGTGCGATTCAAAGGCGACACAGCACAGGCTAAAAAACTCTATGAAGGCACCCATCCGCTGACCGCCGAAGACATCGCGGACATTTTGGTCTGGGTCGCCAGCCGCCCCCCGCACGTGAATATTGACGAGTTGATTGTAAAGCCGGTTGACCAGGTGGAAGTGGAAAAGGTCTATCGCAGAAAAACCAGTTGATTTTTCAAATCCCCCGATTGGCGCGCCAAAGCAAAACCACGCCGACGGCCTGGAAAATGAAATTGGGCAGCCAGAGAATCAGGTGCGGCACAAATTCAGGCCGGGCGGACAGCGATTCGCCCAGCATGATAAAGGCGTAATAAACCAGCACCAGCATCAGCGCAATGGCGACGCCGACATTGGTCTCGCGCCGATGCACGCGAATGCCGAGCGGAATCCCGACCAGCGTGAACCCGAAGCAGGCGAATGAAAACGCGATTTGCCGGTTCATCTCCACGAGGACTGGCTCGGTCAAATCGCCGCGTTGCCTTTCCGCTTCGTGAAGCTGCGCGCGCGATTCCTCCGAAGAAACTTCCTCCGTGACCGGCGGCGCACCCAATTTTTTCTCCAAATCATTCAACTCACCGCGCAACTGCCAGAAAGTCATGTCACTGATCCTGGGTTTGTAAGTCTTATTTGTCGCCACGTTGAGGTCGAAATTCAAAGTCAGTTCGGGAGACGAACCGATGCTGAAGCGCGTTCCGTTGAAGGAGACGGTCCGCGCGTCAACCAAATGCAGAATGAGTTGCTTGTTTGGCAGGTCCATTTCGATCCGGCCGCGTGGCGCGCGCAAGGTCATTTCCGCGTTGGTCTCGTTCCCCAGTTTCAAGATACGTACGTCCTCCAGATAACCGTGGTGATTTTTTGCCGCGTAAAAAATGTAACCCGGAAAATCGTTGATGACCTTGCCTTCGGGCAATTGCCCCACGCCCACGTCGGAACGGAGCTGTTCTTTCAGCTTGAGGTAGGCGACCCGGGAGCGGGGCCCGAGGTCCATGTTAAACCACGCGCTGAAACCGCAGCAAAACAGGCTGAGCAATAACACGGGTGAAATCAGCGAGAAAAGACTGATGCCGCTCGCGCGGGCCGCGGTCAATTCCTGGTCGGCGCTAAACCTCCCGAACACCAGCAAGGCCGCGGTGATAAATCCCATGGGCAGGGCATAAACGCAGGCAAAGGGAATCAGCAGTCCGACGGCCTTCAACACCAGCCACAAGCTGACCTGACCTCTGACCAGCAAAGGGAGAATTTCCTTGAGCACGTTGAAGAGCAGCACCACAAAGGTAAAAACCGCCACCGTCATCAATAACGAGACAAGAACTTCGCGGATCAGGTATTTGTGCAGCGTTTTCACGATGTCGGACGTGCAGGCGAAAATGCCTGATTCTGCCTGCCAATCAAGTGCAACTTCGCATTGCAACTGAATTCGCTGTAGCGTCTAGCCTGTGGCTCGAAAGCGGCGCTCAATGCCAGCGTTACAATAGTTAAAATTCCGCTACCAATCCTTGATGGGCCGGTTCGGATTTTCGGGTTTGCCCTGCGGTTTCCACTGCAGAACCTGTTCGCTGCCTTTTTGCGCGTCCAACAAACGCTTCGCCTCTTCCGGCGTCATTTGCCCGGCAGCGGCTGGCTGGCCCTGTTCGTTTTGTTTTTCCTGTTTCTCGCCGCCTTGCTTCTCGCCTGATTTTTGCTGTTGTTGCTGTTCGGCATTTTTCTGGCCGGATTGGTTCTGTTCGTTCTGCTTTTGCTGTTGCTGCGAATTCTGTTGGGACTGCTGTTGGTTCTGTTGCTGCTGATTCTGCTGGCTGTTTGATTTCTGCTGCTGTGTTTGATTCTGCTGGTTTTGGTTTTGCTGGGACTGGCTGCTTTGCGATTGTTGCTGCTGTTTCAGCAACTCCTCCAGCTTTTTCAACTTCACATCCTCGGGAAAATGTTTCAGCCCGTCTTCCACCGACTCCAGCGCCTGGGGGATGTTGTTGGAAATGTAGAGTTGCGCGCCGCTGTTGAAAAAATCATCGGCGGATTGGGCGTGGGCTGCCTGCCATGCCAGCAGCAGGCTAACGCTGATTGGGAGTAACAATCGCATCAATGTCCTTCAGTTTTTTGATGTAATCCTGGAATTTCCTGGCGGCAATCGGATTGTTCAGGCTTTCCATGATTTCCAGCGCGCGGTGATACTCATTGTGCCGGACCGCCTCGTCGGCCGCCTGCTTAGCCCTTCGCATCGCTTCGCGAAGCTGGTCGATCAAATCAATCCGCTTCTTCACGAAAGCAAGATTGTATGCCACATCCGCATCGTTCGTGTTCAGTTCCGCCGCGTGCTCATAACTCTTGACCGCTTGTTGCCAGGTTTTCCCCATCGCGTCCAAGCCTTCTGTGTCTGGCTCGAATTTGAGTTCGCCCAGGCGATACAGCGTGTCGCCCAGATTGTAATACGCCTGTTGCTGCAGCTTCAAATCCGGTGACAATGTTGCCGTCTGAAAATCGTTCATCGCCGCGTCAAAATTTGTCGCGCGATACGCCGCCGCGCCCGCGTTGAAGATCAAGCGCAGGTCGTTCGTGTTCGCTTGTGCGAGCTGTTCAAATTCCTGCAAAGCGTTCGTGTAATTGCCTGCGTTGTATTCGCGCAACGCGCTTGCTGGCGAGGCGAACCCGTTACTCGTGATGCCAAGCAGCGCGAATAAAACAATCACCGCGGTTGCACCCGGGATCGGCGGGCGTTTCTCCCTCTCCTGGAGGAGAGGGCCGGGGTGAGGACGGTCGTTATTCAAAATTGTTCTTTCGCGCTTCCGTTCCGGCAACAGCATTTCGGCAATCAACAGCGCCATCGCCGCCGCCAACGGCCACTGGAACTGCTCATGATAACGCCGGATAAGCTTTTCCGTGCCTTCCGACTTCGGCAGCGGCGCGAGGCCGCGTTCGTAAAGCGTGTCCATCGTGTTTGCGCCGCGCAACGGCAGATAAAACCCGCCGCTCGCGCTGGCGATCTGTTGCAGCAACGCCTCGTTCAAATGCGACTTCACCACGTCGCCCTGTTCGTCGCGGACGTAATCGGAATTCCCATTCGCGTTCGCCACCCGGATCAAATCTCCCGTCGTGGTGCCGATGCCGATGGTAAAAATGTTCAGCCCGGTCTTCGCCGCATCTTGCGCGGCTTCGAGCGCGGCGGCTTCGCTGTCGTTGTCCTCGCCGTCGGTGAGCAGCACGAGCACTTTGTAATGGTCTTTTTCCTTGAACGCCGTTAGAGCCGTGTTGATTGCCGCCGCCAGCGCCGTGCCGCCTTCGGAAACCGTGTTCACGTCCAGCGCCTGCACGCTTTGCTGGAATGCCGTGTTGTCAAAAGTCAGCGGACATTCCAAAAACCCGTCGCCGGCGAACGCCACCAACCCCAGCCGGTCCGTGCCGGCCTTTTGCATCAGCTCCAGCGCCGCGAGCTTCGCGCGCTCAAGTCGATTGGGTGCGATGTCCTCCGCGAGCATGGATTTCGACGTGTCCACCGCCAGAACAATGTCCAAACCGCGCTGCTCGATTTCCTCCAGATCGAATCCGCGCTGCGGCCGCGCCAGCGCAAGAATCAAAAGCGCCACGGCGAGGATCACGAGGGCAAAGCGCATTTTTCTCCGCGCCGGAGAAACGCCGACCGTCAACTGCGACAGCAGCCGCGCTTGAATAAATTGTGCCAGCAGTCTTTGCCGCGAACGCATCACCCACCAGAAAAACAGCACCAGCGCCGGCGGAACCAGCAGCAGCAGCCAGAGGATTTGTGGATGCCCGAATCTCATTTTTGAATTGCTGATTTTCGATTGGCGATTGCTGATTGAATTTGTACTTTCGGCGGATGAACCCAACCGAATTGAAAGCCCGAACTAAAACCTTTGCCTTGCGAATCATCAAACTGAACCGCGCGATTCCCAAAAATGACGATGCAGGGCGTGTCATCGCCAAACAAATTGTTCGCAGTGGGACCTTGGTAGCGGCAAATTATCGCGCCAGTTGCCGCGCCCGCAGCCAGGCTGAATTCATCGCCAAAATCGGTACGGTGGAAGAGGAGGCTGACGAAACCGCACTGTGGCTCGAACTGTTGGTTGAATCCGGGTTGATGCCCGTCCGCAAGCTGTCGCCGCTCTTGCAGGAAGCCAACGACCTTACCGCCATTATGGTCGCATCGCGCAAAACTGCATCCGGTAATTGATTCTTTTATCGGCAATCGGCAATCGGCAATCAACAGTGTCTTCATGGCAGCCTCCGAAACACGGTTTGTCCCAGCGTAATTTCAATCAGTAAAACTGCCAATCCACTTGTGACCAGCCATGGGAACAATTCCTTGAACTCCGTGTATTTGTTGACGGTCGCCTCGGTTTTTTCGAACTTGTCAATTTCCGCGTAGATGGCCTTGAATTTTTCGGCATTGTCCGCGCGGTAGTATTTGCCACCGGTCATTTGCGCGATTTGCCCCAACGTGTCCTCGTCCGGCAGGAAGCCGGGTGGCAGCCCCATCGCCTGGACGATTTCGCGGTTGCCGAGGCCGATGGTGTAAATTTTTACCCCTAACGCCCGCGCCGCTTCTGTCGCCGTCATCGGATCAATTTTACCCGAATTATTTGCGCCATCGGTCATCAGGACGATGATTTTGCTTTTCGACTTCAAGTCGTGCAGCCGGTTCAGCGCCGTGGTTATTCCGTCGCCAATCGCAGTCGCATCCGAATTGATCGTGCCGATGCCGAGCCGGTCAATGTTTTCGAGCAAATAGTCGTGGTCGAGCGTCAACGGCGCGGCGATGAAAGCCTGCGCGGCAAAAACCACCAGGCCGATGCGGTCGTTGGGCCGCCCCTCAATAAACTCCTTCAGGACGGGCTTGGCCATGTTGATCCGGCTGATTTGCCGGCCATTTATGGCATAATCCCCCGTGTTCATGCTGCCCGACAAATCCAGCGCGCACACGATGTCAATGCCGCTGGCCTTGACTTCCGTGTGGCTGTTCACCAAACGCGGCTGCGCGAGGGCGACGCTGAATAACGCCAGCACAATCCAGCGCAATGCCGCGAGAAAATGTCCCGCGCGCGAACGCCGCGCCCGCGTCAAGCCTTCGACCAGTTTCACCGACGAATACAAAAACGCCGGTGGCGAGCCGCGCCGTCCCTTCAGCCACGCCAGCAGCGGCAAAAGCAGGAGCAACAGCAAAAAATATGGATGCGCGAACGTCATTGAGCAACGTCTTGGGGCTGGAGTCTGGGGTCTGGGGTCTCTACCGGCGGCAGTTCCGGTTTGGGTTCGGTTTCGTCAACCAGCTTTATTGCCGAACCGTGCAGTTCGCGCAATTCCGGTTCACGCGGTTCGTATTTGGCGAATTTTACCTGATCGCAGCTTTCCAGAAATTCGCCGAGCCTTTCCTTTTGCTCCGCCGTCAGCAATTCCGTGTCCTGCAACTCGCGCAAAAATTCCTCCGTCGTCCGCTCCGGCGCGCGAAAGTCAAAACGTTCCTCAAGATAAAACCGGATTGTGTCGGAAACCAGAATGCAAAACGGCTTCGGCTGCGCGATGAGGGCCAGCGCTTCCTCAAGCTTTTGTCTCGCCCGGATGTGCGCCGGCACGGGTGGTTCGAACGGTATATTTGCCTGTCGCTTCTGCCACCATTTCCAGAGCGCGAACAAAATTGCTGCGCCTGCGAGCACGGCAAGCGTCACCCAAAGCCATTCCCAGCCGCTCGGAATCGCGACTGGCGGTTTGATGTCGCGGATGTCATTGGCGGCGAGTGAAGTTGTTTGATTCGTGGTCATGAGCCAGTCGTGACGCTCGCCCTCACCCCGGGGAGAGGGAACAGCAATCGCGAGGTTTGAATAGTTTGAAAGTCTGTTGGGCACCCCCGTTGGTTGGTTCTTCAGGCTGAATGAAGAGCGAAAGGCATGACGATGGCGCAATGCATGAGGCCGGCGAAAGATTCTCCCTCTCCTGGGGGAGAGGGCCGGGGTGAGGGCGGTTGTTCAACGCTGTTTCCTTCACAAATTTCATCCTCTCAACCTCCGTTTCTCCCGGTTCTCGAAAAATCTACCCAACGCTGCTGAATACGGTTCGTCCGTGCGCACTTGAATCGCGTCAATGCCGGACGAACGAAACTGCCGTGCAACCTCGGCGTGCAGTTTTTCCTGCCTGAACGCGAACGCATCGCGGCTGGCGGCGCTGGCAGTGTTCAGTTCCACAATGTCGCCCGTCTCGGCATCCTCCAGTGTCAAACGTCCCATTGCCGGCAATTCCAGTTCGTAGCGGTCCGTGATTTGCACGGCCACGATGTCGTGGCGGCGATTGGCCATGCGCAGCGCAGTTTGAACGGGCTTGGACAACGGCGCGGCAGCGGTTTTGGAGTGCGCGGACAAGTCCGCGCTTTGTTTCGACGCGACATGTCGCGTCGTTGAAAGCGGCGACATGTCGCCGCACTCCAAAAAATCCGAAATGACGACCGCGATGGCCTTGTGCGGCAAAACGCGGCCCATAAATTCCAGCGCGTGGACCAAATCCGTTCCTCGCCGCTTCGGCTCGAAGAAAAGCACTTCGCGGATGACGCGCAGGACGTGGCCGCGGCCTTTGCGCGGCGGGATGAATTTTTCCACCTCGTCCGTGAACAGCAGCAGACCGACCTTGTCGTTGTTGCGGATGGCGGAGAACGCGAGCACGGAGGCGATTTCGGCGGCGAGTTCGCGCTTGGACTGATCACGCGAGCCGAACAGTCCGGAGCCGCTCACGTCCACGACGAGCATGAGCGTGAGTTCGCGTTCCTCGACGAATTTCTTGATGAACGGATGGTTCATCCGCGCCGTGACGTTCCAGTCAATCGCGCGCACGTCGTCGCCGGGCTGGTATTCGCGCACCTCGTCGAAATTCATCCCCTGCCCTTTGAAGACGGAATGGTATTGGCCGGCGAGCGTCTCGGTCACGAGCCGGTTTGTGCGCAGCTCGATCTGCCGGATTTTTTTGAGAATCTCGCGGGGAATCATGCCGGACAAAATGATGAAGGTTGAATGATGAATGATAAATCCGCGCAGATGAAAAACCTCGCTTGCGTAACAAATTGAAAGGAGTAAATTGCCGCCATGAGTGCAACGCAAGTTATGGAGCAAGTGGACAAGCTTCCGTTTGAAGAACAACGTGAAGTTTTTGAGAAACTCCGCGACCGATTTGACGACGAACTCACGCCGGAACAAATCGCGGAACTCGAACGCCGCGCCGCCAGAGCGCGGGCGCATCCCGAACGCTGCCGCCCGCTGGAAGACGTTTTTGCTGACATCGAAAAACGATACAAAGCCAAGAAATGACACTTCGGGTCATCTTTGAGGCGGAGGCGGAAGCCGAACTCAATGAGGCGATTGCTTGGTATGATTCGCAGACGGATGGAGTCGGTCAAAGTTTTTCCAGCGAGGTTCGCGCCACGCTTGCCGAAGCCGCCAAAGACCACGAAAGATTTCCATTTGCCGGGCCGACCACTCAAAAAATCAAAATGCTGGACTGGCCGTATTCCATCTACTTCACGCTGCTCGAAAATTCGCCTGTGATGATTGTGGTTTCCGTTTTCCACGGCGCGCGGAATCCGGCGGAACTGCGGCGACGGCTGAAATGAAAAGCCCGCGAGCGTTTCGGTCACGATGCGGTTTGTGCGCTGCTCGATCTGCCGGATTTTTTTGAGAATCTCGCGGGGAATCATGAAACCTTTTCTCGCAGCAGAACAATTTCCTTCGATTGGGCATCGAAAACTTGGTTCAAGAAACGAAGTTGCTTGCCATTTCTAATTTCTGAAAAGGCTTCTGGCAAAATAACTCTGTTGTTGATTTTTGCGACCGCCAAGCCACGAATAAAACGCTGAAGTCGGCCAGAAATTTTCTTAAGAGTTTCCCAGTCGCAATCCTTGGTTGGCAAAACACATCTTTCTTCCGCTCCTGCCTGATTCCAATGTCCGTAGTGAGTTTCGCCGATGATGTTCTCTTTGAGTCCGCCCAAATAGAGCTGGATTAATCCCGCTCCCTCAATTGCATATCGGAAGGAATGATCCTTCATCGTCAGATTAATTCTCCGAGGTTTTGGCTCTTTCATCACCGAAGCTGACCAAAGCTGAAGATGAGTTTGGCCTTTGTTCATCTGACCGATGGCGAAAGTGCCTTCCAAATCTTTAAGCGACGTAAAGCGACGGATTTCGCGGTCAAATTCTGACGACATTTCAAAAATGACTATGTCTGTCTCGTCGTAGATGAACGCGAGCAGTTTCTGCAAATCACTTTTGAGTCCGTAGAAATCGAGATTTGCCATAATTCACGGCACAGGCAGTTCATCAAAAATTTTCTGGATGACCGTTTCGCTGGTTTTTTCCTCGGCCTCGGCTTCGTAGGTGATGGCGACGCGGTGGCGCAGCACGTCCATGCCAATGCTTTTCACGTCCTGCGGCGTGACGTAGCCGCGGCCTTTCAGGAACGCATACGCCTTGGCGGCGAGCGTCAGGTTGATCGTCGCGCGCGGCGACGCGCCGAGTTGGATGAAGTCCTTCACCGCGATTTTGTAGTGGTCCGGGTCGCGCGTGCTACAGACCAAATCCACGATGTAATCCTTCACCTTGTCATCCACGTAAATGTCGTTGATGACTTCGCGCGCCTTGAGGATGTCCTTCGGGTCAACGACGGCGTGAGTCACGGGTGTCCCGCTCGTGCGCGCCATCAGGTCGAGAATCTGCCGCTCCTCGGCGCGCGATGGATAGCCGATCTTGAGCTTGAGCATGAAGCGGTCAACCTGCGCTTCGGGCAGCGGATACGTGCCTTCCTGCTCAATAGGATTTTGCGTGGCAAGCACGAGGAAGGGTTCTTCGAGCTTGAAGGTTTGTTCGCCAATAGTGACTTGTTTTTCCTGCATCGCTTCGAGCAACGCACTTTGCACCTTGGCGGGCGCGCGGTTGATTTCGTCGGCGAGAATGAGATTGGCGAAGATGGGTCCTTTGCGCGTGCTGAAGCCCCCGGATTGCGGGTTGTAAATCTGCGTGCCGATGACGTCGGCGGGCAGCATGTCCGGCGTGAATTGCAACCGCGAGAATTTCACGCGGATGCAATTCGCCAGAGATTTGACGGCGAGCGTCTTCGCCAAACCCGGCACGCCTTCGAGCAGAACGTGACCGTTGGCCAGCAGGCCGATGACGAGCCGCTCGGTCAGATAATTCTGGCCGACGATGACTTTGCCGAGTTCGTTAAACAGCGGGTGCGTGAAGGCACTCGCTTCCTTGACCGCTTCGTTGATGGCGTTGATTCCAGTGCTCATGTGTTTTTCTAAAATTCTTTTTTGTGGCGGACGACAATCTGACAACAAGTGTGGTGATGCGTTCAACGAAAAAAACATCCAAATCCCAAGCTCCAACATCCAGAGAAATTCCATCAATCAAGCTCCAACATTGCCGGCCAATCCAAATCGCCCCGCCCGCTTTGGAGCTTGAAGCGTGGTGCTTCGCTGGAGCTTGCCCGTCTTCACTTCGTTTCGACGCGGTCGCGCCGAAGCTCGGAGCGAAGGCGGAGATGTTGGTGTTTGGAGCTTAAAATTCCATTCACGCGCCCGGCAAAACGTTCACTTGCTTGCGGCTCAACCAGCCGATTTTCCCGGAGCCGTCGGCGACTTGAATCCAGTTGTCGTGCCGGTCCAGCACGGAAAGTTCCGCGCCGTCGTGCGCCGTGAACGCGACCTGCGCCTCGTCAAACGGCCCGCTGCGCGCCGTCGCCTCCAGTGAAACAACCACGGCGGTTTGCCGGGAAAAATGATTCGCCGCCTGCAGGCCCAGCGCCACACCGAATAAAATCGTCAGCGTCGCGAACATGGAAGTCGCGTTCTTCAGCTTCGCGCCGAGCGCGGGACGCAGTTGTTTTGCGGCGAGCAACGCGAACGTCAGCCAGAACGCGCCCGCCGCCAGCAGGGTCCATTCGTTGAGCGTCAACTGACCGAGCCAGTTTTGCCAGCGGCTTTCGCGCAGCGTCGCGCCCTGGACTTGACTGCGGACGAAGGCAAGATTCGCGCGTATTTCCGCGTCGCGTGGCGAAAGCAACGCCGCCCGCCGATAAGCGGCGATGGCCTTGCCGGGATTTCCGGACTTGAATTCCGCATTGGCGTAATTGAACAGCAGCGCCGGCGATTGTGCGCCGGTTTGTAGAATTTTTTCGTAGGTGTTCGCTGCATCGGAAAATTTTCCCTCGGCGTAAAGTTTGTTCGCTGCCGAAAAATCCGAGGCTATATCCGCCCCGAAAAGCTTTCCAGCAAAAATCAGTGTGAGCAATAAAACCCGGTAGCAGCCGACGTGAGTCGGCTCCAACTTTCTTTTGATTAGAGCGAACTCACGTCCGCTACTACCGGTTTGAAATTTCATGCTTTCAACTCCTGGACTTCGCCGATGGTCTTCTCGAATTGCGCGGCGACCGAATTCAATTCGCTGCTGCCGCGCACCGGCGCGTAACGCGCCTGGTTGCATAGCTGGAACAATTCGCGCGATCCATCGAGTGTCGTCTTTGGCGCGCCGCGCAAAACCGGATGTTCGTCAATCACGTTTTCAGTAATGGCCGACGCCGGGCAATCCAGCCGCTCGCCGAGCTGCTCCTGCAACAGTCGAAACAGTGTGGCGAAAAATTCGTCGGAGTTGTTTTCCGCAGCCAGCCGGCGCAAATCGTCCAGCCCGTCGCGGAGCAGTCGCGCGACATGCCGTTGTCGTCGCAAGCGCGGATTGTTCGCCAGGCTGTCCGTGCGCTTGCGCCACACAAACGCCGCAAGCCAGGCCACTACTGGCAACCCTTGCAGCGCGAGAAACGCCGGCCGTGTCACAAGCGGAGGGCCGGCTGGCGCGAGCGCGCCGAATTCTTCTTTGATGGGCAAGATGTCTTGTGGCGAAGATGGATTTTCCACACCGGCAGTTTTGGCGGCGGCGATGTTGGGCGCAGGGGACATTCCGGCGGAACGGACCGCGAGTTGCACGGATGGTTGTGTGAGCGTGTGGTAATTCCCGTCATCGGGATCGAAAAACGCAAAGGAAAATTGCGGCAATTCATGCACGTCCGTATTTTGCGGCGTGACGATTTCTTCAAACGTTTTGGCGCCTTCCAGGCCAAGCGGACCGCCGGTCTCCACCTTTGACGCGGGCGGATAAACTTTGAAATCGCGCCAGTCAGACTGTTTGGGCAGCACGAGGGCATCCAGCGCACCGCGGCCGGAAATTTGAATGTGCACGGTGATGGGATCACCCACGGCAACATTCGTCGGCCCGGCCGTGACGGTCATCGTGTAGTGGCCGACCGCTCCGTTGAAATCCGCCGGCTTGCCATCCGTCGGCAGCGGCAGCGATTGGACTTCGATTGAATCCGTGGCGAGCGAGACCTGTTTCTGTTCGCCGCTGTTGAAGAACTGCCGAAAGAACGGGTCGCCGCCCTGCTGATCGGACGGCAGCACCACCGTCATCTGGGCGGTGAACGGGCCGAGATTCAAGCTGCCGGCTTTCAAAACCGTCAACGCGATGGAAAGCGGGATGACGGTGTAGCTGTGGCTGCCTATCTGGGTGCGATATCTTCCGCCTTGCGCGCTCTTGCCGACGATGAATCCATCGGTGGGCATGGCCGTGAACTGAAAGTTGCCGAAATTTTGCACGTCATCGCGCAAATAAATCTGCAGTTGCGCGGCGAGCACCTGCCCGACATAGATTTTACTTTGTGGCAGCAGCAATTTCATGAACGCAACCTGGTTGCCGGAGTTGATGGCAGCCGCGGAGGGGACGGCGGCTTTTTGCACGGTCAGTTCGAGCGGCTGGCTGGTCAATCGTTGGCCATTCACGTCGGCGGTCATGGCCGGTATGACAAATTTGCCGTCTCGTTGCGGCGTGAGAGAAAAAGTGACGGTTACCGTGGAACTCATCTGGCCGTTGAGGATGCTGAAATTCTGGGAATTGCCTGTGTTGACGATTTGCAAGCCGGGAACTTCCGGCGTCGGCACGTTCCTCGGCTGGCCGCCTTCGAACGCGAGCGATAACGTGGCACTCTCGCCCAACGAAATGGTATCACGGTCCAAAGAAGCGGTAAAACCGGCCGCCTGCGCCGCCACCACGCCGAAACCCGGCGCACCGAGACACAAAAATACGGCAAGGCAAATTGAAATCACCCTGCGGTCGTGCAAAGGAAGAAGACATTTTGCCGAAAACGAATCGCGGCGGGCCGCAAAGGGAAAACCCTTTGGCCCGCCTTTGATTTCAGATTGTTTTCGGCCATTATCCATCCACTCATCAAAAAGACATTTCCCACACAAAAATGTTCACGCTTCCTGAACGTGACAATTCTGGCGGATATTCCTTGCTGGCAGTTGCAGCCCTGTTTTTTACACTCCCGTGATGTTGAAGCGCGGGTTATGCGGGCTGGGGGCGGAATCGGCTGTTTTCCACCGTGTTTGCAGCCCCAGTATGCCTGATTTTACGCGTTACTCAAGCTTAATCGGTCATTTCCCACACTATACCCTTTTTAACTCATTTGGTGTCCATTTTGGTGTCCGCTACTGACGTTGAAATTTGGAAGAGTGAACAGATTTCGATGCTTGAAGGCGAGGGTCGGAATCGAACGCAGTCTTCACCGACAACCAGCCTCAATATCCTGATTTACAGGGGTATTTTAATGCTGACTTTACAGGTGTTCAAGTGGTTTTTAACACTACCCGCCCACTACCGGACTTAACTCGCCACCTACCCGCTTACTACTCGGTTATTGAAGAAATCGTTGAAGGTTTCGTTGAAGGTTTTTTAATCGAGTTGGAAGCATCCGGGCAAAGATACGTCCGCTTGCATTGCGCCCGCCCGCTACGGCACGGAGCGGATGCGCCAGAAATAGTTGGTGGCGGCGTCCGGCGTGTTGGTGAACACGAGCACTCCACCCGCACCGGCGGTATTGGTCGCCTGCGGCATCCAGTTGGCTGGGGACAGACTGAATGTGTAGTCCAGCGCGTAGTTGTTTCCGGCAATGCCCACGAAGGACAAACTCACATTGCGCCCGCTCAAAAGCTGGATGGAGATTTGATTGTAACCCGGAGTCCCAGCCACAATCAGTTGAGGCCGGTTCGTATTGTTGTAAGTGCCGTCGCCCAATTCACCAAAATCGTTGCGGCCCATAGCCCACAGGCTCCCATCGCTCTTCAGAAACAAGCTGTGCATGTATCCAGCCGCAATCGCCGTGACGTTACTGGCCACAATCTGCTCGGGTTGGTTGGTGCTGTTGAATGTGCCGTCGCCCAACTCGCCCTCCAAGTTTCTACCCATTCCCCACAGACTGCCGTCGCTCTTGAGAAACAGACTATGGAATCCTCCCGCCGCAATCGCTGTGACATTGCTGGCCACAATCTGCTCGGGCATGTTGGTGGCACTGTTGTAAGCACCCTCGCCCAACTCGCCAGCAGCGTTTAAGCCCATGCCCCACAGGCTGCCATCGCTCTTGAGAAACAGACTATGGTATCCTCCCGCCGCAATCGCCGTGACGTTACTGGCCACAATCTGCTCGGGTTGGTTGGTGTTGTTGAATGTGCCGTCGCCCAACTGTCCAGTTGGGTTCCAGCCCGTGGCATAGGCTGCCATCGCTTTTGAGGAACAGGGTTTGGCCTAATCCTTCAGCAATTGCTATGACATTGCCGGCGACGATCTCCTCAGGTCGGTTGGTGCTGTTGTAAGTGCCGTCGCCTAGCTCACCAGCGGTGTCCGAACCCATGCCCCACAGGCTACCATCAATTTTTAAAAACAGGCTTGTGCTTCCTCCTGCGGCAATCGCCGTCACGTTACTGGCCACAATCTGCTCGGGTTGGTTGGTACTGTTGTAAGTCCCGTCGCCCAACTGGCCACCCCCGTTGTTGCCCATGGCCCACAGACTGCCGTCGCTCTCGAGAAACAGAACGTGGGACTGTCCGACGGTAATCGCTGTGACATTGCTGGCCGCAATCTGCTCGGGCCGGTTGTTCGTATTGCCATCACTGTTGCTGCCCATGCCCCACAAACTTCCGTCGCTTTTGAGAAACAAGCTGTAGACAGTTCCTGCGGCGACCTTGCTCACGGGTTGCGCCCCGCTACTGACCGCTTGTAGCATCGTCGCACACAGCAGGAAGGCAATCTTCAAAGAATGCGACGCTTTCATAACGCCAGTTTATACGCCAAATCGGATTTTGAGGCAAGCTATTTTTTACGGACCACGACGGGCGCATCCGCTTGTTCTTCGATGGCCAAACCATGGCGCTGGGCGTTCTTTCGCCGCCAGTATTGGCCGATGGTTTTCGTGGCATCGTCCAGCCAATCAGGGTCAGCGAGCAGGGTGATCAATTCGATGGAGCTAAAAAATTTCACCGCATTGGGCCTTGGCCTGCCCAATGCCCGAAGTTTCCCCGCGCTGACAAGAATGGCGACAGGCAGAGTGCGCCAATCGCCAACCCGTCGCAGCGTTGACGAAATTCCGTTGCCCGGTCGTTCGCCCGCACCGTGCGGAGGTAGGGAAAGAGCGGCCCCACCGCCGGACGCCGTTTCAAGATGGCCTCAATCTCCGCGCCGAACCGGATCAGCGCCGGCTTGATGCCCATCCCGCCGCGGGACTTCAATTTTGCCCGCGAATAGCTAATCGTGCGACTGTTCCAGTCCACATCCTCCGCCAGCAGGCAGGCCGCGTCCATTTGCGACGCGCCCGTATGCCACAGCAGTTCGTAAAAGTCCCGCCGCTCCGCGTTCACTTCCCGCGCCACAATCGCGGCGTGTTCCTCCGCCGTGATGGCCCGCTTGGCCTTGAACACCGGCTTGGGCCATTGCAAGCGCGGGATGACCGATTTAAGCAGCCATTCCATGCCAAGGGCGTGATTATGTAGTCGAAGGACTGGATTAATGTTTGTTTTCGATTTTGGTTTTGTCCCTCGCACCCTCAAACTTGCTGCTGTCAGAACTTCTGATTCCACTCTGGCGTGGCATATTTATACTTTGCCAGAACGGCGGTTTCTCCCATCGGCGGATTTTTCAATGGCGAGTCGGCGTCCCAGGCCTTTCGCAGCGCGGCTTTCACCTTTTCGGCGGGCACATTCAAATTTGCCAGGAAGTTGGCGTGCGTCCGGCGTTTGCGATAGTCCGGTGGTTTCGACGGCATCCGCAAAACTTCGTTCACGAGCGCAAGGTCGAAGTTCAGCAGAAACGTTCCGTGAAAGAGCAGGAAGTCTTTCCGGCGACGCTGGGAATTGCCGGAAAATTTCAAATCGCCCAGGCAAAGATCGGTGTGGCCGCGAACGGCAATGTGGGTTGTCGCGTCTGGGGTCTGGCGTCCAGGGAACAGCGATTCAATCGCCGCACGGTTGCGTTCCATGATGAATCGGTTTGCTGAGGTAATGCTGTGAAGCGGGCCGTCTTCCATGATTTTCAAAACAAGCGTATAGCTCAGGCAGCCGGGGCCTTGCACCACGGAGCCGCCGCCGGAACAACGGCGGTAAACAGGAATTCCTTTTGCTTCGAGGGCCGCAATGTTGACCTCGGATGCCGCTTTGTCTGCATAGCCAACGACGACAAAATGCTCGCGCGATTCCCAAAAACGGAGGACTTCTTCACCGGGGCAGGCCTCACACCAGTCGAGCAGCGCCTCGTCACACGCGAGGTTTTCGGCGGGTGCGGGAAGCGTCAGGTCGAGTAATTTCATCTTGCAATCACGCTGATTTCACTGGCGTTGACGGCCAAATTGGGCTTTATTGTCTGCGCGCATTTTGCGTGACAGAAATAATTGGGTAACACAGTGAGCGTTCAGACAAAAGAAATTTACGGTTCGCGCTCCGCTTCGTCATCCGGCACCAGCAACGACGACAAATGGTCGGAATCGTTGCAATCGGTTTTTGAGCTGGTGCTGGAGAGCCAAGGGCCGGAGCGGACGGCGCGGTTGTTGGACAGGCTTGCCGAAAAGCTTCGCGCCGTGGCGCCGGGCACCGGTCGCGGCTTCAACACGCCTTATGTCAACACCATTCCGCCCGAACAGCAGGCGCCGTTTCCGGGCAACCGCGAAATCGAGCGCCGCATCAAGAGCTACATCCGCTGGAACGCGATGGCGATGGTGGTCAAGGCGAATTCCACCACCAACGTGGGCGGCCACATTTCGACTTATGCCTCGGCGGCAACGCTTTACGAGGTGGCGTTCAACCATTTTCTGCGCGGGCGCACGGAAGATTTTCCCGGCGACCTTGTTTACTTCCAAGGCCATGCCGCGCCGGGCATGTATGCGCGCGCGTTTCTCGAAGGCCGGTTGGATGAAGGGCAACTGCAAAATTTCCGGCAGGAACTCGCCGACGGCGGCGGGCTGTCGTCGTATCCACATCCTTATCTGATGCCGGAGTTCTGGCAATTCCCGACGGTCTCGATGGGCCTCGGCCCGATTCTGTCGCTGTATCAGGCGCGTTTCAACCGTTACCTGCAGGCGCGCGGCCTCGTAAAATGGAAGGACGAGCCAAAACTATGGGCGTTTATCGGCGACGGTGAATGTGATGAACCGGAGACGCTCGGCGCCATCACCCTCGGCGCTCGCGAGAACCTCGACAACCTGATTTGGGTCATCAATTGCAATTTGCAGCGGCTGGACGGCCCGGTCCGCGGCAACGGAAAAATCATCCAGGAACTTGAGACGGTATTCCGTGGCGCAGGCTGGAACGTCATCAAAGTCATTTGGGGCACCGACTGGGATGATTTGCTCGCACGCGACAAATCCGGCCTGCTGCGCAAGCGTATGGAAGAGGCGGTGGACGGCGATTACCAAAAGTATTCCGTCGAACATGGCAGCTACACGCGCAAACATTTCTTTGGCAAATATCCTGAATTGCTCGAACTGGTGAATCATCTCACCGACGACCAGATCCGCAAATTGCTGCGCGGCGGACATGACGCGCGCAAAATGTACGCAGCTTACAAAATGGCCGTGGAACACAAAGGCCAGCCGACGGTGATTCTGGCAAAAACGGTGAAGGGATACGGCCTCGGCGAAGCGGGTGAAGGCCGCAATATCACGCATCAACAGAAAAAACTGAACGAAAAGGAACTTCGCGAATTCCGCGAACGCTTCAACATTCCCATCAGCGACGACGTCATCGCCGAAACGCCCTTTTTCCGTCCGTCACCGGACAGTCCGGAGACGAAGTATTTGCTCGAACGCCGCAAGGCGCTTGGCGGCTTTTTGCCGGAACGCAAAGTGACCGCGCCGCCGCTCGACGTCCCCAAGCTCGATTACTTCGCCGAATTTTTCAAAGGTTCGACCACGGAAGCCTCGACGACCATGGCTTTCGTTCGTTTGGCGAGAGTGCTGTTGCGGCACAAGGCCGTAGGCCGGCAGATCGTGCCGATCATTCCCGACGAGGCGCGCACGTTCGGGCTGGACGCGCTGTTCAAGGAAATTGGCATCTACTCCGCCAAGGGCCAGCTTTATGAGCCGGTGGACAGCAAATCACTGCTTTATTATCACGAAGCCAAAGACGGGCAGATTCTCGAAGAAGGCATCACCGAAGCCGGTTCCATTGCCTCGTTCATCGCGGCGGGCACGAGTCACGCCACTCATGGCGTGCCGATGATTCCTTTTTACATTTACTATTCGATGTTCGGACCGCAACGCGTCGGCGATTTGTTCTGGCTCGCGGGTGACATTCGTGCCAAAGGCTTTTTGCTCGCAGCCACGGCGGGCCGCACCACGCTCAACGGCGAAGGGTTGCAACATCAGGATGGCCATAGTCTTTTGCACGCGAGCACGATCCCGACGTTGCTGGCTTACGACCCGGCGTTTGCCTACGAACTGGCGGTGATTGTCGCCGAAGGCTTGCGCCGAATGTTTGCCGAGGGCGAGGAAATTTTATATTACCTTTCGCTCTATAACGAAAACTATGCCATGCCGCCGATGCCGGCGGGCGTCGAAGACGGCATCTTGAAAGGCTTGTATAAATTCAAATCCGGCCCGGACGGCAAACAAAACAAAGCCCACATTTTCGGCAGCGGTTCGATTATCAACTCGGCGCTCAAGGCGCAGGAAATTCTGGCTGAACGCTTCGACGTGTCGGCTGATGTCTGGAGTGCGACCAGCTATAAACTGCTCCGCACCGACGCGCTGCGTTGCAAGCGATGGAACATGCTGCACCCGGCCGCGCCGCAAAGAAAATCCTTTGTCGAAACGTCGCTGGCCAAAGAACGGGGTGTGTTTGTCGCGGTTTCGGATTACATGCGGCTTGTGCCGGACCAGATTGCACCTTGGGTTCCGGGCGGTTTGATGACGCTGGGCACGGACGGGTTTGGCCGCAGCGACACGCGGGCCCGGCTCCGGCGTTTTTTTGAAATTGATGCGGAATCCACCGTCATCGCCACGCTTTTTGCACTGGCAGGGAAAGGTCTGTTTGCGCATCAACTTGTCGAAAAGGCCATCAGGGATTTGGGCGTGAACCCGGAAAAGGTTCAGCCGCAGATTGTTTGAGTTCACGCTTGGCGCCTGGCGACTTACTTCTTGCCATTTTGGCGGGTGCGCGATTGAATGTGCAATCCCGGCAGGCTGGGTAGCTCAGTTGGTAGAGCAGAGGACTGAAAATCCTTGTGTCGGCGGTTCGATTCCGCCCCCAGCCACCAGTTTTAGCTATCCTAGTCCGAAAACAAGCGAGTGTTGAAAATCGATTGGCCGGAAACCGATTTGGCCCTAGTTTTGGGTTTGATTTTTCCTGATTTGATTTTCCGCAGCCCAGCCAATGCTCGGATTGCGCCTTGGTGCGGTGGACTGGCTCTCCAACGACATTTTTGGTGGTGATTTTCGACGGCGGTGACAACAGTTCATCCGGCTTTCCATTGGACGTTTCATCGCTTGGGTACCAAGTCTTGAGCTTTACCCAGTCTCCAAAACTGTGATTCGCTTGAACGTCGCAAAGAAGTCCTTCAACCAGCCGTTGTAACCCAGCAACCGATACATGATCCTGCGCCCAGCCCGGATGATCTGAACCGGCAGGAGGATGATGGCGTGCAGGAACCGCCGAAATTCCATGCGCACGAGTTCCAAGCCCCGCTCCCGATCGGGCACCAGCAACCCATACCACGCCTTCAAATTCCACGCCAACGCCGCCATCACCATGTAGGCCCAGTTGCTCACCAGATCATCCACCGGCATCCGCATCGCGTTGACCCCGTTCTTGAGTTGCTCGATCACATTCTCCTGATCGCACCGCCCGTTGGCCAAACTGACAATCTCTTCCACACTCCGGTCCCACCGGTTGGTGAGATAAAAGAAATACCGCACTTCATCAAAGAGCACCCGTTCGCCCCGCTGCACGCTGAGGTTCTTGCGCACAATCACCAGCCGGTACTTCCGCCCACAGTGATGCGGCTGATAGGTCATGTCGCTCACGTGCTCGGCCACCAGCTTCTGATTCAGATAACCCTTTTGCACCACGGTCTGTTCCTTCACGCGCTCCCGGCGGCTGCGCGGCTCGGTCAAAATCTCATACTTGGGCAACCGCTTCAAAGGCCGCCAGGACCGCTCCGACAGGCCCTCGGCCAACGCCACCACCTTGGGATGAGCGTCCAAACCCAGGATGAATTTGAGTCCTTTTTCGTCCCACCGGTCCAACTGCGCCGTGTGGCTAAAATCGGTGTCCCCACGCAGGGTGATCTGGCCGGCCACCGGTTTGACCAGGGCCACCGCCCGATCAATCCAACTCACGCTGTCTTGGTGACTGGCCACATTGGCCGGCCGGTTGACCAGATATAATACCTCCTTGGTGTTGGCCAAACTCACCACCAGCGGCGCATAACCCCAAATCCCTTTGTAAGACAGTGCCATTCCGCCTTTGCACTCCGCGTAGGTCCCGGTAATCGTCCCGTCCACGTCAATGAACGCCTCCGCCAAAAATCCCGCCGGCTGTTTTTGCCACACCCGCTGCCGCGTCCGGTTGAAGCACTCCTGCAACTGCGTGATCTGCCCGACGCTGAAGCGCCGAGTGAAATCCCCCGCGGTGGTCGGGTCGGGAATGCGTTGCGCTCCCAACCCATCGAGAAAACTTTCATCCTGCCGCCGTAGTTCAATGTCTTCCAGGCGTTCTCCGCCCACCAACACGTTATAGGCGAGGTTCAGCACATGATCGCTCTCGTGACAGGGCAAATGCACTTTGAGCAACTTCAGGTTCTGGTCGATCTCCGCCACCAGACCCAATCGTTGCACCATCAGGTGGACGGCGCCCATGCCGCCATAGCCGGTGGCCCGGGTCTTGCCACTCAATTCGTAGTGGACATTGCTGCCCCGCATCATCGGTTGTTCCTGATCCTCCCAGTGGCGCGGCGCCAGCCGACGTTGGATTCGGCGCTTGCGGTTGCGCAGGATTTTGGGGTAGTTTCGACTCACTCGAAATGTCGTTTTCATCGGTTGTTTGAGTTCTTAAGCAAACCCATTTCAACCCATGTTCACAGGCATTTCGAGTCTTTTTGTTTTGAAGACAACGTCAAATCACGCTTGCTGAGGGACTAGTCTGGGAGGATCATAATACGCCCTGGTCGGGACTTCCTGACCGCGTCAAAATGGAAATGTCGCTTTACGATGTCTCCAGCCATCAAGTGGTAGATGTCGGGCTAATGGATATTTACAGCCCGTCACTAACAGTGACTGAGAGCAAACCACAACTTCTCATCGGGCCGGCGGCGGATGCGTATTTCAAATACCTGCGTGGTGGAAAACTTTACCTGCCTAAGCCTGTCCCGGTCAGCGAGCGCGGCCAATAAAAACTGCCATTCATCTTGGGCTTACCCTCGGCCGCAATCAAAGCGCGCCAAGCCAAGCGCAGCGCGCAGCATCCGCTAGCGGCGTGCGTGATCGAATCCGCTGATTTTGCCATCTTCAGGCATGGCCGGTCAAAATCTTCGCGTTCCGGGTCTTACCCTGTGCAGATTTCGACCCAGGGTCGGGTCAGCCTTTTTTCCTTCGCCTTCGCTTTCGGCGCTTCGGCCAGGTGACGCACAAGCGCACCTTGCCGCCCCCTGTGCGGGCTTGGGTTACTGTGCCGCCTTTGGCTTCGATGGCATCGAGCACGTCCGGCAGCAGGTGCGGCACGACTTTCACATTGGCTGGCTTGTTGGCGAGCAAACGCACAATTTTCGGGTTAGGATCGCTTGCCCAGTATTTCATGCTCATGTCAACGTGCCTCCGTGCCGCCGATTGTGGTTCAATTCCGTCCCAGGTTCGAGCGAAATCGCCGCCTGAAAATTCGCTGTCTTTTGTTCAAAGGTTGCTGTCGGCTGGATTCCATGCGAAAGTGAATCAGGTGCGGAAATCCGCACTTCCGTCAAATAAGCAACGCGCCGGCATGAGTATGCCGGCGCGTTTGTTTTGCTCTTGTGATTCCAGCGGGTGAAGTTCAGCTTGGGCGCGTTAGGCCGGTATGACGACAGCCACATTTATTCTTGTTTTGATTGGCACAGTAACGGGTTGTCTTCTGCTCCTGCTCAAGTATCTGACATATCGGCGCGATTGCATGAAGCTTCAACTTGAAGCCAAGCGCGAAGAACAATTGAGTGAGCCTTTTTTCAAATAGGGTGGAGGGCGGGCTTCCCACGCTTCTGCCAACAACCCCCTTGTGGTTTATCGTGCTTTCATAATCGAAGGTGGGGCGGTTACTGAGCTTACTATAAAAGCAGATGGTGATATCCAATCGGAGATTTCTCCCAAAAGCCATCTGGGGACGCATGGAACAGGTGAAGTCAAGTTTTCCAAGATTGGTGTGAATTTCATTGGCAACGTAACATTTGAGATTCACTACACGACACGCCTCAACAAACGCTCCCAAAAATCTTTTTTTTGGCCTGCCAATGGCGAGCCAACAGAAATAAAGGATTGAAAACAGATTCGTGGGGACGTGGCATTGTTTCACTGGAATCATCGCCTTCTTCGACCAATTAAAAGCCGGCTGCCTTATCAGTGCTAAGTTAGCAATTAACTCAACAGGCTTGGATTCTGGTTAAACGTCTTCAGCACGAACTCGCCAAAGAGGGTATTGGCCCATGCGAACCAAGAACGAGTGAACTTGGTGGGATCATCCTTTTTAAACGCCTCGTGTATGAAGCCGGTGCCGCCGTGAGTTTTTTGCAATGTGGTAAGGCATTGTCGAATTTCGAGGCCATTTGTGCTCGTTAAACCTTGAACGATCAAACCCAACGGCCAGATCATGCCCATGCCTGCATGCGGCCCGCCCGGACCATCAGCGGCCTTGCCTTGGCAATAATAGGGGTTGGCGTCGGACAAAACCAGATGGCGCGTGTTCTCATAAATCTTATCAGCGGATTTGACTGCTCCCAGATAAGGCAGTGAGAGCAGGCTCGGAATATTGCCATCGTCAATGCAGTAATAATTGCCGTAGGCGTCAACTTCGTAGGCATAAACCCATCCGAGTTGGGCATGATGAACAATGGCGTATTGGTGCAATGCCTGTTCCACTTCATCCGCGAGCGCGTGGCATTCGTCCGCCAGAACCGTGTCTTTCCGGATTTGTTCCACCATTTCCGCGGCCTGACGCAGACTCACCACGGCAAAAAAATTCGACGGAACCAGAAAAGGAAAGAGGGTGGCGTCATCACTCGGACGGAACATTGAGAAAATCATTCCCACCGGCCTGGCTGGATTGCCATAGCCCCGGCCAGCAAGGGTGTCCGACTGGATTTGCGTGCGGCGCATGAAATGATAGGGGCCGGGGCCATGCTTGCGCTGTTGTTCGCGGAAGGTCTGGACGATTTTGACGATAGCCGCATGCCAAGCATCATCGAATGGCGCGGTGTCGGCGGCGGTTTTCCAGTAACCGTGAGCCAGCCGGATGGTGTAACAAAGTGAATCCACCTCCCATTTGCGTTCATGCACCCCGGGTTTCATCTCCGTGAGATCGCCTTTCCATTCGCTGACCCGGTTCGGGTCCTTGTAGAAGGCATTGGCATAGGGTTCCCAAAGGACACATCGGGTTTGACGGTTGATCACTCCGGCGATCATTTGCTGAAGCCGTGGGTCTTCCTGCATGAGTGGCAGGTAAGGCCAGACCTGGGCGGAGCTGTCGCGGAGCCACATGGCGTCAATGTCGCCGGTGATTACATAAGTATCGGGACGGCCATTGACGACCTCGAAATCCACCGTGGTGTCGAGCGTGTTGGGAAAGCAATTGCCGAACATCCACCCGATTTCCTTGTTGCCAATCGAAGATTGAACCCGGGCGATGGTCTTTTCCACGGCGGCGCTCTTGAATTTCCGTTCGGCCTCCGGAACGCGCACGACGGGAAATCCACTTTGGGCGGCCCAAGCCATCGGAGGCGCCAGCACCAAACCAGCCGTGACCAGTGATGTGTTTTGAATGAATTCACGACGGTTCATGTTTTTGATTCAGGTGGATGAATAATTCGCAGTTTGCGGTTTTGACATGATCAACTCCGATTGTGGCCGATGTTTTGGCATCTTTTGAACGTGGCAAACATTCTCAAACCTTCATGTGGCATAAAATGGCCACAGGCGAAAATCATTCAGTATTGCACCGCCAATTCGCGGGGAAGCGCGTCATTTTCAAAATGAATCCAAAGCAACCGCTCTTTAGCGGAGTACTCAAATGTTGTCAAACCTATCCCGTCCAAAACAATGTAATTTTTTCCTCGAAATACGGGCATTTGCCGTCCGATTCCGCCCCCAGCCACCAGCTAAAAACCTGATAAAATCCTCTTAAATAAAAGGTTTTATGAGTTCATAGCCAGATGCGTGCAATCCTGAGTAATAAAAGTCAATGGCAGCCAATAAGCCGAATTTTGGCAACCGTTGGCAACTGCTGCCAGCGCAAAAATGTGCTCAAGGGGGTCCCTTTACCGCATCCGGCACAACCGGCCTCTCCTGCCGAATCCTGGGCGCAGGGCTGAGGCTTACTTCGAGTCGTCGGATCCTCCGGTTTTGTTAATCCAGCGCCTCGACGGGCCAAATCATAGCGTCACGTTTCGATTGCGGCGGCGTTCGCACGTTGGTCCGCTGTCCTGACACCCGGAAAAATCTTCTTTGCAAAGCGGGGCGAATCAGGCGGGCAAAAAAACAAACCGCTCCGGGAGTCATTTTACCGGCGCGGCTTGTTTTACAACATGGAACCGACTAAGCAGCGGCTCCGCTCAGAGGCATAACAGGTTTGAATCAGGCAAACAAACAAAAGTTATTCACAGGGCGTCCTGAAAATTTTTGGCGGCGGGTGTCTCAATCAACAAACCTCACCAGTGATTCTTTTATCTGATGCGGCGCAAAAATAGAAGCCCGGCAAAGACCAGCCCGATCAGCGCCAAGCTGGAAGGCTCGGGGACAATCTCCATGTCGCTGGCAGGCCAGCGGGTAATGGGATGCCAGATCGCGGAGTGGTAAATCCATTTTCTCGAAGAATTTAGGGGCGTGCCGCATTGCCAGTCAGGGGAGCGACACGCCCCAACGCGCCCCAGAAAGGAGATAACTGGAGCAAGCGTGAGGAAATATAAAGCAATTCGCGCGCCGATTTCAGGTGATTGGATGTCAGATTGTGAAACCCATGTTTTTGGATGCCACCCGGCAAAATCTTCATTGCCTGGCGGCGCAAATCAGGCGGGAACAAAACAAGCCGCACCGTCAGCTGAACCAATGCGGCTGTTTTACGACATTAAGAGCCATGTGAAAAATGGCTCCCTTTTCAAGGTCGCAGCGTTCGGGCGGACGGCAAAAAAAGTTATTAAAACATATTCACAGGAGGCATTCTGAAATTTTTTGCGGGATGGCTCATGCGCCGTCACAGCGGGCCGGGCTTATGGCCGGCCAGCGCGAAGTCGAAAACCTGCTTGTAATTCTATTGGCGGTGGTTCGGTTTCGGGGCGTCAAGCCGCGAATGAATTACCGCGACGCCTTTCATCTGGAGTTCGATGAAGAAACCGACCGAGCCGCGGTCGTTCTTAAAGCCTCGATAGCCGACGAATTCCTTTCGCAGCCTTTACGAAACGACCGGCTACCGCGTATTGACACCGGCTTTGCGGGGATTTCTTAAATCACCAGTGTAATAATGGAATGGGCCGGGCTGCGGGTGCTTGTGGCTTTACCACCCAACTGGAGGTTAAAAGTCAGCGCTTGATCGGAAAGATTGAGAACGACAACGGCAATTGTCCCGTCTTGATTCAAAAAAGCAGTAGTCAGCAAATTGTCGGTTGAGGATGTACTGATGATTCGTTTTGCTCCCGGGCGGATAAACTTTGAAAAATGGCCGATGTAGTAAAAAGCATTCATGTAATGCAACTCCCCGGTTTTGGTGTTGGCGTGAATCGGCGCAAAACAAAAATTCTGAACATGATTTGGGCCGCCCCTTTCATCCAACAACACATTCCAATCCGTCCAGCCTTCCGCGCCGTTGTTAAAATCGTGAATCATTGACCTGGCATAGAGTTCGCCCCATTGCCAGTCGTTGATTTTGCTGTAATCAAAAGGCCCGTTGCATCCCTCGGTGAATAAAAGGTGTGTTTGCGGATAACTTTCCTTGACGCGTTTGACGTTTTCGAAATTGTCACCCACGTACCAATGAAAGCCGACGCCCCAAACATATTTGGCGGCCGCCGGATCATCCAAAACCACCGACGCGCGCTGATACATAACACTGCGGTTATGATCCCAAATGATGATTTTTTTGGCATTCAAGCCGGCATCTTCCAAGGCCGGGCCGAGATAATTTTTGACAAAATCGCGCTCTTCTTCGGCGGTATAAATGCAAGATTCCCAAGCCTGTTTGGCCAGCGGTTCATTCTGCACCGTCAATCCCCAAACGGGAATACCTTCCTTTTCATAGGCGTGAATGAACTTGACGTAATAATTCGCCCACGACTCATAGTATTCGGGCTTCAATTTGCCTCCGTGAAGCATGTCGTCATTGTCCTTCATCCAGCCGGGCGGACTCCACGGGCTGGCGTACAGCGTGAAATGATTTCCAGCTTTCGCAAGCGCCGCTTTGATGAAAGGAATGCGATACTTCAAATCATGAGCGATGTCAAAGCTGGCCAGTTGCTTGTCGCCATTCGTGACATAGGTGTAACTCTCACTTGAAAAATCGCAGCTGTGGATGTGGGTTCGCCCGAGCGTGTAACCGATGCCTTTTTGCGGATCAAAGTAAGCCGTCAATATTTCCTGCCGCTTGTCTTCGGGAAGTTTGTAGAAAGTCTCTGCCGCGGCATCCGTCAAAGCGCCGCCGATGCCCAGAACGGTTTGAAAAGTTTTTGAAGGATCAACATAAATATATTCCTCCTTTTCAGTCGCGGGCAAATGATCAACCAATTCCGCTTCACCCGCTTTTGCCAATCGCTGACCGGTGTCCTTCGCCGTCACATAAACCTCGGCGTGAGTTCCCGAAAACCCGGAAGCGGCTTGAGAAGCCGTGATCATGAACAAGGTCAATGAAGACGCGAGAATTATGGCAATAATTGTCTGTTTCATATTTTCAACTGAGGCTCCGTTTTTTTAGTCAAGTTGCACGGCGACTGACGCCGGGGTCGTGTTACTGGTCGTGCCCGACAATCTGCAGGCTGCTGTCAGTATTACCGAGCGCGCCGGAGGCGGGGGAGGATTTATCGGCAGTGACTGTTGTTTTTGCAATTGGCGCAACCCAAACCAGGGAGTCGTCAACTTGAACATCGCCCTTGCTCCCAACCGCCCGGACAATATTTGTTCCACCGGGCAATGTCAACGGCCAGGTGAAAATGCAATTGGTGCTCACACGAACGCCCTGCGAAATGCCATTTAAAAGAAGTTCGACCGAATCGCAATTGGCATAAACTTTGGCGGTAACGGCATTGGTCAGCCGGTTGGTAAAAGTGTGTCCCGTGATGTAAACCATCGGATTCGTTGTCCAGTTGGCTTTGTAATAGTAGAAAGCGTCCTTGCGCACCTGACGGTCGTACGTGACCAGCCCCTTGTCATTGCGCCCCGGTGTGTCACCATCGTTGCGACCGGCCACTGCGAAATCAAACATGTTCCAAACGAATTTGCACCAGAGAAACGGCCGCGCTTGCATCTCCTGCCAATAGGTCTCGTGAAAAAGATTCTCATATTCTTCAGGATGATAGTGGCCGGCATTTTCCGGTTCCCGCACCGGATCTTCACTGTGCTGATAAATGCTGGCGCCGGCACCATATTCACTCACGCCAATGCAACGATCTGGATAATTCGCGTGGATATTGTCAGCCCAAGGGCCTAATTCTCCGAGTCTGCCATTATACCAACCAAAATACCTGTTTATGGCGTTTAACTCGGTGCACCAATTGGATGGCTCATCGTCACTTGAGTTGGCGGCGGAAGTCGAAAGGCGCGTGGGGTCTTCCTGAGCGACCAGCTGTGCCAGTTGGTGGACAAGGTTGACAGGCTTTGGCCCTGGTTTCATGGTAATTTCATTGAATACTCCCCAGCAAACCACCGAGGGATGATTGTAGCGCTGCCGGATAAGTTCGATAAGCTGCTGTTTGGTATTGGCGTAAAAGGCGGGCGATTCAGTGATACGATTTACCAGCGGTATCTCGCTCCAAAGAATAATTCCGTTTTGATCCGCTAATTGGTAAATATAATCATCTTGTTGATAGTGTGACAGGCGGACAGCCGTGGCTCCAATCTCCTTCAGCAACATGAAATTCGTGTTCCGCTGCTCATCGGTGATGGCCCAGCCGCGATCCGGCCAATCCTGATGCATACTCACACCGTGAAGATCATAATGTCGTCCATTCAGAAAAAAACCTTTGTTCGCATCCACGCTGAAATAGCGAAAGCCCAGCGGCTGGGCGACCACGTCAACCACTTCCGAGCCTTTCCATACTTCAGTAAAGGTCTGATATAAATATGGGTCGGAAAGGCCGTTCCACAAATGCGGTGTGGTAATCGTTGTGGTGGCCACAATGTTTGATGCGGTCGCAGGCAGAAGCGTCACGACATTGGTCAGCATGGCCACGATATTTGTCGCTGCATCGGTGATAACACTGCGAACCGTTACAGTTTGCGCCGTCGCCATGGCGTTTGAAAGAACAGCCGTCACCTGGAGGTTCGCTGAATCGGAGCTGACACCGGTCGTCTTCAAATAAATTCCCGGCGAGGCATAATCCAATGGTGAAATTTGCACCGGGTCAGTCACGAGCAAGTGCACGTCTCGATACAATCCACCGAAAAAGGTGAAGTCGGCTGACAGCGGTGGAATGTTTGTATTCACGGCGTTGTTGACTTTCACTGCAATCACGTTGTCCGTCCCGACCTTGAGGTAAGGGGTAACGTCAAATGCAAATGCTGCAAACCCGCCTTGATGTTCACCGACGAAGCTCCCGTTGACATAGACATCGGTCACGGAAAAGGCGCCATCAAATTTCAGAAAGAATTGGCGGCCTGTGAAGTTATTATCCACCGTGCAATGCCTTCGATACCAGCCTGTGCCGCGATAATAATTTTTCACGCCGTCTTGCCCGTCGATATTATTCCAGGTGTGCGGCAAATTCAGATTTGTCCACGACGAATCGTCGAACTCAGTGGCCTGCGCGCCGGCGACATCCTGTCGAATAAACCGCCAGTTGGAATCTACCATCACATCCGCGCGGTGATTGGCGGGAGGAGTGTAATTCCGGGTTGCCGGCGAAAATGCCGCGCAAAAAATCAGCGGGCAAAGCAAAATCGCTATTCTTAACAAAACAGCGGCCACTGCAGCATAAGAACGGTAAACAGACGTTTGGCTCATTTTGATGACCTTTGTAAAATTTTCGCAGTTACCATCGAGCCTCAACCCGGTTAAAGAGGACATCCGACGACACTTGAACACAAGCAAAATAAAACCTTCAATAATCCTTTGCATCCCTCTTTCGGGGGGTGATAAAGCGATTTTCAAAAATGCAAAGCCACGTGAAACGGTCCCCCGACCACTTCACAAATGGATGATTCCCCGTTGGATCGACGTCGTGACGGCTTCCGTCCGATCGGCCACATGAAGTTTTGCCAGGATGCTTTTCAAGTGGTCCTTCACCGTATGTTCGGAAATGTTCAATGCGTCGGCGATTTCTTTGTTGGCCAGCCCCTTGGCCAGCTGGTTTAAAACCTCCACTTCGCGGGACGTTAATTCTTCCAACAATTTCCGCGAGGCAAGCCGGTTGGCAACTTCCCTGGGAATCCAATTTTGTCCCGCCGCCACGGCCCGCAAGGCCGGGACAAGTTTGTCGCCCGTGGTATTTTTTAGCACGTATCCTTGCGCCCCAGCGAGGAGCGCCCGGTGAATGTCTTCATCGCCATCAAAAGCGCTCAACATCAGAATTCGCGCCGATGGGAATTTGTTCCGTATCTCCATCGCGGTTTGTATCCCGCTTTTGCCCGGCATCCTTAAATCCAGCAAGGCAAGGTCGGGATGATGTTTGGCAAAAAGTTCCAGCGCTTGATTGCCATCGGTGGCTTCCGCAACCACTTCCATGTCCGGCTCCGTGTTCACGAGCGCAACCAAACCCATCCGAACAATGTAATGGTCGTCGGCTATCAAAATGCGAATCTTTTCTGATTTTTTCATGTGACAACCACACCGTCCGTGGCCGATGGGGATTGAAACTCCGGTGACGGATTTAACGGGATTTCAACGCGAACCGATGTTCCGGCTTGCGGTTTGCTTGCAAGGATGAACCGGCCGCCAAGCCGCTTGGCGCGCTCGGACATGCCGAGCAGGCCAAAATGTCCGTCGCCTGGTCCCACGGCTTTTTCGAGATCGAAACCGATTCCATTGTCCTTGACCTGCAAACTGACCTGTTGGCGTTCAAATTGCAGTTCTACATTCACATCGGTTGCCCCGGCATGTTTGATAATATTGGCGAGCGCCTCTTGTCCGATGCGCAACAGATTTTCCTCAACGACTTCCGGCAAGGAGCGTGGTTCGCCCCTGGTCTCAAAGTGAACTTGAACATTCGTTCCGCTGGTAATCTGCCTGGCGCCCTCGGCTAGGGCGGTGGAAAGATCAAATTGCTCCAGCTCCCGGCTGCGCAAATCCCAGACCGACTGGCGGACTTCCACCTGACTTTTGGCCATCAGGCTGCGGGCAAGTTCGAGATGGCGCAACGAGTTTTCCGGCCTGCGATCATGCAACCTCGACGCTGCGTCCAGTTGCAAGGCAATGCCCGTGAGCGTTTGCTCGACCGTGTCGTGAAGTTCCTGCGCCAGGCGCGTTCTTTCCGTCAAGACCGCCTTGAACTGGACTTCCGATTCCTTGCGGGCTGTAATTTCAAACTTCAGTTGCGCCGTTCGCTCCTTGACTCGTTCTTCAAGCTGGTCATTG
>Ga0181521_10000258_pt1 | contig 63173 bp, 49 predicted proteins | sample PEATcosm2014_Bin_32_FD_119764 | JGI IMG/M metagenome (GOLD analysis project Ga0181521, IMG submission 119764) | Peatland microbial communities from MTU Mesocosm Facility, Houghton, MI, USA - PEATcosm2014_Bin02_60_metaG | ecosystem: Environmental > Terrestrial > Soil > Wetlands > Peat | place... | reverse complement strand
ATCACGGCCTTGACGCCGCGTTTGGCGAGGTTGCCGTGGCCGATCTCGCGGCGTTTCGGCGAGCCCATCATGCCGGTCTCGCCCACCGAGAACGGCGGGAAGTTGTAGTGCAGCATGAACGGCTCTTTGCGCTCGCCGTCGAGGGCATCGACGATCTGTGCATCGCGCCCCGTGCCGAGGGTCGTGACGACGAGCGCCTGGGTCTCGCCGCGGGTGAAGAGCGCGGAGCCGTGCGTGCGCGGCAGCACTCCCACCTTCACCGTGATCGGGCGGACCGTCTTGTGGTCGCGGCCGTCGATGCGCGGCGCGCCCGACAGGATCCGGTCGCGGACGATCCGGTACTCGAGGTCGCCGAACACCTTCTTGACGGCATCGGCGGAGTATTTGGGTGCCTCGCCGCCGGCAAGCTGCGCGAGCACCTTCTCCTTGATCGCGGCGATCCGGTCGCGGCGTTCCTGCTTGACGACGAGGCTGTAGGCCTCGTTGAGGCCGGCGCCGGCAAGCGCCTTGACGGCGTTGTCGAGCTCGTCGTGCGCCGGGGGGGCGGTCCAGTCCCAGCGCGGCTTGCCGGCCGCGCCGACCAGCGCGTTGATCGCCGCGATTGCGGCCTGCATCTCGCGATGCCCGAAGGACACTGCCCCGAGCATCACATCCTCGGAGAGCCCGGTGGCCTCCGACTCGACCATCAGCACCCCGTCCTTGGTGCCGGCGACGACGAGCTCGAGCTGCGAGACCTTGAGGTCGGTCGCGGTCGGGTTCAGCAGGTACTTGCCGTCCTTGTAGCCGACTTTCGCCGCGCCGATCGGTCCCAGGAACGGCATGCCGGACAGTGCCAGCGCCGCCGAGGCGCCGAGCAGCGCCGGGATGTCGGAGTCGACCTCGGGGTTCAGCGACAGCACCGTCGCGACGACCTGCACTTCGTTGGCGAAGCCCTCTGGGAACAGCGGACGGATCGGGCGGTCGATCAGCCGCGAGGTCAGTGTCTCCTTCTCGGTCGGCCGTCCCTCGCGCTTGAAGAACCCGCCCGGAATCCGGCCGGCGGCGTAGGTCTTCTCCTGATAGTTGACCGTCAGCGGGAAGAAGTCGCGGCCCGGCACAGCGGTCTTGGCGCCGACGGCGGTGACGAGCACGATCGTGTCGGCGACCGAGACCACGACCGAGGCGTCGGCCTGGCGGGCGATCTCACCGGTTTCGAGCGTGAAGGTGTGGGGGCCGTACTGGAAGGACTGCTTGTAAACGGACACTGGGGAATTCCTTTGCGTAGAAGCACGACGGCCCACCGGTAGGCGGGCCGTGGGTCGGGCCAGGCGTCAGCGACGCAGGCCGAGGTCGTTCAGGATCTTTGAATAGCGGTCCGGGGCGTTGAGCTTCAGATAGTCGAGGAGCTTGCGGCGCTGGTTGACCATCTTGAGGAGCCCGCGGCGCGAGGCGTGGTCGCGCTTGTGGGTATTGAAGTGCTCGCCGAGACCGTTGATCCGCTCCGAGAGGAGCGCGATCTGGACCTCGGGGGACCCGGTGTCCGCTGTGCCGCGAGCGAACTTCGCGACGATCCCCGCCTTGGCGGTGCTGTCGAGTGGCATTTCCCTGAAACCTCAGCGACTTACGTATTGACCCTTGGTTAAGCCGCGCATTCTACCCCGGACCAACGCAGGCGCTCAACACGAGTTGCGGCGCGCTGGCCCCGCGGCGAGGCCGCGCGGTGAGGAGGCCGACGCGCCGGTGAGCGCGCGACCGGGGGTCGCTACCGCGTCCGGTAGTAGTCGAGGTACCAGCGCACGAAGCGCTCGATGCCGACCTCGACCGGGGTCGTCGGAACGTAGCCGATGTCGCGTGTCAGGTCCTCGATGTCGGCCCAGGTGGCCGGGACATCGCCGACCTGCAGCGGCAGCAGGTTCTTCGTCGCCTTCTTGCCCAGACACTGCTCTAGCAGCTCGATGTAGCGCAGCAGCTCGACCGGCCGGTTGTTACCGATGTTGTAGAGCCGGTACGGCGCCTTGCTGGTCGCCGGGTCCGGCTCATCCGCGTTCCAGCGCGGATCCGGAGCCGGGATCCTGTCGAGCGCACCGACGACGCCGCTGACGATGTCGTCGACGTAGGTGAAGTCGCGGCTGTGATGACCGTAGTTGAAGACGTCGATCGGCTCACCGGCCAGTATGTTCTTGGTAAACAGAAAGAGCGCCATATCGGGCCGCCCCCACGGTCCGTAGACAGTGAAGAACCGAAGCCCGGTGGTCGGCAGGGCGTACAGGCTCGAGTACGTGTGCGCCATCAGCTCGTTGGCCTTCTTGGTCGCGGCGTAGAACGACAGCGGGTGGTCGACGTTCTGGTGCACCGAAAACGGCATCCTGGTATTCGCACCGTACACCGAGCTCGTCGATGCGTAGACCAGGTGCCTGACCTCGTTGTGGCGGCAGCCCTCGAGGACGTTCGCCGTGCCCACCACGTTCGCGTCGACGTAGGCGAGCGGGTTTTCGAGCGAATAGCGCACGCCCGCCTGGGCGCCCAGATGCACGACCCGGTCGAAGCGTTCGCGCGCAAACAGCTCCGGCATCCGCGTCCGGTCGGCGAGATCGAGCTTTGCAAAGCTGAAGCCCGCGCGCTTTGTCAGGCGCTCGAGCCGGGCGAGCTTCAGGTTGACGTCGTAGTAATCGTTGAGGTTGTCGAGACCTACCACGGTATCGCCGCGCGCGAGCAGGCGCTCCGCAGTGTGCGAGCCGATGAACCCCGCCGCGCCCGTGACCAGGACTTTCATCGGCCCTACAGCCGGCCGTCCACTTCCGAGCGCTTGAACAGGTGCTTGATGTCGTAGAGCACGTGGCGGCGCTTCGCCAGCCGCCTGATATTCTTGACGCCCAGCTGCGTGAACTCGCGGTGAGCGACGGCCAGCACGATGGCGTCGTAGTGATGCGGCTTCAGCTCCCTGACCGGCCGGATGCCATACTCGTGAAACGCCTCCGCCCGGTCGACCCACGGATCGTGCACGTCGACCCGCGCCCCGAACTTCTCGAGCTCGCGGATCACATCGACCACCTTGGAGTTCCGCAGGTCCGGGCAGTTCTCCTTGAATGTCAGCCCGAGCACCAGGATCCGCGATTCCTTGGCGTGAATCATCTTGGTCGTCATCAGCTTCAGGATCTCGGCGGCAACGTACAGGCCCATGTTGTCATTGATGCGCCGGCCGGCGAGGATCATCTCCGGGTGGTAGCCGATTTCCTGCGCCTTGTGCGTCAGGTAGTAGGGATCGACCCCGATGCAGTGCCCGCCGACGAGCCCCGGGCGAAACGGCAGGAAGTTCCACTTGGAGCCGGCCGCATCCAACACCTCCTGCGTGTCGATCCCCAGCCGGTTGAAGATCAGCGCCAGCTCGTTGATCAACGCGATGTTGACATCGCGCTGCGTGTTCTCGATGACCTTGGCCGCTTCCGCCACCCTCAGGCTCGAGGCCCGGTGCGTGCCGGCCCGGACGATCGTGCGGTAGAGCGAGTCGACGAAGTCCGCGACTTCGGGCGTCGAGCCCGATGTCACCTTCCTGATCGTCGTCAGGCGATGCTCCTTGTCGCCGGGATTGATGCGTTCGGGGCTGTAGCCGGCGTAGAAGTCCTTGTTGAACTTAAGGCCCGAGACCCTCTCCAGGATCGGCACGCAGACCTCTTCGGTGCAGCCCGGATAGACCGTCGATTCGTAGACGACGACGGCGCCGCGCTTCAGAACCCGGCCGACCGCCTCGGTGGCGGTCACGAGCGGGGTCAGATCCGGCCGCTTGTACTGGTCGATCGGCGTGGGCACGGTGACGATGAACACGTCGCAGCGCTTGAGGTCCGCGAGCTTGGTCGTGTAGGTGAGGCGATCGGAGGATCGAAGCTCGGCGCGCGTGACCTCGAGCGTCGAGTCCTTGCCGCGCTCGAGCTCCGCGATCCGCTCGGCCCTGACGTCAAATCCCACGGTGTCGAAGTGCTTGCCGAACTCGACGGCGAGGGGCAGCCCCACGTAGCCAAGGCCGATGACCCCGATTCTGCATCTGCGAAGACTCAACTTGCGCGCCGCCATGATCGTCCTTGAGAGATTGAACCGGCGAAAGTATAGCGGTTCGTTCCAGCGGGCCCCGGACGGCATGACCGGCCGGCGGCGCCCGCCTGTGACGGCCGTCACGCGCCGGACGGATCGGCCGGACGCCGGAACAGGCACGACCCCTGGCTCGCCTTCTCCACCGAGTCGAGCGCGCGCTCGTGCGCCTCGAGTTCCTCTGGCGTCGCACGGACGATCGGAATCTCGACCGCACTGCGCCGCCGCCGGCTCGCGCCAATCGCGCTGCCGGAGCCCGCATCTCCCTCGGCATGCAGCGTCAGCGCCCCCTGCCCGCCCGTCATCGCCAGGTAGACGTCGGCAAGAATTCGCGCATCGAGCAACGCGCCGTGGAGATCACGGTTCGAGTTGTCGACGCCATAGCGTTTGCACAGCGCATCAAGACTGTTGCGCTGCCCGGGGTGCAGCTGGCGCGCCAGTGCGAGCGTGTCGAGAATCGTGCACAGGTCGGTCAGCAGGCGCTGCGGTGGCGGCAGCCGGCCGAACTCGTGGTCGAGAAAGCCGACGTCGAACGGCGCGTTGTGGATGATGAGCTCGGCTCCCGCGACGAACGCCACGAACTGGTCGACGACCTCGGCGAACCTCGGCTGGTTGGCGAGAAAGTCCGTCGTCAGCCCGTGTACAGCCTCCGCGCCCGGGTCGATCGGCCGCTCCGGGTTGAGATAGCGCTGGAACGTCCGGCCGCTCGGTCGCCGGTTGATCAGCTCGACACAGCCGATCTCTATGATCCGGTGGCCCTGCGCGGGCTCGAGCCCGGTGGTTTCAGTATCGAGGATGATCTGGCGCATGGCGGTATAGCACTCAGCTGGTCAATCGCAGACCGCGCCGCTGCCTACGGCCCCCACGGCGCGCTGACGCTGAGGAACACCCGGCCGTTGGTGGTCGTCTGCGTCCCCTGGACGGGGCTCAGCCGGTCGGCGCCGACGCCGACACTGAAGACGAACCCGTGCCAGCTTCCGTCGACCTTGCCTTCGACGTTCCAAAGATCCGTAGCCACCGGTGTCAGCGTGTTCAGGACCGAGGCACTATCGCGGTTCAGCTGCCCCTTGCGCAACCTGAGCTCCCAGGAGCGGTTGCTCCCGTCGAGGTAGAGTCCACCGAGCGTCAGCAGCCGCCCGTCGCCCTGCAACGAGTCGCCGATCACCCGGCCGCGGTAGTAGTAGCCCCAGGTGACGATGTTGTTGTTGTAGGCACAGTTGAAATTGGGCTGGTCGGTCGAGTTGGTGCTCAATTCGCCGCACGTCGTGCCCGCCCACTCGAGGAACCCGCGCCAGCCGCCGGCACCCTTGGTACGCGACCAGAACTCCAGGCCGATCAGGTCGGTCGTCTGGCGCGGGCGGGGCAGCAGCGGTGTGCGGCTGTCGACCGTCTCGCCATTGATCTGGTAGTAGATGGCCGCCGGCAATGAACCGAGGTGCCAGCGCAGATCCCAGGCGAGTTCCTGATTGCCGGGCTGCTCGGCAGCCGAGATATTGACGCCGGAGTTGTCCTTTCCCAGCAGGACGTCTCCAAAGGTGTGCAGGCTGCAGACCCCGACACGGCACCACTGCGCTGTGCGCGACAGACCGATCTCGATATCGCGCAACGGCCGGACCGTCCCGCGAATGCCCCAGAACAGCGGGTTCGGCCACTCCGGGTTGTGATAGTCCTCGAGGCCCATGAACGTCGTCAGACGCCACGGGCCGATCCAGCTCAGCCATTTGGTCTGGAACGGTTCCGAGCTCGCGCGATCGAGCGCCACCGATGGCATGGGCCGGGCGTTGTTCGACAGGATCAGGCTCCCGTCCCAGCCCGGGCCCCACCAGCGCTGCTGCTGGCCGGCACTGACCCACCAGTTACCGAACCGCCACGAGGCGTAGCTGTCGTCGAACCTGTAATGCATTCCATCCTGGGGATTGACGGCATAGCTCATCTTGAGCGCGCCGCCCGCATAGCCGCCTGTGGCCCAGCCCGCCTGCAGCCCGGCTTCACCTGGCGCGCGCGGCGTGTCATCAAAGGTCCGGATCTGCGTCGGCTTGACCGCGCCGGAGACGAACCAGCCGGCATCCGCGCTGGTGCCGGGCTGCTGCAGCGAATACAGCGTCGTGCGCACGTCCTCGGGCAGGTCGAGCGTCGGAATGGGCCAGGTGGTGGCGAGCGGCATCGAGCCCTCGTCGTCCTCCAGCTGCACCAGGTGGCGTAGCCGGGCATCGCCCGGTGGCAGAAACGGCAATGCGTCGGCCGCTGCAGCGCCGCTCGCCAATGCGCCGGCCAGCGCCAGCGTGGCGGCGACGCACGTCGCGCTGATCGCTCGGGTCATCACCGGCTCCAGTCCCCCAGCCGATCGATCAGCGCCTGCAATCCCGGCTGGCCGGTGAGAGGCGTGCTGCGGCGGACCGCCGGCGCCAGCTGGTCCGCCAGTTTCTTGCCAAGCTCGACGCCCCACTGGTCGAACGCGTTGATGTCCCAGATGACGCTCTCGACGAAAATCTTGTGCTCGTAGAGCGCAACCAGCCGCCCGAGCGTCGCCGGGTCGAGGCGCTCGAAGGCCACGATCGTGCTCGGGCGGTTGCCGGGGTGAACCTTGTGGCGAGCGAGCTCGGCTGCGCGCGTGGCATCCACGCGCTTCGCCGCGAGTTCACTGCGGGCTTCCTCGAGCGTGAAGCCGTTCGCCAGGGCCTCCGCCTGCGCGAGGCAATTCGCCGTGGCCAGAGCTTGCGAATCCGCAAGACCGACCGACGACCGTGCCGGCAGCAGAAAGTCGAGCGATACCTTCGCCGTTCCCTGGTGGAGCAGCTGGAAGAACGAGTGCTGGCCGTTCGAGCCCGGCTCGCCCCACAGCACGGGCTCCGTGTCCCAGTCGACCGCGCTGCCGTCGTGCCGGACGCGCTTGCCGTTCGACTCCATCGACAGCTGCTGCAGATAGGCGGGGAGCCGGTGCAGTCGCTGGTCGTAGGGCAGCACCGCGTGGCTCGCGCAGCCCATGAAATTCCGGTTCCACACTCCCAGCAGCCCCAGCAGCACCGGCAGGTTGGCCGCCAGCGGCGCCGACCTGAAATGCGCGTCGATGGCATACGCGCCGTCCAGCAGCGCCTCGAAATGCTTCGAGCCGATCGAAAGCTCGATGCCGAGGCCGATCGCGGACCACAGCGAGTAGCGCCCGCCGACCCAATCCCACATCGTGAACCGCGCGTCCTGCGCAATCCCGAATTCGTCCATTGCCGGATGGTTGACCGAGACGGCGGCGAAGTGCTTGGGCACCGCAGCCTCTCCGAGGCGCGCGCAGATCCAGCCTCGCGCCAGGCGGGCGTTGGTCAGCGTCTCGAGCGTCGTGAACGTCTTTGAGCAGACGAGTACCAGCGTCGCGGCGGGGTCGAGCCGCGCGGCAAGGTCGGCGAACTGCACGCCGTCCACATTCGAGACGAAATGTACGCCGAGGCCGGTGCTCGCGTAGCCCTTCAGGGCCTCGACCGCCATCACCGGGCCCAGGTCCGAGCCGCCGATCCCGACATTGATGACGTCGGTGAAGCGCTGGCCGGTGGCTCCGAGCCGCGCGCCGCCCGTCACCGCGCGGGTGAACTCGCGGCAGCGCGCGCGCTCGCCGGCAACGAGCGCGCGGATGTCGCTGCCCGCGACCGTGAGCGGTGTCCCGCTGCGGTCGCGCAGCGCGACGTGCAGGGCCGGCCGCTGCTCGGTGTTGTTGACGAGCGCGCCGCAGAACAGTCGCTCTGTCGCAGCCGCGAGTCCGGACATCTGCGCCAGGCGGATGAGATCCCCGAGCGCGGCCGCATCCAGGCGCTGGCGCGAAAAGTCGAGCAGCAGCCCTTCCGCTTCGAGGGAGAGCCGCTGGTAGCGCCTCGCATCCGAAGCCGCGAGCGCGCGGATTGACACGGCCGACAGGCGCTCGGCGTGGGCGCTCAGCAGGGAGGCAAGCTCCGGACTGGCAAAGGGCAATCGACTCGGGGGCACGTGCGGCTCCGCTGCAGCGCGCGATTATGGCAAGAACCCGGGTCGCGCGTCAGTCGCGTCGCGGAATTGCGACTGCCACGGCCGGGCGTCCAATCGCGGCGCGCTGCATCGCCGCCGGTGACGTCCGACGGCCCGGCAACTGCGGATGCAGCCGCCTCGGCTGCAGCCGCTCCGCCACCGAGCCGCATGCTGCACGCGAGCGGAGCTCGTGCGGTCGCGGAGAACCTCGCCGGCGGTCGACAGCGCGCCCCGGGCGGCCAGCGACGAGAACCGAATTCGTGGCACGCGCATCTTGCGCGCGAGCCGGTCTGTGCTGCGGTGGACTTGATCGCTCGGCGAGCGGCGCGAGCATCCTGGCCTGCGCCCCTATCGGCGTCGAAATGCTTCTCAACAGCGCCCACGGCTCGCGCGCGGCAGCCGCGCGGTTAGAGCCCGGGTTGCACTACTCGAGCAGCTCGTCGATACCCCGGTTGGCGAGTTGGTCGGCGCGCTCATTACCGTCGTGACCGGCGTGCCCTTTGACCCAGTGCCACTCGATGTGGTGGCCTGCGACGAGCGCATCGAGCCGCTCCCACAGGTCCTGGTTCTTCACCGGTTTCCTGTCGGAGGTCTTCCAGCCGCGCTGCTTCCATCGCGGCAGCCACTCGCGGATTCCGTTCCGCAGGTACTGGGAGTCGGTGTACAGCGCGACGCGGCACTGCCGCTTCAGCGCCTCCAGGCCACGGATCGCGGCCGTGAGCTCCATGCGGTTGTTGGTCGTCAGCTGCTCGCCTCCCCACAGCTCCTTCTCATTGCCGGCAGACACGAGCAGCGCGCCCCAGCCGCCGGGGCCAGGATTGCCGCGGCAGGCGCCGTCCGTGTAGATGTTCACGTCGCTGGTCATGTTGGATCCGCGAGCGCCCCGGTGAGCTGGGGCATGGGACGCCGGCGCGGGCGGATCGGCGTCAGCGTGTAGACGCGCTTCTTGGCCTTCAGCAGGTACACGTTGGCAAGCCGCCCGTCGAGCCGCCGGCCGAGTCGTTCGAGGCCCCGCGCAACCGCACCGGTCTCGAGGCCGGCGAGCGGCAGTGCCTGCACGAAGCGCCGGATCTCGATCACATCGAAGCCCAGCAGCGTGAGCCAGTCGCGCAGGCGCCGGCGGGACAGCATGCGCACGAGCCCCGGCGGAAAACCCTCGCTGACGAGGTAATGCCGCATGGCCCACGAGCCCGTCGGCTCGAAACCGAGCACCAGCACGTGACCCTCGCCGACGAGGACCCGGTCGACTTCGCGGATCACGATGTGTGGCTCGGGCTCGTACTCGAGCGTGTGCGGCAACAGCACCGCATCCACTGACTGGCTCAGGATTGCGAGCGAGGCGGCGTGGCTGACGCAATCGCCCGCCGCTCCCGGCTCGGCCACGAGCGCCCGGCGGGGCGTCCGCGCGAGCGGCACGAACGTCGACGACGAACCCCAGTGGCCGATCTGCAGGAACTGGTTGCCGAAAACGTCCTCGAGCGCCGCGGCGACCTCGCGCTGCTCGGCCGCGAGCAGCAGTTGCCCGAGCGGCCCGGCGAGCCACGCATCGAGCGCGTTCGGCGCTGCGGTGCGGGTCGGACCGGCGCCGGACGCGCGGACATCGGAGGGGCCTGCCATGGGACGCAGGATACCGGCCCGGCGCCAGCCGGGCTACCGAGGAAATGTCTGCACTCCGAGAGGGTTACGGGCCAAACACGAGCCGGTTCCTGAGGTGCCCCATGCAGTTGCATACGGCCGGCACACCGTGCCGGCTGGCGGCCGGCCACGGGTCCGCCCGCTCTGCAGCGAATCGGGACGCGCCCGGTATCACCGGTCGCAGGAGGTCTAGGCCGTCAATCGCGGCAGTGGATCTCGCCGAGCCGGGGTGGTGATAGGCGCGCACTCGACGAGCAAGCCGGCGCTGGCGTGTCGCCCGTGACAACTGCCGCACCGCTGTTTGAACGGTCAGTCCGCGACCGGAAGACGCCACGCGCGCGGCATGAACCGAAGCAGCGCCGCGCCGTGGTAGCACACGACGACCAGCGCGGTTCCCGCCACAAACAACAGCAGCAGCGACAGCCAGTCCGGCACGTGATTTTCCTGCAATGCGACCCCGATGAGCGCAAACAGCACCGCCGCCACGGTCATCGTCGCAAATACTGCACGCGGTCCGAGGGCTGCCGCGCGCAGGCGGTGATGCAGGTGCTCCGTATCCGGCCGGATGGGCGAATGTCCCCGCGCGAGCCGGCGGATCGTCGTCCACACGAGTTCGGTCGCCGGCACGCCGACCAGCCACACCATGGTGATCGGCGCGGCCCCCGCGCTCGGACCCTGGCTCAGACTGATGCAGAGCCAGGCGAGCGAAAAACCGAGCAGCGTGCTGCCGGCATCGCCCATGAAGCAGCGCATGCGGCGATTCAGCCGCGTCGGCAGATTGAACACCAGGAACCCGGTGACCGAGCCCAGCAGCACCGCCGCGAGCGCGAGTTGCGCGGGCCCCGCCGACGGGTATGACAGCCCGAACACGCAGGTCAGCGACACCACCGCGACTCCGCCCGCCAACCCGTCGATTCCATCCAGCATGTTGAACGCATTGATCGCGGCGAGGGTCACGAACACGGTTGCGAACAGGGCCGCTGACCCGGTGTTCAGCGGCCCGATCCCGAACAGGTCGCCGAAACTCAGCAAGCGCAGACCAGCCCCGAAGAACATCGGTAACACGGCGGCGAACTGCGCGAACAGACGGGATACCGGCGGCAGGTCGAACCTGTCGTCAAGCATGCCGACCACGGCAAGGAACACGGCGGGAACGAGGAAGTTGGACAACGAGCCGATCACCGCCGAGCTCACCGACAGGCCGAGCACCAGGCCGAGCAGCATGGCGAGTCCACCGACGATCGGGACCTCACCCTGATGGGTCTTGTGACCACCGGGGCGGTCCAGCAGGTCCACGACGTAGGCGAGCGGACGAAGAGCGAGTACCGCCGCGATGGTGATCACGAGCGCCGCAATCGCCGCCGTGGCGATCTGAAACAGAGTCATTGTTCAGGTCCCCTGGCCTGCCGCGGCAACTATAGCCGAGAGCGGTTGCAAATCGTAGGCAGGTTCGGTGTCCCCATCGGGCGACACGCTCTCGGCCTTCATGAATCTTAATTCTTTGGCGGTGATGCGGTCCGGATCAGACCGGACACGGTGCGGGTCGTGGATCGCTGCGGACGAATTCAGGGACTGTCGCCGTTCGCAGGGCTTTGTGAGCATGTATCTCGTCGTACGAATTCAGGCGTCGCGCATTTTTCGGCAGCTCGACCGATCGACGATCAAGCAGCCAGAGCATTCAGCGTCGCATCCTGCGCGGCTGGTTTGCCGCCGCAGCGGCTCACGCCGTCGGCTCACCGAAACTCATGCCAATGCTATTATAGCCGCCATCGACGTAGAGCACCTCGCCGGTGATGCCGGCCGCGAGATCCGAGCACAGGAACGCGGCGGCGTTACCGACGTCTTCCTGGGTCACGTTGCGGCGGATCGGATTCACGGCCGCGACGTGGCCGAGCATCTTGCGGAACCCGGGAATGCCCGCGGCCGCGAGCGTCTTGATCGGGCCCGCCGAGATCGCGTTCACCCGGATGCCGCCCGGACCCAGGTCCGCCGCCAGGAACCTAACGTTCGCCTCGAGGCTCGCTTTCGCGAGCCCCATCACGTTGTAGCCCGGAATCGACCTGACCGCCCCGAGGTATGTGAGCGTCAGGATCGCGCCCGCGCGTCCTGTCATCAACGGCAGTGCCGCGCGCGCCACGGCCGCCAGGCTGTAGCTCGAGATGTCGTGCGCGATCCGGAATGATTCGCGCGTAGTGGCCGCGGTGAAGCTGCCCGTCAGCGCCTCGCGCGGCGCGAAGGCGACCGAGTGGACGAGGATGTCGAGCGAGTTCCACTGCGTGCCGAGGGCGGCGAAGGCGCTGTCGATCGCGGCATCGCTCGCGACGTCCATCTCATAGACCAGCCCCGTGCCGACCGCGGCGGCGAGCTCCGTGACGCGCTCCTTGAACCGCTCGCCGACGTAGCTGATCGCGAGCTCGGCTCCCTCGCGGTGCATCGCCTGGGCGATGCCGTAGGCGATCGAGCGCTCGCTGGCAAGGCCGACGATCAGGGCCCGCTTGCCCGTCAGAAATCCCATCGTGTCGGTCCCTCAGCCGCCGTCGGGTCGCGCGGCGTCCGCGTGCAGCACGCGCGCCGGTCCTGCCCCGAGATCGGCGACCGCGGGACTGTTCGGGTCGCGGAGGCTGCCGATGCCGGGCTGGAACCGCCGCGCGACCGCGTGCAGCATGTCGCTGCGCCGCGGAACGTCACCGACCTTGCGCGGCTGTGCGGCGTCGTCGGCGCTCGGCGGTCGGCTGGCCTTGTGGCGGTGGCGCTTGTGGCGCGTCCCGGTCTCGACGAGCAGGCGATCACCGGCCTCGAGGTGGGCATGCGGAACGAGGCCATTCAGGCGCTCGAGGTCTCCGATCGCGACGCCATTGCGGCGCGCGATCGAGGCGAGCGTGTCGCCGCGCCGGATCACGTAGCTTCGGCGATGGCGGCCGGGCAGCGGCGTCTCGCCCTCGATGATCAGCCCGGCCCGGAGCGGAGCGACGGTGCTCGTCGGCAGTACGAGGTCATCGCCCACCCTGAAGTCGCCGCCCGTGAGGGTATTGAGCTGGCGGATTGTCGGGATCGTGATGTCGCGATCGCGCGCGAGCTTCGCGAGCGTGTCGCCGTCCTCGATCCGGTAGTGCTCGACCGGCATCCGCACGTCCCGCGACAGACTGGTCACCGTTCGCGCGAACTCGGGCGCCGCCGCGTACGGAACCAGCAGGTGATACGGGCCGTCGGGATCGGTCGCCCAGCGGTTGAACGCCGGGTTCAGGGCATGGAGCTCATCCTCGGTCACCCCGAGCAGTGCCGCAGCAACCCGCAGGTTGAGCTGGCTGCCGACCTCGACCTGGGCGAAGTACGGCTTGTTTGCGATCGTGGTGAACTCGAGCCCGTAGGCCTCCGGATTCGCGACGATCCGCGCCATCGCCAGCAGCTCCGGGACGTAGGCTCGCGTCTCGCGCGGCAGCTTCAGGTGGAAGAAGTCGGTGGGTTTCCGCGCCCGGCGGTTGCGATCGACCGCGCGCTCGACCGCGAGCTCACCGCAGTTGTAGGCCGCGATGGCCTTGAGCCAATCGCCGTCGAAGCGCGTGTGCAGCTCGGACAGGTAATCGAGCGCGGCGCGGGTGGAGTCGACGATGTCACGCCGCCCGTCCTGCCACCAGTTGACGCGCACCTGGTAGCGGGTCGCGGTCGGGGCAATGAACTGCCAGATGCCGGCCGCGCGGGCGCGCGAGTAGGCATACGGGTTGTAGGCGCTCTCGATCACCGGCAGCATCGCGAGCTCGAGCGGCATGTTGCGCGTCTCGAGCTCGCGGACGACGTAGTAGAGGTAGCGCTCGGCGCGCTCAAACGTGCGGTCGAGGAACTCCGGCTTGCCGGCAAAATACCGCGCCTGCTGGTCGACCGACCGGTCTGCGACGTCCGGCAGGCCATAGCCAAGCCGGATCCGGTCAAAGACATTGGCGAGATCCGCCATCGGCGTGTAGTCGGGCGGCACGGGAAGCGAGACGAGTGCGTCCGCCGGATCGACCGTGTCGGCCTCGGCCGCCACCACACTCTCGACCGGTGCGGCGGGTTCGGCCGCCGTGGTCGGGGGCGTGCCGTGGGCGTTGCGCGTCGAGGGCACCATCGGCCAGTCGCGGGCCGTCGGCTCGCGCCCCGGTTCGGTGGCGCACCCGACGAGCACGCCGGCGCCCAGCACAGCTGCCAGACCGAGGGACGCCGCGCGCGGCAGGCTCTTCATCCGCGGAACCCGTTCTTCCACTCGCGGATGACGCCGAACGCATCGGCATCGTCCTTGAGCGTGCGGCCCGCGTGGGTGCGCGCCGCGGCACGGACCTCGGGGAGCCGCGTCCTCAGGAATGGATTGATCCGCGCCTCGAGACCTAGCGTCGATGGAATCGTCGGCGCATTGCGCGACCGGAGCGCTGCCACCTCGGTGGCATAGGCTCTGAGACTCCCGTTGCCCGGCTCGACCGCCGCCGCGAAGCGCAGGTTCGCGGCCGTATACTCGTGCGCGCAGTAGACGCGCGTATCGGGCGGGAGACGCGCGAGCTTGTCGAGCGAGGCGAGCATCTGGGCGGGCGTGCCCTCGAACAGGCGCCCGCAACCGCCGCTGAACAGCGTATCACCGCAGAACAGCGCGCCATGGCCGTAGTAGGCGATGTGACCGGCGGTGTGGCCCGGTACGTCGTAGACCCGGAAACGAAGCCCAAGGCCGGGCAGCGTCACCTCGTCCCCTTCCGCGAGCGCGACCGTCCGTCCGGGGATGTCCTCACCCGCGGGCCCGAACACCGGCACGTGCCAGTGGCTGAGGAGTTCGGCCACGCCCCCGATGTGGTCGGCGTGGTGGTGGGTTGCGAGGATCGTGTCGAGGACGAGGTTCCCCGCCTGCAGCGCCGCGAGCACCGGGCCCGCCGCGCCGGGGTCGACGACCGCAACGCGCCGCGCCGCACTGCCGACGCCATGGATCAGCCAAAAATAGTTGTCCGCGAACGCCGGCACGATCGTGACGGCAAGTGCGTCGGCGGAATCCCGGCGGAGGCTGCTCTCAAGTCCCATCGGCGGTGAAGGTCCTCGCGTTGGCCCAAATTAACGCCCGCTGATAGTCGGGCACTCGCCGGGGGCAATTCTGCGCGTTGCACCTCAATTATCGGGTCGAATTTAACCTGTAACTGTCTCGCATTGCTACTGTTTTGCCGATAACGCCCTGCCGCGCCGCCGGGTGCCGCCGCGCGGCGGCGAGGGGCATAACGACGGGGTCGCAGGCCGAAGGCGGTCTGCGGCCGCCAGGCGCGCGCGACCGCAATGCTGTCGATCGCACGGACGCCGGGAGCCGCCAAACGGCGGCACGGATCACAACGTCGAGGCCCCGTCTCGCGCGACCGGTGTTGGCTCGGGCCGGCGCAGCAGGCCCGCCGACGCGGCGCCCCCTGGGCCGGGGGCCCTGGTCACTCGAAGATCGAAGGGCTGTAGCGGACGTCCGCGCGCGCGCGCAGCGCTGCGAGGTAGGTATCGAACTCCGTCCCGGCCTCGGACTCCGCCACCTGGCGCCGCTCGGCCTCGCCTCCGTCCTTGAGCTCGCCAGGCTTGACCGCGGTGACCGCGTACACGGCCACATCGCCGCTCGCGAGCGCCACGGTGCCCGCGGTGCGCGCCCCGGCCGCGGGCGTGGGCGCCTTGAACGCGGCCTCGAGCACCTCGCGGGCGACGCCGGTGTCGCGGCGGTCGATGAACTTCGGCGCCTCGACCCGGATGGCGTCCGCGGCCGGGGTCTTGCCGGGTGAGGGGTTCGCGAGCGGGCCAATCGGGCGCAAGGCCGCCTCCCAGGTGGCGCCGGTACGCAGTGCACCGGCGGCCTTGTTGGCGTCCGCCGCCGCGGCGGCCGCCGCAACCTCGCGCCGCACGGCGGCCTCGACCTCGGCGTGGACGTCCGCGAGGCTGCGCTGCTCCGGCAGCTTGTGGTCGGAGGCCCGGATCACGACGACGTTTCCCGGCGAGAGCTCGATCGCCTTGCTGTTCTGGCCGCCGAGCAGGTCGGCGCTGAACGCGGCCTGCACGACCTTCGGGCTCGCCGCGAGCTCGTTGCCGGCAAGGCCCCGGTAGAACACCGGGATCTCCTCGATCTTGAGGCCGACCGCGCGCGCCACCGGCTCGAGACTGCCGCTCTGTTCGAACGCGAGCTGCTCGATTTTTTCCTGGCGCTCGCCGAAGCGACGCTCGGCCTCGGACTTGCGGTACTCGGGCTCGAGCTCGCCCTTCACTTCCTCGAAGCTCCTGCTCTTGCCGGGCGCGATTTCCTCGAGCTTGATCACGTGCCAGCCGAACTGCGTCTTGATCGGCCCCTTGATCTCGCCCGGCTTCATCGCGAACACCGCATCGGCGAACGGCCCGACGAAGAACGTCTTCTCCGCCCAGCCGAGATCGCCGCCCTGAGCGGCGGAGCCCGCGTCCTGGGAGTACTTCTTGGCGAGCGCAGCGAAGTCGGCGCCGGGCTTGATCGCCTCCTGATAGACCTCGTCGGCCTTCTTCTTGGCCGCCGCGTCGTCGGTACCGGACTGGATCAGCACGTGGCGGGCGCGCCGCTTCTCGGCCTCGACGTAGCGATCCTTGACGGTGTCGTAGTAGCTGCGCAGCGCCGCCTCATCAACCGGCACCTCCTTCGCCGCGTCAGCCACACGCAGCGCAACATAGGTCAGGCGCACGCTCTCCGGCGTCTTGTAGGCGTCCTTGTGCGCCTCGTAGTAGGCCTTGATCGCGGCCTCGTCGGCCTTGGCGCCGGGCAGGTACCTCGCGAGCGGCAGCACCGCATAGCCCACCTCGCGGGTCTCGCCGCGCAGTGCGGCCGCGCGTGCGATCTCCTGGCCAGTGGCGAACGACGACAGATACATGCCGCCCTCGAGGGCGCGTGACCTCAGCAGCTGACGCTGCTCGGCCTCAAAGCCCTCCGGCGTGTAGCCCTGGGCGCGCAGCAGCGCGTAGTAGGAGTCCTTGTTGAACCGGCCGTTGACCTGGAATCCCTGATAGGCCTGGATCGAATCGATCACGTCGCGGTCGGTGACGACATAGCGCAGCTCGGCGGTTTTCTGCTCGACCAGCTTGGTGTTGACGAACTGCTCGACGATGCGCTGCTGCAGCGAGGTGCGCACGTCCGCCGGCACCTCGTCCGGATAGATGTGGTTCAGCTTCACCAGCTCCTGCTGGTAGGCCTGGCGCACGCGCTCGAGGTTCAGGTCGTCGCCGTTGACCCTGAGGCCTTTGTCCTGGCGGGTCGTGAAGTCGACGATGCCGTGGACGCCCCACACCGCGAACACAAGGGCCAGCGGCAGGATGAACAGCCAGCCGAACACCTTCATCCGATCGTTGATCCACTGCAGCATGTGGGCGCTTCCCGATGCAAAAACGGCCGCGCGGTCGGCGCGGCCGTCGTCAGTCGGACGTCTCGCCGGTCTGCGAGCGACCTTCAAAGAGACTGGCGGAGTGGACGGGACTCGAACCCGCGACCCCCGGCGTGACAGGCCGGTATTCTAACCAGCTGAACTACCACTCCACTATTGAATCGTCGGGTGGGGGGACCGCCGGGCTGCTCCCCCGCCCATCAAACTGGTAGGTGCTGAGGGTCTCGAACCCCCGACCTTCGCCTTGTAAGGGCGACGCTCTACCAACTGAGCTAAGCACCCGTACCTGGCTCCACCAGGCGCCGCCCGCGTCACTGGACAGCGCTCGGAAGAGCCCAGCAGTTTACTTGATCGGGATCCTTTGGAAAAGCATCCGCGGCCGGCGATCAGACGCTGCTGCATCGCGCCCGGGTCGCGGCTGCCGCAGACGGCGCAGCGCTAGTGCGCCGGAGCTGGAGAGCGGCTCTTGCCCTTTGCGCGGCGCTCGACCGGCGTCGCGGGGGCGGCGGGGAGCGCGGTCGCGGGCGCCCCGTCCGCATCGCGCACGAGCACGGTCGCGGCCAGCAGCGGACTGCGCTCGAGCGCAATTTCCAGCACCTCGTCGATCCACTTGACGGGTCGGATGTCGAGCTTGTCTTTGATGTTGTCCGGAATCTCGGCGAGATCCTTCTCGTTCTCCGAGGGGATGAGCACGGTTGTGATGCCGCCGCGGTGCGCCGCCAGCAGCTTCTCCTTGAGCCCGCCGATCGGCAGCACCTCGCCGCGCAGCGTGATCTCGCCGGTCATCGCGACATCCGCGCGCACCGGAATCCTGGTCAGCGTCGAGACCAGCGCGGTCGCCATGCCGATACCGGCGCTCGGACCGTCCTTCGGCGTCGCCCCTTCCGGCACGTGCACGTGCACGTCGTTCTTCTGGTAGAAGTCGGGCTCGAGCGACAGCGCGGCCTGGCGGCTGCGGACGACGGTCATCGCCGCCTGGATCGACTCCTGCATGACCTCGCCGAGCTGGCCGGTGTACTGGAGCTTCCCCTTGCCCGGCACCACCGCGGACTCGATCGTCAGCAGCTCGCCGCCGACCTCGGTCCAGGCCAGCCCCGTCACCTGCCCGATGCGGTTCGCCTCCTCGGCCTTGCCGTAGCGGAAGCGCCTGACGCCGAGGAACTTGTCGAGGTTCTTCGGTGTGACCTGGATCGGCGCGTCTTCCGGCTTCAGCAGCAGCTGCTTGACCGACTTGCGGCAGATCTTTGATATCTCGCGTTCGAGGCTGCGGACGCCGGCCTCGCGCGTGTAGTGGCGGACGATGTCGGTCAGTGCCGCATCGGCGACCTTCAGCTCCCCTTCCTTGAGGCCGTTCGCTTTCGACTGCTTCGGCACCAGATAGCGCCGGCCGATGTTCATCTTCTCGTCCTCGGTGTAGCCCGCGAGGCGGATGACCTCCATGCGGTCGAGGAGCGGCGGCGGAATGTTGAGCGTATTCGCCGTGCAGACGAACATGACCTCCGACAGGTCGAAGTCGACCTCGAGGTAGTGGTCGTTGAATGTCGCGTTCTGCTCCGGATCCAGCACCTCGAGCAGCGCCGAGGACGGATCGCCGCGAAAGTCCATCGACATCTTGTCGACTTCATCGAGCAGGAACAGCGGGTTGCGCGTGCCGTTGCGCACCATGTTCTGGATGATCTTGCCGGGCATCGAACCGATGTAGGTGCGGCGGTGGCCGCGGATCTCGGCTTCGTCGCGCACGCCGCCGAGACTCATGCGGACGAACTTGCGGTTGGTGGCCCTGGCGATCGATTGGCCGAGCGAGGTCTTGCCGACTCCGGGGGGCCCGACGAGGCACAGGATCGGACCCTTCAGGGTCTGGACGCGCTGCTGCACCGCGAGGAACTCGACGATCCGCTCCTTGACCTTTTCCAGGCCGAAGTGGTCGGCATCGAGCACGCGCTGCGCCTCGGTGATGTCGGTGCGCACCTTGGTGCGCTTCTTCCACGGCGCCTTGACCAGCCAGTCGACATAGTTGCGCACGACGGTGGCCTCGGCGCTCATCGGCGACATCAGCTTCAGCTTGTTGAGCTCGGCGGTGGCTTTGTCGCGCACCTCCTTCGGCATGCCGGCCTTCTTGATGCGCTTCTCGATCTCGCCGAGCTCGTTCGGAGCGTCCTCCATGTCGCCGAGCTCGCGCTGGATCGCCTTCATCTGCTCGTTGAGGTAGTACTCGCGCTGGCTCTTCTCCATCTGCTGCTTGACGCGGCCGCGGATGCGCTTCTCGATCTGCAGTACCTCCATCTCACCCTCGATCTGGGTGAGCACGTGCTCGAGGCGCTTCCTGACGTCGGCGATCTCGAGCACCTTCTGCTTCTCGGCGAGCTTCAGGGCCATGTGCGCCGCGACCGTGTCGGCCAGGCGCCCGGCGTGTTCGATGCCGGCGAGCGAGGTCAGCACCTCGGGCGGCACTTTCTTGTTCATCTTGACGTACTGCTCGAACTGCGAGACCACCGAGCGCGTCAGCACGTCGATCTCGCGCTCGTCGTAGGTATCCACGTCCGGCAGGGGCGCGGTATAGGCAGCGAAGAAGTCGGCCGTCACCAGCCGCTCGACGCGCGCCCGGCTCGCCCCCTCGACCAGCACCTTGACCGTGCCGTCCGGGAGCTTCAGCAGCTGCAGGATCGTCGCGACGGTGCCGACCCGGTACAGGTCGTCGGCCTTCGGGTCGTCGACGTCGGCAGCCTTCTGCGCGACCAGCAGGATCTGCTTGTCGGTGCGCATTGCCTGATCGAGCGCCTGAATGCTCTTGTCCCGGCCGACGAACAGCGGGATCACCATGTGCGGGTAGACGACGACGTCGCGCAGCGGCAGCACTGGCACGGGCTGCGGGGTGTCGGCGGCGGGGGTGCGGGTCTCGTCGGTCACGGCGGGGTCCTTACGTGTGGCGGGTCCCGGCGGCGAGGGGAGTGGCCGTCAGGGGCCCAGGCATCTGCAGCATATCCTAATGGGGACAAGCGGCCCTCTGCACAAGGCCGCGCTCGCCTCGCGGCCGAATTCCGGCTCTCCATCCGCCGGCAACGCGCAACGAAAAGCCCGGCGTCGCGCGGCGGCGCCGGGCTCTGGGAGAGGCTCGCGCGGAGCGGTCAGGTTGACCCGGTCCGCCGCTCTTCCACCGGCGCTAGCTTCGGTTCCTCGGCGCGATAGACGATGTAAGGCCGCGACTCACCGCCGATGACGGCCTCGTCGATGACCACCTTGCCGACATTCTTGAGGCCCGGCAGGTCGTACATCGTGTCGAGCAGCACGTTCTCGAGGATCGTCCGCAGTCCCCGCGCGCCGGTCTTGCGGTTCATCGCCTTGCGGGCGACGGCCCGCAGCGCAGGCTCGAGGAACTCGAGCTCGACCCCCTCCATGTCGAACAGCTTGCGGTACTGCTTCGTCAGCGCGTTGCGCGGCTCCATCAGGATCGAAATCAGCGCGTTCTCGTCGAGCTCCTCGAGCGTCGCGACGACCGGCAGGCGGCCGACGAACTCCGGAATCAGGCCGTACTTGATCAGGTCCTCGGGCTCGACCTCGTGGTAGACGTCATTGCCGTGCTTGCGCTCGGCCGGCGTCTTGACCTCGCTCGTGAAGCCGATGCCCCCCTTGGTGGTGCGGTTCTGGATGATCTTCTCCAGCCCCGCGAACGCGCCCCCGCAGATGAACAGGATGTTCGAGGTATCGACCTGCAGAAACTCCTGCTGCGGGTGCTTGCGCCCGCCCTGCGGCGGCACCGAGGCAATCGTGCCTTCGATGAGCTTCAACAGCGCCTGCTGCACGCCCTCCCCCGACACGTCGCGGGTGATCGAGGGGTTGTCGCTCTTGCGCGAGATCTTGTCGATCTCGTCGATGTAAACGATACCGGTTTGCGCCTTCTCGACGTCGTAGTCGCACTTCTGCAGCAGCTTCTGGATGATGTTCTCGACGTCCTCGCCCACGTAGCCGGCCTCGGTCAGCGTGGTCGCGTCGGCGATCGTGAACGGCACGTTGAGCAGCCGGGCGAGCGTCTCGGCGAGCAGCGTCTTGCCGGAGCCGGTGGGGCCGATCAGCAGGATATTGCTCTTGGCGAGCTCGACGTCCTCGCGCCCGGCGTGCGCGCGGCGCTCGCCGCTGCCGGCCTGGCGCGTCTGCAGGCGCTTGTAGTGGTTGTATACCGCGACCGCGAGCACCTTCTTGGCGCGCTCCTGGCCGATCACGTATTCGTCGAGGACCTTCTTGATCTCCTGCGGCTTCGGCAGCTTCTCGCGGGTCCGCTCGGCCTTCTCCTCGAGCTCCTCGCGAATGATGTCGTTGCACAGCTCGACGCACTCATCGCAGACGAACACGGACGGGCCGGCGATGAGCTTGCGCACCTCGTGCTGGCTCTTGCCGCAGAACGAGCAGTACAGCAGCTTGCCGTCGTCGTGCTTACCCCGGGAATCGTCGCTCATTCGGATCCTCGTCGCGGGAGGGGCAGCCGGTCAAACCGACCGTCCCAGACACCGGGTATATAGCACGGCGGGCCAAGCCCTGCAAAAACGCCGGTCGCGGTCCCGGGCAAAACGCGCGACGCTAAGCTGCGGGTGAGGCTCAGGATTTCGGCTCGCCCGTTTTCAGATCGCCCGGCAGCTGCCCGCGCTTTTCGAGCACATGGTCGACAATTCCGTAGCTGACGGCCTGCTCGGCGCTCATGAAGTTGTCGCGGTCGGTGTCGACCTTGATCTTGTCCATCGACTGGCCGGTATGCAGCGACAGAATCCGGTTCAGACGGTCGCGCAGGTCGAGGATCTCCCTGGTGTGGATCTCGATGTCGGTGGCCTGGCCCTGGAAGCCGCCGAGCGGCTGGTGGATCATCACGCGCGAGTGCGGCAGGCAGTAGCGCTTGCCCTTGGCGCCGCCGGCGAGCAACAGCGAGCCCATGCTCGCCGCCTGCCCGATGCAGATCGTGGTGACGTCGGGCTTGACGAACTGCATCGTGTCGTAGATCGCGAGCCCGGAGGTGACGATGCCGCCCGGTGAGTTGATGTAGAGCGCGATGTCCTTTTCCGGGTTCTCGGACTCGAGGAACAACAGCTGGGCGACCACGAGGTTCGCCATCTGGTCTTCAACCGAGCCGACGATGAAGATCACGCGCTCCTTCAGCAGCCGCGAGTAGATGTCGTAGGCCCGCTCGCCTCTGGCCGTCTGCTCGACGACCATCGGCACGAGGTTCAGCGCAGTTTCCTTCATCGTGTGCTCCCGGCGCCTCAGGCGCCGAAGTTCATCAGTTCCTTGAATGTCGACGGCTGCTCGAGGATCTTGACGCGGCCGAGCAGCCAGTCGACCGCCTGGTCCTCGAGCACGCCGGCCTCCAGCTGCGAGCGCAGCTCCTCGCTCGCCCGGATCTGCCGGGCCGCTGCCTCGGGATCGGAGTAGCCGGCCGCCGCCGCTTCGATGCGCTCGTCGAGCGTGCGCGCATCGATCTTGAAGTGTCCCTGCCGGACGATCTCCCCGACCAGCAGTCCGATCGCCACGCGGCGCTTCGCGCCCTCCTCGAACGGCTCGCGGGGCGGGGCCTGCTTGAGGTCCTTGGGCTTGGCGCCGATGCGCCGCAGCCAGTCGACCTGCAGCGCCCGGATCTGGTTTTCGACCGCAACCCGCGGCAGCTCGAACGGATTGGCGGCGAGCAGCTTGTCGAGCAGCTGCGTCCTGACCCGTCCGCGGATGTTGTCGGCGAGCTCGCGGCGCATGTTCTCCTCGACCTCGCGCCGCAGCTGCTCGATGCCGCCTTCGGTCACGCCGAACGCCTCGCAGAACACTGCATCGACCGGCGGCAGCTGGCCCTCCTCGACGCCCTTGACCGCGATCGTGAACTCCGCCGTCCTGCCGGCGAGCTCCGCTTTGCCGTAGTCGGCCGGAAACTCGACCGGCACGGTCCGGGTTTCGCCGGCGCTCGTACCCTTAAGGCCGGCCTCGAAGTCCTTGAGCATGCGGCCGGCGCCGAGCACGACGGTTACACCCTCGCCCTTGCCGCCCTCGAACGGGTTGCCATCGATCCGCCCCTCGAAGTCGACCGTCACGCGATCGCCGTCGGCAGCCGGCCGCGTCGCGGGCACATAGTTCAGTCGCTGGGCCCTGAGGTTCTCGATCATCGCATCCACATCCGCCGGGCTCACGTCCGCGGTCGGGCGGATGACCTCGATCGTGTCGAGCCCCCGCAGCTCGATTGTCGGGTACACCTCGAATACCGCGGCGTACTTGAGGTCCTGGCCGGTCGCGGTCGACAGTGGCTCGATCCGCGGCCCGCCGACAGGGGCCAGCCGGTGCTCGGTGAGCGCATCGCCCAGCGTCTTGCGAACGAGCTCGCTGACGACCTCCTCGCGGATCTGCGGACCGAAGCGGCGCGTGACCACCGCGAGCGGGGCCTTGCCCGGCCGGAAGCCTTTCAGGCGCGCCGTGCGGCTGAAGGACTTGAGGCGCGCGTTGACCGCCTGCTCGACCTCACCGGCCGGCACCGACACCTCGAGGCGCCGCTCGAGGGCGCCGATGGACTCTACCGATACCATCATTCAGCGCTGTCCTCTGGTGCGAAAGGAGGGACTCGAACCCTCACGGGTTGCCCCACTGGATCCTAAATCCAGCGCGTCTACCAGTTCCGCCACTTTCGCGAGCCGCAAGAGAAGCCCGACCGGGCGGCACACCCGCGCCAGCCGATACCAGCCCACGAGTATATAGGTCCGGGAGGGACTCCCGGAAGCAACCGCCGGCCGCGCCGCGGCGCCGGCCGTCTGCCTGGACCCTTGCGCCGAGCTGCCGCGTCCCGTGTGTACCGATCGGCTCCGTCGCTCCGGTCGCCGCCGCCTGTGCTGGGCCATCAGTCAGCGACGTGCCGCTGGCTCCAGGTCGTGCGCACCGGTGCCACTCTCGGCAGCACACCGCAACTCGTCAGGCCGATGAGGCACACCGGGTCTGGCCTGCAGCCGCCGCCGTCCTGCGTGCAGACGGTCCGCGCGGCGCCGCTCGGGCTGGCACCAGGATCCGGGCTCGGGAACACGAAATCGACGTGCGCGGCGATGCCGGTCGCCGGCAGGTCAATGTGTCGGGACGGGCGATCTGCGGGCTGCCCGCCGGTTCGAGCGTTGACGACGTACAGCCGGCCCGCGCCATTCCCGGCACGGCAGCCCGCGCCGCCGGCGCTCCCGTGCGCACTGAAGGTCGTAAAAAACACCTCGCCGCCGAAGGTCCGGGCCTCGCCCAGCACCGTCTCGCCCTTGCCGAGGGTCATCCGCCAGCCTGGCGAGCCCGGCGGAATCGACGGCGCCGGCTCCGCGGTCGCATCGACCAGCGGCGAGCGGTTTGTCAGCACCCGGGACGAATTCCAGCCGCCCGGCCCGTACGACGCCTGCGGCAGCGGCCCGAGGTCGTAGTCCCGCAGACCATAAAAGTAGTGCTGGATCTGCGGCGGCGCGCGATCGCCGGCGACCGGCCACTCGCCGGGAGCACCGGATCCAACGGACAGCTGCAGGAACAGGCTGCCCCGGTCGCGTATCAGCGCGACGTCGGGCGCATGGTAGAAGCGCCGCGCGTCGCTGGCAGAGCCGCCGTCGGCGGCCCCGAGCGCTGCGAACACGCCGCCCGCGACCAGCGTCGCCGGCGGCTGACCGTTGTGGATGTCGAAGCGCCAGATGCGCCCGCCGGCATCCGCCGCGTACATTCGGTCGGCGTAGCCCTCACCATGGAGGTCGAGCACCCGGATGTCAGCGGGAATGGCGTCGGTCATCCGGTCGAGCAGCAGATCGGCGGCGCGATCGGGGCCGCGGGCGGATGCGGGGCCCGCACGCCACAGCAGCGCACCGGACAGCAGGTCCAGCATGTAAATCGCGTTGCCCCGTCGTACCAGCGGCGACGGGATTCGGTCGGCGGCGGGATCGTAGCCGCCGCCGACGATCACCACGAGGTGCTGCGCGTTCTGCGCGGCGCCGGCGATGTTGACTCTCGCGATCGCGGGCGTCGACCAGGTCTCGCCGACCAGCGGTAGCTCGGCCGGTCCGTCACGCCATAACAGCACGGGCGAGGTCTTGTTTGTGATGTCGAATGCGTAGTAGCCCGACCCGCCGCGCCCCATGCCGAAGACCAGGTAGACCCGGTCGCCTGCGGCCCGGTCGATCGGGCCGTCGCCGTTAAGGACGTGGCGGTAGATGCGCAGCTTCCCGCCGGCACCGCCCGGCACTGCATTCGCGCGCAGGTCGTGGTGCAGCAGGTTCAGCCGCGGCAGGACTGCGAGCGGCACGAACGACCACAGCTCGCGGCCTGTGTCGGCGTCGAACGCGTGCACTCGGCCATCGTCGGTCACGAGCAGCACCGCGGCATCCTCGACCGTCGGCCGTGCCGGCGTGCCGCCGTACACGACCGTCACCGGCTGCGTGCCTCGCGCCACCCCGCCGGCGTCAGCCCCGAGCGCGGCGTTGATGAGCCTCGCGCGCCCCGCCATGTCCTCGGCGGCGAGGCCGAGCCGGCGCGGCGTGAGCCCCGAATTCTCCAAGCCGACCGTGTTGGCCGCGAGCGTGAGCGCACCGGGCGTGAGGTCGGTGTAGAGCGGCGCATGCCCCCGCCGGGGCCCCGCGGGCGCGCCCGCGCCGGCGACTTCGGCGCGGCGATCGCCGATAGCCGGATCGGGCCAGAGGCTGAGTGCGTCCGGCCGGATTGAGCCGGTCGTGACGTCGACGGCCGGACTGCCGTCCCGGTCGACGATCGCGCCGTCGGATCGCAGCCGGAATTTTTCGAGGTGGCCCGGCCGCTCACCGCGGCCGGCGGCCCCGGGCGCCGTGACGTACACGTCGTTCAGGTTCCGCGTGCGGTTGAACGGGTTCACCGCGAGCGCCGACGACGGGAACCAACTTGAGACCGTCGCGGTGTTCCCGGCGACACACGCCGCCTTTGCGCCGCGCACCGCGTCGGCGCCGGCGACACCGGCAGCTCCGACGATTGCGGCAAGCATGAGGCCGCAGCCCAGTGACACCAACACTCGCGGCGCCAGCCCGTTCATCGGTCTGGTCCGCGCGGCGAACGGGCGGTCGTGGTGCTAGCCACCCGGAGGCCCGACGACGTAATAGCTCTGGCTCACGCTGGTGCTCGAGCCGTTGGCCGCGGTGCCCGTCGCGATGACGTCGAAGTGAAACGCCGTGAAGCCGACGCCGTCGCCGAGGCTGAAGCCGCGCGGCACGTCGGTCACTCCGTTCGCCGGGCTGAACTCGACCCGGTAGCTGTCGGCGTTCGATCCCGGCCGCGGAACGTGTACCGTGACGGCCGGCGGCGCCGGATCGGGAACCGCGGTCAGGATCGCAATGCCGATTGCGCGCTCCGCCGCCTCGAACGCCTCGGTCTCGTACATCGCGTCCGCGGACAGGTTCACGTCCCGCCGCGCGGTCCGGACGCTCGCGACCGCCAATACCGTGAGCGCGAGCAGCAGGACGAGGCCCACGGCGAGTGCCGCGCCCCGCGCGCGCGCACGAACCCGAGCGGCGGTACAGGCTGTGCCGTGCATATTCTAAGGATCCTGCGCATCGCGCAGCGCGATGGTCTGTTGCATGACTATCCGGCGGCGGTGGTCGGCGGACGGCCCGGGGCCGTGATCACCGCGGACGCGTTGCGGACCGTTGACCTCGCCGGTCTCCGGCTGGTCCGACATCGCCGCGAGCAGCAGCTTGACCGACACGACGCGGCCGCTGGCGAGCTCCGGCGCGCCGGGGTCGACGTAGACGTCGGCGCTGTCGCCGTCGCCGGTCGCGACGCCGAACTGCACCTGCAGGTCGACGATGCCGGGGACCACGACCATGTCGACGACGCGCGGCCGGCCGCGGGCGTCCTGCGACAGCGTCTGGCGGCGCAGCGCGAGCCGCGGGAGCCCGTCGGCGGTCGGGGCGATCGCCCCGACGTAGTAGGCGTGCACGACGAGATCGTGCGTCTCGGAGCGCGGCGCCGCACCGAAACCATCCGGCACGACGCCGTCGGCGAACAGCTGGCCCGCCTTCCGGTTCGTCTGGATCTGGATCCTGCCGGCGAGCGGGGCCGTCGGGCTGGCGCTCGCACGGCGGACGATCAGCACGTCCGACCGCGGCGGCGGGCCGCTTGCCGGGCAGGTCAGGTCGTAGTTGCCTTTGGCCCGGGCATCGATGAACTGCGCGAGGTTCGCGGTCCAGTTGACTCCGCAGTTGTTGTCGACCAGGGCGTCGGTCGCGGTGCGGCGCGCGGCCGGGCCCGCGGCATTCGTCACGAATTCCGCACGGGTCGTCAGACCCCAGTAGCTGGCCATGCGGATGTCGGGCTCGAGCGCATCGAACGCGGCACGCAGCGTCTCCTCGAGCCTCGACACCGGAGCGGCGGTGCGCGAGACGCTGTTATCCTGCATGAACACCGTCACCGCGCCGGCGAGCAGCAGCACGCCGAGCAACATCGCGACGACGAGTTCGACGAGACTGACACCTCGCTCGCGGCGAACTGCGCCGGCGCCATGCCTTTCGTGGCGGCACCTCACGGCTGGATACTCAGCGTGTAGACCTGGCTGCCGATCGCCGGCTCGGTCCAGCGGATGCTGATCGTATAGGTCCGTGAGGCCGAGCCGCGAACCGCGACGGCGCCGGCGCCGTTCGGCAGCGCCGTCTTGACCGCGGCGGTCCACTCGGCCTTGTCGTAGCTGGCCATTTGCTCCGGCGGGCAGCCGCCACCGCCTTGCCGGCACGCGTCGTTCAAGGCGCCGGCACCGGAAATCGCATCGTCATAGGCAGGACCGCCCGCGCGGTTCGCACGGATCCGCTCGGCGAGGTCGCTCGCGAGCAACACGGCCTGCGAGCGCTGCAGCGCTGTGCGGCCGGACAACAGGCTCTCCGCGTACAGTGCCGCGATCCCGAGCAGCCCGACCGACAGCACCACCAGCGCGACCAGCGCCTCGACCAGCGACAGCCCGCGCGGCGGGCGGCCGCGGTGCGTGCGACCTCGGCTGGCTGTCATGACCTCGCCCCGCGGCGAAGGGGCAGCGCGGCCAGCACCGGAAGCCTCGATGCGCGCGCCACCGCTTCGGTCGCCGTCATTGGCGGCGCTCGTCAGGCGACGAGCACGGAAGCGGCGATCAGCGCTCCGAGCATCGCCGCAATCCCGCCCGCAACCGGAAACACGCGCCGCCGGCCGAGGAAATAGAGCGAGGTCAGGACGAGCCCGAGCTCGAGAAAGCCCTCCCCCAGGTCGAAGCGCAGCGCCAGGTGCTCGGCGTGCTCGGCCGCATGGTCCTTGGTCTCGGCCTCCTTCTTGATGCCATCGGCCTCGCTCGCGTAGCGGGCGCGCGAGCCCTCGAAGCTCGCAACCGCCGCCTCGGCCCGCGCCGGGTCCGTGGCCAGTGCCCGGGCAAGCTCAGCGGCGACATCGCTCATATGCTCGCGGATCTTCTTCGCCTGGTAGTAGGCCCACTGATCGTTGGCCTCGGTCCGGTACAGCACCGCGGTGGTGTGCTCGCGGTGCGCGGCGATCGTCACCGCGGCGAGCGCAACACCGACGAGGCCCACCATCAGCCCCACCCGTCTGCCGAGCGGATCGGCGCTGTGCCCATGCTCGTGGTGGATCTCGATCTCTGCCATCGTTGCGGTCTTCTCGGCGGGTGCCCTCGGCCCCGGGGCGCTTACGATAGCGGGCGATCGGCGTGGCGTCACGGCGTCGCTGCGCACTGGCGCGAGTTGACCCGGGGCACGGGACACCGCGCCGCTGATCGGCGGTGGGCGCCGGGTGGCCGGAGCCCGCCGCGCCAGCGCACTGTGAAGCGCATCACACCGGCATTTCGTTTGACGGAATGCATGATGGAGCGCCGTTCGTCCGGCGGCAGCCGCCGTTCGTCGGCCGACATTGCGCGCTGCGGGCCGGGGTCCTAGCGTCCCGGCGCATGAAGCTCCGACACACGGCGGCTCGTCAGTCAGTCTCGTGGCCCTCAGCGTCCCGCGACCGGGGTCACGCGTCGCGCCCACAGGCCAGCGCGGCCGGATTCACCCTGTTCGAGGTCCTCGTCGCGATGGTGGTCGTCGGTATCCTGTTCGCGATCACCATTCCCTCGCTCAAGTACTTCGGAACCACCAACCGCATCTCGGCCGAGGTCAACGGGCTGCTCGGCGACATGCAGTACGCGCGCATGCAGGCGATCCAGGAGGGCCAGACGGTGACCATCTGCAGCTCCTCGACCGGCACCTCGTGCTCGGCCTCGAACTCCTGGCAGAACGGCTGGATCGTGTTCATGGACACGAACGGCAACCAGACGGTCGATGCCGGCGAAACGGTGCTCCGCGTGCAGTCGGCGTTTTCCTCAACCGATACGCTGGTCGCCAGCAACGCCATCTCGGGCGTGACGTTCAGCCGCGAGGGGTTTGCGCTCGGGCTGCCGGGCACGGTGACCCTTGCGCTGCACGATTCGACCAACAACCACGCCTGGACGCGCTGCCTCGCGGTGTCGATCGTCGGGCAGCTGACCACCCAGGTCTACGGCGCAGGAAATTGCACGTGAACCGCGCATCGACACGACGCCGGGACAGCGGCTTCACGCTGATCGAGGTGCTGGTCTCGATGATCGTCATCGCGATCGGGCTGCTCGGGATCGCGAAGATTCAGGCGCTGTCGTTTGCGAGCACCGGCATTGCCAGCATGCGCTCGCTCGCCGCGCTCGAGGCCTCGAGCCTCGCGGGCTCCATGCACGCCGACCGCGCCTACTGGGCGGGCGGCACCGCGGCGATAGGGGCCGGCTTCACCGTGACCGGCACGACGATCTCCGACCCAAACCTCGCGGCGGCCGCCACGTGCACGAGCGCGGGTGCCCCGGCGGACTGCGCGCCGCTCACGCTTGCCGCCTACGATGTGCAGCAATGGGCGGCCGCGGTGAACACGCTGCTGCCAAACCCGATCTCGACCGTCGCCTGCACCAACGTCGCCGGCGTGCCCGTCACCTGCACGATCCAGATCACCTGGACGGAAAACACGGTGTCAGTCAACAACCAGGGCACGGCCGGGGGCCTGCAGGCCCCGACCTACGTGCTGTACGTGGAACCATGAGCGCTCCCCGCCCGCACCGCACCGCCCGGCGTCCCGGCGTACGACAGCTCGGGATGACGCTCATCGAGCTGCTGGTCGCACTCAGCGTCGCGGTCTTTCTGCTCGCGGCGCTGATGACGATCGTGCAGAACACGCGCCGGGCCTTCGGCACCCAGACCCAGATGTCGCAGCTGCAGGACAACGAGCGGCTGGCGATGACGCTGATGGGCGATGTGATCCAGGAAGCCGGCTACTACCCGAACCCGACACTTTACACCGCGGCGGGCGCGCTGCCGGTGACGGGCAGCTTCGCGACGGCCGGCCAGGCGGTGTTCGGCACGACGGCCGACACGGTCTCGGCGCGTTTCATGACCGCGCCCGGCGACGGCATGATCAACTGCACCGGCGGCACCAACACCACGGCGGCCACGGTCACGTACACCAACACCTTCAGCGTCGACGTTAACGGCAATCTCAACTGCGCGCTTAACAATGGCGCCGCCACCACGACGCAGACGCTGGTGTCCGGGGTCACGAACCTCAGCATCCTGTATGGCGTCAAGACCGACTTCACCGCCAACAATGGCGCGGTCGACAGCTACCTCACGGCGGCCCAGATGACCGCGGCGAACTGGATGCACGTGATTTCGGTGCGCATCACGCTGACCTTCAAGAACCCGCTGGCCGGTCAGCCCAATCAGCCCGCGACGATCCCGTTCCAGCGCGTGGTCGCCGTGATGAGCCAGACCGGGGTGATTTCCTGATGTGCGCCATCATCCACCGTCCGCCCGCCGAGCGCGGCGTCGTGCTGGTGACGAGCCTGCTGCTGCTGCTGATCATCACGATCATGGCGGTCAGCATGTTCCGCAGCTTCGGCATCGAGGAGAAGATCGTCAGCAACCTGCGCGAGAAGCACCGGGCGCTGCAATCCGCCGAGAGCGCGCAGCAGTACGCCGAGTGGTGGCTGACGCAGGGCAACAACATCAACGGCGTCGTCACCTGCGGCAGCCCGGTTTTGGTCGCGACGGGCAACGTCAGCATCGGCCAGGTGTGCTCGAATGTGCTGTCCAGCGTGGTCGCCGGCAGCGTCGCCACCATTCCGTGGGTGGTTGGCGGCAACCAGGTCGGCGTCGACTACGCGCCGCCGACGATGAACGTCAATACGACTGCTGCCACCGGCACCTACTACGCACCGCCACGCTTCTACATCTCCCTGCTGGGGGCTTCGGCCACCGGCCAGGGCAACGTGTACCAGATCGATGCCTACGGCTACGGGGGCACTCCGAACGCCGCGGCCGTGGTCGAAAGCACTTACCTCGTCAGCCAAAGCGTCAAGTGTTTGGACTGCCCGTAATGAAATCCAGACTCAAGTTAGCGGCAACCGGAATGCCGCAACCGTCGTCGAAAGCACCCATCCCCTCGGTGCTGGCGGCGGAGATTGTTAGGAGAACTGCGATGAAAGCCAAACTCGTCACTGCCGCGCTTGCCGCACTCGCGCTCGCGGTCCTGCCGACCCTCGCCTTCGGCCAGGAGATCATCGACGACTCCTTCACCGGCGTCGCCGCCTCGCTCAACTGGAAGGCGTTCAACGGCGCGTGCCTGACGGCCGGCAACAACACCGGCACGGTCCCGGCGTGCGTCGGTCTCGCTTACTACCAGGGCCAGACGCAGGTCGGCGGCTACACCGGGACGCTGCCCGATCCGAGCGGCCACGGCGCGCTGCGCTTCAACAATGGCTACGCGGCCGGCTCGCCGAGCGGCAATTTCGACTACGGCTTCAACCAGGCCGGCAGCATCATCTCGAACTTCACGTACCCGACCACCGAGGGCCTGCAGATCACGTTCACGACGATGACCTACGAGGGCAACTCGTACGGCATCGGCGGAGTGTTCAACGCCAACGACGGTGCGGACGGCATCAGCTTCTTCCTGGTCGATGACAGCGTCCTGTCCAGCCTCGGATTGACCGGACCCTACGACACCGGCGCATTCGGCGGCAGTCTCGGCTACACCTGCTCGAACACCAACGACGACCCGACGACGCGACCCATCGACGGCTCGACCCGCGGCTATGACGGCCTGATCGGCGCTTACCTGGGGCTCGGCATCGACGAGTTCGGCAACTTCCTCAACGGCGAGAACAACCTCACGCCGTGCCCGACGGGTGCCTGCCAGCCCGGGACGGGCGACAACACGGCGACCGGCTACGGCCCCCAGCCGGGCCGCATCGGTCTGCGCGGCATGGGCAGCGTCGCCTGGAAATGGCTCAACGCAAACTACTCGACCGACTACCCGACGAAGCTGCTGTCCGGCACCTACGCGCAGACGGATAACAACGGCAATACGGCCTGGCAGGCGGCCGTGCAGTCCACCTGCGAGACCGGCACGCTGTGGAACTACTCGAGCACCAGCAAGTCGAGCGGCACCTGGAAGGGCACGAACACCGGTACTGCAGTCTCCGACTACGGGGCGATCCCGAGCGCCTACAGCATCCTGCCCTCGACGGTCACGCTGGCCAATGAGAGCGCGACCCAGCGCTCGCAGGCGACCCCGATCACCTACAAGCTCAAAATCACCGGGGCCGGGCTGTTGACGTTCGCCTACAGTGTCAACGGCGGTGCCTTCCAGACGGTCATCGCCAACCAGGACATCACCACCTCGAACGGGGCCTTGCCGGCGAACCTGCGTTTCGGCTTCTCCGGTTCGACCGGTGGCGGCGTCAACGTCCACGAAGTCTCCTGCTTCGAGGCCGCACCCTCCGACACCGCCTCGAGCTCCGCCGGCATCGACGAGCGGCAGACGGCGAAAGTGCAGACCGGCAGCCAGGTGTACTTCGCGTACTACAACCCGAACAACTGGTCCGGCTCGCTGACCGCCTCGAACCTCGTCGTCGACTCGACGACTGGTCTGCTCAGCGTCCAATCGACGGCCAACTGGGACGCGGGCTGCGTGCTCACCGGCATCCTGCCCAATGCAACGTGCGGTCCGAACGGCCAGTTCGCCGGCGGCGCGAGCGGCGTCGGCGCCGAAGCGATCGGCACGGCCAACATCAACAGCCCTGCCAGCGGGACCCCGACGCCGCTGACTCCCGCCCGCGTGATGCTCACCTGCAACGCGACCGCCGCCGGCTGCAGCTCGAGCTCGGGCACGGCGTTCCAGGCGGGCAGCCTCAACGGCACGCAGAAGTCGGAGCTCAATGCCGGCGACTCGCTCGCCACGCAGCGCGTCGCTTACCTTCGCGGGGACCGCACCGACGAGCAGACCACCCACGGGGCCAACCGGTTCCGCGACCGGGTCAGCGTGCTCGGCGACATCGTCGATTCGAGCCCGACCTGGGTCGGAGCACCGGGCCTGACCTATCCCGCGACGTGGACCGACAAGCTGTACGGCACCGCGACCAACCCCGAGAACTCCGGCCCGACCTATGCGACGTACGCGACCAACAATGCGACGCGTCTCAACGTTATCTACGCGGGCGCGAACGACGGCTTCCTGCACGGCTTCCGCTCGGGTTCGTACTCGAGCACCGGCAGCTACGTCGCGAACAGCACGACGCCGAACGACGGCTGGGAAGTGCTGGCCTACATGCCGAACGCGATCGTAAAGACGATTCACTCGACGACTGCGGCGGTCGACTTTTCGAACCCGCAGTACGGCCACAACTTCTTCGTCGATGCCTCGCCGGGCACCGGTGATGTCTATTACAACAGCGCCTGGCATACGTGGCTCATCGGCGGCCTCGGGTCCGGTGGCAAAGCGATCTACGCGCTCGACATCACCAACCCGACCAATTTCACCGAAGGTAATGCGGCGACTCTGGTCATGGGCGAATGGGACTCGACCACCATCACCTGCGTCAACAGTGCCTCCTGCAACACCTACCTCGGCAACACCTGGGGAATTCCGCAGATCCGCCGCTTCCACAACGGTACGTGGGGCGCCGTGTTCGGCAACGGCCTCGGCACGTCGCACGCCGGCATCTACGTCATGCTCATCAATTCCTCCTCCGGCGCGGTGACGTTCTACTACCTCGCCGCCGGCGCCGCCGGACAGGGCGGCACCGCTGGCATCGCGTACGCGGACCCAGTGGACCTCGACGGCGACCACATCATCGACTACGTGTACGCCGGCGACGTCAAGGGCAATATCTGGCGCTTCGACCTCACAAGCAACAATCCGTCGAACTGGGCCGTCTCGGCGACCAGCCCGCTGTTCACGACTCCTGGTGGCCAGCCGATCACGACCAAGCTGGTCGTCGTGGGAATCCCGTCGTCGAGCGGCGCGCAGCGGGTGCTGGTCGAGTTCGGCACCGGCCAGCAGACGCCGTTCACGAACACATCGGCGACCACCTACGCCTCCGGTACGCAGAGCCTGTACGGGATCTGGGACTGGGACATGGATGCCCCGGCGACTGCCGCGCAGCCCGGCTGGAACGCCAGGTCCTCGGTCCAGTACGCCGGCATCTCGGTCTGCGCTACCGGCTGCAACCTCACCACGGATCCGACGATCACCACGGCGCAGCTCGAGCAGCAGATCGCGACCGACCTGTCGACCGGCCCGGGCGGCTACCGGTCGGTCACCAACAACCCGATCTGCTGGGACCTCACGACGGACTGCGCGAGCGGCAACACGCAGTTCGGCTGGTATCTGAATCTGCCCGACACCAACGAGCAGGTCATTTACAACCCGGTGGACGAGGTCGGCGCATTCATCGTCAACACGACGGTCCCGGCCCAGAATGATCCGACCAACTGCACGTCCGCGCTGGCGAGCGGCTGGACGATGGCGATCTCCCCGGTGAACGGCGGGTCGTTCACACAGTCGTTCTTCGCCGACTCGACCGGGCATTTCGTCAATTACAACGGCCAGATCGTCAGCGGCGTGGCGCTGAGCGGTACCGGTAGCGTGTCGATCGTCACCACCACCCAGACGGTCGCCGGCGCGCCGACGACCTTCCTCGTGACGCAGACCACGGCTGGCACTCCCACGACGCCCGCGATCAATCCGCTCGCGAGCAGCGTCGGCAACCGGCTGACCTGGGTCCAGCGGCGCTGACAGGCAGACCCCACATGACTATCCACCCCTTGATGACCACGATGCGCCGCGCACGCGGCTTCACGCTGATCGAACTGCTGGTCACGATGGTGATCGTCGCGATCCTCGCGGCGATCGCCGTCGCCTCATACAAGCAGCAGGTGATGGATTCGCGCCGGACCGACGCGCGGACCGCAGTCCTCGATCTGGCCGGTCGCGAGGAACGCAACTTCGCGACATCCAATACCTACAGCACGACCCCGGCGCAGCTCGGATACACCGGCGCCGCGTTCCCGGTCACCGTCGGCAGCGGCTACTACCAGATCAATGTCGCGGTCGTTCCTGGCTCGGTCGTCGCCGGCGTAGGCGTGCCGGCGAGCTACACCATCACGGCAACGCCGGTCGCCGGCACCTCGCAAGCCAGCGATACCCAGTGCACCTCGTTCACCCTCACCTCGACCGGAGTCCAGGGCGCGACCGGCACCAACGCGGCCAACTGCTGGACCCAGTAGGCACGCCGCTCGCGCCGTCCCTGGCGCGGCGCCCAGGCCCGTGCCCCCGGCTCGGTGGCGGCGCAACGAGCCCTGCGGCGAGCCGACGCCGGCGATGCGGCCTGACGGCTGTCGCTGGGCCGCACGGCACTGGTGGTGTCGAGGTAACAGGTATTCGCGACGGGATCGCGACGACCGCGGCCAGCTCTGCACGCGGTCGACGTGCTCCACCGACAGCCCGGGATCCGGCGGGCTTTAATCCCCCCCAGGCTGTTTGGGCCTGTTCCGTCAATAAGTTATTGTTTATTTATAATAACTTACAACACTCTCTTTCTGTTAATTCTGGAACATCGTGACACCCTGCTATGCGGCCGGCGCACTGCAGACGCTGCACGGGATTTCCCCAACCTGCTTGGGACATGCGTCGGGCCCTGCGGCTGACACCGCCAGTATCAGCGGCCGCCGACCTTGAGAGGCTGCGCACTGACCCGGTTCGCGGCGCGTTGATCCCGCGGGCCACCACGATACGGCCGCGATGATCGCCGGCCATGGATCCAGGTCCAGTCGGTTCCGGCGCCGGTGTCGAACTCGCGTGGCCGTCGGCTGACGGCCACTCAATCGGCGCTTGACCGTGCCCGGGCAGGCAGGCCGACTCCGGCCGTCATCTGCTGCATTCCAACGACGGGATCAGCGCACCCCCGATGCGGGACAGGGATTGTTCGCGGCCGGTGCGGTCGCTACGCTACGAATGACGGTAGATGCAGACAATCGCCGTTGAGTGATGCGAACTCAGCCCGGCGTTGGCTGCTGCGGAGCACAACAAGCAGCCTTTCAGGTGCCGTGATGAAAACCCGCAACCTTCGCTTGAGCCTGATCGTCATCGGCGTCATCGCGATCCTACCGGCCGCCGCAGCGATCCTGCTGCCGGCCATGCTGGCCGGCAGTCCGACGATCAACTGGTCCCGCGTCGCGGCGGTCGCGCGCCAACACACCAACTTCACCGTCGAGCAACGCCAGGCGGTCATAAGAGAAATCCGAGCGGAGGAACACCCGCTGTGGAAGACACTGTCGCCGGCGGCGCGCTTGCGCCGGGCCGCGGCGTACGTCATGCGCATGCTGCCGCGTCAGAGCGAGCAGACGACATCGCCGACGGCGGCGCCCGTGCTCGGCAACCAGACCTTCATCAGCAACCCGACGGGCGACATGATCGGTCTGCAACGGCAGAGCAACTGCTCCCTGTCGCTGTACGACGGCTCGTTCACGTTCGCGACGAGCCAGGCGTTCCCGACGCTCCAGTTCACGACGACGACCGCCAGTTATGAGCAGGTACTGCATGCCGAGTCCGGGCTCACGACCCAGGCCGGTGTTTTCGCCAAAGGATGCGTCGATCCGTCAATGGGCATCGGCTCGAGGCGCGGTGCGTACCTCGGCAAGACCGCGCAGGGCCAGTATCTGATCGCCTGGGACGCTTACAACTCGATCCACAACGCGAACGCGCTTTACTCCGCGACGGTCAATCCCGCGACGATGGCCGTGCAGTCGTCCAATGCCGACTTTTCCATGGCCGGCATTCAGCTGCTCACGGCGGGCGACCTCAATGGCGACGGCCTGGCAGATGTCGTCGGTCTGGATCCGGACACGGCATCGATCAGCGTCTGGCTCGCCAATGCAGATGGCACGCTTGGCGCGCCCACCTCCTACACGCTGCCCGCCAACGTCGAAGCAGCCGTGATCGCCGACGTGAACGGCGATGGCAAGCCCGACCTCGTCGTCGCCACGCGCAACGCAACCTATCAAGAACAGATATCGGTGCTCACCGGCAATGGCAACGGGACGCTGAATGCCGCGCAGTCCTTCAACGTCGCCACGCCGACGGGTTCTGAGAACGAGGACGCATTCATCGGCAGCCTGATCGCAGCCGACATCAGGGGCGATGGCCGCACTGACATCATCGGCTCGAACGGCCTGCTGCTCTTAAATAACGGCGACGGGACGTTCACGGCGGGCACGCCGGTATTTCCGCCCACGGTTGCGACCTCCGAATTCGGCAACAACATGGCAGCCGCCGACTTCAACAACGACGGCAAGCTCGACGTAGCCGTGGACAACGGCACGGCGGTGTACATCTATCTCGGCAATGGCGACGGCACGTTCACAACCGGCCGGAGCTACGCCTCGGACACCGACGTCGGCTATCTCACCGCCACCGACATCGATGGCGACGGCAACGTCGACCTGTGGATTGGCACCGCGAACTCAGGGGTGTTCGGCGGCGATCAGTTCGGCGTTGGCCAGGCCTACGCGCTGATGGGTAACGGCAACGGCACGTTCCAGGGCGCTCCGGTCGTGCCGTTCATATATACCGGCACGAACCTGGCCGACCTCAACGGTGACGGAAACACCGACGCTGTCGCCGTCAACCCCAATCTGTCGTTCACGACCTACCTCGGCGACGGCAAAGGCGGCTTCACCGCGAAGAGCACGCTGATCGCCTCGCCCGTGACCCTCTACGGCACCCCGTACACGCTGCCGACCATCGACTCCTACGGTCTCGCCGACGTCACCGGCGATGGCAAATTGGATCTGGTGTTTATCGCCGACCTGGTCGTCCGTCCGCCGACGGGCTTCGACACGCCCGGCGTGCTGATTGCGGCCGGCGATGGCCAGGGAGACTTCGCGACGCCGACGTTCTTCCCGACCCAGAACTTCGCCCCGAACGGCGACGTCGATGCCAATCCGCAGATCTCGAATCTGCACCTCGCGGACGTCAACAACGACGGCAAGCCGGATCTCATCTACAGCCTGCACGATGAGGATTACACGACCGCGACGTTTTACGCGGGGATTGTCGTGCAGCGGGGCAATGGCGACGGGACGTTCCAGCCGCCGCAGCCGCTGTGGCTGTTTAGCGGACCGTCCTCTGCGAACCAGATCGTTCAGGTCCTCAACGTCGTTGACCTGAACGGAGACGGCAAGCCGGATCTGGTGCTGCTGATAGGCAACCTGGTCAACCAGATGTATCAGTGGAGCCTCGAGGTCGCACTCGGCAATGGCGACGGCACCTTCGGCACGCCGACAACGGTGACCACGACCGACGTGATCCCGGACGGCGTCATATACGGCACCCAGTACCTGCCGCTGGTCGTCGCCGACATGAACGGCGACGGAATTCCCGACCTCGTCGCCCTCGGTGAGTCGACCAGTGGCAACATGCAGGTGGCGATCGCGCTGGGTAACGGGGACGGAACTTTCAAGGCGCCGAACAAGACGACCTTGAGCATTCCATTTAATGATGAGGGCCTGGCGGTCGCCGATCTTAACGGCGACGGCAAGCTCGATGTCGCCGTCGGCGGCTACTTTGGCTCCTCCGACAGCGGCATCATCTTCGGCAACGGCGACGGGACGCTGGCGCCGCTGACGGCCGCGGACGGCAGCGTCGGATTCAATGAGCTCTACTACATGCCGATGGGAGGCGCCACGGTCGCGGTCAATTTCACGGGTGGCAAGATCCGCGACGTGCTGTCAGGCAGCACGCTGCTGGTCACCGAGGCGACGACCACCGCGACGCCGGATTTCACGCTCACGGCATCGGGCACCTCGGGCACCGTGACGGCCGGGCAGTCCGTGCAGACGACGCTCACGCTGACGCCGGCCAATGGCTTCGATCAAACCGTGTCGCTGTCCTGCTCGGGCCTGCCCGCCGGAGCAGCCTGCGACTTTGCACCGGCGTCGCTCCCGGTTGACGGCAACGCCACGACCTCCAAGCTGACGATCTCCACGACAGCGCGGACGGCGATGAAGGCGAGCGGCAGACCGTTCGATCCGTGGCTTCCGGGCGGGGCACTGCTGGCGAGCATCGGCATGCCGATCGTGTGGCGCCGCCGCCGGGTGCTGGCGGGGCACGGTCACGTCGCGCTGGTCGTGCTGCTGCTCTTTACCGCAATCGGCCTGGCCGGTTGCGGAGGGTCCAGCTCCGGTGGCGGCGCCTCACCGTCGGGTTCGAGCAGCAGCAGCGGCGGGTCCACGAGCTCGAGCAGCAGCGGGAGCGGATCGACGAGCTCGAGCAGCAGCGGCGGCGGTTCGTCCAGCTCCAGCAGCAGCGGCAGCAGCTCGAGTGGCGGCGGATCGACCGGAACCCCCGCCGGAACGTACAGCGTGACGGTCACCGCGACCGGCGGGCCCACGACGCATACGCTCACCTTCAGCTTGACGGTCAGCTGACGGCTTGCGATGGTCGGGACGCTCACCTGCAGAGTTCGCTGCGGCACCCTGGTGCGCGCGCCCGCCTAGGCGACGGCCAAGCTTCTGACAACCAAATCGACATCACGGTTGCGGGGCCGGCGACTCGTCTGCTTGCTCGGCGCACTGTCGCTGGCCGCCTGCGGCGCCGGTCCGCGAAGACCGGCAGCGCCGACGCTGTTTGAAGCGGTAGCGCCGCCCGGCTTTCCGTCCGCCGTACGCTATCTCAGTGCAGACCGCCACAGTTCGGAGGCCCGCTCGGTCGAATTCTGGCAGCGCATTCGCACCGCGGCCGGCGGCGGCCCCGTCAATATTCTGGTGCTGTCCGGCGGAGGCGCCGGCGGTGCCTTCAGCGCCGGAGCACTCGTCGGACTCAGCCGCCGGGGCGAGCGTCCGGCGTTCGCGCTGGTGACCGGCGTCAGCACCGGCGCGCTCATCGCCCCGTTCGCATTCTTGGGGCCGGCGTGGGACCAGCAGTTGACGGACGCCTTTGCCACCAATCGCAGCGAGCATCTGCTGCGGTTTCCCGGCATCGGACTGCTGTTTCACGCCGGCGTGTATCAGAGCAAACCGCTGATCGAGTTCGTGGATCTGATCTTCACCGATCAGCTGATCGACGCAGTCGGCGAGGAATCTGCCAAGGGACGAATGCTGCTGGTCGCCACGACTGATCTCGATACGGAGGACACGGTCATCTGGGACATGGGCGCAATCGCGTCCCGCGGCGGGGCGGACGCGCACCGACTGTTCCGCAAGGTGCTGGTAGCCTCGGCAAGCTATCCGGGCCTGTTGCCGCCGGTGCTCATCCGCGTGGAAGATCCGGGCGGCGTCTACGACGAGATGCATGTGGATGGCGGTACGACGGTACCGTTCTTCATCGCACCGTATTTCGCGGAGATCGCCCCGGATGCACGCGAGGCGTTGCGCGGCGCTAACCTTTACGTTCTTCTCAATCGCCAATTGGACGCCCCGCCGCAAACGACGCGCGAAAAGATGCTCCCGATCATGATGCGAAGCTTTTCCTCGACCTTGCGACTCATGTCCCGCACCACGCTCGAGTTCAATGCGGCAGTCGCGAACCGCTACGGCATGAATCTCCGCATCGGAAGCATCCCGGTCGAGTATCCGCTGCAGGGCCCGTTCAACTTTCACACGCCGGTGCTGCAGACGCTGTTCAGCTACGCGGCCAATTGCACGCAGAACGGGCAACTGTGGACGACGCCCGAGCAGGCCCTGAATCGTGGCATGCGCGCGCCGACGTCCGTCCCGGCCCCGGCAGCGCCCTGCCCGTCAGCGGGGTCATCGCGCCAGAATTGACGGGACGTCAGCCAGGCGCTACCGGAGAGATTGCTTGCCGGTGTGTGCCCGTGCAGTTCTTCGCTGTGCGATCCGTCGCCTTCGGGTCATGGCGCCCGACCCGGTGCGGGTGGGCGCCGTGCCGGAGCACGCGCGTCGCTTGACCTAAGCTGCGCGCCGACCCGACCGTCAGCGGGCCGGCGGGCGCCTCATGGCTCGGCTTCGCAGCCCCGGTAAACTCCCCGGTGTCCGCGTGCCCGGGCCATGCGCCGCGAGTCCAGCAAGCGCATGCAAGCCGGTGAAGTGGTGGGCCATGTAGGACTTGAACCTACAACCAACTGATTAAGAGTCAGCTGCTCTACCAATTGAGCTAATGGCCCGTCAACCGTGGCGGATGGCGCGCGCCGCGCGGATCGCCGTCATGTAATGGGGTGGACGATGGGACTCGAACCCACGACGGCCGGAATCACAATCCGGGGCTCTACCAACTGAGCTACGTCCACCATCGTCTGTCGCGACTTCAGGCCCTCGTCTCGACTCCAGCTGTCCTCGCCCCCTCGCCCCCCGCGTCGAGTGGTGCGCCCGGCAGGACTTGAACCTGCAACCGCCGGCTTAGAAGGCCGGTGCTCTATCCGGTTGAGCTACGGGCGCGGCAAGGCTCCCGACACTGTCCCGAATCAACGGCCAGACCCTCCCGAGCGGAGTCTTGATGGTCGGGGCAGAGGGATTTGAACCCCCGACCCTCTGCTCCCAAAGCAGATGCGCTACCAGACTGCGCCATGCCCCGCCAAGGAACCGCCCCGGCGCCCGGCCAAGGCTCAGCGCCCACGTCCGGCGCGCACGGGACGGGCAATCTTACGGTTCGTGCCAGAGCCCGTCAAACGCCGGCGGCCGGCCGCGGGCCGCCTCGTGCGATAATGATCGGCTTTAGGACGTGGCCGATGGTTCGGGAGGCTGTTCGTGACGGCGAAGATTCTCGATGGCAAGACGATTGCACAGTCCCTGAAGGCCGAGGTCCGCGCGCAGACCGATGCGCTGGCCGCGCGCGGCGCGCGGCGCCCAGGACTCGCCGTGGTCCTCGTGGGCGAGGACCCGGCCTCCGAGATCTACGTGCGCAACAAGCGCCGCTCCTGCGAGGAAACGGGCATCGCCTCGGTCGCCTACGACCTGCCCGCCTCGACCTCCGAGGCCGAGCTGGTCGCGCTGATCGACAGTCTGAACGTCGACCTCGCGATCGACGGGATACTGGTGCAGTCGCCGCTGCCCAAGCACATCAACCCGCACGCGGTGATCGAGCGCATCGACCCGAAGAAGGACGTCGACGGCTTCCACCCGTACAACGTCGGGCGGCTCGCGCTGCGCATGCCGCTGCTGCGCTCGTGCACCCCCTACGGGATCATGATCATGCTCGCCACCAACGGCATCGCGACGCGCGGCAAGAACGCGGTGATCGTCGGCCAGTCGAACATCGTCGGCCGGCCGATGGCGCTCGAGCTGCTGATGGCGGGCGCAACGATTACGGTGTGCCACAGCGCGACCGCGGACCTCGCCGCCGAGGTGCGCCGCGCCGAGATCCTGGTGGTGGCGACCGGCAAGCCCGGGCTCGTTCCCGGCGCCTGGATTCGCGACGGTGCGGTCGTCATCGACGTCGGCATGAACCGCCTGCCGAACGGCAAGCTGGTCGGTGACGTCGTCTACGAGGCCGCGCGCGAACGCGCGAGCTGGATCACGCCGGTGCCGGGAGGGGTGGGTCCGATGACCATCGCCGCGCTGATGAAGAACACGCTTCAGAGCGCACTGGCGCACCAGGGCTTGCACGCGGCCTGAGGCCGCGCCGCGAGCTCAGCGCCAGCGCCAGCGCGTGCCCAGAGGCCCGTCCTCGAGCACGACACCGCGCCTCACCAGCTCATCGCGGAGCCGGTCCGACTCCGCGAAGTCTCGGGCCTTGCGCGCCGCCGTGCGCGCCGCGACCAAGGCGTCGATCTCGGCGGCATCCGGCTGCGCGATGGCGTCCGCTGCCCGCGGCTCGAGCCCCGACGCCGGTCTGGTCTTGAGCCAGGTCTCGGGATCAAAGGCGAGGATGCCGAGGACGCCGCCGAGAGAGCGGAGCCCCGCGGCGAGCGCAGCGACGCGCGGCGCATCTCCGGCCGCCTTGGCGACGTTGAGATCGCGCGCCAGCGACAGCAGGACCGCGAGCGCCTCGGGCGTGTTGAAGTCATCGTCCATCGCCAGCTCGAAGCGCTGGCGCGCCACCTCGACCTCGGCGCCCGCGGCGCCGGCCGCGGCCGGCCCCGCGGCGGGCAGGCCGCGCAACGCGCCATACAGGCGCTCGAGCGTCGCATCGGCCAGCCGCAGGCTCTCGTCCGAGTAGTTGACCGGGCCGCGGTAGTGGCTCGCGAGCACGAACGCCCGCAGCACCTCGGGCCGGATGCGCGCCAGCACCTCGCGCACCGTGAAAAAGTTGCCGAGCGACTTCGACATCTTCTCGGCATCGACGTTGACGAAGCCGTGGTGCATCCAGATATTGACGAACGGCGTGCCGCAGGCGGAGCAGCTCTGTGCGATCTCATTTTCGTGGTGCGGGAACTTCAGATCCATGCCCCCGCCGTGGATGTCGAAGTGGCTGCCGAGCAGCGCCACCGACATGGCCGAGCACTCGATGTGCCAGCCGGGCCTCCCCGGACCCCACGGCGAGTCCCAGCGCGGCTCGCCCGGTTTCGCCATCTTCCACAGCACGAAGTCGAGCGGATCGCGCTTGCCGGCGTCGACTTCGACGCGCGCGCCGGCGCGCAGATCCGCCAGCTTCTTGCCCGACAACCGCCCATAGCCGGGAAAGCCGCTGACCGAGTACAGCACGTCGCCGTCGGGCGCGACGTAGGCGTAACCCTTGTCGATCAGCGTGCGCACCATGGCGATGATCTCGGCGACGTACTCGGTCGCGCGCGGCTCGTACTCCGGGGTCTCGACGCCGAGCGCGACGCAGTCCTCGCGCAGCGCGGCGATGAACCGTTCGGTGAGCGCACTCACCGTCTCGCCGTTTTCGGCGGCCCGCGCGATGATCTTGTCGTCGATGTCGGTGATGTTGCGGACGTGGGTGACCCGGTAGCCGCGATGCTTGAGGTAGCGGCGTACGATGTCGAAGACAATCAGCGAGCGGGCGTGGCCGACGTGGCAGTAGTCGTAGACGGTCATGCCGCACACGTACATGCGTACATGACCTGGCTCGAGCTCCCTGAGCGGCTCCTTGCGGCCCGTGTAGGAATTGTGGATCTCGATCACCGGTTCGACGCCTCCTGTCTAGCAGCCCGGCCCGCGAGCTCGCGCGCAGCGGTGAGCCGGGCGCGGAGCTGGGCCTCGGGCATGACCGCGAGCAGCTGGGCGAGCTCGGGGCCATCCAGGCGCTGCGTCAGGGCGGCCCTGAGCGGCTGGAACAGCGCGCGGCCGGCGAGCCCGGTTGCGGCCTTCAGCGTCGCGATCAGCGCCGCGTAGTCGGCGCGCTCCGCGATGGCGCCGAGCGCGGCGGCGTACAGTCCCTCGCCCGCCGCGACGATCGCCGCGCTCACCGCCCCGTCGGCGCAGGGCAGGTCGCCGTAGATCAGGTGGGCCCACTCCGCGGCGTCGGGCGGCAGCGTCAGATTCGCCCGCACGGCGGCGATGAACCGTGCTTCCTCGCCGGGCGGGACGCGTCCGCGCGCCCACGGCTCGAGGGTCGCGGCCGGCGCCCGCCGCACGGCCTCCTTCTGCCAGTGCTGCAGCTGGGTCAGGTCGAAGTGCGCCGGCGCCCGGCCGAGCGCAGCGAGGTCGAAGTTCGTAATCAGCGCCGCCGTCTCCTGCCAGCCCTCGGCCGGGTAGCTGTGGCCGAGGCGCGCGAGCAGGTTGACGACCGCCTCGGGCAGGAAGCCCGCGGCGCGGACGTCGGCAACGCTGGCGCTGCCGTGACGCTTGGAAAGCGGTGCGCCATCCGCCCCGACCAGCAGCGGCAGATGGCCATAGGCGGGCACGCGCTCGCCGAGCGCGAGCATCAGCAGCTGCTGGCGCGGCGTGTTCGCGACGTGGTCCTCGCCGCGCAGCACGTGCGTGACGCCCATCGCCGAGTCGTCGAGGGCATTGCAGAACAGGAACGCGGCCGTGCCGTCGGCCCGGCGGATCACGAAGTCGCCGAGCTCGTCACTCGAAAAGCGCTGCGGTCCGCGCACCAGGTCCTGGTAGCGGATCTCGCGCCCGGGTGGCACCCGGAAGCGGAGCGAGGGCGTGCGTCCCTCCCGCTCGCGGGCGGACCGTGCCGGTCCGTCGAGGCGGGCGCAGGTTCCGGCGTAACGCGGCGCCTCGCCGCGGCTGAGGGCAGTCTTGCGCGCCATCTCGAGCTCGAGCGGCGTGCAGTAGCACGGGTAGGCGAGGTCCGCGGCGAGCAGGCGCTGCCAGGCGGCCTCGTAGAAAGCGCCGCGCGCCGACTGGCGGTACGGGCCGCCCGCATCCTCGCGGTCCGGGCCCGCGTCCCAGTCGAGGCCCAGCCAGCCGAGGTCGGCCATCAGCGCGGCGACCTGCGCTTCGTCCGAGCGCGCGCGGTCGGTATCCTCGATCCTGAGCACGAAACGACCGCCGTGGCGGCGGGCGTACAGCCAGTTGAACAACGCGGTGCGGGCATTGCCGAGATGCAGCAATCCGCTCGGGCTCGGCGCGAAACGACTGACAACCGGGTGTGGCATGGGCGCGAAGTATAATGCCCGCTGCCCGGTTCCCCAGGAGATCGCGATGCCGACACCCCGCGCTGCTACCCGCCGTCGCCCCATCGGGGTCAGCAGCCTGCTGGCCGGGTGCCTGCTGCTCGCGCTCCCGGGATTCGTGCCGGCCGCCGACACCTCGGCGGCAGCGCCAGCCACTCGCGTCCGGATCGACACCTCGCTCGGCAGTTTCATCGTGCAGCTCGAGACCGTGCGGGCGCCGCTGACCACCGCGAACTTCCTCGCCTACGTGGCCAGCGGCCAATACAGCGGCACGCTGTTCCACCGCGTGATCAGCAGCTTCGTCATCCAGGGCGGCGGTTACGACGAGAAGTTCAAGCTCAAGGACACCAAGGCGCCGGTCCCGAACGAGTCGGGCAGCGGTCTGTCCAACAAGCGCGGCACGGTCGGGCTCGCGCGCAGCGACGCCCCGCACTCCGGCAACGCACAGTTCTACGTAAACCTGACCGACAACGAGGATCTCGACCCGACTCCGCTGCGATGGGGCTACGCGGTGTTCGGCCACGTCGTCGAGGGCATGGAGGTCGTCGATCGCATCGGCCGGGTGGCGACGGGCGCGGTTGGACCGTGGACCAAGGACGCGCCGCTCGATCCGGTCGTCATCAAGCGCATCGAACTGATCTCCGACACCCCTGCACCGGCGCCCGCGGCGGCGACGCCTGCCGCACCGGCCGCGGCACCGCCCGCCGCTGCCTCCGCTGCACCGCCCGCCGCAGCGTCGGCTGCAGCGCCCGCCGCACCGCCGGCGACACCACCGGCACAGCCGCCGCCAAAATGACCGCGCTGGTGGTCTCCGACCTGCACCTCGACGGAGCGCGGCCTGAGATCGCCCAGCAGTTCGCAGGGTTCCTGGCAGCGGAGGCCTATCGCGCGCGTGCTCTTTACATCCTCGGCGACCTGTTCGAGGTGTGGATTGGTGACGACGACCCCGATCCGCACAAGCGCGGGGTCATCGCCGCGCTGCGCCGACTCACCGGGACAGGAGTCGCGCTCTACCTGATGCACGGCAACCGCGACTTCCTGCTCGGCGAGCGATTCTGCGCGGAGACCGGCGGCAGTCTGCTGACCGACCCGACAGTCGTCGAGATCGACGGGCGCCGCGCGCTGCTGACTCACGGCGATGCGCTGTGCACCGACGATGTCCCGTACCAGCGGCTGCGGGCGCTGGTCAGGGATCCGGCGTGGCAGGCGCAGTTTCTCGCGCTCAGCGTCGCCCAGCGCCAGGCGCTGGCGGTCGAGGCCCGCGCCGGCAGCAAGGCCCACACGACGAGCCAGCAGACGATGCTGATGGACGTCAACGCCGAGGCGGTCGCCACGGTCTTCCGGGACGCAGGCGTCGACACCATCGTGCACGGCCATACCCACCGTCCGGGCGTCTATACGCACACCGTCGACGGCCGGCCGCGGACGCGGATCGTCACCGGCGACTGGTACACGCAGGGCAGCGTCCTGCGCTGGGACGCTGCGGGGCTGGCGCTTGCGGGCCTGCCGCGGTCCTGAGCCCGACCTCGCCGCTGCGCCGCGCATGCGGCACGGCGGGTCTCAGCCCGGCGGGCCGGAGTGGAACCGGAACTCCGGATCCGGCCGTGTCGCAAGCTCGGCCTCGAGGGCGGCGAGCGAGCGGAACCGGGCGCCGAGACCGAGCCCGGTCCGGGTGGCGTGGGCCCGCGCGAGGTCAAGGTAGAGGTGGGTGTGGCGTGCCTCGGCGGCCTCGAGGCCGGTGTAGAACTGTGCGACGCGGACCGGCACATGCGGCACCAGGCCGCGGAACCGCTCGCACGAGCGCGCCTCGATCAGCGCGCCGGCGATCAGCAGGTCGAGCCTGCGCGCCGGCTCGTGCCGTGCGATCGCGCGTCTGAGCTCGCCGGCGTAGCGGCCGGGTGACAGCCGCCGATACTCGAACCCCTGCGCCGCAAGCAGCCGCAGCACCTGCTCGTAGTGGCGCAGCTCCTCCCGGGCCAGGCGCGCGAGTGCGAGGCCTAGCGCGGTGTCCTCTGCGTACGAGAACATCAGACCGAGCGCGCTGGAGGCGGCCTTCTTCTCGCAGTTGGCGTGATCGATGAGCAGCACGTCGAGCACAGCGGGGGCAGCTTCGAACCAGGCGGCGGGCGTCGGCGCCGCGAGCCGGTAGTCCTCCGCCGCCGCCGGAGGCTCCGGTGCAACAGCCTTCGTCATCCAATCCCGCCCGCCACCAGCGCGTCGACTGCCGCCACCAGCTCGCCGGCAGACTGGAACCGGTCGGCCGGTTCCTTGGCAAGCAGTCGCTCGAGCAGCGGCTGCCACACCGCGAGCTCGGGGGGCAGCGTCGGGATCGGCGAATGGCTGTGCTTGTAGATCACGCCCATCGGGCTGGGCGCGAGGTACGGCTTCTTGCCGGTCAGCATCTCGTAGAAAATGACGCCGAGGCTGTACAGGTCGCTGCGCGGATCGACGTCGCGGCCATGGCCCTGCTCGGGGCTCATGTAGTACGGCGTGCCGAAGATCTCGCCGGTCGCCGTGATCTCCGCCTCGAGCGTCAGCTGCTTGGCGAGACCGAAGTCGATCAGCGCGATCGTCCCGTCGGTGCGCAACATCACGTTGCCCGGCTTCAGGTCGCGGTGCAGGACACCGGCGGAGTGGATCGCCGCGAGCGCCGCCGCCATCTGCCGCAGCATGTCGAGGGCCGCGGGCGGCTTGATGCCGCGCCGCAGGTGCTTGCGCAGGTCCCCGGCCGGGAAGTACTCCATCAGGATGAACGCGTGGTCGTCCGCGACACCGAGCTCGAAGATCGCGACCACGTTCGGGTGCTGCAGGTTGCGGATGATCTCGTATTCCTGGAGGAAGCGGTCAAACGTGCTCTGCTTGTCACTGACGTCGGGCACTTGGCGCAGCAGCTTCAGCACCACGAGGCGCGCCTCGCGCTCGCTTTCCGCGAGGTAGACGGTCGAGATCGGGCTGGTCGCGATCGGCCGGATGCAGCGCACTCCCTTGATCACCAGCGCACCGAAACGGTAGGCCTCCAGCGCCGCGGGACTCGCGCGGAACGCCGCGAGCGCGCGCCGCTGCATCGCCTCGGCGTCGCGCAACAGCTGCGCGAGCGCCTGGTGATCGACCTTCGACTTGGCAATCGTGCCGATCGCGCCGCGCTCGATCGCGACGGCCGCCGCGGCCTCGTCGGGCGTGGCCAGCATGTAGATGACGGGGGGAAACAGCGGCCGCGAGCGTGAGTCCGCCAGCCAGTCGAGCCCGGTGGAGCGCGCCGGCGCGTGGTCGAGCAGTACCGCGTCGTAGCCTGCGGCATGGAACTCGACCGGCAGCTGGCCGGCCGTCCGCGGCGCATGCTCGACGACGACCGGGTCGTCGAAGGCGGTGAGGATGTGCTGCTTGATCAGCTTGCGGAAGGTCGGGTCGTCGTCGATCACCAGGACGCGCATCTGGTCACTCCCCGCGCGGCCCGGGCGCGGGCCCGCGCCTGAGACCGATGATCACGTCGCCGACGTTGGTCCCGGTCGGCCCAGTGTGCAGCAGGTCGCCGCACGCCGCCAGGAAGGGTCCCGCGTTCGCCGCCGCGAGCGTCGCCTCGACGTCGAGCCCCTCGGCCGCCCCGCGCGCCACGGTGCCGCCATCGACGATCGCGCCGGCATCGTCGGTGTTGCCGTCCGCACCGTCGGTGCCAGCGGCGAGCACCGTGAGGTTCGCATGCCCGGCAATGAGCCGCGCAGCGGCGAGCGCGAACTGCTGGTTACGGCCGCCGCGGCCAGGTGCGGCGGGCAGCTCGACGGTTGTTTCCCCGCCCCACAGCAGCACGTCCTCGGGCGTGAGCGCGAGTTCGTGGGCGAACCGGTTCGCCGCCGCCAGCACCTCGCCGGTCGCGGCCGGCGTCAGCACGCGCGTGCTCAGGCCGCGCACGTCAGCGGCCCGTGCCGCCGCCGCCAGCGCATCGGCGAGCGTGCCAACGAGCTCGGCCGGCAGCGTTGCGCCCTCGGGGCCCGCGCCGGCCCGCTCGAGCAGCCGGCGCAACCACTCCGGCAGGTCCTCGGGCAGTGGCGCGCTCGCCGCGTGGCCGACGAGCCCCGAGCCGATCACGGCCGGGTCATCGCCGGGCACGTCCGAGATCAGCAGTGCCTGCGCCCGGGTGTGCGCCAGCGCCGCCGCGAAGCGGCCGTCCTTGAGCCGCGACAGTCGGCGGCGAACGGCGTTCAGCGATGCGATCGGCACGCCGGACGCGAGTCCCCACTCGTTGACCCGGCGCAGTTCCTCCGGCGTAATCCCCTCGGCGAGCGCCTCGACGAGGCTCGACGCGCCGCCCGAGACGAGCACCAGGACGCGCTCGCCGGCAGGCGTTTCGGCGGCGAAGCGCAGCAGCGCCGCGCCAGCTGCGAGGCTGGCCTCCCCCGGCACCGGATGATCGGCGGCCAGGCACGTGACCGCCGGCCAGCGCTGCAGCTCCGCATCGAGGTAGCCGCGGCGCGAGATCACGAGTCCGCGCCGGATCCGGCCCCCGAGCACGTCGAGCGCGCCGAGCGCCATCGCGCCCGCGGCCTTGCCGACCGACACCAGCGACCAGTTGCCGACCGCGGGGGCGCGCCCGGCCGAGGCGAGAGCCGCGCGCACCGCGCGGCGCCCTTCGACGGCGGTGCACGCCGCGGTGTATAGGTCGAGTAGCAGGCTGCGGCGCGGATCGGACTGCAAGGCGCTGGTGTCCCGCATGGTGCGGAACGCCAGTTCAGACGGCGCGCACGGCCCGGGGTTTGACGCGCGCACTCTGGTCGCCGTCGCCCCCGTCGCCGCGACGGCGCGCCTTGGCGTCGTCCGATCGTGCGCTCTGGAGCGCGGCGAGGTACTCGTCCGTCACGTCCCCGGTGACGTACTCCCCCGAGAAACACGAGGTATCGAAGGACTCTACCCGGGCCTTGTCGTGACGCACGGCGCTGACGAGATCGTCGAGATCCTGGTAGATCAGCCAGTCGGCGCCGATCAACCGACCGACTTCCTCTTCGGTGCGCCCGGCGGCGACGAGCTCCGATGCCGCGGCCATGTCGATGCCGTAGACGTTCGGGTAGCGCACCGGCGGGGCGGCCGAGGCGAAGTAGACCTTGCGGGCACCGGCCTCGCGGGCGAGCTCGATGATCTGCGCCGAGGTCGTACCGCGGACGATCGAGTCATCCACCAGCAGCACGTTGTGGCCGCGGAACTCGAGCGGGATCGGGTTCAGCTTCGAGCGCACCGACTTCTGCCGCTCCTCCTGGCCCGGCATGATGAACGTGCGGCCGATGTAGCGGTTCTTGACGAAGCCCTCGCGGTACTCGAGGCCCAGATCCAGGGCGAGCTGCAGCGCGCTCGTGCGGCTGGTGTCCGGGATCGGGATCACGACGTCGATGTCGTGGTCCGGCCTGAGCCGGCGGAGCTTTGCGGCCAGCTTCTCGCCCATGCGCATGCGCGCCTTGTGGACCGAGATATTGTCGATGATCGAGTCGGGCCGCGCGAAATACACGTACTCGAAGACGCACGGAGTGTGCTGCTCGAGCGGCGTGCAGCGCGCCGTGTGCAGGTTGCCCTCAAGGTCGATGAACACCGCCTCGCCCGGCTCGACGTCGCGCACCAGCTCGAAGTGGACGAGGTCGAGCGCCACCGACTCGGATGCCAGCATCCACTCTGTGCCGCGCCCCGTCGCGCGCCGGCCGAGGACCAGCGGCCGGATGCCGTGCGGGTCGCGGAAGCCGACCACGCCGTGGCCGACGATCAGCGTCACCACCGCGTAGCCGCCGCGGATGCGGCGGTAGACGCCGCTCAGAGCACGAAACAGGTCGGCCGGCGCGAGGTGCGCAGCGCCCTGCCGCTGCAACTCGCTGGCCAGGATGTTGAGCAGTACCTCGGAGTCTGAGCTCGTGTTGAGGTGGCGGCGATCGTCGCGCCACAGCGCCTCGGCGAGCTCGGCAGCGTTCGTCAGGTTGCCGTTGTGGCCGAGGCCGATGCCGTACGGCGCATTGACGTAGAACGGCTGCGCCTCGGAGGCCGAGTCGCAGCCGGCGGTCGGGTAGCGCACGTGGCCGATGCCGATGTTGCCCTTGAGCTGCAGCATGTGGCGCTGCTGGAACACGTCGCGCACGAGGCCGGAGTCCTTGCGCAGCGACAGCGCCTCGTCATCGCAGGTCATGATGCCGGCCGCGTCCTGGCCGCGGTGCTGCAGCACCGTCAGCGCGTCGTAGAGTCGCTGGTTGACAGCGCTCTGGCCGACGATGCCGACAATGCCGCACATGCCGCTAGTCTCCGCCCGCGCTCACCGCCACCGCAGCCGTACTTGCCGACAAAGCCCGGCGCGCGAGCTGCCGCGACTCGCCGGCGAAGCCTTCGAGTCCGGCGGCGACGTACTCGGCGTACGGCATCAGCTTGGAATGCTTCCACCACGGCTCGTGCTCGAGGCGGAGCGCGTGGCCGAGCAGCACCGCGAAGCCTGCCAGCAGTGCGCCGCGGGCGCAGCCGAACACGAATCCAAGGACGCGGTCGATCACGCTCAGGCCAGCCGCCGTGCGCGTGAGCCACGACAGCAACGCGCCGGCCACCGCGCCGAGCAGCAGCACGACCAGCAGCAGGATGCCGCGCGCGGCCCACGCTTTCTGCTCGGGCGTCTCGAGTACGCCGCCGAGGTACGGATGAAGGAATCCCGAGAAGCGCCACGCGACCCAGATCGCCACCAGCCACGTGAGCAGCGCGACGACTTCGCGCACGAAGCCGCGCAGCGTACCGACCACGATGGAAATGCCCATTCCGGCGACGATGAGGTAATCCGCGCCCTGCATCCGGCCTTCCCAGGAAACGACTGCCGCGGCAGTCCGAGGCCGCGATTTTAGCCGAAACCAGCCCCGCTCACACCCGTGTGCGCCAGTTCACGTTTGCGGTGCCACTGAGCCGCGATGGCCCTCGCGCGCGAGGCGCGCCGCGACGGCATCGGCGCGCGCGCGATCCTGCTCCGGTCCGACACGCACCCGGTACAGGACCCGTCCCGAGGCACGGAACTCAGCGACGAACGCCGCATAGCCCTTGGTGCGCAGACTCGCCGCGAGCCGCTCCGCGTTCCCGCGGGCCGCAAAGCTGCCGAGCTGCACCACCCAGCCTCCTGCACCGCGCGCGGCAGCCGGGGGCCGCGGGGGCGCGACGGGCGTCGTCGCGGCCGGTGCACCCGCCGGGGCTGTCTGCTCGAGCGCGGGTGCGCCGGTGCCGGGCGCGGTGGCTGTCGCGCCCGGCTCCGCCGCCGCAGGCCCGGTGGACGTCGCCTGCGCAGTCGTCGCGGGGGCGCCGGCCGGCGCTGTCGATGGCGGCGGCATCGGCGCCGCGGCGGGTGCGGTCGCCGTTGCGGCCGGCGGCGGCGCGTGCGCGATCGCGCCGCGCTCGGGCGCGGCTAGGTTGATCGTCACCGTGCGCACCGGCGCAGCCCCGACTGCCGGAGCGGGCGCGGGCGGCGAACGCGGGCCCGTCAACAGTTCCGGTACGACGATCACGACGATCGTGACGAGCGCAATCGCGCCAACGAGGCGCTCCTTGAATCGGGTCTCCATTAGCTCGCCTTCAGCGCCGCTCCGGACAGTATAAACGATGCCACTCGAGCGCCGGCCCGACCGCTTGGAACGAGCCGAACACGAGCACCCGGTCGCCCGGCTGCGCCTCGTGCGCAGCGCCCGCGCAACCCGCCTCGACCGAGTCTGCCGCCGCGACGTCGCGGCCGACGATCGGTGCGAGAACCTGAGCGAGCGCAGCGGCCGACCGGGCCCGCTCCCCCGGCAGCGTCACGGCCCAGATGCAATCGGCCGGGCGCAGCACCGGCGCGACCGCCTGGCCGATGCCGGCAGCGTCCTTGTCCGCGAGCACGCCGACGACCAGGAGCGAGCGACCGGCGGGCGGACGTTCGCGCATCGTCGCGGCAAGCGCGGCGGCGCTCGCGGGATTATGGGCGACGTCGAACACCCACTCGACCGGGCCCGGCAGCACCTGGAAGCGGCCGGGCAGCTGCACGGCGGCAAGACCGGTCGCGCACGCGTCCCGCCCCGGCAGCCAGCCGCCCGCGGCGAGCGCCGCGAGAGCGGTCGAGGCGTTCGCGTACTGCACCGGGCCGAGCAGCGCCGGCGGCGGCAGCGCGGTGAGCGTGTTGCGACCGAAGCGCCAGTCGAACCCCTGCACGGTGCGCTCGAAATCGAAGTCGCGACCGAGCTGCTCGAGTCGGGCGCCGATCCGGGCGGCCTCCTCGCCGACCGAGGCGGGCATCGCGCGGCTGCCGAGGATCGCCGGTCGCCCGGCACGGAAGATGCCTGCCTTCTCGCGGCCGATCGCCTCCAGCGTGGTCCCCAGGTACTCGCAGTGATCGAGCCCGATGGAGGTCACGACCGCGACGTCGGGATCGACCGCATTGACGGCATCGAAACGCCCGCCGAGCCCGACCTCGAGGACCAGCAAGTCCGCGGCAAGCTCCCGAAAGGCGACCAGCGCCGCAGCGGTTGCGTACTCGAAGAAGGTCAGCGTGACCTCGCCGCGCGCCGCCTCGATGCGTTCAAAGATCTCGAGCAGCCGCGCCGCCTCGATCTCGGCGCCGTCGATGCGGATGCGCTCCTGGTAGCGGACCAGGTGCGGGGAGGTATACAGGCCGACACGCCGGCCGGCGGCACGCAAAACCGCATCCAGGATCGCAGTGACCGAGCCTTTGCCGTTGGTACCGCCGACGGTGATGACCGGCACGCGCGGCCGATGGACCCCGAGGAGTTCGAGCACGACCCGGATCCGGTCGAGCGTGAAGTCCATGGCGCGCGGGTGGATGCGCTCCTGGTACTTCAGCCACTCGGCAAGCGAGCGCTGCACCACGCGGTCAGGCCGCCGCGGGCGGCTGCTGCATCAGCAGGCGCAGCAGCTTGCCAATGCGCTCGCGCTGGTCGCGGCGGTCGACGATCAGGTCCAGCGCCCCGTGGTCGAGCAGGAACTCGCTGCGCTGGAAGCCCTCGGGCAGGGTCTCGCGCACCGTCTGCTGGATCACCCGCGGGCCGGCAAAGCCGATCAGCGCCTGCGGCTCGCCGATGTTGACATCGCCGAGCATCGCCAGGCTCGCCGACACGCCGCCGGTGGTCGGGTCGGTCAGCACCGAGATATACGGCAGCCTTTCACGCGCAAGGCGCGCGAGCGCCGCGCTCGTCTTGGCCATCTGCAGCAGCGAGTACAGCCCCTCCTGCATGCGTGCGCCGCCGCTCGCCGCGAAGCACACGAGCGGCATCCGGTAGCCGATCGCGTGCGCCACCGCGCGTACGAACTTCTCGCCGACCACCGCGCCCATCGATCCGGCCATGAAACGGAACTCGAACGCCGCGGTCACGACCTCGAGCCCGGTCAGCGTGCCGGTCATGACGACCAGCGCGTCGCTCTCGCCGGTCGACTTCTGGGCCGCCAGCAGCCGGTCGCGGTAGCGCTTGCTGTCGCGGAACTTGAGCGGATCCTCGGGCTCGACCCCGGTCGCGATCTCGCTCGCCGAGCCCGGATCGAGGAAGCGCTTCAGCCGCTCCCGGGCATCGATCCGCATGTGGTGGCTGCATTTGGGGCAGACGTTGAGGTTGCGGTCCAGCTCGGCCCGGTAGAGCACCGCATCACAGGCCTCGCACTTGATCCACAGCCCCTCGGGGACCGAGCGGGTACGGCGCTCGGTCTTGATGCGCGAGGGAATGATCTTCTCGAACCAGGTCATCCGGTATCCCGCCGAGCCCCTTGGCCGATGATCATAGCGGAAAGCCCGGGTGCGGCCGCCGCGGGAAGCCCGAGCGCCGCGGGATAGTCGACCCGCGCGAGGTAGAGCCCGCCGGGCGGCGCGGTCGCGCCCGCCGCGCGGCGATCGCGGCCCTCGAGCAGCTGTGCCAGCCACTCGACGGGGCGCGCGCCCTCACCCACCTCGAGCGCGCTGCCGACGATGTTGCGCACCATGTGGTGCAGGAACGCATTGGCCGTCACCTCGAGCGTGATCAGGTCGCCCTCGCGCCGCACCTCGATGCGGTCGAGCCGCCGGACCGGCACGCGCGACTGACACTCGGCGGCGCGAAACGCCGAAAAATCGTGCTCGCCGCGCAGCGCCTGCACCGCTTCGTGCATGCGCGCGGCATCGAGCGGCACGTGCCGCCACAGGACCCGGTCGTGCAGCAGTGCGGCGCGGGTCGGCCGGTTGAGGATCAGGTAGCGGTAGCTGCGCGCGAGCGCCGAGTAGCGCGCGTGAAAGCCGTCCGGGACCGGCATCACGAAGTTGAGCGCGACATCGGGCGGCAGGTGGCCGTTCGACCCGAGCAGCCAGCCGCGCAGCGGGCGCTGTGCGCTGGTGTCGAAGTGGGCGACCTGGCCGAGCGCGTGGACGCCGGCATCGGTGCGCCCGGCGCCGGTGAGCTCGATCGGATGGTCGGCGACCTGGCCAAGCGCGCGCTCGAGCTCGGCCTGCACCGAGGGCGCGGAGCCCTGGCGCTGCCAGCCCGCGTAGCGCGTGCCGGCGTACTCGATGCCGACGGCCAGACGCACGCCGGCGCGCGCGTCAGCCGGGCAGCGTTTCGATCAGCCGCTGCGCTTCCTGCTTCTGCGACGCACTGCCCTCATGCAGGACCTCCTGCAGGATGCTGCGCGCGCCGTCCGGGTCGCCCATGTCCATGTAGGCGCGCGCGAGGTCGAGCTTGGTGCCGACCTCCGACAGTGTCACGGGCTCGAGCTCCGGCAGTGCCAGATCCTCGGCAGACACCCGCTGGGTGACCGTCGGCTCGCGCTGCTCGCTGACCGATGCCCCGACATCGAGGTCGAGCCCGCTCGGGGCCTGGCGGATTGCCGTCGCAAACACGTCGGTCGAGAAGCCGATTTCTTCGCGTCGCGGCTGCTCGACGGTGTCGCCCTCAAGCGCCTTGGTGAGCTCGTCGAGGTCGAGATCGAGGGCCCCGTCGCCGGGCACGCGCGTCGCAACGCCCGCCTCGTCGGCCGCGACGCCCGGCGCGCGCAGCGTGACGTCGGCCGCGCCGAGCCTGTCTTGTGCCTGCTGATCGAGGCCGGTGACCATCGTCGCGCCACCGCCGTCGGGCGGGTGATCGGTGACGGTGAGCGCCTCGAGCGAGGTCGAGGTCGATCCAAGCTTGCCGACATCGAAGCCGAGGTCGTCGATCTGCAGTTCGGCCGTCGCGTCGGTCGCGCTGCTGTGCTCCCGGCCCAGCATCGAGCTGAGTCGGTCGCTGATTACATCCTCGCGCCGGCCCGCCAGCGCCGGCGCCTCGACCGTCGGCGCATCGGCGCCGCGAAGCCTGGGCTGCTCGACAGTCGGCGCCTCGCTGCTGGGCCGCCGGTCGTCACCCGCCACGCCGCGCAGTGCCGGCTGCTCGACGGTCGGGGCCTCGCTGGCGCGCCGCCTGTCGCCTTTCGCGGCGTCGCCGTGATCGGTCGGGGTCTCGTCGATCAGCATGTCGAAGCGCTCGGGATCGAGCGTGCGCGACTCGCCGGTATCGGCGGTCTCATCGGCGCCGCCGAGCGCCTGGCTGAGGTCGAGGTCGACGGCCTCGCCGCCGGCCCGCGGCGCCGGCGCCGGCGCTTCGCCCAGGAACTCGAGGTCGACGCCCTGGGTCCCGCTGCCTTCGAGATCGAGGTCGAGATCGGTCGCGGGCCCGCTCGGCCCCGCACCGGCAAACAGCGGGTCGTCGCCGGCGATCTGCCGGCCCATGATGAGGACCTTGTCCCACTCCGCGGCGGGGGCGCCGTCGCGGGTGCGGGCCAGCGTGCGGGCCACCTCGAGGAATGCGTCCTTGTTGCCCCAGACGAAGTAGACCTCGAGGAGCTTGAGCTTCAACGCGCGGTTGTCGGGCTCGCGCGTGATGGCGAGCTTGACGATGTCGGCGGCCTGGTCGTACAGGCCATATGCCATGTGGAAATCGGCCTCGGCGAGCGGATCAGCCTGCTCGAGGTTGACGGCGGATTCGGAACTCAGCGTGTCGTCGATCGCCCGCGCCGGGGCCGGGGCCGGGGCCGCGGCCGGCGGTGGCGGCGCGGCCTTGGGGGTCGGCCGCGGCACCAGCGGTGGCGCCTCGAACTCGCCCGACTCCTCGACCACGATCGAGCCGCGCGGGGCCTCGCCGCCGCGCAGGCCGCGCGGAGCCTGTGCCTCGGATTCGCCGGCCGGCTGCAGTACCTCGTCGAAATCCGCTTCCTCGCGCCGGCGGCGCAGGACGTTGAAGCCGAGCAATGCTCCGAGCAGCAGCACCGCGCCGGCCAGAATCACGTACAGCAGGTGGTCGGCGAGCGCGCCCAGCAGGCCGGGCTCGGGGGCCGGCGCCGGGGCGGGCGGCGGTGTCACCTTCGGCTTTTCAGCCGCGGGCTTCGGCGTCTCGACGACAGCCGGAGCAGGCGCTTCGGCCGGCGTCGCCGCGACCGGCGGTGCCGGCACGGGTGCTGCCGGGACGGGCGCTGCCGGGGCCGGGGCCGGAACCGGAGCTGGCGGCGCCGCGACCGGCGCCGGCGCCTGCGCCTGGCTCTGCAGCCGCGCAAGTTCAGCGCTCTTAAGATCGAGCAGCCGCTTGGTCTCGGCAAGCTCCTTCTCGAGCGCAGAGACGCGCTCAGCCTCGCCAGCGCCGGCGGCCGCGGGCGCTGGTGCAGGCGCGGTTCCGCGACCTCCAGCGGCCTCGGTCGGCGGTACGAGCCTGAGGCGCGCTTCCTCCGCGCCGGCGCGGTGCGCCGGCGCGGCGCTGCCGCGCCATTCGCTCACCTGGCGGCTGACTTCGCGCGAGGAATCGGAGGCACTCAAGCCGGACCACTCCTCGCTCCCGGGGATCCGCAGCACCGCGCCCTTGTGCAGGCGATTGATGTTGCCGTCGAACGCCGTCGGGTTGGCGCGGAAGGTCGCGATCATCAGGCGGTTGATATCGGCCGGGGTCGCGGCACCGGCGCGGCGCACGATTGACGACAGCGAATCCTTGGCGACGACGCGGTATTCGCCGGCGCTGACCGTGCTCGCCGCTGCAGCGGCCGGCCGCGCCGCCACGGGAGCCGCAGTCGGCGCAGTCGGGGCCGCCGGGGCCGCGGCTGCCTCGGCTGGAGCCGCCGGCGCGCGCACGATGCTGCCGGTGGCAGCGCTCGTGGACTCGCCGGTGCGCGCCGCCGCTACCGGCGCCGCGGCCGTTTGCTTGGCCTCGAACACCGGCGGATCGAGCAGCACGGTGTACTCGCGCACCAGATGGCCGCGGGGCCAGGTGAGCTCGACGAGGAAGGTGACGAACGGCTCGGTGATCGGCTCGCCGGAGCGCACCTGGACGACGGCGCGGCCGGCGGAGTCCTTGCCGATCGTGAAGGTCAGCGAGGACAGGAACTGCGGTGCATCGACTCCGGCATGGGCGAACGTATCGCGCGAGGCGAGCGCCGCGCGGACCTGGCCCAGCTCGTCGGCGGAAGCGCCGACGATCTCGATATCCGCCGACAATGGCTGGTTCAGAGCCGATCCCAGACGGATGTCGCCGAGGCCAAGGGCGTACGCCATCGTCGGCGTCAGCAGCAGCAACCCGACCAGCAGGCGGAATTTCGTGATCATCTAATTACCCCGATGAGCGGCCAACGCGTCGACGGCGCGGTCCTCCAGCTCTGTCGCGAACGTGAATTCCATCACAAGTCGCTGATTCTCAAGACTCCGATTGTATTTGACGAAATATAGCCTAGAAACAGTCGCGCACCAAAATTTCGACGCCGCGCACACTATTGCCAACCGACCGCAGGCGTCCTCAGCCGACACGGTTCACAGCACCTGCGGTGGCCGGCCGCGACAGGCCCCTGGCCGCGAACAGCCAGGCGAGGCCCGCGAGCGCGGCGCTGCCGACGAACACGGCGCGCGGACCGACGCGGTCCCACAGCGCTCCCGCCAGCAGGCTCCCGGCGATTCCGCCTGCGCCCCAGCCGAGGCTCGACACCAGCGCCTGCGCGCGCGCCGCCGTGCCGGCCGGCATCAGCGCGGGACCCAGGAGCACGGTCACTGCGTGGAACAGCCCGAAGCTCGCCAGGTGCAGCAGCTGCGCACCGAACATCAGCGCCGGCACCTCGGGAAACGCCGCCACCAGCACCCAGCGCAGCACGCTCGCCGCGAGCGCCACCTCGAGCAGCCGCGGCAGCGGATAGCGCCTGAGCAGCGGCTGGCCGAACGCGAACAGGCCGATCTCCGCGACGACGCCCGCCGCCCAGAGTAACCCGATTGTCTCCGGCCGGTAGCCGAAGCGCGCGAGATACAACGAGTAAAATCCATAGAACCCGGCGAAGCCGGCGAGGTGCAGGAAGCACACGGCGAGAAAGACCACGACCCGCGGCCGCTTAAGTGCCGCCGCGAACTCGGCGAACCCGGCGCGCGCGTGCGCATGCGCCGCGGCGGCCGGCAACGCGAGCAGCGCGAGCGCGGTCGCCAGCACCGCGAGCAGCAGCGCGAGCGGAATGGCCGCGGGGCCGGTGCGCGCGGTGACGAGCCCGAGGCCGACCGAGGTCGCGACGAAGCCGACTGAGCCCCACAACCTCAGCCGTCCGTAGCGGTGCACGCGGGGCGCCAGCCGCTCGAGCGCGTGCGCATCGTAGACCGGCATCAGGCCGTTGAAGAACAGGCTCAGCAGCGCGAGGCCAACGGCAATCGCCGCCGGCGAGCGCGCGGCGGCGACCACCAGCGTCGCGGCCACGCTCGCGAAGCCGAGCATCCGCAGCAGCGGGCGGCGGTCCGGCTGCGCATCCGCCAGCCACGCCGCCGCCACGGGACCCACGACCCGCACGCCGTTCCACAGCGCCAGCAGCGCCCCGATCCCGGCACCGGAGATTCCGAGTGCGGCGAGGTGCAGCGGGAGGTACGGCTGGAAAACGCCGACGGCGCCGAAGTACCCGAAGTACCCGGCGACGATCGCCCAGTCGGCGCGCATCACGTCGTGGGCTTGCCGGCCGGAATGACTGGTGTCCTCGACACGACGTCCGCGTTCTGGGCGCGGTGCCGCAGGTAATGATCCATGACCACGAGCGCCAGCATCGCCTCGGCGATCGGCGTCGCGCGCAGCCCCACGCACGGGTCATGCCGGCCGGTCGTGACGACCTCGACCGGGTTGCCGGCGAGGTCGATGGTCCGCCCGGGCACCTGGATGCTCGAGGTGGGCTTCAGGGCCAGGCTCACCACGAGGTCCTGCCCGGTCGAGATGCCGCCGAGCACGCCGCCTGCGTGATTGGCCGTAAACCCCTGCGGGGTCAGCTCGTCACGGTGCTGGCTGCCGCGCTGGCCAACGACCCGAAAGCCCGCTCCGATCTCGACCCCCTTGACGGCGTTGATGCCCATCATCGCGTGCGCAAGGTCCGCATCGAGGCGGTCGAACACCGGCTCGCCAAGACCGGGCGGCACGCCGTGCGCGATGACCGTGACGCGCGCCCCGATCGAGTCGCCGGCCTCGCGGATCTTCCACATGAAGTCCTCGAGCTCGCCGAGCCGCGACGGATCCGGGCAGAAGAACGGGTTGCGGTAGGCGGCCTCGGGATCGACCGGTTCGAGCGTCAAGGGCCCTAGCGCCGCGAGGTAGCCGTGAATGCGCACTCCGAGGCGCATGCCGAGGTATTTGCGCGCGATCGCGCCCGCCGCCACCCGCATCACAGTCTCGCGCGCCGAGGAGCGGCCGCCGCCGCGGTGGTCCCGGAACCCGTATTTCTGCTGGTAGGTGTAATCGGCGTGGCCCGGCCGGAACCGGTCCTTGAGCTTGTCGTAGTCCCGCGAGCGCTGGTCGGTGTTCTCGACCAGCAGCCCGATCGGCGCGCCGGTCGTGCGCCCTTCGAACACTCCCGACAGGATCCGGACCCGGTCCGGCTCCTTGCGCTGGCTGGTGTGGTGCGAGGTGCCTGAGCGCCTGAGGTCGACGTCGCGCTGCAGGTCCGGCTCGCCGAGCTCAAGGCCAGGCGGGCAGCCGTCGACGATTGCGCCGAGCGCGGGGCCGTGGCTCTCGCCGAAGGTCGTGACGGTAAACAATCGACCGAAGCTGTTGCCGGACATCTGTCTACCTCGCGCGCGTCGCTCGTCGCGCCGTCTGCTTCGGTCGCGGTGCCAGCTGCTCACGGGTCATCAGAAATACCCCTCCGCCGCCGTGCTCGAACCCGAGCCACAGGAACGGCAGTCCCGGCCAGGACGCGGCGACCGCCCCGGCGCTGTCGCCGACCTCGACGACCAGCACGCCGGCCGGCTGCAGGTGTCGCGCTGCGCCCCTCAAGATCATGCGCACGACGCTGAGGCCGTCGGCGCCCGCCGCGAGCCCGATCCGCGGCTCGTGGCGGTACTCCGCCGGCAACGCCGCAACTTCGCGCGTCGGCACATAGGGCGGGTTGCTGACGATAATATCGTAGCGGCGGGTCCCGAGGCCGCGATAGACGCTGGCGCGGCGCAGCCGCACGCGCCGCCCGAGCCGGTGGCGGCGCACGTTGTCACGCGCGACCTCGAGCGCGCCGGCCGAGACATCGACCGCATCGACCGTCGCCGCCGGGAAAGCGTACGCGCAGGCGATGGCGATGCACCCCGAGCCCGTGCCGATGTCGAGGATCCGCCGTACGCGTTGCGGGTTAACGAACGGCCGGAACCTGTGGCCGATCAGCTCGGCGATCGGCGAGCGCGGCACCAGCACGCGCGGGTCGACGCGGATCTCGTGGCCGGCGAACCACGTGACGCCGGTCAGGTACGCGGCCGGCAGCCGCTCCGCGATGCGCCGGCGCACGAGCGCGCCGAGAGATTCCCTGGCTTGCCGGGTCAGCCTCCAGCGATAGGCCCTCGGCGCCGCTGTGTGCGGCCAGCCGGCGGCGTGGAACACGAGCGCGGCCGCTTCGTCGCGCGCATTGTCAGTGCCGTGGCCATAGCTCAGGCGAGCCCGCCCGAGGCGCCTCGCGGCCCAGTCGATTGCAGCGGCGGTGACGGCGGGCGGCAGCGGCGGCGTGTTCATCCGCGGCGAGTCTATCGAATCGGGTGCGTCGCAGCAGTCATGGGATAATCCGCCGATGAACGACGCGCCGCGCGGCCGATCGCCTTCGAGACGTCTGGTGCTGAGCGTGGTCGCCGGCCTCGCGGTGGCGCTGGCCGCCGCGTTCGCGGCCCGTCACCTGCTCGGTGCGGGCGCCGCGCTGCCGGTCACCGAGGTCGCGACCGTGTTCCCCGAGCCGCGGCCGCTGCCCGAGTTCACCCTCGTCGCCGGCGACGGCACGCGCTTCGACCGGTCGCGCCTGCGCGGGCACTACACGTTCGTGCTGTTTGGCTATACCAACTGCCCCGACGTCTGCCCGACGACGCT
>Ga0181521_10000255_pt1 | contig 63255 bp, 55 predicted proteins | sample PEATcosm2014_Bin_32_FD_119764 | JGI IMG/M metagenome (GOLD analysis project Ga0181521, IMG submission 119764) | Peatland microbial communities from MTU Mesocosm Facility, Houghton, MI, USA - PEATcosm2014_Bin02_60_metaG | ecosystem: Environmental > Terrestrial > Soil > Wetlands > Peat | place... | reverse complement strand
GCAGTCATACGCCGTTTCCCCCCGCTTCACCCCCGGCGCGACCGAGTAGATCTCCACTCCCGGCGCCGCCAGATCGATCCCACGCTGGTAGCAGTTGAAATCGGGGAATCGATATTTGCCATCGTGGCTGATCCGCCGTGGCTCGTCCGTGATGGCTTCCGCGAGCCCTATGGCGGTCACCGCTATGGTGTATGGGTACTGCGCCGGATACATCACCTCGTGCCGCCCATCGTCCGAATTCCCCGCTGGCGCCACCAGCACGACACCCGCTTCCCAGGCTTCCCGGTACGCGTCCTCTTCCATCGGCTTGGGCTCGCGAGATCCGATGCCTATGTTCAGAACCTGAATGCCGTTTTGGATGGCCCATCTCACGCCGCTGGCAATGGCGGCGCTGGGCGCATCCTCCGCCTGTCCGTCGAATACCGCAAGGTCGTACACGGGAACACCCGGCAGCACGCCGCAAATCCCCTGTTGCGCGACCCGCCTTCCTCCGATGATCCCCGCGCAAAACGTGCCGTGAGAAGACGCCAGCCTGGAACGCCGTTGGCCCGGTTCGCCCGGCCGGAAGGCATCGAAGCCCCCGCGCACATTCAGACAGGGATTCCACCAATCCACGCCCGTGTCCAGCACCGCCACTCTCACGCACTCGTAGGCCAAATGCCGCGCGGCCATTGCCCCCACTGCCCGTATGCCCCATCCTATCCCGTCCTCTGGCGGCGTCAGTCGCTCCATCTGGACCGCTAGAGTCCCATCCCGGCCTTCCTGCCAGCCGCCCAGGATCCGGAGATAATACGGCCGGTACTGCGGATGCCACACGATCAGCGACTCGAGGTCCCGGTGGCAGCACCCGCCCGAAGCAGGCAGGCTGGCGATCCCGGCCTGGTCGGTTGTCGCCCGGCGCGACTCGTTCCAGATGACCTGCGCCGTGGGCAACGGCATGCCCGTGGCGCGGTCCGTTACGCGTACGTCAACCGGCCGCGTCATCATCACCCGCCGTAAGCACCGCTGTCCGATCGGCCAGCAGATACACCGTGTGAGCGAACTTGGCGGTCTTGGCGCCGTCCGCCGTTTGCCGGAAGGGCAGATGCAGCCGGCCGCCGATCTCCGTCAACTCGACGCTTTCCAGGCCCTGCTGGACTTCCGCGGTCCCGCCATTCACCAGTGGTTCCAGTGCCAGGCACATCCCCGGATCGAGCCGTGTGCCCCAGGACGTTTCGAGATCTTCGCCGCTCCACCGGTTGCCGTGGTTCGGGCGCGGCCGGATGGCCACCGAATTGGGGATCAGCGGAGCGCTCCGGTTGTCCATGGCCGCACTGTCTACCCGGATAGCGTGGCCGGCGCCGAACATGGATACCCGGAAACCCCGGTCCACGACGGCCGACTCGATGGCGGAACTGATGTTCCGAACCCGGCTTCCCGCCATCGCCGCTCGTATGCCCGCGGCCAGAGCGGCTCCAGCCGCCTCGATCAATTCCCGGTCGCACCGGGATGGCGTGCCCCAGGCGACGGTCTCCGCCGTTTCCGTATAATACCCCGCCACGTCCAGCCCCACCTCGATGGTGACCAGGTCTCCCGCCCGAAAAGGCGCCGGGCTATACCATACGTGGTTCAAGTACCGCTCATTGACCCCGATGCCCACCGATAGCCACCGCGGCTGCGCCGGCATCATGCAGCGGATGTGCCGCTTGATGAGCGCGGCCAGTTGTACGGCGTCTTCACACGCCGCCAGTCCTTGGCGTGCGTGTCGCAGCGCGTCGGCGGCCCAGCGGCCGGTTGCCCGAAAGCGGGCGAGGTCGCTCTCATTCGCTGTGTACGGGGCGGCTGACATCGAGGCAACGTTGTGATTGAGCCAGAAAATCGCGCGACTGGTAGTAATTGTCCGGGTCCAACGGGCTCAGGTCCCGCCACACCGCCAGCGCTTCCTCATACCGGCCTTGTTCGAGAAGGATGATGCCCATTCGCCTCAGGATGCGGCACTGAAAAGGCACTTGCTCCCGGACTTCGTGGGCCGCCAGCGCCTGCCGCAGCGCGTCGAGAGCTGCGTCTCGATCGCCCGCCAGCGCCCGGGCATATCCCAAATGCACCAATTGGAGGAATCGGCTGCCCAGTAACCCGATATTGTCGCCGGGAACCAGAGCTGCGCGGCTCTCGCCCGCTCCAGATTCCACCAGTTCCTCGAGCATCTCCGACGCCTTCCGTGCGGCGTGCCGCTTGACGTGAATCAGCGCCAGATGATGGCGCGCCGCCACAAAGCCCGGGTTGCATTCCAAGGCGCTTTCCAGCTTCCGGGCGGCTTGGCTATAGAACTCGTGCGCGTCTCCGGCCCGGTCCTTTTCTTCCCCCATCTCAAAGAGGATTTCGGCCTGATTGAACAGAATCTCGTCGCGCAGCTCGCGATTCGCGGCCACCGCCAGAGCTTTGTCATATAGCTTGAGGCTGGTGGAGAACATTTGCCGCGCCTGGTACGCCCGCGCCGCCGGATAGAACAGTTCCGATAACGGATAAATCTTCGCGGAGGCTTTGAATTTCTCAATCGCCAGGTCCATGTATCCGAGCGCCACATACGCTTCACCCCACAACAGGTAGATGTGCGGCGTTTGGTCCCCATCCATCGCGGCCGCCCGGCTCAAAGCTTCGATGGCCTCCTGAAACGCGCCCATTCGCGAGCGGGCCACGCCCAGGAGATGAAAAACTTCAACGCTGTCGGGGCGCACCGCGGCGGCTCGCTCTAAGACCAGTGCGGCCTCCGCATAGCGCCGGTTTTCGATCAGCAGGCGCCCCAAAGACAGGTAGCCGGCCAGGTGGTCCGGGTGGGCGTCACAGGCGTTCAGGAGCACGGATTCAGCCTCGGCGTAGTCCCCGTTTTCGAAAAGGCTATCACCCAGCCCGCTCAGCAATTCAGCCTCGCGATGGCCCTCCGCCCGCGCTTTCCTGTAGGCCGCGATGGCTTTCCTGAAATCCCCCTCTGCCTGCCACATGGCGCCCAGCAACGCATAGGCGCGTCCCACCTCGAGGCCCTCCTTTATGCAAGCCGCCAAGTGTCCCTTCGCGCCTCTGAAATTGCCCTGGCGAAAGTCCGCCGCCGCCAGGTCATATTCGTTGTGTGCGGATGCCGCCGTCATGCGGATGTCTCCATGCACACGGCTTGCCGCAGCGCGCCCGTCAATTCGTCGTACAGGATTTCCCACCGGTCCTCGCCCAAGCCCTCCAGCCTGGCCATGAATCTTCGCTTACTCTCAAAGTCGCGGCTCCGCGGGTAATAGAAGCCGGGGAAAATGTCCGGATGTTGTTTGATGGCCGAAACCACCGACTCGGGGATGTAGTCGCGCGGCACCTCCAGAAAATAGAGCGGCAAGGATTCGGCGAACGCCATGTCCTGCTGGTATTCATGGTAGAGCGGCGAAAACGGGCGGAGCGACAGATACGGCCGCTGCACCTGCACCCCCATGCTTTCGAAATCGACCATCAGCAAAACCGTATCGAAGAATTCCTCCATGGTCTCAAAGGGAAAGCCCCAGACAAACGACGCGAAAACGCGAGGGAAATACTCCCGCGACGCAGAGACCGTCTCTCTGGCTTTGCCCAGGTCCAGCGGCTTCCCGAGCCTTTTCAGCACACGTTCCGATCCTGATTCGATGCCATAGAAGACCGACTGGCACCCGCTGTCGGCCATGCGCCGCATCAGGTCCTCATCCATCAGGTCCACGCGGGCAAAGCACTCCCATTCGATGTCGATGCGCTCGTCCTGCAGGCGCCGGCAGAACTCCACCACGTGGCCCCTATGGTGGATGAACGTGTCGTCGCAGATGTTGACGCGCCGTTTGCCGTACACCAATCGCAGCAGCTTGATCTCCTCGATCACGTGGTCCAGGCCGCGGCGCGCCACCGGTTGCCCCCAGAAAGACGGCACTTCGCAGAACGCGCAGGCGAAAGGGCATCCGCGCGCCGTGTACACGTTGGCCACGGCGTACGGTTCCATTTCGATCTCTTCATACGCCGGCAGCGGCAGATCATCCAGGCTGCGCATTCGCGCGCGCGGCGCCGTCTCGCGCACCTCGCCCTGGTCGCGATAGCAGATGCCGCGCACCCGGCCTAACGTGCCGCGTGAGGTCAACAGTTCAGCCAGCGTCTCTTCGCCTTCGCCTTTGGCGACAATGTCCACGCCGCGGAAATGACGCAGAATTTGAGCCCCCGCCGGGCTGGGGCCCGGCCCACCCAGGATGACGGTGGTCTGCGGGCGCCGGCGTTTATATTCGTCCAAGGCAAGCAAAACCACCGGCATCATTCCCGTCATGGTGCTGATGCCCAGCACGGGGGCGCCAACTTGCGCCAGCAGGAATTCCGTGAACGCTTCCACCAATAACTGCTGCTCCAGGGGATAAGAATTGAGCTGATAGTCCAACACCTGGACCGTGCGGCCACGCTGCTTGAGATAAGCCGCCAACGACAGAACCGCCAACGGCGGCGGCTTTAACAACCGGCCGTCCGCCAGGCGGGGAACGTTCGGGCCGGCGTTGACCAGCGTGAGATCAACCCGCGGCATGGGCTCCCTTGCGGCCGTTTCCGAAACGAAAAGCGACGTACTGCTCGACAGCTTGCGCCGAGCCTCCACAGTGTGGCGCCGCTAACGAGCCGTGATCGTACCAGCTTTGCAGGGCGCAGCCGCCGCCGCAAATCAGGGCGTACGGACAGGGACGGCAGGCGGCCATGTTCATGATGTTCCTCCCCTTGAGCGTCTCGTAGAAAGGGAAAAACTCCAGCTTGGGCCGGAACCGGCCGGCCGCCAACTCGGGAATGCCACACGCTTCAATACACGTGTACAGCATCCCGTAAGCATCCAGGTGGAAGCTCTTGCCCACGGCCGCTTCGCAATGTTCAAAGCGCGGCGCCAGCGGCTTGGCCTCGTCCAGCAGCCGGCGGAAGTGGTCCACCACCGTCCAGCCATCCAGGTGCCAGTTCCGCAACAGCGGATGCCGCGCCATCAGGCTAAGCACCGCCGCCAGCAGCCGGTCGTGCGTTCCGGATTGGTCGAAGCTCCCGCACGCGCGATGGTGAATGGGGCAAAGCGTGAGTTCCACCTTCTCGTGCCCCACCCAGCCGCGCTCCTCCAGGAAGCGGGCCAGCGCCGGCAGCTCATCCACGTTTTCTTGGTCCACGTTGGTCCGGATGCCGATCTTGATCCGCAGGTCCAACGCCTGTTGCACATGGGCCACGATGCGGTCGAAGGTGCCCTTCCCGCCGGCTTGGGGGCGTCTCCGGTCGTGCGTCCCCCGCAGCCCGTCAAGAGTAATCTGGATTCCCGAGGGCCTCCGCCGCTCGAAATCTGGCAGAAAAGCGTCTAAATCGACGCCATTGGAAATGACCGGCCCATTCAGATATCCGGCCAGCGCGGTTCGTTCCAGGATGCAGGCCACTACTTCCACGTGCTTGCGCATCAGTGGCTCGCCGCCGAACAGCGCCACCACGGGCTTGGTCTTGGTGCCGGGAAACAGCCGTCTGATTTCCGCGATGGCGCCGAAGACGCCGTCCAGGTCCTCCATCTTCATCGACGCCGTACGGTCTTTGACCGGCGCCTGGAAACAGTAGCGGCAATCCAGATTGCAGAGATAAGTCAGAACCAAGTGGAAGATCAGCGGCCGGACTTCATCCTTATACCTCGAATAGGCCGCGGAGAGCCTATCCAGTTCCCGTTCTTCGGCCGCGGTGTCCGCGAACAGGTATCCGCGTTGGCTCAGATAGGACTCGAGCTCCATGGGCACAGAAGGGGAAATATCCCCCTCGACGATGTCGATGGCGCCCGAGAGTGTGTTGTAGAGAACCACGCCATCGCCCGCGCGGAAAGTCTTGTTGTATCGGCTCCAGTACATCCGGCTCCGGCAAAGCAGAAAGCCTTCTATTCCAGGAGGCTCAGAATATCCTCGTCTTCCTCGGCTGCGGGCAGCGTCCCGGGGTAGTAAGTGATGACCAGTCTCCGGTTGCTGCCACGAAATGCTTCGGTGCCGCAGACGCCCGCCCCAACCAGCACCTCTCTCCATCTTTCCCACTCCTCGGCGGAGAGCTGAAAGGTGCGATAGCTGTCTTCCGTAGACGCGTTCTTAATCTTCAGTTCAAACATAAAAACCTCGGATTGCCGGAGAGGAGACCCGGCCGGCCTCCTCCCTCGCCGTTGGGGTCCCGTGGCTAGGTGATGTCCTCGAAGACGATCTCCGCCGCTTCGCAACAGTGCATGGTGGAAGCGTTGATGGAGCCGAACTTCGGAGTGCTGATCGCCTCCCGTTTTTCGAGGGGCGTGCCTTCGACTTTTCGCTCCGCTTCCGTGAGTTCGGAAGGCGGAACGTCCTGTTCGTAAATGCCGAAATTGGCCAACATCCGGTAAACTACTGCCTTTTCGGCGCCCGTGAGCCGGACGAACTTCTCTTGTCCTTGCTCATCCCTTACCTTCGTTGCAATACCTGCTCCCATGGGGCAGTACCTCCTGGTTGTTACAGAGATATAGTACTACTGTATATTAAGGTTTAAATAACTTTTTTAAAAAAACTTCGCGGGCGCGCGGTACAGGACCTCGTGTGTGCCGGGTCACCCGAGGTTTTCAGCTACCTGCGAATCGGTCTTGCACCCGGGGATCACCACCGAGACTGCCTTGGCAGCCAGCACAAATCGCAGGGCCTGCTGCACCATGGACACTCCCGGCGGCAGTTGCGTCCGCAATCTGTCCACTTCCATGGCTAGGGAGGCAACCAACTCGCCATTCCAGCTACTGCGGAAATCGGTCGCAGCAAACCGGCTCCGCGGTCCGTGTTTTCCAGCCAGCCAGCCGTTGGCGAGAGGCTCTCGCACGATGATGCCGACCTCTCTGGCGGCAGCCAATGGGAAAAGCTCCTGCGCGGCCTCTTGCGCCAGCAGGTTGTACTTTACCTGGACCGTGTCATACCAACCCGTCCGCACCGCTGCCAAGGCGTCCGCCACCTTGCGGGCGGACACGCCGAGCCAGTGGATCTTCCCCTGCCGCCGAAAGCCATCGAGCGCTTCGGCGGTCCGTGGGTCCGAGATCACGGTTGCCGGCGGATTGTGCAGTTGGTAGACATCGACGTACGGCGTGTCCAGCCGCCGCAGACTCTGCTCCAGGGCGAATCGTAGATGGGCGGGATCGAAATTCGCCGCTCCGGCGCCGTGGTAGAAGTCATACCCGGCTTTGGTGGCGATGAGGACCGCGCTTCTTCGCTGGCGCAAGACTTGTCCCAGCAGGTGCTCGCTCCATCCGAAACCGTAGACATCCGCGGTGTCGAAGAAGGTGCACCCCATACTCAACGCCTTCTCAATAGCGCGCAGCGATTCCTGGTCATCCGTGGGACCATAACTCCAGCCGCCGCCATCGCCTCCGATCGCACAGCCGCCAAAGCCCACTTCAAACACCGTTTGCCGCGTGCGGCCGAGGATGCGATATCTGGCTGGATTCATTTCACGCGTGGAGGAACGCTTCGCCAAGGGCTGGCATCGATTATATCTTGCCCTATTGGATAGGGCGCTATTATGCCGTGATCCCAGAATGAACTCTGCGAGCTGGGTGGAGAGAGACCGCTGGAGCAGCGGAGGACCAGCGGAGGAAGTCACACCACCGCATTTCCGCCTTTTGGCTTGGTGCGCGCAACATGACAGCCAATCCAGTTGGCCAAGTTCTGGTCGATGGCGGCTTCGGCAAAGGTATACGTGCTGGCGCCTGGCGGGCAAGCGGGAAGGCTATCGGAACCGGATCGAGCTGCTCCAGGGCACGCTCGATATGCTGAGCCTTCAGACGCTGCGCCGCGGGCCGCAGCATCCCGACACCTTTGCGGAGCGTACACCGTGCGCCGGAACGCATCGCCAGAAGTGGCGATGCGGCACGCAGGGAATGCGTGCGCCACTTCGCTCGTCCCGGCTTATTTAAACGCGTAATCCAGCGGCGGTTTGCCGTCCGCCGGGATGCGCGTGGTCCAGTGCCGTCCCGCCAGACGCTCCTGGAACGCCTTCCTGGCCGCCTGCACTTCCGCCGGGTTCTCGAACAGCTCGACTCCCGCCAGGGCCAGCGTGCGCGCCGCCACCACCATTCCCTTGCGCCCAATGCTGCTTCCGGCGCATGCCGCCGCCTGCCAGGTGTGAGCGCCCACCCCCGGCACGAAGGTAGCCGCGGTGAAATGCCCCATGGGCACGACCCAGCTCACGTCGCCCGCGTCGGTGGATGCCGATCCCGAACCTTCGGACTTATCCACCTGCACCTTCTCCGGACCCGGTTTGCGCACCGGCGCGCCCAGCGTCTTCTGCAGCCGTTCGGCGAACTGCCGTTCCTCCGGCGTATACTCATATCCGCCCGCCTTCTGCATGGCGCGGCCCAGCACTTCCGCCAGAGCGTCATTCGGCAGGATGTTCGCATAATTGGTTCCCTGCTCGAATTCCATGCGAGTCTCCGACGCCAGAGCTCCCGCCTGCGCGCATTTGACGATGCGCTCCCAAATCCCGTTGAGCACCTGCGCATCGGGGTTCCGTGCGATCAGATTGGCTTCGGCGAACGCCGGCACGATATTGGGCGCGCTCCCGCCATTGGTAATGATGTAATGGATGCGCGTTTCCTGGGGCACGTGCTCGCGCAGAAACTCCACCGCGGTCAGCATGATCATGAGCCCATCCAGAGCCGACCGGCCGCGCTCCGGCGCCGCCGCCGCATGCGACGCCACTCCGTAGAAGCGGAATCTGCCTCCGTTATTGGCCAGCGAAGAATGCAGGTTGACATCGTTCGCGTCGGCGGGATGCCATGCCAGCACCGCATCCACATCGCGGAACAGCCCGGCGTGGATCATATAGATCTTGCCGCCTCCGCCCTCTTCGGCGGGCGTTCCGTAATATCGAATGGTGCCTTTCAAGCCGCGGGCCTGCATCTCCTCTTTGATCGCCACGGCTGCCAACGCGGCCGCCGAGCCCAGCAGATTGTGCCCGCAGGCATGGCCCGGCGCGCCCGCAACAACCGGCGATTGCTCAGGCTCGTCTTTTTGCGAGAGACCCGGCAAGGCGTCGAATTCGCCCATGATCACGATCACCGGCGCACCACTGCCCCAGGCGGCCGTGAACGCCGTGGGCATGCCCGCGATGCCGCTGTCGACGTCGAAGCCATTGGCGCGCAGCTCCTGCTGCAGCACCGCCGAGCTCTTGTTTTCGTGGAAGCCCAGTTCGGGCGTTTCCCAGATCTGCCGCGAAACTGCGCCGAAGCGCTGCGCGTGCGCGGCCACGCGCGTTAGAACGGAGTCGGCGGCGGAAAGGCAGCCGGTTGCGAGAAGCAAAACGAGAATCTGATGCACGGGTTGATTATAACCGGGCGATTGACGGAAGAGTGTGGCGTACGCACTCGTGCCGGCCAAAGCGCGTCGACATGAGTGTCGACGCGGCACGTGGAGAACGTGCGCCACGCCGGTCCGCCGGGTTTGCCGCGTAAAATTACTTTGGAGTGAGTCCATCAAACCTATGAGACGTCTCTTTCTCGCGATCGCGTGTTGCGCGCCGTTGCTTGGCGCAGCCGGCTTCGGCAACCAGGCCGACCCGGCGGCAGCCGGGATGAACCCCGAGCGCCTGCAACGCATTTCGAAGCGGATGCGGGAGTTCGTGGACGCGGCGAAGACGGCGGGCGAGGTCACGCTGATCGCACGCCACGGCCATCTCGCCCTGTTCTCGGCCACCGGTTACCGGGACCTGGAGAGCCAGGCTCCCATGCGGACGGACACCATTTTCAGAATCATGTCCATGACCAAGCCCATGACGGCGATCGCGGTCATGCTGCTCGTCGAAGAGGGCACGAATGCGCCGGCGCGGCACGGCCAGGATCGCCCAATCTGGTATCCGCGACACCCTCAATTCTGATGAGCCTCATGTCCCCACTCGAGGCCGTCCCTGTCCCCACTCGAGGCCGTCCCTGATATGCGCGGAGGCACGCCGGTACGAAGCCGCAAACGCTTCCACTCGCGCCACAGCCGTCCCTGCCCGGCGGAAAATGGCTGGAACTTCGTGCAGGGAGTTGCGCTAGCATCGTGGTGAAGGGCGAAAGTTGAAGTTACGGGAGCTCTGATGGCAGATGCGAAGCCGGTGACAGTGATCATCGTGGATGACCATCCAGTGGTTCGGGATGGTCTCTGCGCAATGATTTCGGCGGAAAACGATATTCAGGTTGTCGCAGAGGCGGGCACGGGCGCCGAAGCGCTCGACATTATCCCAAAGCTGCGGCCGGCCGTGGTCCTGATGGACCTGCTGCTGCCGGACATCGGCGGGTCCGATGTGATCCGCCGGATTTCCGCCCATTCCGCCGATACGGCATTCATCGTCCTGACAACCGTTGCCGGCGATGAGGAGATCTATCGCGCGCTGGAAGCCGGCGCCCGCGGATATATGTTCAAGGACATGGCGCGCAAGGAATTGATCCACGCCATTCGCACAGTGGCCAAGGGCCAGCGCTTCATCCCCGACAAAGTGGGCAGCCGAATCGCGGAGAATCTGCCCCGGCCCGGTTTAACCGCCCGCGAAATCGAGGTCTTGCAGTTCGTCGCGGGCGGTCTCCGGAACAAGGAAATCGCTTATCAGCTCGGGGTGTCCGAGGCTACCATAAACGCTCACATCAAACACATCCTGGAGAAGTTGAACGCTTCGGATCGCACGCAGGCGGTGACCACGGCCCTGCGCCGCGGCATTATCCGGCTATAGAGCCGGCGAATGCCGGTTAGTCGCCGTCATCGGCGAATTGCATTTCGTTGGTCATGAAATTCATATCCATATCGTCCCCGGTAGGAATCATGCCGAGGATCACATCCTGGGCCGCCCCTACGCGATTCAGTTCCGGCTTTTCGTACATATCGTTTCTCCTTTTTTCACTTTTGAACAAAAATGGCGATTACAGACGTTCTAGAATCAGCAATCGCTTTTGATAAACTGGCGAGTCGCTAACTGCGCGTCCGCCGACTTCGACCCAGGCGTGGCTGAAGAACGGCATCGCGCGATACCCGATCACCGCTTTCGCCGGAATTCCATGCGCCCGCATGATACGCGCAATCACAATGGAACGCTGCAAACAGCGAATTGGCTTCCAGTAGAACGGAGCTACGGCAGCCAGCGTTTCGCAGATTGACGATTCCACGGCCACGTCCCCGGAGCCCGCCAACTTCCGTCCGCGTTTCGCGGGGCGCACCCAGCGCAGTCCCCCCAAGGCAAACAGCACGTCGTAGCGAATCAGCTCGTAGAAAGCGCGTGCGTACGGCCAGGCTCTGGTTGCGCGTCTCATATCAAGTCCGGTTGGCCACCAGCAAACCCTCGGCTTGCAATTGCGCCAGAAAGGCGGCCGCGTCATGCCGCGCGGTTTCCGGCGGGATATGGAACTTGCTGCTGATGGACGCCGCGACCTCCTGAATGGTCCAACCTTCCGCGGCCCCGTTCCAGATCATCGCTCCCACCAGGTTCGCCGAGAATACCGTTCCCCGGCCAACGTGGATCAAGACAACGCCGTCGGGGTGTACCGAAGCCTTCACTTCTGGTGCGACGCCCAATCTCGGGGTCTCGGGAACCTTCTGTTCCGCCTCGCTGGTACGGCGCCGGGTTCTGAAAAGCGTCATGATGGTTTAGGCCCTCGAATCTCAGTAGGATCTCTCTGCTAGAGTTCTTAAGGTAGCAGTTTCAAAATATTTAGCCGACACGAATCTCGGTAAGACTCTCGTAGCCTTTCGTAGTAAGCGTGAGATCGTCAAAATGGATGCGCAGGATCGCGGCACGGAAATGACGAAGGTTGGATTTCGGGCGCGGTCATTTCGGTCGATTGGCGCCAGCGGGCTGCTGCGCCGACTAACCATTGCCCTGGCGCTCGCGCCTCGGCTCTTCGCGCTGAATCCGAATCTTTCCATCGGACAATACCTGCACACAAGCTGGACCCAGGAAGAAGGCAGCGCGCTGCCTCCCATTCAGGCTGTCGCGCAAACCGCCGACGGATATCTTTGGCTGGGCACCGGGACTGGTCTGATTCGCTTCGACGGCATGCGGTTCGTGGAATGGGCGCCGCCTCGCGAGACGCCTTTGCCAAGTGTGGACATCCGCTGCCTCCGCGCCGCTTCGCAGGGCGGGCTCTGGATCGGCACGACAGCCGGACTATGCCGGCTGGATCACGGCCGGATTCTTCGCTATCCAAGCCTGGACAGCTTGCCCTGTCGCGTGATCGGCCGGATTTTAGAGGACGCGAAAAGAGGTGTGTGGATCGTCAACGTGTGTTCCACCGGCACGACGTTGGGCCTGTTGTCGGCGGACGGACAACTGCGCACGTTTGGAAAACAGGATGGTCTGCCGGATCAGGCAATCCGTACTCTGTTCCAGGATCGCGAAGCCAACCTATGGATCGGCACCACCAACGGCATCTGCCGGTGGTCGCCCGGCCACGCCGCCGTTTGTGCCCAAGGACCGCCGGTCGACGCCGTATCGATTGTGGACGCCGGCGACAGCGATCTGCTAATCGCCGATCACAAAATGAAACGGGAAGTCCGGCTTTCCGGCGGACAAATGCGCGCGCTCGCGCCGAGTGTGCCGGATTCGTCGTTTATGCCCGGCGCAATGGTTCGAGACCGCGGAGGCAGCACCTGGTTGGGCACTACCGGGGAGGGATTGTTGCGCTTCTACAAAGGGGCCGTGGAGCGCTTCACCCTAAAGGATGGTCTCTCCAGCAATCTGGTCACCGGCCTCCTCGAAGACCGCGAGGGCGACCTGTGGGTTGCGACCGCGCGCGGCCTGGACCGCTTTCGCGACCCCAAGGTCGTGCACCTCTCCACTCTGGACGGTTTATCCGGCGACCTGATCGATGCGGTGTTCGGCGCCCGCGATGGCGCCATGTGGATCGGTACGGCTGGGGGCGGTCTGGATCGCTTCGCCGACAGGCGCGTGATCCGCTATTCCATAGAATCGGGCTTGCCCAGCGCCAGCGTCGCTTCGCTGTACGAAGATGCAGCGCAACGCCTCTGGGTTGGGACCTCCGCGGGATTGGCCGTTCAGGAGGGCCAGCGATTCGTCGAGGTTTTGACTGCCGGCGGACGCCATCTCGATCGCGTGTTCAATATTACCGGCAACGCTGCCGGAGGGGTGTGGCTTGCCGACAGCAAACAGGGCTTGTTCATCGTACGCGGCCACGTGGCCGCTCCCGCGGCAGTGGCCGATTTGGAAGCTCGCGACATCTATCGCCTGCTCGTCGCGCCCGATGGCACGGTCTGGATCGGCCATTTCCGCGGCGGCGTGTCCATGTTGCGCGACCAGTCCGTGAAACGCTTCGACACGCGCGACGGGTTGGCCGGGGGAACCGTTCAAGCTCTTTACCAGGACCGCGAAGGGAGCGTTTGGGCCGGGACCACGGAAGGCCTGAGCCGTTTTCGCGACCGGCATTGGACCACTTGGACCACCGCTCAAGGCTTGCCCGAGGGCGGAGTGCAAAGCATGATAGAGGACAACGCGGGGGCGCTGTGGCTGATGACCTCGGCGGGTGTTCTGCGGCTGGCCCCGGCCAGCTTGAAGGGACTGGTGAAGAGCCTCTCGTATGATTTGTATGGCCGCACGGAGGGATTGCGTTTCTTAAGCAGAGGCGCCATGACCACGCCGCGGTTCAGCGGAGATCGTACCGGCCGGTTGTGGTTTTGCACCGAGGATGGCGTCGCCATTATCGATCCGGCTAGCGTGCGGCCAAATCCGGTCCCGCCTTCGGTGGTCATCGAGCAAGTCATGCTGGACGGACAGACTATGGATGCCAGTGCGTACGGCGAACTCCCGATCCGTGGCCACGACCTTCAAATCAGCTACACCGGCATCAGCCTGATGGTCCCCGAGAGGGTCCGCTTCCGGTACCGGATGTATGACCTGGACCGCGATTGGACCGACGCCGGCGGAAGGCGCAATGTTGCATATATCAACCTGCCGCCGGGCCATTACCGGTTTCAGGTGATTGCCTCCAATAGCGACGGCGTCTGGAACTCCACCGGAGCCGAGCTGGCGCTGCGCGTGGATCCATACTTCTATCAAACCAAGTGGTTCGCACTCACCGGGCTGACCGCCGCGCTCCTGTTCGGCTGGTCCCTTCATAAGCTCCGGATGCGCCGCCTGGTATCGCGCTTCCGGTTGATCGCCGCGGAACGCGCGCGTTTCAGCCGGGAGTTGCACGATTCCCTGCTGCAAGGCTTTTCCGGCGTGGTTTACCAGTTGGAAGCCGCGGCTCGCCAGTTCGACACTGCTCCCGGCGTTTGCAAGCAGCGCCTGGAACGGGCCCTGAACCAAGCCGACGAGTCGCTCCGCGAAGCCCGGCAAATGATCGTCAGCATGCGCATCCCCGCTTTGGAGAACAGCACCTTGCCGGAAGCGCTGCGTACGGCCATGGCCCAGATCGTGCCGGGCAGCAGCGTGGATTTTCAGATCGACATCAACGGGCGCGTGCGGCAAGGGCCGTACGATGTGGAAGCCAACGTTTTCATGATCGCGCGTGAGGCAGTGATGAATTCCCTGAACCATGCGGAAGCAACTTGGATTCGACTCGGGTTGAGCTACACGGATAAAGAGATTTGCCTCACGGTGGAGGACGATGGCGTGGGGTTTGACCCCGAGGCGGCGCTCGTCAAACCCGGACACTGGGGATTTCGGGGGATGCGTGAACGCGCCAGGCATATCCGGGGCGCCTTCTCCGTGGAGACCGCGCCGGGGCGGGGCGCCAGGATCGCGGTCGCCGTGCCTCTGAAGACGGAATCAGGAGCCCGCGGCTCCTGAGCCCGCGGTTGCTTCCATCTGGGGAAACGATCCGCGAGCCGCCTGATTGCGAAGCCAGAACTCCAGAAGAATCACCTGGCGCAGTTGCGGCTCGTTGCAATCCAAACCCTGCGTGAACTTCTGCAATCGGCTGGTCAGGCTCTCGCAATCCAGGTACCCGCGCTCTACAAGCTGAATCTTAGCCGGCGACTGAAGCAGGGTGGCCGCCAATGGCACCAGGGCGCCGATGTACGCGGATGTGTAGACCGCTTTCGACTTCCTGCCGAGAATCAGCGGCGGGAGCAGGCCGGCAAATGCGCGGCGCATCAGCCGCCTCGGTTCGTTCGGTCTGCAGACCATGTGCGCCGGTATGCTCAGCATGTACTCGACCAGGGGCCGGTGCGCGAAAGGATGGGCATAGGAGATGTGCTGGAGCGCTTCAGGCGCTTGCAGGCTGCGGGACTGCATCATTTCGTATACCGCCCGGAAACGGCGCCGCCGGCCCGGCGGCGCATGGCGCCAGGGAGCGTCCTCGCTTCGCTCTCGCTCATGGCATGCCAACAGCGAACGAAGTGCCGCGCGGAGGGAATCCTCGGTATCCGCCCGCATTGCACCAACCGAAGCTTGCGGAGCCGCCGGCGGAACCCATGACGAATAAGCCTGACGAAGGCTTCTCCAAAGGATTGGATAAACCGGCGCCCGCAAGGATCGCGCCCACGCATACGCCTCGCGCCCAGCCTTCGAAAATCCGCCGCGGGCCAGAGACTCCGCCACCTGATCGGTATCGTCGTTCGTGTTTCCCATGATGAGGTCGCCAAGCTGGCCCGTCAGGAACACATCGGAGGAAAGTCCGGCCATTCGGCGCGCCAATTCCCTAAAACGGAGCACCCACCAGGCCGGAGTTCCACCCGCCGCGTCAGCCGCGACGGCGGGGTACGACTGAAGTTCCAAATGGCATGCGGATACATCCGTGAGGCGCTCGACTTCGCGGAAATACTTCTCATCGGCACAACCCTCGTGCGTATAGCTGAATGTGTTCAGGCCCCGCGCCCGGCTGGGCGATTCCGTCTGCAGGCGATCCGCCATACAGACTACCGAGGAAGAATCCAGCCCACCGCTCAGCTCGGCGCACGTCGGCCCGGCCCCGCTGAGCCGGACCTTGACGGCCTCCCGGAAAAGCTCATACAACCGCTCTTCATAGCATCGTTCGTCCTGGTAGCGAATATCCCGATCCACGGGAAGGTTCCAAAAGGCTTTGGTTGCGATTCCGGCTTCGCTAACGCAGACCGCATGTCCGGGCGGCACGGCAAAAACCCCCGCATAGGGTGTCCGCCCGGCGGCGCTGCCGCGGAGGAGCAAGCTTCCGACATATAGATCGTCGATTTCCGTTGCACCGGTCCAACAGGCGACCTCTGTCACGGAAGACGACCAGCACAGATTCCCCGCATGCCGATGATAGTAAAGCGGCCGTATCCCGGCATAATCGCTGGCCAGCACAATCATGCGGCGCCTGGCGTCCCAGATGCAGATGCTCCAGTCGCCTAGCAGCGCGCCCAGGCCGCTCGCCCCGTTCCGCTCGTAAATCGCCAGCGCGAGCGCGCTATTCGGCCATCCTTCGGAAAGACCGGTTTTGACGACAAGCTCTTTCTGGTTATCCAGCCGTCCGTCCCACGCGCAGCAATTTCCGTCCGACGATGGATAAAGCTGTCGAGGCTGGCCGGAATGGCTTTCGGCGGCCGCCCCCAACAGCAATCCCGGTTCCGCGTACTGTTGCCCGCCGGCGTAGCCGGGACTCTCGAAGGCGCTCGCGAGTTGCGCCGCTTCCTGCTGAGACACAGGCCGCAAGTCGTGATGCCAGACGCCGCAGAGCTTGCTCACCAGGCCTCCCGCAAACACTGCTCGTTGCGGTGTAGAACCTGCAAGTTCCCTTGGGCAAATTGGCACGATTGTGCGATGAGATTCAGCACGGCCGCCACCTCCTGCCGATCGCGGGGCGCATACATGGTAACCAGCGTCGGCAAGATGCCAACTTCGGCAATGGGATGGCGCTCTCCCCAGCCCAGACGCACAACTTCCTCCCGCAGCACCGCCGGCAGGGTCAGGTGAATGCTGCCCTCCGGCAAAGCATGCAGATGGCAGAATTCGTGATTGTCGATGAAGGCTTCCGGTGGGCCGCCTGCAAATTCGTCCGCCAGGTAAAGGGCAGTGCTTCGCGGCGACGCCATGCGGCTCTCCTTGGCGCGCACGTGGGGAATTTCCAGGCTTCCCTTAAGCAGCTCCTCCATCGTTTCCTCTGTCGGCAACTGGTCGAGTTGCAAATGTGGAATGGCGCGCGGGGTGCGCGGCCGCGGTCCCAGCCTCGAAGGTGGCAGCGCGGCAACCATCGTGAGATTCGCAATCAGTCCCATACGTAACAGCCCTCCGATATGTCTTTCAAGGAACAGATTACACTTCGGCCGGCACCCCCGAATCGCCTGTCCCATTAATCCGCGAATCGCCAGATCTGATGAACGCCAACTCGCCGGCAATTTGTGTTATTGTCTTTCAGGCGGTTTCGCCTCCGTGGCCGGGTATCATGATTGATTTGGAAAAGGTGCTTCAAGAACTTCGCAGCCGGCACCAGTCCGTCGAGAGAGCAATCGTTCAACTCGAGGAATTGATTGCGGCAGCGGAGGCCGGCGCTTCGCGCGGCGGCCACGAGCGGAAATCCGTGGGAGAGACGGAACTCCCCAGCACGCCAAAGGAATAGGAGTTGCGCGCGATTCCGGCTTCCGCGGTAAACGCCGGCGCGCCGGCGCCCGGCGCAACCCTACGGACTCTTCGCTTCACTCAATGCCAGGAGTTCGCGGACGGTATCGACCAGCGACTCGGGAGCCGTTACCTTCGAGAGTGTGGCTACCGCCCCCAAGCATGTGGCTGCCTCCAGGAGGGCCCCCTGTATATATCCGGAAACGACCAGTACCGGCAGATCCGGCATTTCCGTCCGGATCGTTTTCAATACATCGAATCCATCGATGTCGGGCATATCAAGATCCAGGATCAAGAGGTCAAATGTTACGGATCGCAATGCCGACATCGCCGCATTGCCGGAGGAGACTCCCAGTACTTCATAGCCCGCCATTCGCAGTTTGCGGGCAAACAGCTTGACCACCTGCGATTCATCGTCCGCCACAAGGATTCGCGGCTTCGGCGGAGACTTCTTGTGGGGGGGCACATTCCTACTATGACGACGGCCCGATACGCGCTACATCCCCAAAAACGATAGTAGTGATATGCCTGGAAACGATAATTGGCCCCCCATTCATGGCGTAGAGCCAGCCCATTAACGGCGGAAAGCCGTGGCGTAGAGGCCCGTAGAGCCCGATGATTGAGAGGATTGGCCGGGGCGAGTGGATTCGAACCACCGGCCTCCTGGTCCCGAACCAGACCGCCAGTCTAACTCCATGATTACAGGGCAAATATTTCGTGTAAAACTTCGGTTTAAGCACCAGAAAATGCGCCTGTGGGTCGCGCTCGTGGGAATGCGTGGTTGCCAGGCGAAGTCCGACGCGGTGACGGCCGGTCGTCACCAGAAACGCCTCTCGGGGGAGCGGCATGCCCAAAATGCAGCACCCACAACTCAAACATGGCTGAGGGTCACGGGCGCGCCCGCAGTACGCAACATCGACGGAGAGGCGCGAGTAGCTGCCGAGATGATGGCATCAGCCCGCGGAAAGCTGTCAGGTTAGGGGCAGTCGTCACCGGCGCATCGCGCGGCATCGGCCGAAGCGTCGCCAAGAGCCTGGCAGCCAACGGGTTTTCGATTGGCGTGAACTATGCAGGCAGTGCCAAAGAGGCTGAAGAAGCTGTCTGCGAGATCAAGTTGGCCGGGGAAGCGCCGCTGCGGTCTGGGGAGATATCTCGCAGCCAACCGGCGCCAGTCAGCTTTTGAACAGGCGATGCAAGCGTTCGGTCCAATTCAAATAGTCGTAAGGGCCTTTCGGTATAGCAGGCCGTCACCAGAGTGGGCGCGTTCACCTGCATCGATGCTTCGGCCGGCTTTGCGGCGCGTGGATCCCGGCTCCGCCATTGCCGGCGGGACCATGCGGCATTCGTGGTTAGGACCGCTTTCTCTAACCGCGCAATTCCGCGTGGGTCTGCAAGTAACCGAGCACTTGAGTTCGCGACAATACTCCTTTCAAGTGACTGCCGGAAATGACGGGAAGCTGGTTCAGATCGTAGCGGCTCATGGACTCCAGCGCGCTTATCAGGGGCGCATCCGGCGTCACGGAGCGGAGGTCCTTTAAAGGGCGCATGATATCGTGCAGGGTCATGAACGGCCACTTTCCCTTATCGATTTGTTTGATTTCGTGAGCCGTAACCAGACCTGAAAACTCGCCCTGGTCGAGCACGAAGAAAAACCGCCGTCCCGTCCGAAGCAGCTCCTGCTCCACGAAGTTCTGGACATTCATCGAGCCATCCACGGTGGGGCAATCCTGTGTCATAACGTCCGCAACCTGCACGCCCTTGAGGGTGTGGGCCAGTCCGACCTGCAGGTCGCTTTCCCGCGCCGCCTGCAGTAGAAACCAACCGATGAAGGCTATCCAGAGACCTCCAATACCGGCGCCGGCAAAGAACTGAAAAATTCCGAGCGCGATGAAACCGAAAGCTACCGCCTGGCCTACTCTAGCGGCGTATTGCGTCGAACGGTCCGCATCGCCAATTCTCCACCAGATCAGCGCGCGCAATACCCGGCCGCCGTCGAGAGGATACCCCGGGATGAGGTTGAAGCCGGCCAGCATGAGATTGATATAGCCGAGCCAGAGCAGCACGGCCACTAACGGGTCGGACGACGGATTGCCGATCGCTCGTACCAAGGCGAGGCAAATCAAACCGATGACTGCGCTGGTCAGCGGTCCGACAAACGCCATCCAGAACTCGATTTTGGCGCTCACCGGGTTCTTCTCAATCTGAGAAACGCCGCCAAGAGCAAAGAGCGTGATCTCCTTCACGGGGATTTGGTTTGCCGTAGCCACCAGCGAATGCGCCAGCTCGTGAAGAAGAAGGGACACGAAGAACAGGATGGCCGTCGCAACCGCCAAGGCGAGAATGACGGTGTCGCCCCATTCGGGATTGCCGGCGTGGAACTGCGCGGAGAGGGAATACACGATGAGAAGGGCGATCAAGAACCAGCTATAGTGCAGCCCGATCTTGATGCCGAAGATACTTCCGAGTTTGATTTGTGATCGCAAGCTTTTTTCTCCTTTAGGGCTATATCGACGCTCCCGCTAGCGGGTCTGAGTCTGAATCACTCATTGGCGGCCTCCGCCGGCGCATTTTTCCCGCTCGGAGGCTTTTCCAGGTGGCCGCCGAACCCATAGCGCATGGCGGACAGCAGCTTGTCCTGATAGTCCGCGTCACCGCGCGAGGTGAAGCGCTCATAAAGCGCGGCGGAGAGAACCGGCACCGGCACACCTTCGCCGACCGCGGCCTTGATGGTCCACCGGCCTTCACCCGAATCCGAGACCCTTCCGGCGAACCTCGAAAGAGCCGGGTCTTCGACGGGCGCCGCCGCCGTCTCCGCCGATCATCATGCAGTAACCGCGCTTGAATCCCCAGACGCCTCCACGGGTGCCCACGTTGACATAATGGATCTGCTTGGCGGCCGATTGCTTGGCGCGCCGAATGTCGTCGATATAGTAAGAGTTGCCACCGTCGATCAGGATATCACCGGCATCGAGAGAGGGAACCAGATGAGCGATCGTCGGATCCACGGCGGCCGCTGGGACCATCAACCAGACAGCCCGCGGCTTTTGCAGTTTGGCAGCGAGGTCCGCCAGTGAGGAAGCTCCCGCCGCTTTGCCCTGCGCGACTTCGGCGGCCACTTCCGGCGACCTGTCGAAAACGACGCAATCATGGCCGTCTTCGAGACGCCGCACCATGTTGGAGCCCATTTTTCCGAGGCCGACCATTCCCAGTTGCATTTTGCTGTCCTTCAGGCGCGCAGCGCCACGTGCCGCAGAGCGCGCCTTTCCGTAATGTTGACCTTGTTGCGGAACAGAACCGGATCAGCGGCCCATCGCGGCGAACTGAGCAGGTTGTGTGCCGCTTTGTAAGTGCGTTGGGCAATGGCGATGCCAGGCTTGTCGCGCAGCGGCCAGATGCCCGGGCCCAGGTCATGGAGCAGTCGCGTCGCTTTCATCGTGTTAACACCTCTTTACCGGCTGCGGGCAGACGCGGAAACATCTGCAACTATATGGCCGGGGGATTAAACTCGCGCGGCGGATCATCCTAACCCTATGACTCATCGTGACCCTGTTTTAGCCGACTGCGTCTGGTCCGCGGATGTGGGGCCCTGGAAGTAAAGTTGTCTCCGGGGCGGAACAGCCGAATCGCGGGCAAAGTACCACCTAACCGAGATCGAATAGGTGTTGTCCACCAGGCCCTGACCCGTTACCTGGCTCGCATAAAAGAACACCGTGTAGGTTGGAGAAAAGGACAGATTGCGAAAGACGGGAACGTTCAACGCCAAGGCTACCGGAAACGCATACTGCGGCTGTGTCGATAACGCCCTGCCGGCGGTTTTCGGAGTGTACCAGTTACCTGTCGTGTCGAGGGTAAGGTTGATGCCCCGTCTCGTTTTACCGGCAGTCTTCGATAGCCCCTTCTGTAGATGAATGTCCCAGTAGCTTCCCGTCACTCGAAGGTTCGACGTCATGACCGGGGCTGTCAGGACGGTTGATTGATCGATCATGAAGTTATATGTGGACTTGTAGCCGCTAAAACAGGTAGGAATTGGGGTACTGCTGGACGATAAACACGGCGGCGGCGCATTCGTCTCGCTCGCGAGAGATATTCCGGCCAGGACGTTGTTCTGCTTCCCTATCTCATAACCAATCTCCGCATAGCTCCCCTGGTCAAAGTTCCACCAGGATGAGCCCCCATTCGCCTCCGCTCGCAGTCCAATCTTGTCTACAAAGCTTGTCACTCTGGGAGCGTTGACGGTCAATTCGTTTGGATTGCTCGATTCCGAATAAGGCAAGAATATGGAGTTGGCCGTAATCTGCTGCTGATACTGGCGCGGCGAAAGCACCAGCAAAATCTGGGGCAAACTTTTGCCGTAGGTGTATTGCCATTTTCCATGCGGTCCCCGCCACGTCGGAAGACGCATCTGGAGAAATCCTCCCGCCGAGAAGCTGTTCAGAGAGTAGACCGGATTTACAGGCTTGCCCCTGAGGTTCCCCGTTACCTCCCGGTCGTACTCAGTATCGCTTTGCACCCCGAAGGAGACCGGAAGCGATTGATTCCACAGTATCAGATGGGTAGGCAACTCGTAGCTAAACCGGATCAGGCTCTCGAAAGCCATCTGCTGCTGCGAGGCTGCGCTGGCCTGCGAATCCGTCGAGCCCTGGAAGTTTGCGGCGACGTAGGAATTTCCGCCCTCCGGCCGTCTGGCGGCGAAACTCACGACCACTTTGCCGACATCCAGATGCCACATAGGCCTCATTTGCTGCTTCGCCTCGGCGGCCGCAATCGTTGCCGGAGCACGTACGATCGTCGTCGGCCATAGGGTCGCCGCAATCTCACCCGTAATGAAGTCTTCGACGACCTGATGATAATCGGGAGCCAAGGATTTCATCACCTGATAGACCACGTCGTCGTTCGCCAGACGGGCGCTCGTCGTCACCCAATAGGCGGCATCCGCTACGATCGGTTGGCCGTTGACGCAATATGTCGATCCCTCCGCGCTCCCCTTCGGACCGATGCAGGCGCCGTCCTGCGGTACCGAGAAGCTATTGCTTCGCGCCTCCACGTCGGTCAGGTTCTTCGAGACCGGTTGCACGATTCCAAAGGTTGTCAACCACTGCTGCGAAACATCCTTCGGCGCCAGGCTGTTGTCCTCCATACTCACTTGCTCGGCCGTTTTCATCATGGCGGTAAGATCTTTGCCCGGCATCATGACCCTCTCCGAGCGATTTTCCTTCCGCATCACCCGATCCAGCGCCACCCGCAATGCGCAGCTATCGTACGCTTCCGCCGGTGTTTGCGGACATACCTGGTAATCGTCATAACCTGCGGGCAGTTGTCCCAGAAAGAAATCCCGGCGTTCAAGAATCACAACATCCGCATTGGAAACCAACTGCAACCGTCTGAGTAGGAACTGTTTGACCGCCGCTTCACAGCGATTCTGTTGCGCCGGATCGAGGGCACTGTCGCATTTGTCCGCCGGTAACGGGGCGCCTCGATTGTCAAGAAGTTCCTGGCCGGCCGTCGCAAACTTCAACTTCTGGAGTTCCTGCAACAACAATCCCATTGTGGTATGGTCGCTTCTATAGCGGACCGTGTCCTCGTTCAGGATGTTCTCCAATTTGTCCCCTGTCGATGGGTTCGATTTGGTCGTGGAGGCCGTCCGACTGCCGGTTGTCAGAGTCGCTGTCGAGTCAGGCGTAACCAAGGTATCGTCGTCCGTGTTGAATGCCGGACGCGGCGTCAGCACCGGGATCATTTTTCGGCCGTCATACTGCACCTGTAACGACGGGGTCATGTGGTCCTGCTGGGCCGCGCCTAGAATCACGATAGGCTTGAGTGCGCCCATCTGTTGCATCTGCTCCAAGTGGTTCACCTGTATCAGAAGATGCGCCGCCAGATCCTCCGCCTCGGTGTGCGGCATCTGCGCCATGACGACGATGCTGTCGAAGCTTTCCGTGAGCATCGCGCCACGGAGGACGGCCAGCAGCGTGTGCAGCGGATCAAGCATCGTCACCGTTCCTACGAGCCGGCCGTACCCGGGTCTGGAGCCTTCCGGATGGGTCCAGCATCCTCCCAGTGAATCCGCGGCTGGGGTTTCGCTGTGTAGCATCGGCTTCGTGCAAAGTTGGAGGTTGGTCAGCGAGATCGCCCGCATCGTTCGCTGCCCCATCAAGCCTATAAGAAGCGTGTTGTGCCCGTCTTCCCGGGCCACGGTAAACCCGATTTCCTTTTGCTCTTTGGCGATCGTACGCAACATCTGACGCTCACCCGCCTGCAGCGCGTCACGGTCCAGCAGAAGATCGTCGCGTGAGATATCGCCAAACGCTTCGGCTAGCGCTTGCCCGAAGGTGCAGAAATCCTGCCCAAAGACCCCATCGTTCCGCGCGTCGGACGAACCGCAATGGTCGCGCAGTTCGCTTCCCAAGGTTTTTCCGGCGTCTGCGCCAGACTGTCGCGGTTGTTGTTCCCGCCCATGCCCTTGTGCATCCGGGACATTCGGCGTGTCAGACTCGAGCATCAGCCGGCCATTCAAATCATTCCGGGCTGGAAGGCGATAGCCCCTTTCCGAACTAAGTACCGTTAACGCCCGCGATATTCTCTTTAGGGAACCGGCTAAAGGAGGCGGAATGGACTCGAAGTCGATTCCTGCAACCATGCTCCGCATCTGCCCGGCCTGATCCATCATCAGTTTCATTCGCAGCATGATCGTCCCGTGCAGTAGGGTTTGTTTCTCCGAACTACTTTTCATCAGCCAACCCTTCTCTTCGGGGACCTTGGAGTATTCGGTTCTGAACTGAATGGCCGCTGCGACTCCACTGCCCTTGTCGAGCGTGAGATCCATCCAATCGACCCAGCTCATCGCCGTGGTCGTCGAAGCTGCGCCGCCAGTACAGGTTGTTTCTTTTTTGAAAAGGTCAGGCTCGAAGAAAAGTCCACACGCGCCCCTGGGAATCTCGGGCGCGTCGCGCTCTCTCTCCCACGTCACTCGCAGGTTGGCCGCCAGCATCTCCAGCATATGGTCGTGGTTGTGAATCGCTGCATGCGAAGGCTCGCCGATCTCGCGGCTCGCCACCTGCAGGCCGAGCGCGATCCCCCGCAACCAGGTCGACGTGTACAGAAAGTCGTCGCGCCCGGGCACCACCGCCCGGTAGCCGGCGTTCATCAAGAACCGCACAACGTTATCGCACTCCGCCCGCACGGGTACGCGGTTTTCATTCTTGTAGAGATACCGTGGATAAACCTGGCTGGCGGGCTTCCCCAGTGCCTCCGGGCTGAGCGGCATGCTGCAGGCCGGGTTACTCGCGTCCGATAAGGGCTGAATCGAGGCCCGAAACTCAGGTCCGAAGTTGTCCCCCATTCCCACCAATAGCCTCGCCGCTGTCGTCTTGCGACGGTCCAGGAACGTGGCCACCGGCTTCGTATATAACGCAGGATCTGGATCGTCGATGTGGAAAAAGCCGGAAAGAGCACCCGTATAATCGATCTTCAGAGGAATGAAAGCGCTTTGCCCCCATCCTGCCGTTGATACAAAGAACATCACGCCGAGCGTATAGAAGAGAAGCGGCAACGGTACAGAAGGAGAAAGGGTAGACGCTTTGCCGTTTCGCCGGATTTGCACACCTCCCCGGCGCCGCATTTCAGAAACGCTCCATTCGCCAAGTCTATGGCCCCCGCCTTAAAACGGCATAAGGAAAAGATTATGGTTCCCTTTATGGGCTCGATCTTTCCGGGTCGCAGCCCCGGCGATTCATTCGCGCCGGATGTAGGCCCGGCCGACGCTCATGGATCTGGCGCGCCCGCGGTCGCCTGTGTATCTGCTCGCGCGCCGGGTAGACAGCGGCGCGGCTAGGCACCATCCCGATTCGGCTGGCTGTCGCCAAATGGGCCCGTCAACCCGTATGCACGACGCTGTTTCCCAGTCCGCGCCAACCGCGCTCAATTCTACCCTGCCCGTCCGGCTTCGAAGAGGAACCAGATACGGCGCTCCGTTTCGTCTATCCAATTCTCCAACAGACTGGTGGTGGCTACGTCGTTCTCTTCGCCGCACAGGTCGTGAACTTCGCGCATACTGGCCAGCATCGCGCGGTTGTCTTCGCGCAACTCGGCGAGCATATCGAGCGGATCGACATAATCCGCGTCGTTGTTGCTGAGGCGCTGCAGGCGGGCAACGTGCCCGATGGATCGGATCGTGGCGCCGCCGATCTTACGCACACGCTCGGCGATATCGTCGGTCATCGCGAAAATCTGGCCAGCTTGCTCGTCGAGCAAGAGGTGGTAGTCGCGAAAGTGCGGTCCGCTGACGTGCCAGTGAAAGTTTTTGGTCTTCACATAGAGAGCAAACACATCGGCGAGGAGCGCATTCAGGGCGCCGGTGATGTTTTTGACGGCGTCGCTGGCGAGATCACTGGGTGTCGCCAGGGCGACCCGGCGACGCGCTCCAAGTTCGTCTTTAGTAGTTGGCATTTCTGGAACTCCTTTGCGGTCTTCCGACCAAGTTTATACTGCCACATCCATGAGAGCCGTGCGCGTGCACGGCTCCGGCGGAAAAGCGAAGTTCCGCCGGATACCACCGGTCCGACGACCGGGATCGTGCCGCCACGCAGTTCACAAGATCGATTGGCCCACCAGTTACCAAACGAAGAAGCGCGCGCCGCCGCCCGACTGGCGGATCCGCCCGGCCAGGGCCGAACTATCGCGCATCGGCGTCGTGTTCCGGCGCTCCACCTCGGCTAAAAACGGCTCCGCGCCACTGGTCTTTTCGATCTCCACTGCGCCGCGCCGATTCATGGTATCCGCGGCTGCCTCCACATTCTGGTCCGAACCGGTAGCGAAAACCAGAGCCCCACCGCGCCGCAGTCCTTCGACGTAAGCCTCCGCTTCCGCTTTAGTGGCGCCAATTCTGGTGAGCTCCTGGACCAAACCGACTTCGTAATCGAGGCGCGGGAAGCTCATCACTCCGGTGACTTCGAAGTTCGCCGGCTCCTCCAGGGTGCGAACCTCCTTTCGGGGAAAGCCAAGAGCCTCTATCTCACGGACTACATCGTCCACGAGGTTAGGGTTCTCAAATAATCCAACTGCGGTCTTCGGCATATTACTCCCTCTATCGCAAAGTGTTCAAAACCACGCTTTCTCCGGCGCCACTCGAACGGCCTCGGGCGCCCCGGCCACGGAGGGCCGCGTTAACCACATACGGTGGTCCATCCGAAGCTCCCGCAACCGCACTTCAGGCCCGAGACAGACTCCGATATCGCGATGCTGGGCGCCGACCCGCACTTGATGTATAACGCTCCGACAGGCGGGCCGGGGACTACGGGCCGATCCGTCTAACTATAGTGGGCAGCCATTAAGGAAAAGTAAAGAAAGTATTATGATTTTCTTGAGGCGGCGTCTCGCTGTATCCGAAGTACGATTCGTCTGCCTGGTCGCGATGGGAAATGAAGAACAGGATTTTCGCCCGCGACTTCATGCCGAAGTGCGTTGGCAGCCAGATGTCACCGGAAACGGGAGCGTATTCCAGCTCGAATCGCGTGCCGGGGTCCACTCTGGCGAGAAATCCCTCGATCCACACCGGATGTACGACTTCGGCCTCGACCTTCACCCACTGAAACGTTTTGGTGTCGATCCAAAGTTTACCCTGCATTCCCGTGAGGACCCTGGTCTCGACGTTGGGAGGAGCATAGCCGGGCCGCGGTGTAGCCAGCAGAACGTAGACCGTGTGTTGTCCGAGCCTTTGCTGCCCTAGAAGCTTGAAATTGAACGCTTCGACCAGTTGATTCATCAACTGGTGATCGCGCTGCCGGTCCTTTCGATAGTCCGCGACCCTCCCGGCCCGTTCCTCGGGCGATTCGTTCCGGCGCCGGGCGATCGTCTGGTCGAGCTTGTGCTGCTCCTCGGCCTGTCCCGCGGGCGGCAACGCCTTGCCGTTTACCGCGACCAATTTCTGGCAGGTCGAGCCGAAAATCATCAACACCTGGTAGGTCCGGGTACCGCCGCCGGTGCGATCCCGCTCGAAGTAGTTATAGCGCGGAGCCGCCTGCCAGTCGCGGCCGTTCGCTTCCACCGAGCGCTGAATGATGGCCGCCACATTCACATTTGGGGCTGACGCACCCATGCTGACGCCAACCAACATCGCTGCTAAACAAACCCTCATACTTTCAATGACGCAATTCCGCCGAGGGCCAGGTTCGCGACCCGTTGTGACACACGGAAGATCTCTCGACCCTAAATCACCCTTTTGAAAAAGTGGGCGACCTTGTGGCCGCCTTCCTCGGTATAGTAGATGGTCACCTTCGTGGATTTTTCTGCGGCTTCGCCAATGTCCTTTCCGGCGTCCCTGGCCGCGCTATCGGTCAGACGATAGGTCTCCACGGCGCCGTCGCCGGTCTTGACGGCGAGGGTCTTGGCGCCCCGATCAATGTGTGTGACCGTAGCGTCCGTGGCCTTCATTCCGTCCTTCCCAATATTGTCGATCTCCTCAGCAGTTTCGTCGGTTCCTTTGGCCGTGTAGTGAACGGCCACCTCGCTGCCCTCTTTCAATCCGTGGAATGCGTCCTTGGCGCCCGCGGCAGTGTCCTGTGCGCCGTGGACAGTGGTTCGCTTTACGAAGTGCATGGTATGCTCGGTTCCGTCGGCCAACTTGACAACGACCGTCTTGGCGCCGGAGTCCAGTTTAAGGACGACTCCCACGAGAATGCCGTGGCGTTGCTCGATGGCAAGGGCCGGCCAGCACAAAGCCATCAGCATCGCAATCACTGAGAAACGTTTGATCACAAGCTATCTCCTAATCTATTGAACTTTCATTACGCACCGCGTCAACGCCGGCCGCCGCCCCTAAATCCTCCAAGGCCGGGCGAAAACGTTCGCGGCATACCGCCGCCGATCCGGGATCCTAAACTGCGAAATTCACTCCAGCGGGATTGTCCGAGCGAGCGCGATTGGCGCTGGTTTTCAAGCCCATCCTCCGGCCGCGACCGCGACCAGTTGCCGTTGTTGCCCTGCTGATACCAGCCGTTCTGCCGATGTTCCCAAATCTGCCCATTGCGCCCGGCATATAAATCGCGCGGATTGCCCTGCCGCGCGATGCGGGCGCCGCCCGCCGGGCGGATCTCGCGCGCCACCACGGCATTGCGTTGCCAACGGTTGTAGATGTTGCTGTCGTAGTGAAACCGCTCGGAGTCGCCGGGGCGCCATTGGGGATTCCAGTGCTCGCTGTAGATGCGGTGCATGTACCAGGGATTGTGATACCACCAGTAATAATCCACCGGCTGCCAGAACCATCCGCCGCCCCAGTAGCCAAAGTCGAAGCCAAAGCCCCAGGTCCAGGGCCAGCCGAACCAATAATCTCCGATCCAGGGTGGGTAAAACCATCCCGTGCCGAATACGACGATGCCGTCCGACACGTACGAGCCCAGGTACCCGGGCGTATAACCCAAATAAACCAAGTCGGGAGTCGCGCCGTAAATGTCGACGTACCGGTCGTGGAACAGCGGACAACTCGGCGGTATCCGATAAACCTCGGCCGGAATTGTGTCGGCGACCGCCCAGGGACCGGCTGGCGTGTCGGCCACGAACCACACACCATTGTGGCAGGCGTAGTAGCGCGGCCCCGCGCGAATCACGTCATTGGGGGTGTTCACGGCGTACTCCAGAGAGGTGCCCTCGATGGGCCGGAACTGCGGCGCACCGTCGTAACGGACATCGAGTCTGGCTTCGGTTCGGCGCACTGCCGCGGTCTGCGGGATCTGATTGGCGATGACCGCTTCCCTGGCTTGTTCGGTGCCTGGGACGGATGCCAGCACGCTGCCCTTCGGACTATCGGGAGGAATCTTCGCGAAATCGCGCGGGATCTGGCTCCAGGATACCCAAGTCCAGGGCCCCGTCAGCGACTTGCCCTGGTACCACCTTCCCGACAGCAGCACGTAGTAATTCTGCGCGGGCACATCCAAGAAGATGTCGTTGTCGGTGTTGGTGACGTAGAGCAGCTTGGTATTGGGGATAGGCGAGAGTTGGGGCGCGCCGCGGGTTACGAGCAATTCCGCCGGCGCGGTGCTCACGAATACCGCCGGAACAGATCCGCTCACGCGTGGCGGGCCAGGATCCTTGGAGTGATCGTGAGGGTCTTTCTCTTCGGTTTGATCGATCTGCGCCGCGGCCTGATCGAGGCCTGTTGGCGGATTCGCCGCGGCGGTCCAAGGCCCGTCCAGCGTGGATGCGGTCGCCCAAATGCCATTACCCTCGAGGTAGTACCGCGAGGCGGAAGTATCGTACAACAGCGTCGCCGGCGTGTTGATCACGTGTTGGAAGGGCGTGCCCTGTACGCTCCGCAGGACGGGCTGCCCGTCGATCACAATCAGCACGGCCGGAGTGGAGCTGTACAAGATCTTGGGCGGGTTGTTCTTCAGGGTGACAGATTGGTCCCCGTCCTCGGCCTGGGTCATCGCCAAGTCGGCGAGTAAGCGATCCAGGGCGATTGTTCGCGGCCACTGCGGCAGGCTGTCGCGGATAGCTCGCTCCAGTTCGGAGCCGCGCGACTTCGCCATTGGGAAACTCACCGCGGATACCTTGAGGTCTTCCATCGTGACCATGCGGCTTTCTTTGTCGACATCGGTGCGGGCGGTCAAGGAAACGATGCCGTATAGCGGCGCCGGGTTGCCGGCCTGGGTCACGGTCACCGCGGCGCGGGCATCGAGATGGTCCTTCTTCCATTTATCGACTTGCGGCTGGTAGATCACGAAATGGAAACCGGCTGCGTCCATTTCCTGGGGCCAGCCTGGGTCTGCGTCAGCCGGTGTCTGAGCCAGCGCCGGCGGCAATGCGATCGCCAGAAGAAAGCAAAGCACCGGCAAGGTGTTTAGAACTCGAGTGCACCCCGAGCCCTTAGTACGGCGGCAGGAGTCTGCCGGCAGAACTCCCGCGCCATTTCCCGGTGTTATCCAGCAGTTTTTATCCATCATATTCCTCGCAGGCGCTCGGCCCGCACGATGAACCTCTTGGGCGCCGATCCCACGTAATCGAACGGGAAACAGGTAACCAGAGTCAGAATATCGCGTCCCGTCGGATACAGCACCTGGACGTCCTCCGGTCCGACTACTTTCGTGGACACCACCCGATAGCGGTACGCTCCCCGAAAGGTGCTCATGGTAATGGTGTCATCCCGATGGATTGAGCGCAGAGGCCGAAAGAACGTGTCTCTATGCCCGGCGATCCCAACATTCCCCGGTTCCCCCGGAAGCGCCGTCCCTGGTATGTGACCGGCCGCCCGTTTGAGGTCGGCCTCTTCCACCCCTTCAATGACCATCACGGAAACTCCAATGCGTGGGATGTCGAGACGGCCAAGCACAGCTCCGTCCCGAGGGTCAACGACTGGCGCCGTGGAGTTGGAAACCGTCGATGTGCCCGCCTCATTCCGGCGAAACTCACTGGCGAAATTTCGTTTCTGGATGGCTTCATAGAACCTCGCATCCAGGAATACCGTCAGACAGTACCCCAAGGCCAGTATCCCGATTACCGTAAATCCGTGCTGGACCAACCGCATCTGTCGGGCTCGACCGGACCTAAAGGGGAGTCTCATCGGAGTTTTCCTTGCACGCTGGAGGTCGACGGCCCATTCCTTTCCGGCGAGGCAATGTAGCCTGCTCTGGTGCGCACCAAGAGTTTTTCGCCGCGCCGCCCCGTGGCCGTTACTCTGATCGTACGATAGGAACTATCGAGTTTCGCATTGGACGGCACGTAGCCGACTGTATACTGGTTGCGGATGTCCTCCGCGATGCGCTCACAAATCTGCACGACCTGGCCGGTTTCGCCGGGCAGGAAGGCTTCACCCCCAGTGGCGCGCGCGATCTTTCTCAGAACTCCCGGATTGCGGTCCTCGTCGTACTGGTTGAACAGGCCGATGGTGTAGATGATTGCGGTCGATTTACCGGCGCTTTCCAGTACCTGGCGGAGCGTGTGATGGCTGGCGTTATCTCCTCCGTCGCTGATCACAATCAGAACCTTCTTATCGAGCGTGGCCTTCTTCAGATGCGCAAGCCCGGCGTCGATCGCGTCGTACAGGGCCGTCTTGCCGTTCGCCGGAACGCCGTTAAGCGCATGGTCGAGTTCGGAGGCGCTGGCCGAAAAAAGTTCGGTATTGGGCAGCCCGAACGATACGTGCTCGTTGAAGTTCACGACGAACATCTGGTCCCGCGGGTTACTGGAACGCGCGAAAGCCAGCGCAGCCGCCGTTACGTCCTTCCTCTTGGGGGACATGCTCCCGCTGTTATCCACGATCAGCCCAACCGCCACCGGCACGTCTTCGTGTTGAAAGACACGAATCTCCTGGGGCACGCCATCCTCAAACACACGGAAATTCTCTTTTTGCAGGCCCGAAACAAACCCGCCTGTCTTGTCGCTCACGGTGGCTTGCAGGACAACCAAATCCACATCCACCGATATTGTAGCGCTGCCGGGCTGAGCCGTCGTTTGACCACAAAGATGCTGCCCCACGCTCAGAAAAAACAACGGGAGGGAACACAGTATTGTGGGGGTGCGCCCTCCCGCTGGAACCGCTTTCCGCATTGCGTGTCTGCTAGTACCGGCTCCTTTGTTTTCTCTACTTCCACGTGGCGCTGGCGCGCCGGAGCAACCCAGCGGTCCCGAGCGACAGCAACCCGATCAGACCCACGAGTGGTAGAGGGCTGGCGGTTTTGGGCAACTTCTTCGGCATCTTGGCCGCCGCCTGCGTTTGCGCGGACGGCGGAGGAGGGGTGAACACTTCGGCGATTTCGACTTCCTCGTCCGTGGGCTTCTCAGCCTTCAGCGGGGCCTGCTTGAGCGCCATCACATGGGGCTCGGTCATACTCTTGGTGGGCTTGGTAGTATTCGCGGCCAGTTCATTCGGCATGGACGCCACCGGCATTTTGTTTGCCTTCGCCAACTCCAGGGCTTTGACTTTGGGATAAACAAACTCGTGGCCGTAACTGTCGCCGGGATAGAACCATGCCCTCACCGCTTCGGGAGCTCCCGCGGCCCGTTCCTCGAAGGTGAGAATAGGCTTGCCCGACGGTTGCAAATGGTAATCCGGAATCGCGAGGAAAATGCCGTACAGGTGATTTTCGTTTTTGTTGTAGACCTCGACGATATTCCGGTCTGACATCGAGTCCATGAGCTTGAAGACGTAAGTTCCCGGATTGAGGACCCGCCCCGGGATCTCCACAGGCCCGCTGAACGTGAAGATGGTTTTTTGGTTCCAGGCATCTGCCTTGGCTCGTGGGGTCACGAGGCCAAGCAGACCGACACACGCAAATGTCATGATGATTCTAACGTTCTTCATTTCGAGTTCTCCTTCTCTGAAAGTGATGCGCCTTCCGCACCCCTCCCTCTGGTTTCCAGTTTTCTCAGGCTGCCCGCGACCAACGCGGCCGCATTAGCGCGAGCCGCAACCGTCGCCGTACGGCCCTTGGGAGCAGCCTGAGCTTTCGCGGCGACAAGATTCAAGATTTCCCTTCTTCACCGTTGCGGTCACCTTGTCCACGTCAATGTTTTGAGGCAGGTCGATTGTTGGCCCCTCCAATAAGCTGTTTGCGTCAGGCAGCGCCCCCCGCTTGCGGCTTCACATCGCCGTGAACGCCCAGTTCGGACGGATGCGTCGTGATGAGGATGTCCTTCGCGCGCGCCACCTCTTCCGCGGCGCCGTGTGCTACTAGAAGGAACTTGTTCGCTTTAAGCGCCGTCTCATAATGGAGAATGCTGTCTTTGGGGATACCGATGCTATACAAGCCGGCGCCAATCGCGCTCAATCCGCCGACAACGACGGCTCCCTCAAGCGCGGCGACGATCCAGGCGACCAGCGGACCGGCGACCAGCACCGGACCAAGGCCCGGTATCGCGAAGAACGCGGCGCCGAACAGAAGGCCCCAGATGCCGCCCCAGAATGCGCCCCATTTTCCCCAGTACTGCATGCGGTCGCCAGCGTTGTAGTAGCCGACCACGTTCTCCTCCGTGTGGTAGTCTTTTCCGACAATGGACAACTTCTTCATGTCAAAGCCGGCGCGCTGAAGCTGCTGCACGGCCTCCTCCGCCTCAACGTGGTTGTCATACACGGCTACAATTGCGTTTTGCTGCGTCGTCATGGGACCGGACTCCTCTCGCGTTTGTGCATTCCGGGTGTGCCGGCTGAATGTTTGTCGCCACCCTATGGAAGTGTAGATCGAGAGGATCAAAATAAAATAAAGAAGAGCTTACACTTTTCCTTATGTTCCGGCTACCGGGAGGCATAGTGCAAAATCGATGCACTCCTCTTCTTGCCGTGCGGCTAGTGAACAGACAACGCGCCGCGGCAGCCAGGTGCAAATCCTGGCGAGTTCCCGGGGATTAATGCACCAGCTCGCGGCGCAGCCGTTGCCCGCCTTCGAAGCCCTTGCGGAACCGGTCATCAGACCAATCGTGGTACCGTTCGGCAAGAAGATACACAACCTGGTCCCATTGTTTTCCGCGAAAGTCGGGGTTCAGCGCGGCCTCGAAACCGCGCCGGAACGGATCCTCGTGAGCATCTGCTTCCGGACCAGGTGGGTGGTAGTGTTCTCGTATCAGGTCGCGCAAACCCAACCACCAACGATGACGCGCGGCATCGATACTTTCCGCTCCCTCGCGCGCCAGAATGTGCCGGACCTGGTCGGCTTCCAGCTCCGACTGTACGAGACACAGAACTACGCATCGGCCCTGCCGCAGAGCGTCCTCGTAGAGGAAGAGCTCGTCCTTCGGCAAACCTTCCAAGACCGCGCGATCCAGGCTCTCTCCCGCCGCGTGGCCGCCGAATGCGCCTGCCAAGCCCAGCACCGCGGCTCCCAATGAGCCCAATGCCAACACGGGCCCAACGCCAGGCAGCATGAAGCTCGCGGCAGCGGCGCCGAGTGAGAAGCCTCCCGCGACGCCCACCCCGCCTCCCACCAATGTTCCCATTGTCCCAGCCATACCGGGCGATTCGCTGTCGGAGGTCGGCACCGACTCCAGTTGAGCTTCTGAAGTCCCTGGGCTCAGTAGATCGATATTCCTGTCTTCGAACCCACAAATGCGCAGATCCAAGACCGCCTTTTCCGCCGCGCTTCGCTGTTCAAATATTCCGACAACCGTGATCATAAGATGCATCCACCTGATTTTCGCGGCAACCCGGGACCGTAGGCGAAAGATGGGTAAGGCGGCAGGGTGCATCGTGTCCACTTACCGGACATTCTGTCTGCGGGGTCAAACTGGGCCGTAAGAGATGTGCAAACGGACAGCATGGTCATGCTCCATTGGTTCGGGCTGCGGCGATCAAAACACCTCCCGCTCCGCCCGCAGTATTTCCTCGAGGTCGTTGGCCGGCGGTCCGCTCCCCATCGAAAGACTTTTCATGGGCAAGGCCCAGCATGCCGATACTCCGAGGCTGACTTTACTCGATGGACATAAAGCCGGGATAAAGAAAGCATTATGGTTTTCTTAATTTGCGCAAGATGCACGAGCTATGGCCCCTCATCGAAGCATGTCGCTATAGGATAAACTGGTCATCGCTTGCAGCATCATGGTTCCACGAAAACTCCATTGCGGAATCTACGAAACAACTCGTGAAGCGCTATCAAGGGGCGGGATGGCTCCGCAGAGGGGAGTCTCTTGCAATGCTTAAACAACAGCATAAACTTCTAATCGACACAGTCCTGCTGGGGGTCATCGGGGCATTGAGCGCGCAGGCGTTCGCCTTTCTGCTGAATCTCTGTCAAACCCTATTCCTCGGTTGGATGGCGCCGTCCCTTTCGCCTTCGCCTGCCTCTAGCGGAGGCTTGGTACCGCCGGCGATTGCAGGCCATGCCCTGTGGCTGATTCCGCTCGCCACCACACTCGGCGGTCTGCTGGCAGGCGTTATCGTGTACAGCCTTGCTCCCGAGGCGGAAGGGCACGGGACGGACACCGTGGTGAACGCTTTTCACAATCTGGGAGGCATCATTCGAGCCCGCGTGCCTTTTGTGAAGCTGGTAGCCTCCGCGATCACCATCGGTTCCGGTGGTTCGGCGGGGCGGGAAGGTCCGACAGCTTTGATCAGCGCGGGAATGGCTTCGGTGTATGCCACCAGGCGCCACCGCTCCGAATATGAAACGCGTTTGCTGGTGTTGGTCGGCATGGCGGCCGGCTTGTCGGCGATTTTTCGGTCGCCGGTCGGAACGGCGATTTTTGCCGTCGAGGTTCTGTACGCTGAAATGGAATTCGAGGCTGACGCCTTGGTCTACACCATGCTAGGTTCCATCGTGGCATACGCGGTCAATGGACTTTTTGTGGGTTTCCGTCCGCTGTTCGATTTTCCCTCCAAATTGGCGGCGCCAGGACTTTCCGACTACGCGTGGTACGTGGTGCTCGGCGCAGCCTGTGGCATAGTGGCCACGATTCTGCCAATGGTGTTCTATACCGTGCGCGACCTGTTTCGCCGTATTCCCTGCCCTCCCCACTTCAAGCCGGCGATTGGGGGACTTGGCGTAGGCTTAGCGGCTCTCGTCCTCCCGCAATTGCTGGGTGGCGGCTACGATTGGATTCAAGCTGCCATCGATGGCAGGATCGCGGCCTCCCTGCTGCTGTTCCTATGTTTCGGCAAAATGATCACATTTGCGCTCACGATCGGATCCGGCGGGTCCGGCGGCGTCTTTGCACCGAGTCTCTTCACGGGGGCGATGCTGGGCGGCTTTCTGGGAAACCTCTTCCATCAGCCGCCGGCGGCGTTTGTCGTCGTGGGCATGGCCGCGGTCTTCGGCGGAGCCGCCCGCGTACCGATTGCGACGTTGTTGATGGTTACGGAGATGACCGGCGGCTACCACTTCCTGGTTCCCGCCGCGCTGGCCGTGATACTCAGTTCGTTGCTTCAGAATCTGCTCTCTTCGTCCCTGAAATACAAGAGCCTTTACGAGGCGCAGGTTCCCAGCCGCCCTTATTCACCCTCGCATTACATAGAACAGTTGCGTATCGCGCTGGACCTGCTCAAAACCCACAGTGTCTCGACTGGCGCCAAGAGCCGCGGCTTGGAATTGGTTTCGTTGTTGACATCCGGAGTGCCCGTCACGCTGCCGGACCACGAGCAAATCAGAATCGGCGTGTTGCGCCGCAATAGTGCCTGGATCGGCCAGGCGGTTCCGTCCGAAAACGGGGTGGAGTTTATCCTGGTGATGCGCGGCAACCGGGTGCTGTTCCCGCACTCGGACCTGAAACTGGAAGCGGGTGACGAACTCGTGGCCATCGCGGCTCAAACGGAATGGGTGCGCCTCACGGAGCACCTCGATCCAGTCCCGAAACCGCGCTTACAGCTAAAGTCCGGGGAGACCTCTAAGGGCGGGTGACTCTCCTGACGCCTTTCGCTAATCTGTGAAGTCACGATGCGGAGTCGCGACGATCCATTTCTACCGAAGGAGGTGCCGCATGGCTTGTACGCCGGAGGTGCTGAAGAATGTTCCATTGTTTGCTTTGCTGGACGAAGAAGAGACCGCTGTCCTGGCCGGGCAAGTCGAAATCAAAGCGTTTGCTCCGCTCCAGCGGATCTACAGGATGGGCGAGCCGGGAGGACGAGCTTACGTGATGGTCTCGGGCGCGGTCGAACTCACCACCGTGGATGAAGATCAACAGGAGGTGGTAGTGGACCAGCCGGCGGCCGGCGAATTTTTCGGATTCGCATCCATGCTCGAACAAACGCCTCATCAGACTACTGCCTTTGCCCGGGAAGCGACGGTCTGCATCGAAGTCGAGCGCGAGGACATCGCCGTTCTGCTGCAGCACAAGCCGCTCGCGGGAATGGATATGCTCACGGTTCTGGGGCGCCAGTTTCATGCTTCCCAGCAATTGGTTCGGGTTCGCTCCGCCCGCAACCCCAACAAGGTGATAGAGCAGGAATCCACGCTGGGTGAGCGCCTGGCCGACGTTGTGGCTGGTTTTGGCGGATCCTGGGCTTTCATCGCCGCGTTTGCCGTGGTACTGATCGTCTACACTTACATTAATATTGCTCTGGGCAGGTCCGCATGGGATCCCTATCCTTTCATCTTGCTGAACCTGTTTCTGTCCATGCTCGCCGCCATCCAGGCGCCGGTCATCATGATGAGCCAGAACCGGCAGGACAAGAAGGACCGATTGCGGGGTGAACTCGATTACGAAGTCAATCGCCGGGCGGAGTCCGAGATTCAAGGCTTAGCCCGCAAGCTGAACCTCCTGGACGACAAAATCGACGATATCCAAAATCTGCTCCTCAAGTAACTGTGGTCATACCCTGCCGGTTGTTCTCAGGGACGCGGCCGGAAGCGTGGCGATTGTCGGGCAATGCCCAGGCTCACGCTCTCGATGCTTTCCGCCGGTTGTAGCGCAGGCCGGTATTGGGCCGCCGTCTATGATAAGTAGAGGACCGGGCGGTGCCTGGTGCCATGGAGGTTCGACAGTGATCGAAACGAAGCGACATTTGCGCGTGCTCGAAATCGCCTTAAACAATCCGGAAAACCGTAATGCGCTCGATATCACGCTTTGCAACGAGCTGCTGGATGCATTTGATCGCGCGGAAGGCGACCGCTCGGTGGGCGCCATCCTGCTCACGGCCAATGGCCCTGACTTTTGTGCCGGTATGGATCTCACCGAACAGCTTGAAACGGACAAGGTTCAACTCGGGGGAATTCACCAGCGTCTCTTCAGTACGGTTCAGAGCATCCACAAACCAATTGTGGCCGCTGTCCACGGTTCGGCTTTCGAGGGCGGCATGGGCTTGGTGGCCAACGCTCACATTGTAGTGGCGCATCCGGACACCCGCTTTGGCCTTTCTGAAGTGCGGATTGGCTACTGGCCCGTTTTCGTGTTCCGCGCCGTCGAACATGCGATCGGCGAGCGCCGGACGATGGAACTAAGCCTGACCGGACGTGAATTCGGGGCCGAGGAAGCCCTCGCTTTTGGACTTGTCGCCGAAATCTCGGCCAACCCGCTGCAGCGCGCCGGCGGGATTGCGGCTCGAATCAGCGCTTACAGCCCCAGCGCGATTCATGTTGGACTCGTTTACGCGCACCAGATTCGCGGCCGCGATTGGGAACACGCGGGCGAAGTCGGCCGCAAAGTTCGGAGCCGGCTTATGGCCACCGAGGATTACCGCGAGGGAGTTCGCGCCGCCATCGAAAAGCGAAAGCCGGAGTGGCCGTCACTCGCCGGGCAGTTCGGGAAATAACGACGTCGACTGGGCCCCTTTGATGGGCGCTCCGTGGCAAATTAGGACCAAAGGAGCTCATATATAGAGGCGGCCGACAATCTCTCGCACCTCGCCGTCGATCTCTACGCGCAGGTCAAAAAGACGCTGACCGGACAGCGCGCGGACCTTGAGCGCGTGGCCGCGGTGCTCATCCGGAAAGAAACACTGGATCGTGAGGCCCTGGAACAACTGTTGACGGCGTCGAAACCCGAGCCGGTGGTGCCCCTCAATAGCCTGGCCGGCTCCTTCGCGCTATAAACACCGCAATCTCTTTTTTATCGTTTCACATGCTTCCGAGGCGTAATATGGAAGGAGGCGCGGCATATTCGTCCGCGGTGGCTTCCGCAGACCCCGGCCGTGTTCAGCGCAGGAGAAATCCAGGTACGTGTCGAACAGGCTCCGGTACAAGGAGGTCATGAATGGCCATCACTCCATCGAATTCATCTTCGTCCCCAAACCAGGGGGCTGCCGTAGCGTCTCCTCCTAACTCCTCTGCGGGACTCAGCGCGGCTGAGGCGCAGAGCCGGCTCGCACAGTACGGCTTAAATGAACTGCCCGAAAAGAAGGTCAACCCGGTCCTCAAGTTTCTTTCCTATTTCTGGGGGCCCATTGCGTGGATGATCGAAGCGGCCGCCATTCTTTCCGCAGTCGTGCAGCACTGGGAAGATTTCGCCATCATTCTGGTTCTTCTGGTAGGCAACGCCGTTGTGGGGTTCTGGGAGGAATATCAAGCAGGCAACGCAATTGCGGCGCTCCAGGCGCGGCTGGCGCTGGAAGCGCGCGTGAAGCGCGACGGCGTATGGGGCATGGTGCCCGCGCGGGAAGTGGTGCCTGGAGACTTGATCCGGCTTCGCCTGGGAGACATCATTCCCGCCGACGCCAACCTGCTGGATGGCGACCCGATCGACGTCGATCAGTCGGCATTGACCGGTGAATCGCTCCCCGTGACGCACAAGACCGGTGACCTGGTTTATTCGGGCTCAATTGTCAAGCAGGGTGAAATCGAGGCGTTGGTCGCAACCACCGGCAAGAACACTTACTTCGGCAAGACCGCACGGTTAGTGGAGGAAGTGCACACGGTCAGCCATTTTCAGCGCGCGGTCCTCAAGATTGGCGACTATCTCATCGTGATCGCGGTGGTTCTGGTGGTGCTCATCCTCATGGTGGCGCTGTTTCGCGGGGATAAAATCATGACCACGCTGCAGTTCGCGCTGGTCCTGACGGTCGCCGCCATTCCCGTCGCGATGCCTGCGGTGTTATCGGTGACAATGGCGGTGGGAGCCAAGGTGCTCGCCGGCAAGCAGGCCATTGTCAGCCGCCTCGCATCCATCGAAGAACTGGCCGGCATGGACGTGCTTTGTTCCGATAAGACCGGCACGCTCACCGAGAACCGGCTCACGCTGGGCGAGCCATTTTGCGTGGACGGCATAACGCGCGAGCAAGTGATCGAGAGCGCGGCACTGGCGTCGCGCGCCGAAAATCAAGACGCGATCGACCTCGCCGTGCTGGAGGGCTTGACGACCGGTAGCCGGATTGCAGGTTGCCAGGTAGTTCATTTCCAGCCTTTCGATCCGGTCCACAAGCGGACGGAGGCCACTATCAGAGCTCTTGACGGAAGCACTTTCACAGTTACGAAAGGCGCTCCCCAGGTGATTATGGCGCTTGCTAGCAATGCCTCGCAGGTCCAGGCCGAGGTCGATAAAGCCGTGGAGGCATTTGCCGCCAGAGGGTTCCGCTCGCTGGGCGTGGCCCGCATGCTCGATCGGGAACCCTGGCAGTTCCTTGGAGTGCTGCCGCTCTACGACCCGCCACGGTCAGACTCCAAAGAGACCATCGACACGGCGCGGAAAATGGGCGTCAGCGTGAGGATGGTTACGGGCGATCAAGTCGCCATTGCCCGGGAAACGGCCCGTCAACTGGGCCTGGGCACGAACATTTTGGATGCCGCCGTCTTCTCCGATACGCGCCATTGCACACCGGGCCAACTCTCCGCCGAGGTTGGCGCGGCGGACGGGTTCGCCCAGGTCTTCCCCGAGCACAAGTACCAAATTGTCGAGCTGCTTCAGCAGGCACACCACATAGTCGGCATGACCGGCGATGGCGTGAACGATGCGCCGGCGCTTAAGAAAGCCGACGCGGGAATCGCCGTGTCGGGAGCGACCGATGCCGCCCGGGCGGCGGCCGACATCGTCTTGACGAACCCGGGGTTGTCGGTGATCATCGACGCCATCAAGGAGGCCCGCAAGATCTTTCAAAGGATGAACAGTTACGCCATCTATCGCATCGCCGAGACAATTCGCGTACTGCTGTTCATGACATTGTCGATCCTCATTTTTAACTTCTACCCCGTGACGGCAGTCATGATCGTTCTGTTGGCCCTGCTCAACGACGGCCCCATTCTGGCCATCGCCTACGACCGCACTAATTACTCCGACAGTCCGGAGGCCTGGAACATGCGCGTAGTGCTCGGTATCTCCACCGTGCTGGGCCTGGCGGGCGTGGTCGCCTCCTTCCTTCTCTTCTATCTGGCCGAGCGTGTATTTCATCTGGGTCGGGACGCAATCCAGACCTTCATGTTTTTGAAACTGGCCGTGGCCGGCCATCTGACGATTTTCCTGACGCGTACCCGCGGTCCGTTCTGGTCCTCCCGGCCCGCGCCCATCCTCCTTTGGGCCGCGATCGGCACCAAGATTCTGGCGACCCTGGCCGCCGTGTATGGGGTTTTCATGGTGCCCATCGCATGGAAATGGGTTCTGCTCATCTGGGGTTACGCGCTTGCGTGGTTCTTGGTGAATGATCGGATAAAACTGGCGGCGTATCGAATCTTCGATTTTTATCAGCCTGGCCTTCTGGAAAGACTTCGTACCCGCTACCTCGCGCCCTGGCAAGTGCATGCCCGGTAGCGTCATTCGCGATGACGCCGTGAGGGAGGGTATCAAGGGGGTGTAGCGATCGCTTCAATTGCGGTCCGCCGCATTCCCTTGCGGCGGTCTGGTATCGGTTGAAAGCAACGGTTTCCACGATACGGGCGGTTTCGCTTCCCGGCTGTCGACCGCCTTCCGGCAGGCAACGCAGAAGGCGGCCCACGGCACCGCATGGAGATGCCTTGGCGCAATTCGCTTACCGCACAGGAGACAAACGCCGAAGCGGTTGTTCTCGATGCGTTCGAGGGCGGCGCGCACCCTGAGAAACAGGGCTGCGTCCGGACCCAAACGGCGCACCGCCGCCTCGTGGCCCGCGGGACTGGACATGTGCCGCACCCGCCGCGCGAGCCGGAGGAGATGCGCCTTGCCGCGCTTTTCGGCAATGCGTTGCGCGACCACACCATGGATCGCTTGTAGAACGGTCTTGAGTTTCCTGCGTGCCGCCGAGTCCATATCTTTTCGTGCCGGCTCCAGATTGCCGGCGCACTCCGAAGTGTTGCACGAAGAGGCCAGTCAGACGCTCAGAACGGGACAAGGCGACTCGCGGACGATGCGGTACAGATCCGACCAGAGGCGCGAGATCGTGCCGCGGTCATGCCCGCGACCCACAATCACCAGATCCGCGGATTCTTCAATGGCGGCGCGCCGAATTCCCTCCACCACGTCTTCGTGAAGAATACGCGCGGCGCCGGCGGCTCCGCTTTTTCGCGCGAGCGCTTCCAGCGCCAGACCATCGGCGCTCTCGCCGGATTTGAGCGGGCCCCTGTCGGTCATATGCAAAATCGATAACCTTGCCCCGCAAGCCTGCGCAAAAACACCGGCGGTCCGCAAAATGGCCTCGGCGTCCTCATTCAAGTCCACCGCGCAGACGATCGCGCGGAAACTGACGCGCTCCTGCGCCACCGCCTCGGATTCGTGGATGGTTGTAAAAACCGCGCATCTCACGTCATGGAGAATTTTGGCCGTCGCCGACCCCAGCAGAAGCCGGCGGAATGTGCCGGCACCGCTGGTCGGCATCATGATGAGGTCTATGCCGTCGCGTTGCGCGACCTCCTCGATCACGGTGGCTGGATCGCCGTCTCCCATGATCGTGCGGTATTGGACACCGGGAAATTCCTCGCGGGCAAACGTTTGCAACTGTCCTTCCGCTTGCTCGCGAAGTCTTGCCACCGATGACATATAGGGTACAGGCAAAGGCGCCGGCGCATACGTGGGGTCGAGCCGGCTCGCCAGATTGTAGCCTCGCACAAAGTCGAAGGAATGTAACACCGCGACTTCGGCCGTACAGAGCCGGGCCATCTCCCGGACATGCGGCGCCATGGCCTTGCTGGCGGTGGAGAAATCCACCGGGAAAAGAATTTTCTGGAAACGCATCATCGCTCACCTGGCAGTCGCAACGGCGGTTCTGCCTCCCTTGAGGGTATACCCATCATGGCGCAATTTGCAGATGATTCGTCAGCGTAGTAACCCCTGGCACGCCACTGGCTTGAGTGAACGCCTCGGTTTTGTCCGCTTCCGCCGCGACCGATCCTTCCAACGTCACCGCGGCGTTTTTCACAACGATATGGATCGGTGGTATGGCCCGAAGTGCGTATTGATTCAACTGTGGATCTCCATAGATCGCCAGATACTCCGCCAGCCGGATCTTCGCGTCGGCCGCCGAGAGTGGAAGAACCTCGATCTCGTTATTCACGCGCCGGACTCCGGCGATCTGCTTCACGGCCTTCTCCGCATCGCTCTTTAACGCCGCCCGCGTGACACTGCCGAGAAGAGTTACCGTGCCTCCGTCTTCACGGAACGAAAGGTGGTCAAACACCATGTAAAACGGCAACGTGACCAATTCGTGACCCACCTCTCTGGCAATCCCGTTCTGGGAACGCACTGGCACGGCTTGCCCCCACACCGCTCCCGCGCATGCCAGCACTAGAACGGCAGCCCACAGACGCAGTCTTTTGTACTGATGATTCATGTAGCCGCCTCAAAGCGTTAAAAGCCTTTTTATGATAGCGGAATTTCCATAAAGGCGAAGTAAAGGCCGCATTACGGTTTTATTTATTGCAATTCCTCCGCGCGTCTCCGTCTCAGGGCCATGCTGGCCGGCGAAGCCGGCTTGTACCGCTCCTGGTATCCTGGACGCGAGCAGAAGAATGGGCGTCTACGGCCAAATTCCCACCCAGGAAACCGCCAGCCCGCCAACCAGTTTCCTGGGGCGTTGGCTCTATGCCGGCAACCGCATGGATGCGCGGGAGCGAGCCGGAGCGTACGCGGCGCATCCCTGGTATTTGGTCCTATGGCTCACCGGGGTCGACTATTTTTCCACTCTCGGTTACCAGCCCGGCATCGCCCTTTTAGCCGCGGGGGCGGTCTCGCCCATTGCGACTGCGATTCTCGTCCTGGTGACCTTGGCGTGCGCCCTGCCGGTCTATGCACAGGTTGCGCGGCGATCCTATGTCGGCCAAGGCTCTTTGGCCCTACTCGAAAACCTGCTGCCCGGATGGAAGGGCAAGGTCTTTGTTCTGGTGCTCCTGGGTTTCGCCGGCACGGATTTTGTCATCACCATGACTCTCTCCGCCGCCGACGCTGCGCGGCACGCCATCGAAAACCCTTATCTGCATCCTTTCTTGGGACACTCCAGATTCCAAATCACCGCCGGCTTGCTGGCCCTGCTGGCTCTGGTTTTTCTGGCGGGATTCAAAGAAGCGATTCATCTGGCAACCGCGGTGGCCATACCTTACCTGGCGCTGAATCTCGTGGTTCTCATCCGGGCCTTGGGCGAGATCCTGAGGAAACCGGAACTGTTCCACCACTGGCGAACCAGCCTGGCTTTGCGAGGCGATTGGGTGTCTCTTGCTTTCGTGGGGGCTTTGGTGTTTCCAAAGCTTGCGTTGGGGCTGAGCGGATTTGAAACCGGGGTTTCGGTGATGCCCCTGATCGCCGGGGACGCGCGGGATCTCCCTCCCGGGCCGCCTTATCGACGCATCCGCAACACGCGCAAGCTGCTCGCCGCGGCGGCCCTCATCATGAGCGTCATGCTGGTGTTTTCCAGCTTCGTTACCACGCTCCTCATTCCGCCCCAGGCATACCGGATTGGCGGCCCGGCCAGCGGGCGGGCCATTGCATATCTGGCGCACCTCCTGCTGGGAAATGCTTTTGGTACCGTCTATGACCTCTCGAGCATTCTGATTTTGTGGTTTGCGGGCGCCTCCGCGATGGCCGGACTGCTGCAACTCATTCCGCGATATCTCCCGCGCTTCGGGATGGCGCCGATTTGGGTGGCGTACACACGCCCCTTGGTGCTGGTACTGTTTGCGCTCGCTCTATTAGTCACGGCGGCTTTCCATGCCGATGTCGAGGCGCAAGGCGGTGCGTACGCCACGGGGGTCCTGGTTCTTATGCTTTCGGCTGCGATTGCCGCGGCGCTGGCGCTTTGGCGCGAACGGCAGCGGCTCCTGAGCTTCTATTGCTGGTTGGTGAGCGTGGTTTTCGTGTATACCCTCGTTGCCAACGTAATCGAACGGCCGGATGGAATTGTCGTCGCAAGCGTTTTCATCGCGATCGTGATCGCCTTCAGCGCCGCCAGCCGGTATCGGCGGGCAACGGAACTGCGAGTGGCCGGCTTGAGGATTGCCGATGAGGAGTCCACCAGATTGTGGCAGTCGATCCTTAACAAGAAAGTCAACCTTGTCCCGGTGGGGAACATGAATCTGGAGTACTTGCAACGCAAGGCCGCCGAGATCCGACGATACTATTCCGTTCGGGGCCCCCTGGCTTTTGTGCATGTGGAATTGCTCGATAACCGGAGTGAGTTTCTCGCCAACCTGCAAGTGCGGGTCACCGCGCAAGGCGGCCAGTACCTGATCGAGATATCGCAAGCCATCGCCATCGCCAATACCATTGCCTTCATTAGCGAACTACTCGACCCAATCAGCATTTTCCTGGGGCTGTCCAGGCACAACATGATGACGCAATCGCTGCGGTACCTGTTTTGGGGTGAAGGAGAGACGGGGCTGATGGTCTACGCAATTCTGGTCCGCTATTGGAATTGGACGCCACCGGGCGATGTGAGACCCGTTATCTTCCTCATCAGCGAGTGAGCCGTACTCGATCGGGAACGAAGCGCCTCGCTGGCGGCGGGGCGGATTACAATGGGACCGTTCGACGAGATCTCCAGCCTCGGGCTCCAAACGAAAGAAAGGTACAAATTCCATGGCGGAAGAACGGAAGCCTCTCGACTCCCGGGCAGCGGTCAGGGCCAACATAGATTTGAATTCGCAATTTGACGTGGCATACGTGACCATGAACGCCCTTGCCACCGTGATTGCGTGTTACGGGCTGTTCGAAAACAGCCCGGCCGTCGTAATTGGCGCCATGATCATCGCCATGCTGTTAGGTCCCATTTCCGGGGTCGCGCTGGGACTTGTCGATGGAAACGACCGGCTAGCCCGGAAGGCGCTCGCGACGTTGGCGGGAGGGGTAGCCATAGTCTACGTGACGGCGTTCATACTGGGGCTGGTGCATTCCGACTTTCCTTTGACCGATGAAATATACTCCCGGACCACCCCCAATCTCATGGATCTGATGATTGGGCTGGGCGGCGGCGCCGCCGGAGCGTACTCGATGATCTCACCGCGATTGAGCGTGGCTTTCGTCGGCGTGGCCATCGCGACAGCCTTGGTGCCGCCGCTCTCTTCGAGCGCCCTTTGCCTGGCCCGCGGGGAGTACAGTTTAGCGCTTGGAGCGCTCCTTTTGGCTTTCACGAACATCGTGGGCATTCAGGCCGCCGGTTCTGTGGTCATGTGGCTGGGCGGCTACCGTGGAGGCCAACAGACGACTCGGGTCAAAATCTTGGAAAGAGGTCTGTTAAGCGTAGCTCTATTGTGCATTCTGGCGGCCGTCCTCGGAGTCCAATTGCGCGAAGTAATTTCCAAGGAGGTGTACCGGGCGTCGGTGCACAAGATCCTCGCCACGGTAGCCGCCGCTCATAAAGGAGCGTACCTCTCGGATGTGAGATTTCAGCAGGACTCCCGGAGGTTGGTCGTAATGGCGACCTACAACACCCCGGTAGCCTTCACGCCGCAAGAGGTGGCCGCTCTCGAGCCGAAACTGCCCCGCCGGCCCGGAACCAGCAGTCTCGAGCTGCGAATCCGCTCGATTCCCGTAACGGTGTCATCCAAAACCGGCTATCTCTTCTCCAGCGAGGATCTGAGCGATTTCGGCCGGCTGCGCTGACGGCGGGTTGCGCCCCCTCCGCAGCCTCGCGGTTGAAGCAGAGCATTGGCTCGATCGAACAGGTATTCTAAACTGTATTCAAAGCAGGAGAAATATGCTTCGCAGCCTGGAAGATCTGATCGGTGTATCCGTTATCGCGACCAACGGTGAAATAGGCAAGATTTGCAACTTCCTTTTTGACGACCAATCGTGGACGATTCGCTATTTGGTCGTTGACGTCGGAAACTGGCTCGCTCGACGCGATGTCGTCATTTCCGTGAGCGCAATTGGACCGCCAGATTGGGAGGCCAGAGCGTTTCATGCGAGTTTGAGCAAAGAACAGGTGCGGCACAGCCCCAACATCGATTCGGCGAAGCCGGTTTCCCGCCAGCAGGAAATCGCGATGACCGACCATTTCGGTTGGCCCGCCTACTGGGACACCTTCATTAATGCGGAGGTTCCTGCCGTTTCCATCCCAGCCGGGCAGGAATTCCCGGTGCCCGCCGGGGAAAACCCGCACTTGCGGAGCAGGGACGACGTGGCCGGCTACGGCGTCTGGGCTAACGAAGGCGAAATCGGGCGTCTGGAGAGTTTCATTGTGGATGAAGCCTCCTGGCACATCGGTTATCTCGATGTGAAAACCGGAGACTGGCTTCACTGCCGTTCCATGCTGGTTCCCACGCGCTGGGTGAAGTCCGTGTCGTGGGCCGACCATCGCGTGAATCTCCATCACACGTGGAAACACTTATAGCGGGAAGGAATTTCCGGCCCATTCCGGCGCCGGCCGCCGCGAGAAGATCGGCGATAGCAGTCAAGGGACCAACCACAACAAAGGCGCCAGACCGGCCGCTGCCAGCAGCGCAAGCAGGACAATGCTTTGGATTCCCGTTTTGCGATCGCATAGCGCAAACGCATAAAACCCTTTCACCATGTTGTTGCTGGCGGCGGCAATCAATATCGCCACGGACGCTACCGACAGAGATGCCCCGCGGCCGGCCGAGGCCGTCATCCCCATGATGAACGGATCCACGTCGGTGACTCCCATCAGGCCCGCGAGCGAATAGACGCCCGCCTTGCCCAGGTGCGTCACAACCAGGTGCGTAGCAACCAACATCGCCAGAAACAGCGCGCCGAAGAAGAATGCGGCTCGCAGTTCGAGCGGGTTTTTCGGCTCGAACTCCCTGGCCACCACCCCCGATGTGCCATCCGGCACCCGGGTCCAGATCCAGCCGGCGGCAATTCCCAGCGCAGCCAGCAACAGGAACGGCAACCCGAGAGTCTGAATGAGCGAGCGGTTAAACAACCCGACCAAGCCGGCCAGGCGCAAATACATTACCCCGGAGGCGATCAGGATTCCGCCGGAAAACAGGTGGGGGCGGCTCTCGCGCGCCGCCCGCTTTGCCAACACGACCGTCGTGACCGTGGAGGAATAGGCGCCTCCTAGCACCGCAGCCAGAATCACGCCGCCTTGGCCTCTGGTCAGCTTTTGAATCAGGTAACTGGCATAGGAGATGGAACTGACTGCCACCACCACCAGCCACGATTTGTACGGATTGATCTGAAAGGGCCCGAAGTCCTGATTGGGCAGTACCGGCAAAACCACCGCGGTGAGCAGCAGAAACTTGGTGAAGGTGAGGACTTCTTCCGGCGCAATCCGCTTCGTTAACCCTTCCAGCGCCGATTTCAATTCCAGGAGGAGCATGCTCGCGACCGTCACGGTGGTGGCGATCCAGAGCTGCTCGCGATACACCAGCGCTCCCACCAGGTAAGTGGTCAACGCGGACATCTCCGTGGCAACGCCGGCCGGGCCGGAAGCAGCCAGTTTGTGCTGGTAAGATACCAGCAGGAACGCAGCCACCACGGCAAAGCCCAGCGCTTCCGCCATCACCTGGCCGGAGGAGAGAAGCGCCACGGCATAACCGATGAGCCCGATCAACGGAAATGTCCGCACTCCGCCAAACGAGAAGCCCGCTTTGTCTGCCCGGTGCTCCTCGCGCTCCAAGCCAATCAGGAATGAGAGGAAGAGGACGAGGACGATCTTTCCGCCCTCCGGCGGCAGCAACTGGTAGATGCCCGTCAACACATTTACACCAGCCCTAAAGCATAGCGGATTTCACGCGCCAGCGGACCGCGGGCGCGATCTGAGTTTCTCCATATAGACCGCAGGGCCTACAATCTCGGATGAGGGAAACTCTTATGAAACTCCGCCTATGGCAGACCGCGCCGGCATTCGTGTTCGCCGCAATCATTACCGCCGCCGCAACCGGCGCGCCGGTCGTGTTCAACGGCAAAACGCTCTTCACGATCCGGAACGGGGTGGGAGCCTTCTCAGCCGAAGAACGCGCGCGCGCCGTGGAGGACCGGCTGGCAATCCTTTCGAAAGATCCGTTGGTGAAAATCGATTCGCTTACCGTTACAAAAGGCGAGTTCAGCACGGATATCAATGCCGGCGACGTCATCGTTTTATCTCTGACGAGCCTTGACGCGCAGACGGCAGGCGAAACGCGCGACTCTCTGGCAGCCGGCTACACGAGGATTCTGCAAACGGCGCTGCAGGAATCCCGCAAGGAGCACAGTCTGAAGGAACGTCTCCGGGACGCGGCCCTGAGCATTGTCATCACCCTGGCGCTTGTCCTGGTGCTTTGGCTGTTGCAAATCGGGTTTACCCGGCTTCGCGCGCTGCTGAAGGAGTGGCGAGGGACGCGAATTCGGGGCGTCCGGCTTCAAAGTCTCGAACTGCTGCCCGCCGATCGCGTGATCTGGCTGCTCACCAGCATATCGAGAATCGTTCACGCCGTCGCGATTTTCGTGGTTGTCTACTTTTATATTTTGCTGGTGCTCGGTATCTTCCCTTCCACGCGCGCGCTCTCAGCCTGGCTTTTCGAGTACATCGACGCCGTTTTTTCCGCCGCCGGCAAAGCTTTCTCGGCGTCCGCCCCGAGCCTGCTCACCATTGTGTTAATAGCGGTGATTACGCGTTATGCAATCAAGTTAGTCCACTACATTTTTCTGGGCATCGAGGCCGGCAAGCTGACGCTCCCGGGTTTTTACAACGAATGGGCCGAGCCGACCTATAAGATCGTCCGCTTCCTGGTGCTGGTGATCGCGGCGATTATCGTCTTTCCATATATCCCCGGTCATGACTCGACGGCGTTCCGGGGCCTGTCGATATTCTTTGGCCTGCTGGTTTCGTTGGGTTCGGCGAGCGCAGTGGGCAATATTGTCGCCGGGGTCCTGCTCACCTACACTCGGGCGTTCCGTGTCGGCGACCGGGTCAAAATCGGCGATACGATGGGCGACATAATGGAAAACACTCTCTTGGTGACCCGCCTGAGGACCATCAAGAACGAGGATGTTACTGTACCCAACTCCATGGTGCTCACCAGTCACATCATCAATTTCACTTCCTGCTGCCGCGGCGGTGCGCTCATCCTGCACACCAGTGTGACGATCGGATATGACACCCCTTGGCGCACGGTACATCGGCTGCTGCTTTCAGCCGCCTCGGCGACGGAAGAGATTCTTGCCGAGCCATCGCCTTTTGTGCTCCAGACCGGGCTCTCCGACTTCTATGTGAATTACCAGATCAACGCCTACACCGCCGAAGCGGCCCACATGATGAAGATCTACGGCGAGCTGCACCAGAATATCCAGGATAAGTTCAATGAAGCCGGCGTGGAGATTTGTTCGCCGCATTTCTCGTCGCTGCGCGATGGCAACCGCATTACGATTCCCGATGCCTATGTCCCGGAGACCTACCGCGCGCCCGGATTCAGAGTGTCCGCAACCGGGAACGGAACTGAGACCGCGAAGCGCGCCACGCCTTCCCAGGGGTGACTGCGGAAACCGTGACGCAATCCTTATGGTTTTCTTGATGTCCGGTGCGGATATGATGGAAGCTATGGCTCCAGAGACGCACAGCGCTCAGGAAAAGGCCTTACAGATCAACCTGGACGATCAGCGGTTTGGCACGTTTGCGGAAATTGGCGCGGGACAGGAAGTGGTCCGCTGGTTTTTCCACGCAGGCAGGGCTTCGGCCACGGTTGCCAAGACGATATCGGCTTACGACATGGCCATCAGCGATAGCCTTTATGGGCCGACGGAACACTATGTGAGCAGGGTGCGGCTGGAGTCCATGCTCCATCGCGAATACGGCCAGCTTGTGGAACGCCTTGGCGCAACCCGAGGCGGCAACACCAAGTTTTTTGTGTTTGCGGATACCGCAGCCACGCATAGTTCCCGGCGGCTCGAAGCTGGCCATGGATGGCTCGGCGTCAGATTCCAGGCGCAAGCGGGCGCGGAGCCATCGGAGATCATTGCCCATATCGAGATGCTCGACCGCCTCACGGTCAACCAACAGGAAGCCGTCGGCCTGGCGGGAGTCAACCTGCTGCACGGGGCCTTTTATTACCAGGACGATCCCGGCTCCTTGATCGCCACGCTGCTGGACGGCCTGGGCCGCCATCGCGTTGAAGTAGATATGATCAAGTTCTCGGGACCGGCGTTTCACGCCGTGGACAACCGCCTGATCAGCCTGCAACTGGTTGAGCAGGGTCTTACCGATGCCGTCATGTTTTCGGCTGACGGAGAGGTTGTGCAGCCGTCGGAAACCCTATCCCAGAGACCGGTACTGATCGAGCGGGGGAGTTTTCGCCCCATAACCAAGGTCGTGCGGGATGTGATCGATCGGGCGCGGGAACAGCTCCAGGATGACTGCCAACTCTCGAATCCGGCGGTTCTCATGGAGATGACGTTGAATAACCTGACGTCTGGCCGCTCGATCGATCACCAGGACTTCCTCGCGCGCGTGGATATACTGGGCGCGCTCGGCTACCTCGTAATGATTTCGAACTACACCACCTTCGATCGGGTCACTCAGTATCTCCGCAACTACACCCGCGAGCAGATAGGAATGGCCGTCGGGATTCCCACTCTGCGGCAGATATTCGAGGAAAAATACTACGCGGAGCTGAACGGTGGACTCCTGGAAGGCCTGGGAAGGTTGTTCAACGGAGCAGTCAAGCTTCTTGTCTACCCCACCGTTGAACCGGATTCGGGTAACCTCACAACCGTGGAGACGCTGCAGGTTGCCGGGAAGATTACCAACCTGTACCTCTATTTGCGCCAGAACGGCTTCATCGAGTCCATGCGGCGATTCGATGCATTACACTTGCAGCTCCGGCCCGGCGAAGTCCTGGCAAAGATGCAAGCCGGGGACCCCGCCTGGGAGAGTATGGTGCCGCTTCAGGCAGTTCAATTGATCAAGGAAAGAGGGCTGTTTGGCTATTCCGCAGCCGCGCGGGCCCAAAACACTGCCGCAAAAGATCTCATATGAAACGGATTTTCTCCCGCGACTTTCTTTCGCCACTGGTTCGTTTATCGAATAATTGGCTAAGCCTCACCGGCGTCGTCATCGTGACGACGGCGACCGTATTCTGGCTCTTCCTGTTGCCGGTCACCCTGCGGGGACAGATCACTCACCCTTATATCGGCATTCTCATCTTTCTGCTTTTGCCGGTGTTCTTTGTGGCCGGACTTCTGTTGATTCCGGCAGGCATGCTGCTGCGGCGGCGGCGCGAACGCGGCAGAGGCGCACGACTCGCCGGTTTGCCGGCGTTGACCTGGCGCAACCGGGACTTCCGGCGGCTCGTCACGTTCGTCGGGGTGACCACCGTCGTGAATATCGTCGTGGCGAGCCAATTGACCTACGGGGCCGTGGAGTACATGGATTCCGTGACGTTTTGCGGATTGACCTGCCACCAAGTGATGCAGCCGGAGTACACCGCGCACGAGAACTCGCCCCACGCGCGCGTGGCCTGCGTGGCGTGCCACATCGGCCCCGGCGCATCGTGGTTTGTGCGCAGCAAGTTATCGGGCACCGGCCAGGTGTTCGCGACGATTTTCGATACTTATCCCCGCCCCATCCCCACCCCGGTCAAGAGTCTGCGGCCCGCCCGGGAAACCTGCGAGGTCTGCCACTGGCCACAGAGGTTTGACCAGGACAAGCTGGTGATCACCCCCAGTTATGCCGATGACGCGCAGAACACGCCCTCGCAAACCGTGCTTCTGGTTAAGATCGGCGGCCGCGGAAGAGGCATCCACGGTATGCACGTTGGCGAGGGCGTCCATATCCGGTACGCGTCCGATGAGACGCGGCAGACGATTCCCTGGGTCGAGTACGAGGACCCTGAAGGCCACAAGACCGCCTATGCCGAGGACGGCGCGAAGGGCGGCCCGCCGGCGAATCTGACAATCCGGGAAATGGACTGTATTGACTGTCATAACCGCCCCACCCACGCGTTTGATATGCCCGGCGCCGGCATGGACAAGGCGATGGCGGCGGGCTTGATCTCGCCGTCGCTTCCATTTGTCAAAAAGGAAGGGCTGGCGATTCTGAAGAAAGCCTATCCCACTCGCAACCAGGCCGCCGCGCAGATCCCAGCCGCATTTGTGGCCTACTATCGGAACGGTTATCCCGCGGTCTACCAGCGGCAGCCAGAGCAGATCCGGCGTTCCGCGCAGGCCCTTCTCGGCATATATGACCGCAATGTGTTTCCGGCGATGAACATCGCGTGGGGAACCTATCCGAATAACATTGGCCATAACGATTTTCCGGGCTGCTTTCGATGCCATGACGGCAACCACTCCAGTGCGGGAGGCAAGGTTGTAACCCAGGATTGCGGGGCCTGCCATAATCTGCTGGCAATTCAGGAAACGAATCCCAAGATCCTGACGGATCTGGACCTCACCGGTGGAACGCCATAGCTCGCCGCAAAAGGCAGCCGTGTCGAGACTCATCTCAACTCCTTTCCGTACCGCACACCGCGCGCCGAAGCGCATCGCCAAGAGTGGCGACGCGGCACGCAGGGTGTGTGCGTCACTCCGCCCGTCCCGGTCGCCGGGAAATGGAGGTTAGCATAAAGGCAACCGGGGACGCACCGTCGTCATGCGCGGTTTGGATTCATTGCTTGGCCACAGGAGGAGCGGCGCGTCGGGGTCGGGCGCCGCATCGACTTCTCCGCAAAACAGAAGCCAGAACAGGAGCAAACCCGACATGATGCAGCATTGTATCACCGCCAATTCATATTCCGATGCCGGCGTCCGTTTGCGGATTTTCCGCTCGCGGCCTGGTGTATACTGGGGCGGAAGTTTGCAGCCAGGATGAGGCATCCCGGATAATTGCCGAGGTAACGAAGCGTGACCACGAAGGAAACCATCGCGGAGTTGAACAAACTGATCGAAACCTGCAAGGACGGTGAGTTGGGCTATCGCGCGGCGGCGGCGGATGTCCGCAATACCGAGCTCGAAACCGTCTTTGCGGAGTATGCGCAACAGCGCGGCCAGTTCGCCCGGGATCTGCACCACGAGGTCGAACGTCTGGGCGGCGATGCGGAGAATTCCGGGTCAATCGCCGGGAAACTGCTTCGGGGTTGGATGGACTTGAAGTCCGCGCTGTCGAGTGGGTCCGCGGCTGCCATCATCGCCACGTGCGAGTCCGGGGAGGAAGTCGCGGTGGCCGCGTTTAAATGGGTTGTAAATCTGGATATCTCGGGGCAGACCAGGCTGTTGGTGGAAAAGCAATGCCATGCCATCCAGGAAGCCCATGCGCATCTGTTACGGCTGAAAGCCGAAGCGTCGGCTGGAGCCGGGTTTCAGAGGAACGCCTAACCCGCCGCCGGCTTCCGTCGCGGGCTGCCGGCAAGGGCTTCCAGCCCGTCCTCATAGTGGGCGGCATCGCAAGCGGCGGACACGCCGCTGCGTTGTTTAAACCATTCCGGTTTGTGCATACTGGAAACAAGAGAATGTCACCACAGGCAGGGGTGTCGGATATCCATCGCTGGCGCCTTCAGGCGTGGCTTCACATCCATTCCAGCGCCAAGCCCGAAGTCTACCGGCAAGTCTTCGCGTCGTCCGAACTCAACAGCCTGAGCTATTGGCTGGAGATCTTCTTTTCCGCGGGGATCGCCACCTTCGGGCTGGTGGAGAACAGTCCGGCCGTCATCATTGGCGGCATGCTGATTTCACCCCTGATGGGGCCGATTATGGGAACCGGCCTGGCGCTTGCCATTGGCGACCTGTACCTGGGCTTCAAGGCCGTGCTGAATCTTCTTGCGAGCGTCGCCGTCTCGATTGGGTTTTCCGGGTTCTTGGTGTGGCTGCTGCCATTTCATTCGGCGACTTCCGAGATCCTCTCTCGAACCAACCCCAATTTGCTCGACCTGGGGATCGCCTTGCTGTCGGGGTTGGCCGGCTCGGTAGTGGTGTGCCGCGGATCGGGCGATGGAGTAACCGCATTGCCCGGAGTGGCCATCGCCGTGGCCCTCATGCCGCCGCTCTGCGCCATGGGTTTCGGTGTGGGGAGCGGTATGAACCTGGAAATTATAAGCGGCGCGGGGCTCCTTTTCCTCACCAACCTGGTTGCCATAGTGGCCACCGCGTTCCTGGTCTTCCTGCTGGTCGGAATGGACACCCCGGAAGTCGAGCGAGCCATGCTCGCGGGCCGGGGAGACGAGCCGCTGGCGCGAGTTCTGGCCCGCGGCCCCATTGCCAAGGTGTTGGCGACCGGCGGGCAACTGCGTTGGCGCGTTTTGATGGTTCTGGTCCTGCTCGGCTCCATCGCCGTTCCATTGCGCACAGCGTTGCTCCAGGTTGCCAACGAGGCACTTGCCAGGACCGCGGTACAAAGCGAATTGAAACGGCTCGTACCCTCGGGCGAAATTGTTTCCCAAAGCGTTATCCTTGGCCCGAGCGATATCGTGATTCGTCTGTTCTCCACTCGCGGTATTCCCGGCTCGACCGTGGCCGAGGTGCGGAAGGATCTGATGCGCCGCACTGGCCGCAACGTTCAGCTATCGGTCGAAGCAGTCGCGAGCAAGAGCGAATTGGCCGAGCTGATGGCGCGGCTCGACAAGCCGGCCCCGGTAATTCCGGCGCCGCAGACCGCGGCCGAAATACAAAAGGAACTCTTGGACGCAGTCGGTCCGGCGATCCAGGCGATTTGGCCCTCGGCGGATGCTCCCCTCCAGGGTTTTGACGTGGTCCTGAGCACGCCGGGCGCGGTGATCGATGTGCGTTATCAGGCCGCCCGGGATTTGGGCACCGTGCCCATCGACATGGTTTTGCAGAGCTTGCGAACCACGCTGGGAATGCCGGACCTCACTTTGAACGCCCAAAGAGTCCCGCCGCCACAGCCTCCGGCTCGCCACTCCCGCGCGCGTACCGGCCGCAAATAAGGAAAATCGTAACACTCCTTTTATTCCATCTTTATGCCCTCTCTGTAAGATGTCGCCAAGGAGTTACTTATGGCGAGTCTTACGGTCGAAAAACTGCATGATACGGAGCGCAGCGACGCTCCTATTCTTCGGGAAATGCGGAATCTTTTGGATGCAACTCAACGCCGGGCTTTCGATCTCTTCAACCAAAGGGGAGCATGGCCTGGCGCCGACCTGGACGACTGGCTGCGGGCGGAGCGCGAGATTGTGTGGTCTCCCCAAGCGGAGCTCGTCGAGGATGAGAAAGAGATCCGCATTCAAGTCGCGGCGCCGGGCCTGGAACCGAAGCAGATTCACGTCAGCGCCTTGCCGGAATCCATCATTGTGAAAGGAGAGGCAACGCATAAGCATCAGGGCGCGGAGGGCTCGGTGCAATTCTGCGAGTTTAGCGAAAAGGCTCTCTTTCGGAGATTCGAATTTGGCGATCCGATTGACGTAGACCACGTCACCGCCGCTCTGGACAATGGAATTCTGCGGATCGTGGCGCCCAAAGGTAAACCGGCGAAAGGCCGGAACGTGCCGGTTTCGCGCGCGTGACGGGTCCGGACCAGGCATGCAAAAGAATCAAGGAACGGCGCCCGTTGAGTTGATGAATCTCGCTGCCGCCACAGGCTTGCGCGCGCGCCAGGAGCCGGACCAGCTTCGGCAACTGGCCGCGGGAATGGCGCACGATTACAACAATCTCCTCACCAGTATGCTTTGCGGCGCCGGACTGGCGCTGAAAAGTCTGGCGCCGGATCACCCCGCGCGCCCGGCTTTGGAAATCGCTTCCAGCGCCGGTGAACGAGCGGCGGACTTGACGCGGCAACTCATGGCCTATGCGGGAATCAACCCTTTTGAAGCCTCCCGGGTGAACTTGCCGGCGCTCGTTGGCAAGCTGGTTGTCTCGCTTCGCCCTTCGGTTCCCGACTGTGTGCAACTGCGGCTGGATCTTGCCGCCGGCCTGCCTCCGCTTCGCGCCGACTCCGGCCAGATCGAGCAGCTTCTCCGGATTCTGATCGCCAACGCCGTGGAAGCCATCGGCGATCGAGCGGCGGGGACGGTCAGCATCCGCGCTTATGCCGGGCAAATCGACGATCTCGTGCCTCCCGGTCCCGCCAGGTGCGTCCACGTCGAGATCGGCGATACCGGCTGCGGCATGGACGATTGGACCAGATGCAGGATCTTTGAACCGTTTTTCTCAACCAAGCTCCTGGGACGCGGCTTGGGCCTGGCGGCTGCGGCTGGTATTGTGCGCGCCCATGGGGGCACTCTCGAAGTCCATAGCGCGCCCGGAGCGGGCAGCACGTTCCGCGTCTCCCTCGCCGCGCTGGATGAACCTGAGAATGAAGAGCTGAAGTGGCAAAAATTCTGATCGTCGACGATCAGCCGCAGTTCCGCCGTGCGCTGCGAATCGCCCTGGTGGTGAAAGGTTATGACATCCGCGAGGCGGCCAACGGAAACGATGCCCTGGACTGTGTTCAAAGCGAGCATCTGGATTTGATTTTGGTCGACTGGTTGATGTTGGGCATGGACGGGCTCGGCCTCTGCCGCGCAATTCGGGCGGCATCGGATGTGCCGATCATCATGATCACATCCAGGCGCGGCGGACGGCCCGCGGCGCTGGCCGCGGGCGCGAACGATTACGTCAGCAAGCCGTTTGCGGTGGACGAACTTCTGGTCCATATCGAATCGGCACTGACAAAGTGAGATCGCGGTTTCGCAATCTCATCCCATTTCGGAGGCATTCCACTTGCCTTTAGGAGGTAGCTTATGCGGTTATCGGCAAAGTCGTTGGCAATCACCTCGGCGGTTCTCTGGGGCGGTTGCCTGTTGGTAGTTGGTCTCATTAACCTCGCGGTTCCTTCGTACGGAACCGATTTCCTGCGCGCCATGGGTTCCGTCTATCCCGGCTTCTACCACTCGCGCACTTTTCTCGACGTGTTGCTGGGGACTCTCTATGGACTGGTTGACGGCGCAGTGGGCGGCTGGATCTTTGGCTGGATCTACAACTACTTTGTGCGGGCCGGACAACAGCCGGCGGCCGGCCGTCTGGATAGGGTCGCTTAAGCATTACCGGGAGTCCACGGAGCCCACATTCTCTCGCCGGAAGCGCCGGGTGCGCCGGGCGGGAGTATCCGCATCCTACCCCCCGCGCCGGAATCGGTGGCAGAATCGGAATGTCATTCGTGAAGAGCCATGGCCAAACGAACCGCGCCACCTAAGTCCAGTAAGAGTTCCAAGGGAACAGCGCCGCCAGCCAAAGGCCGGCGCGCCAGCGGCCCGCCCCGCCCGCCGGCATCACCCGGCAAAGCCGCGCCCACCGGCGTAGGCGCCTCACCCGGTCCGCGCGCCACATTTTTCCCGATCGTCGGAATCGGGGCGTCGGCCGGCGGCCTGGAGGCTCTCACGGCGTTGCTTACGGCCCTGCCCCCCAAGACGGGGATGGCGTTCGTGATCGTCCAGCACCTGGACCCCACGCACGAGAGCCTTTTGAGCGCCCTGCTGCAAAGGGTGACCACCATGCCGGTGCTCCAGGCCGGCGACGGCATGGCCGCCGTGCCTAACCGCATCTACGTGATTCCCCCCAACTCCTTCATGAGCATAGCCAACCGGGTGCTGGCGCTGAGCGCGCGGCCGCCCCTCCCGGCGCCCAATCTTCCCATCGACCACTTTTTTCAAGCGCTGGCGGATGACATCAAATCCGCGGCGATCGGCGTGGTTCTTTCCGGAACCGGATCGGACGGCACCGAGGGGCTGATCGCCATCAAAAGCGAAGGCGGCATCAGCTTCGCCCAGGACCCGGAATCCGCCCAGTATGGGGGCATGCCCTCCAGCGCCGTCGCAGCCGGCTGCGTCGATTTCATCCTGCCGCCGATGGACATCGCCGCCGAATTAGCCCGCATCAACGTGCATCCCTACTTTCAGACGCTGCCGAGCGGCGGAACCTCTCAGCCGGCGGATGCCGGCGACGCTGCATTCCACAAGATCTGCATATTGCTCCGCGCGGCCACTGGAGTCGATTTCCATTTATACAAGCAGTCCACCATCATGCGCCGCGTCGCCCGGCGCATGGCCGTTCAAAAAACGGGTGCGATCGAGCAGTATATCCAACTGCTGCTCCAGGACCCGGCCGAGCGGACCGCGCTGTACGAAGATATTTTCATTCACGTTACGGGTTTCTTTCGCGATCCCGAGGTCTTCGGCGCCCTGCAGGACTCCGTCATTGGCAAGATCGTGTCCCGCACGCCATCGCAGGGTTCCATTCGCGTATGGGTGCCGGGCTGCTCCACCGGCGAGGAAGCTTACTCCGTGGCGATGCTGTTGTTCGAAAAGTTGGGTGGCCGAACCGATCAGGTGCGAGTGCAGGTTTTCGGCACGGATATCGCCGACAGGGCGCTGGAGCATGCGCGCGCCGGAATCTACGGGAGTTCCAGCATCAGCGCCGTCTCGCCGGAGCGCCAGCGGCGCTTCTTCACCAAAGTCGAAGGCGGCTACCAGGTGGATAAGTCGCTGCGCAGCGCCTGCGTGTTTGCCCGCCACGACCTCGGCAAGGACCCGCCCTTCTCCAAACTGGACCTCATCAGTTGCCGCAACCTATTGATTTACCTGGGGCCCGTGTTGCAGAAGAAGGTGATGCAGACTTTCCATTTCGCTCTCAACGAGCATGGATATCTTCTGCTCGGCAGATCCGAGTCCCCCAGCGCGGCCGCGGATCTGTTCTCCGTCGAAGATCCCAAGCACAAGATCTTTCTCCGCAGGCGGATCGCCGGGCTCCCGCGCTTCGGATTCGACGCGGTCGAATACCCCGATCCGCCCCGCGCCTCGACGGTCGCGTTTGACGTCCATAGTGAGGCCGAGCGGGCTCTCCTGGAGCTCTACGCGCCGGCGGCCATAGTAGCCGACTCGAAGTTCCAGATCGTTCACTTTCAAGGGGACACCAGCCCCTTCCTGGCGCAGCCCACTGGAGCGCCCAGCCTCCACTTGTTGAAGATGCTGCGCCCGGATCTTCTGGTGGATGTGCGCACGGCGATTCAGCAGGCGAGGAAGAAGAAGGCCGCGGTTCGCAGGGAAGGCGTCCGCTTCCGGCGGGATGGCGCCTGGAAAACCGTGGACATTCACGTTACGCCGCTCAACGGGCGCCGCCGCGACGACTTCGATTTTCTGGTGGTGTTTCAGGAGACCGCGGAGGCGCCGCCCGGCTCCGCCGAGGGGAAGGCGGCGCGCCCCATGGGAGAGCCGGCAGCCGGTTCCGGCGAGAAGCGCCTGCGGCGCGATCTGGCTTCCATGCGCGAACAGCTCCGCGAGACCATTCAAGACTACGAAGGCGCCAGCGCGGGGATGCAGGCCTTGCAGGAAGGATTGCTTTCCGGCAACGAGGAGTTGCAGAGCGCCAACGAGGAGCTGCAAACCGCCCAGGAGGAGCTCCAGGCCTCCAACGAAGAGCTCACCACGCTCAACGAGGAGCTGCAGAGTCGAAACGCGGAATTGTCCCACTTGACCGACGACCTGAGCAATCTTCTCGTAGGCGTGAACATCCCCATCGTCATTCTGGACAGAGAACTCCGCATTCGCCGCTTCACTCCGGCAGCCGGAAAGGTAATGCACTTGATTGCCGCCGATGTCGGCCGGCCCCTCGCCGATATGGCGCCCGTCCTGGACGTGCCCGATTGGCGCGCGCTGGCTTCCACGGTCGTCGAGCAGGCGGCCAGCGAAGAGCTGGAAGTGCGCGATTCGCGACGGCCCGCTGGTACACGCTGCGCATCCGCCCGTACCGGACCGGGAGCGCCAGGATCGATGGTCTCCTGATGGCGCTCCTCGATATCGATGTCGTCAAGCGCAGCCTCGACGAAGCTCGCCAGGCGCGCCAACGGGCGGAGGAACTCTCAAGGAGCGAGTTGGCCATCAGCGAATCCACCAATCAGGCCGTTCTCTCCGTGGCGCCCGACGGTAAAATCACCATGGTCAATCCAGCTACGGAAAAGATGTTCGGCTATGGCCGCGATGAGGTGCTGGGGCAGCCGCTGGAGATGCTGCTTCCCGAATCCCGCCGGGAAGCTCATGCCGGGCATCTCGCCCGATACTTCGCCGCGCCCGAAAGCCGTCCCATGGGCGCGAATCTGAATTTGAACGGGCGCCGCAAGGACGGCGAGGAGTTTCCCATCGAGATCGCTTTGCGCCCCATCGAAACCGCGGAAGGAACGCGCGCCGTGGCTTTGATTGCCGATCTGACCGAGCGGAAGCAGGCCAAACAGGCGTTGCAGGAGAGCCGGGCGCAGTTAAGCCTGGCCAGCCAGGTGGCCGGGATCGGCACGTGGGATTGGAACATCGCGGCGAACGAGACCGTCTACAGCCCCGAATGGGGTCCTTTGTACGGTCTGCCGTCCGGAGCGGCCCTGCGTCCCGAAGAATGGAGGGCGGCGATTCACCCGGACGACCGGAAGAGAGTCCAAAACGAACTCAAACTGGCTCTCGATGGCGGCAAGCCCTACATTACGGAATTCCGCGTGGTGTGGCCGGACGGCACGGTGCATTGGCTCATCGGGAAGGGCGAAATCCTGCGCGACCCAGCAGGCCGCTCCGTTCGCATGCTCGGCGCGAATATGGACATTACCGAGCGCCGATCCCGGGAAGAGGAGCTACGCGCCAGCGAGGCGCAGCTCCAGGCCCTGACCGCCAGTCTCTTCACGGCCCAGGAGGACGAGCGCAAGCGGCTCGCCCGCGAACTGCACGACGACTTCAATCAGCGTATGGCGATGCTGGCCAACGATGTGGTGACGCTGGAGAAGGAGCTTCCCCCCGATTCCGCCCGCCGGCTTCGGGCGCAACTGAAATCGCTTCGCGCCAAAGTGGATACCTTGTCGGACGATCTGCGGGGCGTGGCGTACCGGCTCCAGCCGCCGGCCTTGGAGCATTTCGGACTGGTAGCGGCTCTGGAAACGTTATGCTCCGAGTTTTCCAAAAACTACCGGATCAAGCTGAAATTCCTGCACCGCCGGATCGTTCCCACGTTGCGCGGCGAGGTGGCGCTGTCGCTTTACCGGGTGGTGCAGGAATCCCTGAACAACGTCGCCAAACATTCCGCGGCCACCGAGGTGATCGTGAGTCTGGAGAGAACCAAACATCGCATCCGGCTCTCCATCTCCGATAACGGGCAAGGCTACGAATCGGCTTTGCAGGCGAGCGGCCTGGGGCTCGTCAGCATCCGCGAACGGATACGCGTGGTGGGTGGAGCGGTGAGAATCGATCCGGGACTCGGAAGCGGAACCCGCGTCGAGGTCGAAGTTCCCCTGGAGGAGGCGGCCAGTTGAAACGGCCACGCGTCTTATACTAGCCGACGACCATGCGGCCGCGGTGGCCCGGTACCGGAAAATCGTGCTCCCGGAGTGCGATGTGGTGGGGACGGCGCGCGACGGCCAATCCGCGCTCGAAGCCGCCGAACATTGTAAACCTGACATCATTGTGATGGATATTTCCATGCCTCGTTTGAGCGGCGTGGAGGTGTGCCGCCGATTGCGAAAAACGTTGTCCCTCGCCAGAGTGATCCTGGTGAGCGTGCACGGAGACGCAGCCTATGTTACAGGCGCATTTCAGGCAGGGGCCTCAGCCTATGTCTCGAAAGATCAAGCCGCTGCGGAGTTGCTCTGCGCCATTCAAAACGTGCTGCATGGCCAGATCTATCTCACGCCTTCGCTCCGCGGGCGTTTCTGGGACGATCAAGCGGCCGGTCCCGAGCGGTTGGCAACCCTGACGGATCGCCAGCGGCAGCTCGTTACGCTAATCGGAAAGGGACTGACGACCAAAGAGATTGCCGCGGCCATGGACATCGCCTTCAATACCGCGGTACGCCGGCGCACGTCCGCGATGCGCCGGTTGGGAATTGCGCAAGTTATTGATTTAGTGAGATATGCCATTCGTTGCCGGCTGCCGGCGCAGTGAATCGCCGGATGCGGGTACTAGTAAGCTTATTCCTATATATATCTAGGATCTTGCTTGAATCTGTGCTCACAATATATGTGGGGCCGGCAGCACATCGCGGGCGTCATGCCGCGTAAGTGGCTGATGCGTAGCACCTGCCGGCCCCCCTGATGGTCTCACCCCCCCCCCCCCCGCTGTCCTTCGCTGTAGAACCCGCGGCTTGGTCTACAACCCCGTGGTCTTTCATCTACGATGTTTT
>Ga0181521_10000254_pt1 | contig 63404 bp, 39 predicted proteins | sample PEATcosm2014_Bin_32_FD_119764 | JGI IMG/M metagenome (GOLD analysis project Ga0181521, IMG submission 119764) | Peatland microbial communities from MTU Mesocosm Facility, Houghton, MI, USA - PEATcosm2014_Bin02_60_metaG | ecosystem: Environmental > Terrestrial > Soil > Wetlands > Peat | place... | reverse complement strand
TCTCGGTGCGGAAGCCTTTGACATCCACCGGGTAATCGCCAACCAACTGCTGGATCTCCTGCTTGACGCTGGCCGGATACGTATAATCGTTCGCCTTGGTGTCAGGCGTCATGAAGCACCCGACATTGACGCCCCGCACGTGACGCGGAGGATAGCTGGGAGGTACGCCCACCACCACCACATTCTGGCCGTGCGCCCCCATGACGTCCCAGATCGCCGCCTGCTGAATGGAGGTGGAGTTAACTACGGATAGCCCGTTGTAGGAATAGTCCTTGCGGTTGCGAAATCCGTAAACGCCCAGTGAGCCGGGGTCCTGGCTGGTAGACATGCACATCCAGGCCGGTACGGTGATCGGTGGAATCACGCTTTCCAGCCGACCGTAACAGCCGCGCTCCATCAATGCCCGTATATTGTTCAATCCGCCGTGCTGGAACAGGATTTCGGGAGCCGCACAATCCAGTCCAATGACAAGAGTCTTACCAGCCATGTCCTTCTTTACCTAGGATGTAGTCACGCGCCCAGATGCAAAACCAGAATCCCGCTAGTTTCGCTATTATCGAATCAGACCACGATAACACCGCTGGAGTCAAGGCCTACTAATGGAGATCTAGTACTGTCCGATCCTTGTTTAAGTCTAATGACAGGTACTAGTTGCACGGTTGGCAGGGCTTGGCGGGCGTTTCTTTTGCATTCCCCTTACAATAGGGCGAGTCCGCTGCAGTTGGAATCGAGATGAACTGGCGCTCAAGCTTGCACGCACGGAGCGGAACACGCTAGTACCCCGGCGGTACCATTACACGCGGGAAACGCCGGCTATGGCGCTCATTCCCTTGATTCCACTGTGGATTTTGTGTTAGCTTCGGAGAAACTCGTACCCTGGCGCGCCCCCTGGAAATCGCATGCAGCCGAACGACGGTATCGCCACGCTGAACCATCTCTTCTTTTACCACCTGGATCGTTACCGATTCGACCGCCTGCTGACATTTAAGAACCGCGGCGAGCTGATGGTCTGGTCCACGGAGCGTTTGTCCCGGTCCGTGTTCGCGCTACGGCAATTCCTGCTGGGTTCCGGTTTGGCGCCCGGCGATCGCGTGGCGGTGTTCTCGGAGAACCGGCCGGAGTGGCACATCGCAGATTTTGCGGTTCTGATTGCGCGGCTGGTGGTGGTGCCGGTTTACAACACGCTGGCGCCTTCGCAGATCGCTTACCTTCTGCGGCACAGCGGTTGCCGGACAGCCATCATCGGCGGCTCCAAACAATGGGAGGTTCTGCAGCCGCTGCTGCCGGCCCTGCCGGAACTCGAAAACACGATCGGGATGGAAGAGACGTCCGGCGTCCCCGCTTCCCTGCCCCAGATCGTGGCCGCGGCGCCGGAGCTTGACGGCGCGGCGGTGTCGCATATCCGCGCCGAAGCGCTGGCCGCACGGCCTCAAGACTTGGCCACTATCGTTTACACTTCCGGAACGACGGGCACCCCGAAGGGCGTAATGTTATCGCATGGCAACATCGCGTTCGACCTTATGGGCAGCCTGGCGCGGGTGCCCTCAAATACGGCTCACCAGGCTCTGTCGGTGCTGCCGCTGCCGCATGTCCTGGAGCGGACGCTATGCTACGGCTACTTTCACGAAGGCTTGTGTATCGCCTACGGCGATCCCCACGATTTGAAAGATCTGCTGCCGGTGCATCGGCCCGACATCATCGGAGTTGTGCCGCGCATTCTGGAGAAGGTGAAGGAGGCGGTGGAGTCGCAAATCGCGCAGCTTGCGCCGTGGCGTCGGGCGATTGCCGTGAAGCTGATCCAAGCTGCAGTGGCGAGCACCCGGCGGCGGTTGACGGGCGCCTCCGCCCCGCTTCCGGCCGGCCTGCTGGCGCCGCTTGCCAAGCTGCTGGTATTTCCGAAAGTACATCGACAGTTGTGCGGCCTGCGCTACTTCATCTCCGGCGGGGCCTGGCTAAACCCCGATGTGGAGCTGTTCTTCCGGGCGGCTGGATTCGATGTGCTGCAAGGCTACGGCATGACGGAAACTTCGCCGGTGATCACGCTGAACGCGTACAAGCGGGAGAAGCCCGGCTCGGTAGGCCCTCCGCTGGACGGCGTGGAAGTGCGGATCAGCGAAGATGGCGAGATCCTCACGCGCGGGCCGCACGTGATGCTCGGATATTATAAGGACGAAGCCGGCACCCGCCAGACATTCACAGAGGGCGGTTGGCTGCGCACGGGCGACCTGGGCTGCATCGATGCGGACGGCTGCGTCACGATCACGGGGCGCCGCAAGGAGATCCTGGTCCTGTCGAACGGCAAGAATGTGGCCTGCGCTGCACTGGAGCACGCCCTGCAGCGCAGCCCTTACATACAGCAGGCGCTGATCGTGGGAGAGGGCCGCAAATTCGTGAGCGCCTTGATCGTACCGCATCCAGAGCACGTGGCGCGCATCGCCACACAGCACGGGCTGGCGCATACTAGCCACGAGCAAATGCTGCTGGCGCCACAGGTGGTGGCGCTGTTCCGCGCGGAGCTGGACAGTTTGCAGGCCGACTTCTCCCCGTTTGAGCGGGCGAAACGATTCTGCTTCCTGACAGAGGAGGCTTTGTTGGACGCCGAGTTGGTCACGCCCACGCAGAAAGTTCGCCGCGCGGTGCTGGAGCGCAAATATGCCGACTGGATCCGGCACATGTACCAGCAAGAGGATCCACTGGTCATCCCGCCACCCGGGCAGATCGTGCCCGTGAGCAGGTACACAACATCATAGGAGGAACCCATGCCCGAACAGACACTCGTGAAATGGAATGAAGAAACTATTTTGGAGCATCTGAAGAAAATCGCCCGCGAGCAGCTCAACTTGACGCCGGCGCAAATCGAGGCGATAGGCCCCAACGTGTCGCTGATGGATGCTCTGCAACTGGATTCTCTGGCTCAGGTGGTATTGGTGACCACCATCGAACAGGACTTCGGCTGCGCCTTCGGTCTGGAGCAGTGGCAGCAGCTCGTCACCGTGCAGGACCTGGTAAAGATGATCGCCAGCCGCGTTTGCGAATCGGAGCCGCAGCAATGAGTGCGCTGACGCTCAAAGGGGCGACGCTACCTGAGATTCTGTTAAATCTGGAGACTTGCACGCGCTGGGGAGCGCGCTTTGTGGCGCCTTCCGAGGAGGCTACGTTTTATCCGTATCAGGACGTGTTGCGGCGCGCGCAGAAGTCCGCCGCGGCATTGCAGGCGCGGGGACTCCGTCCAGGCGACCGGGTGGCGCTGATCCTGTCCACCTCGATCGAGTTCTTCGACTCCCTGCTGGGCGTGCAGCTTGCCGGCGGCATCCCGGCCTGTCTCTATCCGCCGTTCCGCCTGGGCAAGCTCGACGAATACTTTGCGCGCTTGCGCAAGATGCTGGCGAGGATCGAAGCACGGTTTCTGATCACCGAAGGCCGCATACGGCGGCTGCTGGGCCCTGGCGTGGTGGGCGTGGAGTCGCTCGAGGAGGTGCTGGACGCCAAGGATTTGCAAAGCGGCAACGGCCGCTGGCAACCCGTGGACGTAGATCCCGCGGCGCCCGCCTTTTTGCAATTCTCCTCGGGCACCACAGTTGAGCCCAAGGCCGTGATGGTGACGCACACCAACCTGCTTGCCAACCTGACCATGATGCAGCAGTGCCTGATGTATCGCGGCGAGGATGAGATCGATCACGGCTGCGTCTGCTGGCTGCCTCTGTATCACGATATGGGCCTGGTAGGCTGCGTGTACTTGGGGATGTATTATCCCGGCACAGTAACTTACATGGGGCCGGATACTTTCCTGGCGCGGCCGGCTATCTGGCTGCGCACGCTGTCGCGCTACAAGTCGGCTATTTCGCCGGCGCCGCATTTTGCCTACAGCTTGTGCGCCACCAAGATTAAAGACGAGGAGATGGAAGGAGTGGACCTGTCGCACTGGCGGGCGGCCTTAAACGGCGCCGAGCCGATCGAATCCGACGGCATCCAGCGCTTCACCGAGCGCTTCGCGCGCTGGGGCTTCAAGGCCAATGCCCTGACGCCGGTGTACGGCCTGGCGGAGGCGGGATTGGGCGTCACCTTTACGGAACTCGACGATCTGCCGCTCTTCACCGAGTTCAGCCGCGAGGGCTTGTGGAATGGCGGCACCGCGCATCCAGGGCCGGGACGGCGCATCGTGTCGGTGGGCCGAGCGTTGCCGGGCGTGGAGGTGGCCATTTTCGACGACCAGGAACAGCGCGTCCCGGATGGACGGGTAGGGCGCATCTGGGTGAAGGGGCCGTCGATCACCAAGGGTTACTGGGAGAGTCCCGAGCTGACCGCCAACATGATTCATGGCGACTGGCTGGATACCGGCGATCTGGGGTTCTTTCATGAAGGCGAACTCTATATTGCCGGACGCGCTAAGGACCTGATCATTATTCGCGGGCGCAATTACGCGCCGCAAGAGATGGAAGAGCTGCTACTGGATGTGGAAGGCGTGCGTAAGGGCTGTGCCGTGGCCGTGAGCACAATGGTGGAAGGCGAGGGCGAGCAATTGATCATCCTGGCGGAGAAGGACCCTCGCAGCAAGCGGCCGGAAGAGAAGGTAGTGGCGGAGATCAGCCACTGCATCCTGACGGGACTTTCGCTCAAGCCGCGCGATGTGGAATTGCTGGAGCCGGGAACGCTGCCGCGGACCTCGTCGGGGAAGCTGCGGCGGTCGGAAGCACTGCGGCAGTTTCTGGCGGGGGAATTGGTACCGCCGGAGAAGGTGACCGCGCTAAAACTGTTGTTTGAAGTGGGCAAGTCACAATTGGCGTGGGCGAAGTTTAGGGCGGAGAAGAAGTAGCAGGAGCTTCCCAACCAAAGCTCGGCAGGCTTTTCAGCAAGCCTGCTTCGATCAGCGATGGGCTCCACGTTTTCCCGAAGGACACCGCAGCTGCTCCGCCTATTTCAGGTTAACTACTCCGGCAGCGTCCCTTGATTTCGCGTGGAAGGCGACGACCCTATTCGTCGAATTGCGGTGGAGCGCAGTTGGCCCTTACAGCGTTAACGAGAACACCGTACCAAGGATCGAAGTTCCGCCGCCGCTGGTGGTGCCGTAGAGCACGCCATTGCTGAACACTACACCGCCCTGGGGTGCTACCCCCTCGGTGCCGTTGAAACTGAAGTTTTGGAGGATCATCTCGCTCCAAGCGGCGCCCTTAGTTGAAGGTGGAGTCAGCGCGAACACCGTGCCGCAGCCGGCCTTGACCCCGCAACCGTTGCCGCTTCCGCCGCCGTAGGTAGTGCCGTACAGCACCCCGCTGGTAGAGCCAACCATCAGGCCCGGAAATGGGGTGGATCCGTCGTTGCTGGAGCCGAAAGTGTGAAGTACGGCCTCAGTCCAAGCGGCCCCCTGAGTTACCGGCGGGGTCAACGAAAATACGGTGCCGCAGCCGGTGCTGATTTTGCAACCTGTGTTGGGTCCGCCGCTGTAGGTGGTGCCGTACAGCACCCCGCTGCTGCCAATCGCCACGTTTGAGTAGGGATAGGCTCCGTCGCTGCCCGCGGTAAAACTGTGGAGCACGACTTCTGTCCAAGGAGCGCCCTGAGATGTCGGCGCGGTCAATGAGAACACGGTGCCATAGTCGGAGGTTCCGCCGAGGTACGTAGTGCCGTAGAGCACGCCGGTGCCAACCAACACACTTGCGGTGGGATAAGCTCCGTCGCTGCCGCCGGCAAAACTGTACAATACGCTTTCCGTCCAAGCGCCGCCCGATGTCGGCGGAGTCAGCGAGAATACCGTGCCGGCGCCCGACGTCCCACCTAGATATGTCGTGCCGTACAAGACCCCACTACTGCCGATCGCCACCCCTCCGAATGGCAGGAGCCCGTCGCTGCCGGACCCGAAACTATAAAGAACCTTCTCGGTCCAGGTTGTGCTTGGTGGCGTCGGCGGCGACAGTGAGAACACGGTGCCAAACCCATAAGTCCCGCCGCCGTCGGTAGTGCCGTAGAGCACCCCGCTGCTGCCAATCACCAAGCCCGCGTAGGGATAAGCTCCGTCGCTGCCCGCCGTAAAGCTGTGCAGCACGGTCTCAGTCCAGGTGGTGCTTGGAGGTGTCGGTGGGGTCAATGAAAATGCGGTGCCAAACCCAGAGGTTCCGCCGCCGTAGGCGGTGCCGTAGAGGACCCCGCTACTGCCCATCACCACCCCTGCGTTGGGATTGGTCCCGTCGCTGCCGGGAGTGAAGTTATAGAGCGTCTTTAGCGTCGGGGTAACCGCCCGAGTCGTCGGAGAAGCCGCCTGAGCCGCGGTACACGCGGTAAAGATCAGCAGTGTCTTTAATAGCGTTCCGCAATTTCTGAGCAGCGGTAGTCGGATAGTCATGTTTCCTGCGTCTGTCCGTTGTCCTGGTGCAGGCGGTCCGCCAGTTTCGCTGGCTTAGATATGGCACGCACCCTCCGCGAATATACGCAACCAAGCGGTTGCGTGTCAAGACATTAGGCGTGGCATCTCCGTCCTTACGAAAAACAGTGGTACTAATACTATTAAGTTTACTTTTCGAAAAACAGTGGTACTAACACCAATGACCTTTCCCGCAAGAGAACAATGGTACTGAGACGATTGGCTCTTTTTTTCGGAAACCGCGGCATTAAGGCTATTGAGTTTCAACAACTTGACCCATTCGCCCTGTGGCTCCCGCTCTGCAACGTAATCTTTCACACCATCTTCGGGTGGCGGCCACGGCGTTTCCATGAGCGGGCCGAGCCGCTTCTTGGTATGGCTTGGACAAGTCTGGTCCTTGACACCCATTCCGCCGCGCGTGTATTCTTCATGACTGGTGCTCCGAAGAGGAGAGTCGTCTTTATGCAAACTCTAGAAAACAGGTCGTTGTACTTCACCGCGCTCCTGGCCGTGCTTTGTGCTCCGGCATATGCCACGGTCCAGATTACGGCTCTGACGCCGTCGCCTAAATCGCCGCAAGTGCTCGGCGCGCCAGTCACCTGGACGGTGACTGCGACAGACTCGAATCCCGGTCCGCTGACTTTCCAGTTCAATGTGGCTATTCCCGCGCAGTCCTTTGCCATGGTGAAGGACTTCAACGTGGGCACGCTGGCAGCCGGCACCTGGACTTCGCAGCCATTCGTGTGGGTGCCGACCGGAGTCGAAGGCGTCTATAAGATCGAGGTGGTCATCAAGGATTTCACATCCGGCGAAACGGCTTCCAAAGCCGCCTTGTTTCAGGTGACTCCTCTGGCTACCACTACGTCCGTCGTCACTGCCACCGCCAATCCGCTGGTGGCCGTGTTTAGCGCGCCCTCCTGTGCATCGGGCAGCAGCATGGCGGTCCGTTTTCAACCGAAAACCAAGAGCCTAGCGCCTGCGGTTACGACTCCCTTTCAAAAGTGCCATCCACCCGCCACCATGAACTTTGAAATCGCCGGCATGTACCCCACTACTGAGTACCAGATGGTTTCCGAGACAGAAACATCGGGCAAAATCACGCTCGGCAACGTCGTGGCTTTCACGACCGGAGCCATACCAACTGGTGTTCCCATACCGAAGTTTACGGTGAATACAGCGGCCGGTTCGACTACTGACACGACCGACTGGGTAATCCTACAAAATCTGTTACAGTTCGGAGTGACGCCGATTTACCCCGCTGTGGCAACCGACTTGTCAGGCAACATTATCTGGTATTACAACCCGGGCCAGAGCATTTTTCTCACACGTCCCCTGCAGAACGGCACGTTCCTGACTATGCAAAGCGGTCCTTCCTGGGACCCGGCTTCAACTCAACTGCAGTTGCTGGATCAGATTGACTTCGCGGGCAACATCATCAAGGAGACCAACATAGGCGTACTTTCGCAGCAGTTGGTCGCCATGGGCGCCACCGACGCGGTCTTGTGTAACACGGTCGCAGTTCCTGCGCCCGTCGGGGCGGCCTGCATCGACTCTTTTCACCATGATGCAATCCAGACATTGCCGAACGGCGATACCGCGGCTCTGGTTGCCATTGAAAAAATATTTCCGCCTGGAACACAGGGCGACACCACCGGTCTTCCAGTGGACATCATTGGCGACATGATCATCGTCATGAACAGCAGTTGGCAGGTGATCTGGTATTTTGACACGTTCCAACACGACAGCGGCGCACCCCAGCTCGATTACACCCGGCCACCCGTCTTAGGGGAAACCTGCTCCGCCGGACTATCTGGCGGCTGCCCCGAGATATTCCTGGTGACCTCCGGTATTTCGCCCAAGGCCAAGGACTGGCTGCACGCCAACGCCTTGTATTATTGGCCGCAAGACAAAGACATCATCATGTCAATGCGCAACCAGGACTGGGTAGTGAAGATCGACTATAACAACGGCGTCCAGAGCGGTGGCTTGGGTACAGGAAATATCCTGTGGCGCATGGGGCCGTGCGGAGACTTCTCCTTCACCAACACTTATAACGATCCCTGGCCTTGGTTCTCGCATCAGCACGAATTCGGTATTGAAAACAGCGGCGCCGGGCCTATTACGGTGTTCGACAATGGCAATACGCGGTGGTCTCAGCCAACTGTCTCAACCGGATGCATGCCGGGCGTCGGCAGCGGCAACAGCCGAGGCATGGCCCTCAATATCGACGAGGCCGCCCTGACGGTTTCGCCTGTGTTGAGCCAGGATATGGGGTACCAGTCGTTCGGGGATGGCAGCGCTCAGTTGCTGGCCGACGGGAATTATTCCTTCCTCCCGTCAGACGTATTCGTTACACACACACTGAGTTTCGTGAGCTACATTGAAGAAATCCTCCCCACGGCGGGCACGGACACTGGCACAGAAGTCCTGAACATCCAGGCGCCGCAGAATTACCGCATCTGGCGGATGCCCAGCATGTATGCGCCTCCTATTACATAGGCGCACCGAAGGTGAACTAGGGCGTCCGCTTCTCTATTTGTCCATAAAGGATTATGTTCACATGTTACATCGATTTGGAGTAATCATGGCAGCCGCCGCGGTGCTGGCTGCCTCGCCGTCGGCCCGGAGTGCAACAACCCCGCTCATTTATACCACTACAGTCAACGCAGCCGGCACCCAGGTCACTATTACCGGCACGGACTTCTGCCCTTCCGGCGTGTTGCCGACGGTCACCTTGGGCAGCACCACTCTGACGGTGATTTCCTGCACCAGCAACACAACGGTGGTCGCCACCCTGCCCGCCCAATATCGCGCCGGTTCCTATAGTTTAAGGCTGACCAACAGCAGCAGCCAGCAGGCAACCTTCAGTATCACTCTGGGGGCGGCGGGGCCGGCCGGGCCGCAGGGTCCCACTGGGCCTACGGGACCGCAAGGACCGGCCGGGCCTCAAGGATCGCAAGGACCTCCAGGATCGCAGGGCAACACCGGTCCAACGGGCCCCACAGGGCCGGCCGGACCTCCTGGTCCGGATACTGTCTCGCTAAGCATTCTGCGCTGGTACGGCGCGAACGAGGCGACGGCCTTTGGAGTGGGCACCAATCCCGTCGGGATCGCCTTTGATGGGGCAAGCATGTGGGTGAGCAACAACGGCGACGACACCATTACCAGGCTGCAGGCCAACGATGGAACCGTGTTGGGGACCTATTCTGCCGGCGCCAGCCCTCGAGGGGTGGCCTATGATGGCGCCAACATCTGGGTCGCGAATGCCACCGGGCCCAGCGTGACCAAGTTGCAGGGCAACAATCCTACGACCATTCTGGGGACGTACCCATTGGGCGGAGGAACGCAGCCGGAGGGCGTGGCCTTTGACGGGGCGCACATCTGGGTAACCAATAACTCGACGAACAATGTCACCGAGTTGCAGGCTAGCACAGGCACGGTGCTGAACGTCTATCCGTCTGGGGGAACTTATCCGCGGGGTGTGGCTTTTGACGGGACCAACGTCTGGGTCACGAACTATACCAGCGGCAATGTAGTGGAGCTGAGCGGTAGCAATGGCGCGGTGCTGAACACATTTCAAGTCGGAACACATCCCACGGGAGTGGCCTTTGACGGAGCGAACATCTGGGTGGCCAATGAGGGCAGCAACTCCGTAACTGAGGTGTTGGCCGATGGCACGACGCAAACCTTTAACGTGCCGCAGAGCGCGCAGCCTTACGGCGTGGTCTTTGACGGGGCCAACATCTGGGTGGCGGGCACCAACAACGTTACGAAGCTGCAAGCCAGCACCGGCGCGGTCGTGGAAACTATTCCAGTAGCCGGCCAGTATGGAGTGGCCTTTGACGGGGCCAACATCTGGGTCGCTAACTACAGTACGAAGACCGTTTCGAAGCTATAAGTAGCGGCTCCTACAAAGAGGAAAGGAGGAACCCAAACGATGGCATCCGGCTTCCGCGTAATAGCGTTTACGGCGTTCGCCGCTTCACTCATAATTGCACAGTCCCGGGCCGCCACAGCGCCGGTGGTTTACAATGCCGTGGTGAACTACTCGGAAAAACAAGTCACCATCAACGGGCAGAACTTGTGTCCCACGGGTGTGACGCCGGTAGTGAACTTCCCCGGTTCCACTTTGACGCTGGTGTCCTGCAAGAACCAGGCTATTGTTGCCGATCTGCCAACCGGTGTCAAAGCGGGTACCTATGGGCTGTCGGTCAACGTCAGCGGCCAACTGGCAGTTCTGGACCTGACGCTGGGAAGCCCTGGGACTCAGGGGCCTGCCGGGCCCACCGGAGCGACTGGACCGATAGGTCCACAAGGTGCGACCGGACCGGCCGGGGCACAGGGATCGCCAGGACCAGCCGGACCGCAGGGCCCTGCAGGATCCCCGGGGCCCGTCGGCCAGAACAAGTTAGCCATTGCGCTGTTGCGCTGGTACTCAGGTAACTCAATTACCAGCTTCCCGGTTGGCTCCGGAGGCTGGGCTGCCGTCTATGATGGAGCGAACATCTGGGTGACGGGCGCGGCCAGCAATACTGTTACTAAGCTGCGGGCCAGCGACGGCAAGCTTCTCAAGACGTTCAGCAACACGGGCGGGACGTACCCAGGGACGTACCCAACTGGAATAACCTATGACGGCGCTAACATTTGGGTAGCGAACGGCACCAGCAACAACGTTACCAAGTTACGTGCCAGCGACGGTACGGTGCTAGGGTCGTTTACCGCAAGCGGAGCAGTCGGTCCGAACGCACTTTGCTTTGATGGGACGAACGTCTGGGCGGCGAACTACGACAGCGCCAACGTCACCAAATTCCAGGCCAGCACCGGTACGGTATTGGGTGTCTACAACACATCGCCAGGAGGCGGTCCCGTTGACGTGGCCTACGATGGCACCAGCATTTGGGTGTCGAATTGGCACACCAACAACGTCAACAAATTAGACCCCAACACCGGTGCGATACTGGCCACCTATCCCGCGGGACGTAATGCCAACGGTCTTGTCTTTGACGGGGCCAATATGTGGGTGACGAACTGGACCGACAGCACCATCACCAAGTTCCGGGTAAGCGACGGCGCCAACCTTGGCACGTTCCCCGTGGGAAACGGCCCAAACGGCGCAGTCTTTGACGGAACCAACATCTGGGTTGGGAATCAAAACACGGACGACGCTACCGAGATACGGGCCAGCGACGGCCAGCTAGTGGGCACGTATCCTGCCGGCATCACGCCGGGTTTTGTGGCCTTTGACGGCGTCAATGTGTGGGTGGCAAACTACGGGGGCACCGTCTCCAAGTTTTGAGTCGTCCCGCACCAGCTAAAAGCTAAACCCCCGGCAGAAAGACCAGGAAGCCGCCCGTCGCTCAGCGATTTCCACCGGCCGACCGGGTCGGTGGATCGGTCTTCCGACCACCGCTTGGGGCTCCAGCTTGGCGAACGCGGCATCTGTGCAAAAGGCGCACATCCTGGCCATGGGGAAGAACTGCTCTGACGGAGATCGAAAAGCGCCTTGTGACGGCGGGCCGTGCCTAGTCAGCGTCTGCCGCATTGACCGGAGTCGGAGCATGTGCGTCAACGCTGCATCAGTGCAAGCGATGCTTACTGGTGCTTGCCTCCATGTGGACGCCTAGGCGTGAGCCCCCAATAGGATCATTCGGCACCTATTATCAATAGCTTAGGCGGTTTCAAACTGGAGGCGTCACATTTCTAACCGTTTGCGCACATATGTGCAATAATGACTCCACAGAAAGAATGATAAGGAATATTATCTTGCATTCTTATGAATAGCCGGCTATGCTCGATCTTTGGACCAACAGAGTGTCGCAGTCATTTCGACCCCTGTGGCTGTAACAACTCCACAGGCTGCCAGCGACGACCAGTTGATTGGGATCTGGCTGCATGGGCGGAGCCCGCACACGCAACGGGCGTATGCCGCCGATGTGGCCCGGTTGCGCGCCTGGACCGGGAAGCGGCTGCCGGCGCTGACGCTGGCCGATCTGCAGAGCTTCGCGGATTCCGTGGTGGATTTGTCTCCGGCCGGCCAATACCGGGCGCTGTCGGCGGTCAAATCGCTTTTGGCGTTTGGACATCGGATCGGATACCTGCCCTTCGATGTGGGGCGCGCGCTACGGCTACCCGCAGTACGCGGCCGGCTGGCGGAGCGCATCCTGCCCGAGGCTGCCGTGCATCGCATGTTCAGCCTGGAGGAGAACGAGCGCAACCGCGCGATACTGACCCTGCTCTACGCCTCGGGGGTGCGTGTCAGCGAGCTGTGCGGGCTGCGCTGGCGGGATTTGCAGGAGAACGGCGACAGTGCGCAGATGACGGTATTCGGGAAAGGCGGCAAGACGCGCGCGATAAGGTTGCCGGCCTCGGTGGCGAAGCAGTTGATCGAGCTACGGCTGGAAGGAGACGGCGGCGACCAGCCTATCTTTCGGTCGCGTAAGAGGGGCGGCGGATTGCAGCCGACAGCCGTGCTGCGGATTGTGCGGCGGGCGGCGCAGCGCGCGGGCATGAATGTGGCAGTATCGCCGCACTGGCTGCGGCACGCGCACGCTTCTCACGCCCTCGACCGCGGCGCTCCCATACATCTGGTACAGGCCACCTTGGGCCATGCCAGCATCATCACCACGGGGCGCTATCTTCACGCCCGGCCGACGGACAGCTCCAGCCGGTTCCTGGGTCTGTAACCGGGCCCAAGATCCTCATCCAGCCACTTCACAGCCCAGCGGTAGAGTTGCTGGTCCTTTTCGACCGAGCGGAGCAGCATCGCTCCAACTTGATCGGCAGGCTGGATCCAACTCAGGTCGTCGCGATAGTCGCTGGACGTGTTTTCGACGGGTAGCGGATCCGGCGGGAAGTCCAGCCCGGCCGCGTGCGCCAGCGATCGCAGCTTCCGCATACTTTCGTCCATACGTTCGGTGATGCCGACGAAGAAGAAACCAGCCAGCGCGGATTTGGCGGCCTCCAAACTATCCGCCGCCGCGGGTGAGGTGTGTCGGGCGAAGAAATTTACATTGTGATTCTCGCGAAAGGGGATGTCCCGGTCGCGGGTCAGGAGCCAGCTTGCGAATTCGCGCAACGTGAGCTCAGGCGCGTCTGGCGGGACGGCTGCGAGGAGGCTTTTCGATGTGATGCCCGCGTAGTGCTTCTTGATGTGCGTCATGTAGGAGATGAATTGCTGGATAGGCTCGCGCAAGAAAGTGATGTACAGCATTTCGCGGCCGGCCAGCCATCGCGGGTAAGTACGCACGTGGTGCGAACTGAAGGCGTGGCTCTCGGGCGCCGCCAGAAGATAGTTCCGCACAGCGTCCTCGGTATAGACAAAATATGTGTCGTTTACGTAGAGGCGCAGGTGAGCCGGTCCGAAGTAATTCTCGAACAGATAACGGAACGAGGTGCCTGCGCACTTAGGCACGTGGATATGCGCGAGCACCGGCAGCGGTTCGGTTCCGGAATTTTCGGCTCCGCCAACTTCGCTGAACGCGAACAGCCTGCGCCCGTCGCCCAGGCCCGCTGGAATGGAATCGAATTTCACCCACGGCACGCCGCACTCCTTGAGCGCGTGGCGAATCTGCCCGGCGGCGTCGTCCGTTTCCGCAAAGCCGAGGGCCATATAGCCCGGCCTGTTTGTGTGGTGCTCCAGGAGGTTCTTCAGGGTGGCCGTCAACTCCTGGAAAGGTTGCTCCCAGCCGGATGAAATTACCAGGTCCGCCTTATCGAGCTGCGCGAGGGCAGCCGCATCGCCTGGTGAATTCAGCATCGAATATTTTCGGAACGGAAGTTGGGCTTCCAGAATCGCGCTGTGTAAGCGCACAGGGCCGATCTCGCAAATATGATGACCCGGGCTGAACTGGTAATACGCCTGGAGGGCCGTGAGAAAGGCCGCGCACGGTCCGGACAGCTTGCTGCGAGAACGTCTGATCAGGCGGGCTTGCCCCCTGGGGACCGGCAGGCCGGTGCCGTTATAGCGCACCTCCACGTCGTTGCGACCGGGGTTTAGGTAAGGGCCGGGGTCAAATTGGAAACCCTTGCGGCCATCGCCGATGCCCGCCTGACGCAGATCTTCACGGAATATCGTGCCGCGCACGGTAGCGACCAGCAGTGAATTGACCAGAATGTCCACGAAGATCCGCTGCTCCGGGTCCAATTCGTCGGCAGCCCAGCCGGAGATGCCGGTATCGTTGAGCGTGTCCACGCATCCGATCAGGCGCATTGACGGTAAGCCTCACTCCACCGCCAGGCTGAAATCCTCCCGGCGGCGCGCCAGGTTGGGATTGTAGTAAGGATCGTCGGCGATGTACTTTGCCCATTTCTTCTTCATAAAGTTGTCTTCGGCGGGGTGCGGAATCTTTTCGTTCTCGTTCTTGGTGGCCGATTCGTAGTGATAGAGCTTGGCATACGGGGTGTATACATTGCGATAGCCCAGCTCCAGCAGTTTAAGGCAAAAGTCCACGTCCTGAAAAGCTACGGCCAGGTTGGTTTCGTCAAATCCGCCGGCTTCGAAAAACTTGTGGCGCGCCACGAGCATGCAGGCGGCGGTCACCGCGCTGCAGTTGCGGACGATCTCGGGGAAGTCAAAGTAATGCGGCCGCTTGGCGGACTGGTTCTTAAACGCGTGGCTGCAATTGCCGTACAGGCCCATGACGACGCCGGCATGTTGGATCAAATCATCGGGGTACCACAGTTGCGCGCCGACTGCGCCCACCTCAGGGCGCTGGCCTTGCTCCAGCATGGCGGTGAGCCATTCGGGGGTGATGATGGTGGTGTCGTCGTTTAGAAAGAGAAGATAGGGCGAGGAGGTGGCGCGGGCCGCCGCATTGTTCATGCTGGAGAAATTGAACGGCTGGTTGCGCCAGTCGAAATGGCGGACGGGCAGGTTGCGGGAAGCCAGGCGGGCGGCGTAATCTTCCAGGCGCGAGTCTCGCGAGTTGTCGATCAGCAGGATTTCGTAATTCGGATAGGAGGTCTTGTCCAACACCTCTTCCACTGCGGCGCGGAACAGATTCATGTGGCCGCTGGTGGGGATCAAAATGGCGACGCCCGGATTTCCGGCAATGGGATAACGGACGCGGTAGCGGCATGGTTTGACCTCCTCCACCGTGGCGCCGGGCGCGACGCTCGCGAGATGCGCAGCCAGCGCCCGCCTGCCGTCGTCGCCGGCTTGTGGCTTGTCCGCGGCAGCGCTGGCGGCGGAACCCGGAAGCGCCCGCCAGTGGTAAAGAATCTTAGGAATCCTTTCGATCTTTTGCGTGTGGCGGGTGGCGCGGAGGAGAAATTCGTAATCCTGAGAACCGTTGTATGTTTCGTCCAGCCCGCCGAGGCGATCCAGCAAAGAGCGCTTTATGATCACAAAGTGGCAGATGTAATTGCAGGTGAGGAATAGATCCGGAGACCACCGCGGCTTGCAAAAAGGATCGTAGCGGCGGCCGTGTTCATCGATTTTGTCTTCGTCGGAGTAGAACACATCCGTGCCGGGACGGGCCTGAATTGCGCGGACTACTTCCCACAAAGCAAAGTCGGCGAGCTCGTCGTCATGGTCCAGAAAGGCCACGTACTCGCCCGAGCACTGGCGCACGGCCTGGTTGGTAGCGGCGGAGATGCCCTGGCTTTGGGGTAGCGTCAGCACGCGGATGCGAGAATCGCGCTCGACGTACTGCTGCAGAAGGCCGGTAATGGCGGGATCGCCGGAGCCGTCGTCGACCAGGCTGAGTTCCCAGTTCGGATAAATCTGCTCCAGCACGGACTCGATGCAACGGGTCAGCACGCCGATGGGGGTCTTATGTACGGGGACGGCAATACCGATGCGGGGGCTAACGGGGAACTTGGCAATCTCCCAGCGCATCTGGCGTTTTTGTTCGGCAGTAGGTTCGTTGCGCGCAATCCAGAGGTCGTAGCCGGGTGAGGAACTGCGGTCGATTACGACATTGCAGGTAACCTCCTGCCGCTGACCGGATCGGGCGATGGCCCGGACGCGCACGGAACGGGGACCTTCCGGCAAGCCGGATGTGTCCCAGAAGAATCGATATCCGGCGTGATCCGAACCGGCAATCTCCGGATAGCTGCGGCCCACGTCCTGCCGGAAAATCCCGTAGGCGGCCGCTTCCGGGGGCTGGTTGCCGACCCGGACCAGAACGCGGTCGATGCCGGAGCGGGCCAGCGCCCAGCCGCGAATTTCGACCACATCGCGCACGGGTATGGTGCCGTGGCCGCCGGGATGGTCGCAGACCAAACCCAGGAAATCGCCGCCGATCGACCGTTCCCGCGGGACGCCCCGGTCTGGTGCGGCGCCATACCACCCCGGCGCCGCCACGCGAGTCGGAACAGCCTGGCCGGTCAAGCGTAGGAGCAGCCCACCCACGCTGCTGAAGGCCCTCCAGATGCGGCTGTCATAGATGGCTTGAATGGCGCGTTTGTTTGTCACCTGGCCCACTTCGAGGTCTCGCAGGCGGCTATCCAGGCGCGCCTGCGATTCCACATGGTCGGCGTGCGCTTGCACAGACTGGCTTAAGAGATCGCGAAGTTGCTCCCGCATCTGTTCCACTTGCATGGCGATTTCGGAGACAAGGCCGTTCAACTCGCGGCTATCGAGCGCTTGCTGGGTGAACTCCCGCCGTGCCAGTTCGAGCCTAGCCTGGGTAGCTTTCAGCTCTGTTTCCACGTTTCCGATGTGCCTGTCCTTATCGACAGTCACACGTCCGCTCTGGGCGATATTCAAGAAAAGCTGACAGAAGGCCAGCACGGCTTGGAGGTCAGCCGTCTTTCCAGATACCAAGGACGCGCGCAAGGTTTCCAGATCCCCGGCGCCGCGAAGTTTGGAGAGCACGTATCCGGTGCGGTAGGCAGGGGCCCCCCAATCCTGCGCTGCGTAAACCTGGTTGAAATGGCGGTTCAGCTCGAGGACAAAGTCCGTGCCGGGTCTTCGCAGGCTGTAGTAGGTCAGCATCATCAACAGCCAGACGTCGGTGTTGGCGTGCTCGAAGTTGATCCAGGGATACGGGCGTCCAGTAAGCAAGCCGGTCACTAAATCACGGCTCGGGAGTCCGAACTGGCGGTGCTCCAGTAGGGCTGGGATAGCGTCTTGCAGCAGGACATCGGCGTATCCTACGAGGATGGATTCGGCCCAACTATTGCTCGCAGACTCGAACGGAAAGGCTATGTACAGGCCATTGCGACTAACCCGGAGGAGTTCGGATAACAGAGCCGGCCTATGCTCGTCCGGCAGGTGTTCGAGCGTGTCGAGAGAACAGGCCAGATCGAAGGTATCGTCGGCAAAGGGAAGCCGGAGACGGCTGGCCTGCACGTAATTGTGCAGTTCCGCGCGGGAGAACGTGTCCACAACGGTCACACTGGCGTCCGGGATCACAACTCCAGCCATGGAGGGAAACCCGGGCCAAAACGCCGGGGTATGGCCGCCCACATCGAGGACTCTGTACGGCCGCTCCGACGGGCGAAAAAACTCTCCGATCCGGCCGAGCAGAATGTAGCGCTCGTACAAATCGAACGATACTTCTTTGAGGCGCTCGGCTTGGGTCGTCTGCATCGACTTTTGCACGCCGTCTATGGCGGCCGGGGCTACGGGAGTCACGAAGCTAGTATACGGAATAGAGAAAGCCGTGTGCATCGGGCACATCGCGCCCGGCCAGCCTGTAACGGACAGTCGCCGCCGCGATACTGGCGAAACCGCCTGCGCCGCCACGGTGGATCAACCGCTAGCAACCTGTCTGGAGTTGTGCCACGAACTGCCACGGGAAGACCCCTCCCGAGGCTGGAACGAGCGTGTGTTATACTCGGGATTCCCAGCGCGGCCGATAATGTGGCATGGCGATTTTTGGTTCCTATTATCCAGTCTGATCGCGAAGGATTTTAAGATCCGCTACCGCAACATGTCACTGGGGGTGTTCTGGTCGCTTTTGAATCCCCTGGTGATGATGGGCGTACTTACTTTTGTTTTCACGAAGGTATTCCGAAGCGGCATCCCGAATTACGCCTTATTTGTAATGTGCGGTTTAGTCCCATTCAACTTTTTTACCGGCGCCTGGCTTTCGGGAACAACCTCGCTGGTGGACAACTCCAACCTGATTAAGCGCGTGAGAGCGCCGCGCGAGATCATCCCACTGGCCGCGGTGCTCTCCAACTGCGTGCATCTTTTCATTCAGATTGGTCTCTTATTTGGGCTGGTATTTCTATTCGGAAAGAGTCCCAATCGCCACTGGGTGTGGCTGCCGCTAATTTGGGGTTTGGAAGTGATCTTCGTATGCGGGCTGTCTCTGATCACGTCGGCGCTGAACGTCTATATACGGGACATGCGCTACATAGTCGAGTCGGCCAACACGGTCCTGTTCTGGCTGGTGCCGGTGATCTATTCCTTCGCGATCATTCCCCCAGTCTACAAGGAAATCTACCAGTTGAACCCGGTGGCGGCGCTGGTAATGGCGATGCGGGACATCCTGATCGAAGGGACGTCTCCAGGCACGCCGCTGCTGGCCAAGCTTACCCTGGTTTCGGTCTTGATGCTGGCTTCCGGCCTGATTGTGTTCCGAAGTATGAGGCAACGATTTTACGACCATTTGTGAGCGGCCATGAGCGTGATTGAGTTTCATAACGTTACGAAGGGCTTTCACCGGCATGCCGGGCAGATGTTATTGCGCAACCATCTGACCCGGTTTCTGCTGCGGCAGCGCGAGGAGCCCTTCTTTGCGTTGAAGCACGTTTCGTTCACCTTGCAACGCGGGGAGAGCCTAGCGGTAATCGGGCGTAACGGGGCTGGCAAGAGCACATTGCTGGGGCTGGTGGCCGGCCTTTCGAAGCCGGACGCGGGCACGGTGACGGTGAACGGTCAGGTGGCTGCTTTACTGGAATTAGGATCGGGTTTTCACCCCAGCTTGACCGGCAGGGAAAATGTGCGGTTGAACGCCGCGCTTTTGGGACTGACACGCAAGCGGACGAATGCTGTTTTCGAAGAAATCGTAGAGTTCTCAGGCGTCCGCGATTTTATCAATGAACCGCTGCGGACGTACTCGACGGGCATGGTGATGCGGCTGGCATTTTCCGTAGCAATCCACACGGCTCCCGAAGTTCTGCTGATTGACGAAGTATTGGCCGTAGGCGACGCGGCGTTTCAGGCAAAATGCTTCGAGAAGCTGCACGAGTTCCGCAATGCCGGGAAGACGCTGCTGTGCGTATCACATGCCACGTCCATCATCCAACAGTTATGCGACCGGGCCCTATGGCTGGATCATGGCGAACTGATCCTGAGCGGTTCGGTGGCGGACGTCTCGGCGGCCTATGCGGGGCAGCCGACCGCAACCGCGTAATGTGAGGGGCGCCTGGCCGACAACAGCAAGCAGATGCGTCGGGCAATCGCGGAACTGCAGGAGGCTCTGCGCCGCGCCGACACCCCACCCTCGCGACAGGAACTGCTGGCGCTGGCCGGGTTTCTAGAAGAAGCTTTGGCGCGTATCGAGGCGGACGAGAGGCAGGCGGTCCGCCATTACACCGAACTGGAGCGGCGTCTCCTGGCCATTGAAAACAGCCGCTTCCTGCGCTCGCTGCAGTGGCCGGGTAGAGTGTTGGGGGATTGGAAAGGTCGTCTGGGACAGTTGCTCCTGCATTCTCCTCTACACCCGCTGTATCTGAAGCTGATGAATCCGCAGTCCACGGCGGAACGCTACCGGTTGTGGGTGGAGAGCGAGCGGCGGCCCGCAGAGCGGAGGCTCGCCAGGGAACCGCTCATCAGCCTGATTCTGCCGGTACACAATCCTCGGCGGGACTGGCTGGAAGCAGCCGTGGAGTCGGTATTGGGGCAGACCTACGGCTGCTGGCAGCTTTGCGTTTGCGACGACGCTTCGGAGCAGGGCTGGGTAGCTGAGTATTTTGCCGCTCTGGCTGGGAGCGAGCCGCGTATCCGCTTCGTGCATTCGAACGAACGCCTGGGCATTGTGGGGACTTTGAACCGAGCCGGAGAGTTAGCCGTCGGGGAGTATGCGGGTTTCGTAGATCAAGACGACGTGCTGGCGCCGTACGCGCTTGCCTGCGTGGCCGAGGCCGTCCAGGATCGGCAACCCGATCTCGTCTACAGCGACGAAGATTACCTGGACAGCCAGGGCCAGCGGGTGCAGCCGATTTTCAAGCCTGCTTTTTCTCCGGATCTGCTGCGGTGCGGCATGTATTTGGGTCACCTGCTGGTGGCGCGTACCGCAAAGTTGCGCGAACTGAGCTGGTTTCGCGCCGGATACGACGGCAGCCAAGACTACGACTTGGCTCTGCGGCTGGCCGAGCACCCGGCGGTAATCCGTCACATCCCGCGGGTGCTCTACCATTGGCGGCAGCACGCGGATTCCACGGCGCTCGATGCGTCCGCCAAACCTTACACGCAAGCCGCGGGGCTGCGGGCCCTTTCCGAGACCGTACTGCGGCGGGACGCGCATGCCACCGTGAAACCGGCGGCTTTCCCCAATACCTATCGCGTACGCTGGTCCGTGCCGGCCGGTCTCAAGGCCAGCCTGGTGATTTGTTCGCGAAACGCCAAGCTGCTCAGCCGCTGCCTCAGCGCCATTGAGCGGCGCACGTCGTACGACGATCGCGAGATCGTGGTCGTGCAGCACCGAACGGGAGAAATACCGGCGATGGACCGGCTGCTGGAGGGCAGCACGTGCGTGCGCGTGCCATATACGGGACCGTTCAATTTCGCGGCAATGAACAATCAGGGCGCGGCCAAAGCCACCGGGAAGGTGCTGGTTTTTCTCAACGACGACGTGGAACCGCTCGATTCCGACTGGCTCGGAGCCATGCTGGCGCATGCCGGCCGGCGGGAAGTGGGGGCAGTCGGCGCGAAGCTGGTGTATCCCTCAGGCGCCATTCAGCATGCGGCAATCGTCATAGGGATCATGGAAGGTGCAGGGCATCTGCATCGCAACACGTTTGGCTCTGCGAACTGGAACTGGCTGCCGTTTACGCGCAACGTATGCGCCGTTACGGGCGCCTGCCTGGCTATGCGCAAAGGCGTTTTCGAGGAGTTGGGCGGGTTCGACGAATCGTTCCCGGAGAATTATAACGACGTGGACTTATGCCTGCGCGCGCGCCAGGCCGGCTACGAAGTAATCGTGGAGCCGGCGGCGATCTTGCGCCACTATGAATGCCAGTCGCGGCAGGCCGGGGTGCGGCTGGAGGAGCGCTATACATTTGAGCAGCGCTGGGCCGCGTGGCTGGAGCGCGGGGATCCGTTTTACAGCCCACATCTCAGGCGCACCCTGGAAGATGCGGGACTGGAGTTGCAGGACCTGGCGGAGCCGGCGGCGTGGCGCTAGGCGGGTTGATGGCTCCGCGTCACAAGCATGGTTCACGGAGCCGGAGTTAGCGCAACGGCTCCCAGCGATTACAATCATTTGAGTGTTCGAGCAGGACAAAATGGCATCTCCGACAGCCACGCCCAGCGTCGTCACCGGCAATCTCTGGCACCCGGCTTGCACCTGGCTATCGAAACACGAAACCCTGTTTGCCACTCTGATGCTGGTGTTAGCGCTTCATCTTTGCTTTTTCCCCTTCATCTGGGGGAACAAAACGCTGCTAGCCGCATCGCGGGGCGATATACCCAGCATCATGCCCAACGGCGCCTGGTATGGGCAGAATCAAGGTCCGGCTATTTATCGGGGGAATGACCCAGCCGCCTCGGCATGGGTACTGGAGCCTTGGGCCGCCTTGGTACACCACCAATACTTCAGCGAAAAAGGGATCCCCCTGTGGAATCCTTACCAGTCCTACGGAACACCCCTCGCGGCTAACATGCAGTCGCAGCCGTTTTATCCCCTGTTTATGCTGTTTGCGCTACACCCCGGGCCAAGAACTTACAACGCGTTCATTCTTTGCCGTTTTCTCATTGCAGGTTTATGCGCCTATCTTTATCTCCGCCTCTTCCTGCCGTTCGCACCTTCCATCGCAGGTGGGATAGCGTGCATGCTATCGGGCTACTACATCTTGTTCTTCAATATGCCCGAGCTGAGTGTGGACACGCTGGTCCCCGGCGTCTTCCTCGCCACCGAGCGCCTTCTAAGAGAACAAAGCGTCCGCAACGTCCTTCTGTCGATATCGGTCGTCTTTCTTTCCATTGTGGGCGGAATGCCGGAAAGCACCCTGCTGGTCCTGGGTTTCGGCTATATCTATTTTCTCTTCCGCCTATTGAGCGACCCTGCGATACGGGTGGCGGCCGGTAAACATCTCCGTTACTGTGTGCTCGCAAACGTAGCAGGCTTCGCACTGGCGGCGTTCCTCCTGGCGCCATTTATGGAGTTCATGCGGATTGCTTTCGACTCACACCAACCGGCGAACATCCAGGGCTCCATCACGGGCCTGCGTCACGACCGGTTTGGGCTCTCCATTTTTACGTACGTGGTACCCGCGTTATTCGGACCCACCTGGAATACTATTGCTCCCAGTCTCGGCGGATACAACGATCTGCGTGGTTTCACGGGGCTGATCCCGCTCTTGTTTGGCATCGTAGCAGTCGGAGGCCTGCTCTCCAGACGCGCGCACGGCTTCCCGGGCGAACGAGCCCTCACCACCTTCTTTTTGGCCTCAGCCAGCGCTATGCTCCTCAAGAGATACGGGGCACCTGTAATCAATTGGATCGGCTCTCTGCCATTTTGCCAGCTTGTCTGGTTTCCAAAGTATCAAGAGCCTCTTCTGGGGTTTGCGCTTTCCGTGCTCTGTGCACTCGGTATGGCGCAGGTCCTTAGGCACGCTGCAAGCCGGCGCCGGCTGGTGGTCTCCGTCCTCCTGGCCTTTACGGTCTTGACCGCTGCCCTGGCGTTTTCGCTGCCCGCTGTCGTGGCAGCGAAGGCTCGGGCGCATGAGTTCTATCTCAGCCTGGGAGGAGCATGTGCGGTTCTATTCCTGGCTTCGCTCGTTCTATTTGGACCCGGCCGCTCCGGCCCAAACGCGGCACCCCGGCGGTGGCTAGCCGGGGCGTTGCTGGCGCTGCTAGTAGCGGAGACGGCTGGCAGCTACTTTTTTCCGCTTTACTATCTCCTCACTCGGTCCGCAACGGACGACACGAACCCCTATCGGGGCGCGCCCTACATTGACTATCTCAAATCCAGAATTGCGGCAAACGAACGCGTTTTCGCACGCGATGGGATCTTGCATCCGGACTGGGCAGGTAGTTTTCAGATTGCGGATATTCGCGGGCTGGACGCCATGTATTTCTGGAAGTACATGAAGTTCGTGCGGTTCTTTCTGCGCGACGACCCGCCCGCTCCGCACGGAGATTTGGTGAACCGCTTCACCGGGCTCAATTGGTACGCTTTTGACAGTCCCCTCAAGCAACGATTTCTGCAACTCTCCTCGGCGAAATATTTTCTGTCTTTGGAGCCATACAGTCCGGATTCACCGCTGGTCAGGAGCATATTCCAGCAGAACCATGACCGGCTGGCCCCGGGCCGGGAAAACTTAATCGAAATCCGGGCGTTTACTATAGCGGGCGAGACCAAAGGCGTGTTATACGAGCACCCACCCTACGAGCGATTGCCCTTTCAGACTCAGATCACCCCGGCGACCCGGCAGTTCTTTTTCAGCGTTGCAATGGATCCGGCGGTCTACGACGGATCGCATCCGATCTGCGGAGACGGAGTCGAGTTCCGGTTGGAAATCCGGGACAGCCGCGGCCGGATTGAGCCCTTGTATTCCCGTTATATCGATCCGAAGCACAACCTGCCGGAACGGAAGTGGGTCTCAGAGTCGGTCGACCTGAGTAAGTACATGGGCCAGGTTGTCGATCTGCTTTTCACGACAACCCCGGGCCCGGCGGGGAACACTTGCATGGATTGGGCAGGATGGGGCGATCCGCATTTCAACGGGGACACGGCGCCGCGGCCGGGGTTCACCCTGGTGTACGACCATAAGGTCAAGATTTACGAGTACCGCGATGTGCTTCCACGGGCCGCCCTATTCTCGGACGTGGAATTGGTTCCAGATGACCAAACTGCGCTCGCCCGGCTGGTGTCGCCATCTCTGGACATATTCCAAACAGCGGTGGTTTCCGCAGCGGGCTTGAGAGCCCCGGATGTGGCCGCCATTCGCCGTCTGGCTGACTTGCCACATGAGCGCGTGCAGGCCGCCAGGATTTTGTCATACGCCTCGCAAGAAGTGAAGATCGTCGCCTCTTTGGAGCGGCCGGCCTTATTGGTGCTGAATGACAGCGACTATCCAGGTTGGAAGGTGGATGTCGATGGGCGCGGGTCCAAATGGATCACTTCAGATTATCTCTTTCGCGGAGTGCTGCTGGAGGCGGGCAGACACACCGTCAGATTCTTCTATGCGCCCGATTCGTTTGCAGCGGGCGCAGCTATTTCCGGGACCGGGCTGCTGGGATTGATCGGATTCATCGTTTGGCGGAAAAAGGAACGTGTGAGGCCGGCCGGAAAGGCGCAGCGAGTGACCGGATGATATCTTGCAAAATCTGCGGCGGCGATTCGGTGGAGATTGGAAGTAAACGGGGTACATTCCGGCCGCAGGTATTCTACTTCCGCCGCTGTGCCGCCTGTGGATTCACATTTGTCGCCAATCCACTGACGGATTATGCGGAAGTTTATTCGGAAGACTACTTCGCAGGCCGCGGGGCGGACCCTTGGGTGGACTATGTCTTCGAACTGGAGCACCCGGACGAAACCATTCGGATCTACGAATGGCGCGGAATTCTGAAGGCCGTCAAAACTCTCATTTCGGTGGACGAGTCGACGCGATGGGTGGACTTCAGTTGCGGTAATGGCGGCCTGGTCCGGTACTGCCGGCAACGCGAACGTTGTGAGATCACCGGATTTGAGGAAGGACCCATCGCCCGCAGGGCGGCCGCGGTCGGCATTCCCATGCTCGACCACGGCCAGCTCGATTCGTTGGAAAGCGCGTTTGACGTGGTGACGGCGATTGAAGTTCTGGAGCACCTGGAGGACCCGCTAGCGGCACTCCGCCGGATTCGAAGGCTGCTGAAACCCGGGGGGTTGTTCTTCTACACAACCGGGAATGCCGCGCCGCATCGGTCCCGCTTCTTGGAGTGGCGTTATGTCTATCCTGAAGTCCATATCAGTTTCTATGAGCCGCGCACGTTATCCCAGGCACTGACGCAGACGGGGTTCGAGCCAAGATTTGCGGGCTATCTTCCGGGCTTCACAGGCATTATCCGCTTCAAGGCGCTGAAGAGCTTGGGCATCCGCCGGTGCGCTCGATGGGAGCGAGTGTTACCGTGGAGCATCCTGGCACGGATCACCGATGCTCGGCTCAAGATGTCGGCACATCCGATGGGATGGGCCGTGGGAACTTCTTGACCGGGACTGGCTGTTAGTTAGGCGAGATCTTTCGGCAGTACGCGAGTCACCCGCAGCTTCAGGTTCACCCAAACCCAAGTCAGCGGGTCGCGGAAGAGGCGCACTTTCTTGCCTTCACGAAAGGACCGCGAGGAGTAATTCACGGGAATTTCAAGCGGAACGTAGCCCTTGCGAACGAGCTTGATTACCAGTTCGTGATCGAAGTCGAAGCGGTCGCACCGGAATTCGAGTCCAAACAGGCAATCCCGGCGGAACACTTTGAACATGGTGAAGGGGTCTGTCATATTCTGGCGGAACAATACATTCATGAGGCCGGTGAAGAACACGTGGCCGAAGTTGAGCGCCGCAGACATGCCTGGCTGCCGGGTAAACTTCCGCATCTTCCAGTCGCCGCTATGGCGGGTGCCGAGCACAAACAAAGCACGGTTGGAAAGGATGGGAGCCAACAGGGCGTCGTAATCGTTCAGGTCGTATTCGAGGTCGGCATCCTGGATCAGCACGATGTCACCTGTGGCATTACGGAAGCCCTCGCGTATCGCGTGGCCTTTGCCCCGCGCGCGGTCCTCCAAGACGAGTTGGACATTGCGGCAACTCTGGTACCGCAGGGCTTGTTCGCGGGTGCCGTCGGTGGAATTGCTCTCCACGATAATGATCTCGCGATCCACTCCGGGGAGTTCCTTTTGCAACAAGGCGCCCATCAGAACCGGGAACGAACTGCTCTCGTTGAATGCAGCGACGATGATCGAGCACTTAGGGCGGGTCGCCGGTTGGGCGCGGATGGCGGTGACGATCATGCCGGAAGTGGCCAGCCTGACACGGAGCCGCCGTGCCGGAGGGAGCAGGTGGTACGCGAGCGAAATGGCGCGTGTCAGTGCAGTAGGCGGGCTGGCGGAGGCCCGCTCATGAATATGGTGCAGCGTATACAAGCGCCGGTCCGGGCGCACCAGAACATCGCCAAAACCGTGCCGCAGCAGCAATAACTGTATGGTTGTGCGATCGAAGTACAGACGGTTTTCGGGACGCCACTCGGTCCATTGGCGGCCGAAAAATTCGACGGGCCACGAATTGACGCTTGGAACCGTCAGCAGCAGCGGACCACCAGGGCGGAGCGCCGCGTGAACCTTTCCCAGCATTTCGCTTGGGGCAGTCTGCGTCTGCAACTGGTGCAGGATCACGGCCGCGTCATACGAGCCAGGGCTGACGGCTGGCAACTGGCTGCTGGATGCCGAAAGATCGAGCAACTCCGTGCGGAAACCGCGGGCTCGCGCCTGGAGCAGAAGGACTTCAGTATTCACCCGCGGACCAGCACCACAGACGACCAGCAAGGCGCCGGCCTCGACTCCCCGACGCCGCAGCGCGTCCAGGTAACGGGAGGCTGCCTCGCACTCGGTTTCAGTGTCCGTAGAAGCGGCGCCGGCCCTCGCATAGGCATTGCCGTAGTCCGCGGCAGCGGGAAGCGCGCCCAACGCCATGCATCCGCAGCCGCGGCAACGGACGACGGGCAGGCCGCGGACCACGAAGAGATAAGCGAAACCCCGCTCGTCGCAAACCGGGCAAATCATCTGGATCGGCTGTGGACCCGAGCTCATTTCACGGACGGCGCTTTCGCGATCGCCATCAGGCCGCTGGCGGCAACGCGCGTTTGGCGATAGGCGATGCGGTCAGGCATCGCCCGGCGCGCCACGCCGAGCAAGGGACTCAAGAGCGGCACCCGGAACCGTTCGAAGTGGCGCCAGACATAATCGAACGTCAGCACTTTGCGGCTTGGGAAAACGCGAATCTCGATGAAACCGCACTTCTCCAGGAGTAGCCGGAGCGAGGCCGCACTGAAGTAGTACAGATGCTCGATTTTGTATTCCATCCAGCGGCTCTGCAGCAAGCGGCGCGTCCAGCTATCCAGGGAAGGAGTAACCAACAGCACGGTGCCTCCGGGGATCAGCAGTTGGTGAACCCTGCTGAGAAACGCCTTAGGGTCGCGCACATGTTCGATGACGTCCGCAGCCAGGATGGCATCGAACCGACCCGCCGGTAACGCAGCCTGGTCGAGCGAGCCCACGCACACCGCCTGTTCCCGCAGCCGGCTATTGGCCACGCCGGCGGCGTGACTCGAAATCTCAATTCCTGAAACGGTGAACCCGCGTTTGTGCGCCTCAACCAGCACTTCGCCTTGGCCACAGCCGATTTCGAGCAGGTGCGCCTTCGGGCGGACCAGCCGGGCGAGCGCGTCGAGATACAGCGCGCCAGTCGCGCTCTTCATTTGCGCACGCCGCTCGGCCGGTCCGGCGCCCTGGCCGCCGAGGAAGTAGCAATCGCTATAGAGGCCTGCCAGCACGGAATCGTCCGGCTGCGGGGCGAGAAACTCGAGCCTGCACTCCCTGCAGGCGTGCAAAGCGTAGGTCCCGACCGAGTAACGGCGCAGGGCCGCAGGCCGTTCGCATATGATGCAGCGAGGATGAGACGCGCCGGAAAAGTGCAAATAAGCTGAGATTGTACCAGTGTTTTTGGGTGCGTTGCGCGTTCGGCGCACGGAGGGACTGCAATAAGAATTAACAGGCCGGGTCCAAGCGGCGGCGCCAGCTTTTTGCGCTTTGTTGGTAGTGGAGGGTTCGCGTGCTTCCGGTGACCCAAAGTCACCACGATTTCGACTTCGGAGTTTGGCTACGACGCCATCACAATCAACTGAAATGGCGGCAAGGTGCCCGGCCTCACCTTATCGCTCGCACCGGCCTGAAACCCGTGCGCAGAGAAAGAAGCACTTCCGGGCCGCTGCGTTTGAAATCCGGGGCCGCCCTACGCCGCCGCGACATCTGGGCGGGAAGTCGCCGACCAGCTTGTTATGGTTATCCACCAAGATCTCAACCTTGCCAGGGGTGCCGCAGCGTTCCTGCAGCCTGCCCAGCCGGAAGCGCGAACTGTATCACCCGCCCATCGCCGAAATAACGGCCTTGGCAGTCCACCTGGTCCAGATAACCGACCACGGATGGGCCCGCCGGTATCACCAGTTTTGGTATAAGGATCGCGCTCGAGTCGGAGCCGCTGCCCTACCAGGACCGACGAGCGGCACGAGCAGGCAAAGGGAAGCTTCGCCTGCACCAGATCGCATTGTGAGCATGCACCTGCAAGAGACAGCGCCCAGCAAACTCGACCCATGCTAGCCTGTAGGGTAACATGCAGCTTTTGTTGGTTTCCGTGCCGATACCCCGTACAACGAGTCCGCCAGCGCGTTCAGCATGCGTGAGTGCCGGATCAGCGATTCTTCTGGAGCACATGCTGGACTAAGAGATCCGCTAGACCTCGCGCAACGTTACAAGAGTCGTAGCTGCCCAAAAATCGACATCGTATGCCGAAGCGGGAAAAGAGCCGAGAAAAGGAAGCGGGGGAAGCTCGCGGGTTCCGCGTTCGCACCGCACTGCTCATTGTGACACTCACAGCTCTCGCAGTTTTCTACCCGATTCTTGCAGGCTATGTACCGTTCCCTGCGGACACGGTGCTATCCTTCCCTCCGTGGGCCACTCATGCAAAAACCATTTGCATCGGAACGTCGCACGCCGAGATGGGCGATATTGTAACCCAATTCTATCCTTGGCACTCCACACTCAATGCGAAACTTCGAAAGTTCGAGATTCCGTTGTGGAACCAACACGTGCTAATGGGTACGCCGTTCGAGGCACAGCCGGCAACCGGGGTGTTTTTCCCATTGAACTGGGCATTTGCCATTGTCAGCGCGCCATCTGCCTGGGCGTGGCTGTTCATCATTCGTACCGTGATCATTGGAATCTCGACGACTCTGTACTTGAGCCGGTTGGAAATATCCGCGGCCGGCGCTATGGTGAGCGGGTTGACGTTCGCATTTTGCGGTTGGGTAACGGCTTTTCAGGGCCGCCCCCAACTGGACACGGCCATGTGGTTGCCCCTTATGTTTCTTGCGGTCGATTACGTACGCGAAGTTCCGTCCAGACGTTCCATTGCACTCGCGGCCGTAGCGTTTGCGCTCCCGGTTCTGGGGGGCCACCCTGAAATCGCGGCCCAGGTAATCCTCGCGGGCACTTGTTATGCGCTGTACCGCACCTTCCGGGCCTCACCGGGGCGAGTTCGCTATGTCGGCGCGTTTGGCGTCGCGGCAGCGCTGAGCGCGATGTTGGCTGCTGTACAGATCGTCCCCACGTTCGAGTGGCTTGGGTACATCCCCCGGAGCCTGAGCAATCATTGGGGCGCTCTGGCTCCCGGCCAGATCATCGCATTCCTTTCCCCAGATATTTCCCGGCATCCGAACGTGGATGGCGTGTCCGTCCCGGAAGCAGCGGCCTATGCGGGCACATTTGGCCTTGCGGTATTGCCGTTCGCACTTTTCTGGCGCAAACGCGGGGATGTCGTCTTTTTCGCGGCCCTCGCCGCCGCGTGTATTGAAATCGTATACGGCTGGCCACCGGCTTACTGGATTTCGCAGCATCTGCCGGTGCTGGCGGGTTTGCCAAACTGGCGGTTTCTAGTGGTTGCGGATTTTTGCATTGCCGTCCTTGCCGGCATTGCGGTATCCGCATTGCAGGATCGTTGCGGGAGCGTCAAACCGACCTGCCGGCCGGCAACCACGGCGATACCGGTTTTCGCTGCTCTAATCGGCTGCGGCACGTTCCTCGTACGCATTTTGGAAGGTCATGCGGTTCGATATCAGTGGACGGTTCCGGCAATCGCCGCCGGAGTGGCGATAGCCGGCCTCGCTGCGACGCGCCGCATCAGTGCCCGGCTGTTCACCACTTATGCGGCTGTGGCCGTGCTCGCCGATATGGTTACTTTCAGCTTCGGGTACATGCCCTTCGTCCGGCCAGCCGATATATTCCCGGCCAACGCCGTGTTCGACTTTCTCCGTGCGCATGCCGGGGGCACGCGCCGCGTCGGTGCGGTCGATGTCGCGTACGGAAATAACTTTGAGATCCCTTATGGACTTGCCGCGGCCGGTGGATATGATTTTCCAACCCGTCGTATTGCAAGGTTCCTCTCTACGTTCAGCCTGAATCCTCTCGTGATCTCATTCCACTCGGAACGTTTAGTGCACGCACCGAAAGGCGCTCTCGACTTGACCGGTGCCAGATATTACGTTGCCACTCAGTGGAATAGCAGTGCCGTGCGATTAGGTGAGCATCCAAATCGTTTCCATCGAGTACTCACGGCCGGTATGCTGCAGATTTTCGAGAATCCTGACGCGATGCCGCTCGCATTTTTTGTCCCGGCGGCTGGCATCGAGGTTCTTCCAAATCAGGAGACTGAATGGACAGAAGTGCTCTCCGAAAGCTTCGATCCACGGCGGACTGTGACTGTACCTTCGAGCATAGAGCGTTATGCAGGCGCCCGCTCCAGTGCGGCATTCGCAGAAGTGGAGAGAATCGCAGTAACTACCAATGCCGTCGAGGTTTCGGCGAGCGCGAAGGAAGACGGCCTGCTGGTCCTCGACGAGACCTATTATCCCGGTTGGACCGCCAGGGTAGATGGGGCGAGCGCCCCAGTTATCCGCGCCGACTATGCGTTCATGGCGGTACCGGTCGCTCGGGGCACGCATGTGGTGCGATTCGAGTTTCTGCCGACAACGTTTCGAATCGGCGCCATAGCGAGCGCAATCGCAAGTGGAGCGCTGATTTGTCTTCTCCTCTTCAGGAACCGCAACCGGGATACGACAGGGACGCGGCCTAGCCGCAAGCCTGACACCGAAGGCATTGCATAGGGCGGCTCCCACTGACGTCCAGTGTTCGGACCTATTGGCTCCGCCAGAATTGCGAGATTGGCGCAACACAGAAACTGCCCCTTGGCCGCGCGGAGGAGGAGAACGGACAGGGGCGGCCAGTTACTCGTACAGCCTGAGGCGCCGCGACAGGCCTTTGGGGAGCCAGTGCCGCCCCAGACTCTCTTCCAAGGGGCGCACGTACTCCGGGTCCATTTGGAGCGCCCGGGCGGCCTTGATTACCGAGCGCACCAGCGCGCGCCGGTCCCTGCCACGGATATGCGGAAAGTTGGCCAGCACGTCTGTGCGGGTCTGGCAGATGTGCAGCACAAAGTTGGTCACCGTACCGCCGGTGGCGCCGTCGATGTGGGTTCTGGCATTCGCCCATCGCAGCAGATCCGCCCGCACCGCATCGATGTATGACGCATCCACCCCCCATCTGAGGTTCGCAAATTGCAGGAACCACTGCAGGAATGCGTAACGGCCGCGGGAAGTCAGATCCGGATAAGCGAGCTGCAGATCGGGCGAATGGTCATGTAGGAACGCCGCCACGTTCGATAGGGGAAGCCCTTGGTAGAGACCTAGCCCGTCCGCGGGGCAGGGCTGCTTGCTGGTCCAGCTCAACAGTCCGGCGCGCAGCGGATCGACGAAAGCCCGACCCAGACCATATTCGATCCCCGCGTAGCACAGAAACCACAGCGCGTATTGGTAGCGGTCACTCGTAGTCAGATCCGGGTAAACCCGCCGGACACCGGGCCGCTGCTGGTATACGAAAGCAGCCAGGTTGGAAAGCGGCAGTTCTTCGTAAAGACCTCGCCCAGCCGGCATGCTGGGCAGGTTCAGCCAGTCGTAGAAACTGGACGGTCCGGTCGCCGCGAGTTGCCTTTCCCAATGCGCGCGTTGCTCCGCACCGGCCCAGAAGAAGCATTGAACCAGAATAGGTACAACCGGCACGCCGTTTTCGAAGCGCTCGAGAGTGGCCATGGGATGGCGTGGCCGGGATGGAACCGTGCGCGCGGTCGTCGCGTCGGCCGCGTCCATGGAATAGCCAAGCGCTGCCATTTGGGCCACATATGGAGCCATCGAACGGAACATTTCGATTACATCCGGCGGCAGGAGGTCTCGCCAGCCGCCTATGCGGCCTTCCCGGAAAAATCCACCAAATTCTCCAGCCAATTTGCGCATCAAATCGAGATCGCACATCTCGATGGCGGCTTCGATGCGCTCGTCCGGCACGGCAGAGATTCGCGAGGTCAATTCGTGCAATGTGCCAGCCGTATCGGCCCGCAGATCTTCGTAACGCACGACATGTGTTCCTTCACATGCCATCCATTCGATCGAGCACGCCAGATCGGTGGAAAACGGCTGACCGGTGGAATCGGTGACGATGTTGGTGCGCTCGAAGCCCGTCGACAACATGCCGCGCAGGAAGTCCAGGTCGAGCGCCGCAGCGCGGAAATTATGCAGATGGTGATAAAGCGAGATCAGCACGTCACCGGGATGCCGAATGGTGGTGATTACCACCGGCTGGTGTTCTCGAATCCAGGCTATCAATTGCGGATTCGGCCGGATGTGGTAGTGGGTAACCCAGCGGTCTCCCCCTTTGTCGAGCGCCGCGTAGTCGAAGCCCGGCGGTATGTAGAATTGCGGCAGCCGGTAGACGCCTGCCAGCAGATGCCGCAACCAGGTATTGCCTGTCTTTGGCGTACTCAAGATCAAAATGCGGAGATTGGGATCCGGCATCGTATTACAGGCGCGCACGAGTGCCGCCCCCGAGACTCAGCGTGGCAAGAATCGCTACCACACCCGGCAGCAGGGCTCCACGCGCACCACGCCCTGTTCGGTATGGCGGTGTCTTCCAGAATACCGCAGAGGACGCGCACGTCTGCCCAGCGCGCCGCTTCTACGCGCAGGTTACCGCGGGTCCGGAACTGTCCGGAACCTTTTTTCACTCCCTCATCTGCACTACGCACACGCTGGGACCATATAAGGTATCCAGCCCCGGTCGGCAGCAACAGCCCCGGAATGGCGCAGGCCACTAGTAGCGCGCACACAATGGAAACAAAGCCGTGGCCGCTCACGCAATGGCATGCGCCGTTATCTTCCAACCGGAGATTGGTAAGCCGGGCCCCGGATGCCCCATGGCAACAACTACTCCCATGCCGCCCGGCGGCGGACACCCAGGCTCTTGAGCGCTTTGAACCGGATGATACACGTGGAGCGGGAAAGGTAGCCGGCGAACTCCGGCTCGAACCTGGTTTGGGCCACGGCCCGGCGCAAGGTGCGTGGCTCATAGAAACTGATGTGGACCTCAGGGTACACGTACCGCCATTCCAAAAAACTGCGCGCGCGGCGGAACGGCGCTTCCGGTAGTGTAGAAGAACAAACCACCGAGCTTCAACAGCCTCGAATCAGGCTAAGTGTGGCGAGCGGGTCTTCCAGATGTTCGAGAACCTCGATTCGCCGTAATCACGTCAAACGTGCCCTTCAATGGCTCGAGGGGCGACGCCGGGCGCGATGAATCTGTAGAATGACCTGAAGGTACCTTATTTGACCAATTCTCGACCATCCGTGTTTATTGCCGGCTACTACGGGTTTGAGAACGCGGGCGATGAAGCCATCTTGCAGTCGATGGTAGAGCACCTCCGCGCGTTGCGGCCCGGCCTCGATATTACCGTCGCTTCGGGAAACCCGAAAGCTACGTCGACCCGGTATGGAGTACGCGGAGTGCCCTGGAACGACATAGGGGCCATACGGAACGCCGTGGAGCAGGCCAGGCTGGTGCTGGTCGGCGGTGGCGGCCTGTTCCACGATTACTGGGGCGTCGACCCAGACTCTTTTCTGACGAACAGGCACTGGGGGCCGGTATATTACGCGGCCCCCGCAGTGCTGGCCATGCTGCACGAAAAGCCCCTCATGCTGTACGCGGTGGGAGTGGGGCCTTTGCTGTCGGAGCATGCGCGCGGCTTCACGCGGGCGGCTTGCGACGCGGCCAATCTGGTCACCGTAAGGGATGCCGCTTCGAAGGACCTGCTGGAATCCATCGGCGTGGCTGGGGACAAGGTTGCCGTTACCGCAGATCCCGCATTTGCTTTCGCACCGGATGGCGGTGCGGCCGTGCGCAGCCTGCCGCCAGAGGGGGTATTGGCGCAGCCGCTGGCGGGAGTTTCCTTGCGGCACTGGGCGATCGGCGCATACCCGGATTTCTGGCAGCGCGAAGTGGCTGCGGCTCTGGACGCGTTTCTGGAAACATCGGGCGGCTCCGTTCTGTTTCTGCCATTCCAGACCTCCGCCGGCGAGCGGGAAAACGATCTGGCGGTCATCGAGCGCGTGAGGTCGTCGATGCGCGCAAAAACGGCGACGCGCATTCTTCCGGATTCCTCTCCGGAGGCTCTTTATGCGGCGACCGGCGCCTGCGATGTAGTCCTCGGCATGCGGCTGCACTCGCTGGTTTTTGCATTCCTGAACCGGCGGCCGTTCGTGGCGCTGAGCTACGATCCCAAAGTCGCGGAGTTCGCCCGCTCGGCCGGAGTGGCGAATTTCGCACTCGACATAACGGCGGTAGAAGCGCAGGGTCTGGCGGGGCTCCTGAAGCAGGCGCTTACCAGCAGTCCGCAATTCGGCGCGGCGCTCGACGGGCGGCGCCAGGAATTCGCGCGGCTGGCGCGGGAAAACGCCTGCCTTGCCGTCGAGCTGCTCGAGACTCCAGGCGCGGCCGCGCGCATGGCGCGGAGCGCCGCCCCTTTGCTGGCGCGCGGCGTGAGACTCTTCGTAGAGGAGCGTGCTCAGCATGCAGCCACCGTCGCCGAACATGCCGCCACCGTCACCGAGTTGCAGAGCGCACGCAATCTTCTGGCCGACACTGCGGCCGGCCTGTCCGCCTTCCGGTTGAGGTTCGCCAGCGATCTGAAGGCCTACCGGTCGCAAAAGGCCTGGACGGCGATGCTGGCCCTCAGGAAGGCGTATACGCTGCTGGTGGGCGGCGGTTGGCGCGGAAAGCTCGACTTCGGCAAGTGGCTGCTGCGGCTGCCGTTCGCTGGCCTCGGACCTCTGGCGCCGCACGATCTGGCATTCCCGGACATTGCTGAAAATGTGCCAGCGGCTTTGCTGACCAAACAGGCGGCGCGCAACGTCCCAGCCATAACCCGGCAGCAAAAGTACGATGTCATTGTCCTGGGAATTATCGATTTCGATTTCCGTTTCCAGCGCCCTCAACAGATCGCAGCGCAATTCGCGCGCAACGGCCACCGGGTTTTCTGGATAAGCCCGACACGCTTCTTGCCTCCGGCCTCTGAAAAGCCCTACCATCTAAGCCTGCTGCGAGACAACCTGTGGGAGATCCACCTCCGCGGGCAGCCGCCGGACATTTACCTGGGCCGGCTGACCACCGAACTGGTGGCATCGATGATCGCCGGCATCCGGCAGTTGTGCGCCGATTGCGGTGTCTCGGAAAGCGTCGTGCTGATTCAACTGCCCTTCTGGCGGCAGGTGGCCCTGCGGCTGCGCGAGGAATTTGGCTGCGCCGTGGTTTACGACTGCATGGACGAGTGGGACACGTTCCCCAATATGGGCGCTTTCAACGTTGCCGAGGAACGGCGGCTTGTCCACGAGAGTGACGTGCTGGTTGTCTCGGGGCGGACGTTGCTGAACAAATACACGACGGCCGGTTTGCACCCGGTGCTGGCGCGGAACGGCGTGGACTTCGAGTTCTACTGCCAGCCGCACGCGGCCGCCAATGACGTCCATGTGCCCAAACCCGTGATCGGGTACTTCGGCGCGATCGCCGATTGGATGGACCTGGACCTGGTTCGCAACGCGGCTCTGGCACGGCCGCAGTATTCTTTTGTCATGGTCGGACAGGTATTCCGGGATGATATTTCAAAAATCGACTTGCCCAACGTCCACTTGCTTGGCAATAAACCGTATGCGGAGATTCCGTCTTACCTGGAACATTTCGATGTGTGTGTCATCCCGTTCGTACTCAACGAGGTCACCCGTGCGACCGACCCCGTAAAGCTGTATGAATACCTGGCGCGCGGCAAGCCGGTGGTGGCCACGGCTATGGCGGAGCTGGACGCCTGCGCCGACCTGATCTACATCGCGCGCGACCCGGCGCACTATGTCGAGCAACTGGAGCAGGCGGTACTGGAGAACGATCCAGCGTTGCGCAAGCGGCGTATCGAATATGCGTCCGGGAACACTTGGGAGCAGCGCTACGGCACGCTGGATGCTGCGGTCCACGGAGTCTTCCCGATGGTTTCCATTATCATAGCGACGCACAACAGCGCCGAGTTCGTGAGACCCTGCCTGCGGTCGATCGCGCGCGAGACATCCTATCCGAATTACGAGGTTATAGTGGTGGACAACGCCTCGACCGACGGCACGCTGCAGGAACTCCAGGAGTGCGCGGCGGCCGACCCGCGCATCCGGGTGCAGGCGCTGTCCACGAACACGGGATTTGCCGCCGCCAACAATGCCGGGGCGCTGGCGGCTGAGGGCGAGTACCTGATTCTGCTGAACATAGATACGATGGTCACTTCGGGATGGATTGGCCGCCTGCTGGGCCACTTGCGCCGCGACCCGCTAATCGGAGTGATCTGCCCCGTCACCAACTTTGCGGGAAACGAAGCGCTGATCGATGTCGCATATCTGTCGGCCGGCGAGATGCAGACGTTTGCGTTGGAAGTAGCCCGCCTGAATGCGGGGCGTGCGTTGGATATGGAAGTGGTGCCCCTGTTTTGTGCGGCACTGCGGAAGACGCTGTGGGAGGAACTGGGCGGGCTGGACGAACGCTTCGAGATCGGCATGTTCGAGGACGACGACTTTTCGCTCCGTGTAAAGAAGCGGGGGCTGCGCGCGGTGGCGGCGGAGGATTGTTTTGTCCATCACTTTGGCCAGGGATCTTTCGCGAAGCTGCCGCGCAGCACCTATGACGAAGTTTTCGCAAGCAACCGCCGTCGATTCGAGGAGAAATGGAATATCCGGTGGAAGGGGCACCAGACCCGGCCTTCCGTGACGCCCGTATGGGAGCGGACGCGGTTTCAGCCCGCCACATTTTGTGAGAGCGAAGCGCGAAGCGAATAGCGCCGGCATGCCGAGCTTTGAACGTCTCCGGGAACCCGTACGGCCCTATTATTTGCGCTGGATTTATTTTCCGCTATTTCCGAGCCGTAAACCCGATGCTTTCCGAAGCTGCTGGCGTTTTCCCTTTGAGCGACTGGCTGCGAACCGGCGCCTGGAATTACCTGCTTCGGGCCTGCCGGACCTGGTTTTCTATCCGATGACGGACTGGCACGGACGCACACAGCGCAGCCGCCAGCTCGCGCACGCTTTTGGCCAGCTCGGGTACCGCTCGATCTACCTGAACCCGCACCTGGGCCGCGAATTCGAAAGCAGTCCCTTGTTCGACCACAGCCCCCGGCTTTCGCAGCTCGAGCACAACGTTTACGAATTGCACGTACGGCTGCCCCGTGAGCCCGTTTTCCACTACCGCCTGCTGCGCCCCGACGAAGAGGCCCTTCTAGAGTCCACGCTTCGCAACCTGTTGCCCTCCAGGCAGGGTGGCGTCATACAGATCGTCAGCTTTCCCCTTTGGCTGGGAGTGGCGCGCGCCTTGCGAAAGTCTGAAAGCTTTCCGCTGGTGTATGACTGTCACGATTGTCTGTCGGGCTTTGGAAATATCGCGAGCGACATTCTGGCAACCGAGGCGGATCTGTTGCGGGATGCGGACTTGGTGCTGTTCTCCTCGGAAGCACTGCGGCAGGCCCACCCCGCGGTGCGTGCGTGCATGTTGTTGCGGAACGGCGTAGATGCCGAGCATTTCCAGGACGCCCGGCCGGCGGGCGCTCGGCCCCAGGTGGCGGGCTACGTAGGAGCGCTCGAGGACTGGTTCGACACTGCCTGCCTGGAGCAAGCGGCCAGGGCCAATCCGGACTACCGGTTCGTGCTGGTGGGGCGCGTGGACCATGCTCCCATCAGCCGGCTAGGATCTCTGGCCAATGTCGAATTCGCCGGAGAGGTTCCCTACGACCGCCTGCCCGCGATTTGCTCGAACTTCCGGGTGGGCTTGATTCCTTTCCGTCTCAATGCACTCACCCTGGCCGCCAACCCGATTAAATTATACGAGTACTTCAGTTGCGGAATGCCCGTGGTGAGCACGGCTCTGCCGGAAGTGGAAGGCATGGGCGATCTCGTGTATGTCGCGCGGACCCCGGTGGAGTTCGCTGCCGCCGTGCGGCAAGCGATGCTAGAAAACGATCCCGCACGGCAGCGCCGGAGACTGGAACTCGCCGCAGAAGAGAGCTGGATGACGCGAGCCCAGGCGTTAGCCGGGAAATTTGCCGCGTTTTCCGCGACATTGCCCTCTACTGCACCGTGAAGCCGCTCGGCAGGCCGGCTTCTTCACTCCCCGTGACGACCACGATCGGCGACGGGTTGGGCGTCACTCCTGCCGTGCCCAGGAGCTGCACGGTCAGGCTAGTGGGGCTGTTGACCACCAGGTTGCTGGCGCTGATGCCCGGCACCGTCATCACCTGGCTCGTCCCCGCTGCGAAATGCGTTCCAAACCCGGTTATGGTCATCATGACCGGCGTACCGGCCGCCGCGGAATTGGGACTCACCGAGGTCAGAATCGGAGTGGTCGACGGCAGCAACTGGTTGAGCAATCCCCTCACGATGAAAACCGCCATCTCGCCGCGGGTCAATGTCTCGGCCGGGCAATACATGAGCGGGGTGCTGGAGCATCCGTTCGTGATTCCGAGGTAGTACATCTCCTGGACGTAATTGAAAAACGGATCGGACGGCGGCACGTCCACGAAGTACGGTGTCGTGGGGTAGTTGAACGGAATCGAGGCGAACCGGGCCCGGATAATAAATGCCGCACTCTGGTCGCGCGTAACCCCGTCGTCCGGACAGAACATGAGCGATGGCGAAGTCGTGCAACCATCGGTAATGCCCAGTTCATATAACTTCTGAATGTAGCTGAAAAACGGATACGTGGCGGGCACGTCGCTGAAATAGGGCGTCGGGCTATACGTGAACTTGCTGTTGCCCTCGATGGCAATCACCATGAATTTCGCCATCTCGCCGCGCGTATTGCTTTCGTTCGGGCAGAACTCCAGAGGTACGGCCAAGCAACCGTTGGTGATGCCAAGTTCGTACATGATGTTGACGGCATCGAAATAAGACGCCGACGGATCGCTGACATCCGTGAAAGTGATGGGGGTCTCACGCTGGGTAACGGACGCCGCCTCACCGCCAACACTCAGACTGCCCGTCAGGTCGGCACCGGTAGTATTAGCCGGTACCGAAAACCCGACCACCCCGTTGCCGGCGCCGCTCGCGCCTGAAGTGATACTAATGAAGCTTCCCCCGGCGGATGCCGACCATGTGCAGCTCGGAAACGCGGTAACATTGACGGTGGCCGACTGGCTTTTTGAATCCACGTATACCGCGGAAGGACTTACGCTCAACGGACAGGTCGCCGTGGTGAAGGACCAAATAGGGCCAGACGATTGGCCCATTTGGTTAACGGCGATAATCGACCAATAATAAATGGTATTGGCGTTGAGGATCCCGGCGTTATAACTGGTACTGCTCATTGTGGCCACTTGCGGAGGCTGCGACATGGTTCCTAGATAGACCTGATAAGATGTGGCGCCGGCGGCCGGTGCCCATGTAAGGGTCTGCGCCTGATCGAGCCCTGTAGCACCGTTGACGGGTGAAAGCAGCGTAGGTGGAACAGGCGGTCCTCCCGTGGTGAAGGACCATATTGGAGAAGCTGCCGTACCGGCGGTGTTGCGGGCCAAGATCATCCAAAAGTAAGTCGTACTGCCGGCCAGTTCGGGTGGCTGGTAAGTTGTCGAAGTCTGATTGCCCAGCAGCGGCGGAGGCGTTGTAGTCCCATAGTAAATGTCATATGAAGTGGCCCCTGTTGAAGACGTCCAACTTAGTGTCGGGACTTGGCTGACTCCTGTGGCGCCGTTGGGTGGCGTAAGCAACGTCGGGGTGGCGGGTAAAGAGCCTACCAGGCCGAACACCGCGAGCTGCGTTGCAGTGCCCACGTATACTTTGCCATTGACCACGGTGGGAACGGCGAACTTCACCGACGGACCGGGCGAGTCTTGCGGCTGTGCGGCAGAGTTGTATAGTTCTGTCGACAGGTTGGTCGCGTCGTAGACGCGCAGGACGGCGGAAGGGAAGTTGTCTTCCTCCAACGCCCACACCAGGCCATCGGAGTTGCCGTTCGCCGAGACCGACGGCGTCGTGCCCGGGTAAAAAAAGGTCTCTGGCGAAGACGATACGGGCGAAGCCGACAGCAGGCCCTTGTTGCCGGCGTTGAAGGAGAAAGCTTGCAGCGCATCGTTCACCCCGCCAAGGTACAGCGTATCGTTCCAGAACGCAGGCGTCGCGAACATGCCGCCGACAATTCCGGGGAGCAATTGCACGATCTGCGTATCGCCGTTGGCGTTGAAGTGGCCCATGGCGTCGCGATCCACCAGATATAACGTGCCCTGCTTGCCGGCTACCGTCAATAAGTGCTGGTGTGCCGACCCCGCCGGCTGATCGGGCAACAACATGACGCCTCCCGAACCGAGGTCGGAATCGGTGGAGCTGAGAGAGGCTTGGTTGTAGGGCGTGAAATAGTCGAGGATGGGGAAAGTACCGCCGCCGACGGGGCCGAGCTTCAATATAGTATCGCCGGCGTCCAGCCCTGCGGTGTTGAGATCGAAAGTTCCGTTTCCCGTCGCCAGAAAGACATTTCCGCTGGCGTCGGCGGCCGGCGCTGCGCCGCTCTGCCACACACCCCCGTCCGAGCCGTCTGTGGTGGAGTTCCAGACCGCGACCTGCTGCAAGGACTGGGCATCGTACGCCATCACCCAGCCGTGGTACGGACCCAGGTCGCAGTGCGATGCCCAGGTGATAAATACCGAGCCGTTCTGCAACAGAAGCCCCGGCCGCTGGCCGTTCCTGAGCGGATCAAACGAGATCTGGCCGCCCACCTGCCCCGCCCCGGTCCCCGGCACGGTTGCCTGGATGACTACGGGCCCACCAAATTTCTCCGCGCCGCTGGTGATATCCAGCGCGTGCAGGCGCTGAAAGAACGCACCGTTCTCCTTCGTGTTGGCCACTACGTATAGTGTGTTCGAGGAAACATCGATGACCGGGGTCCCGGTAATCCCGACCTCAGGGTCGATGTCGGTGCAGTGCTCGTCGTTGGGAGCGCTGACGGTCGTAATTCCCGCCGCCGGATTGATGAAACTCACGTGCCAGAGAGGACTGGCGTTGGCGCCCGCGTTACTGTCCGCGTCGAAGGCATAGACGCTGTCATGCTCGGTGGCCACGAACACCACGTTATGCACGCAACCATCCGCAAACACGCAGCCGGCGATCTGCACGCCGGCGACGTAGAGCGGTTGGGCATAGATATACCCATCCACCGCCTGGACGAACAGTTTGCCGAATTCAGTCGCGTGGACATTAGCGGGAGTCAGCAAAATTTCATCGGTGTTCTGGCCGTCGCGCGCGTTGTCGTAATGGTACGTGGTGACGTTGACCTGCGCCTGGGCCGTGAACAGCAAGGCCAGGAAGCAGGATTCGAAGAAGAACGACCTCGCGAGGGAGTGCCGGTTAATCTGGATCACGATTTTTTGGTGAACCTCATTAATATCGGTCTTTTGTTGCTGTCTACGTTAGACCATCGTACCGAAAAAAGCGCCGGGGCAAGTGGCCCTCCGCCAGCAGCAGCCAAACCTCCGACCATAAACTCAGGCATCCGCTCGTGTCTGACTAAGAATTGGTCACCCGTGGGGCTTGTGAAACAGTTTCAGGTAGATGAAGCTGATGCGATATCCTTCGGCGGCGAGGCGGTAACGCCGGGATCGGGGTTTTTTTCGACCAGGGCCTTGACGCGTGCCTTGGAGAGGTCGTAGCGCAGCGGCTTGTAATGGCCGGCGGTGAAACCCAGGGTTTGTAGCACGCTGGGGTAAACCTCGGAGGTCCAAATGGCCCGACAAGACATGGCTGAACGACACCAGAGCGTGCATCAACGCGAGTTGACGAGGGTTATCCAGTTTCAATCCTGGAACTCTTTTCTGGCGGGCCACTGTAAGCTGTGCCAGTTGGCGCAATTCGCCGCGGTCCAGGACGGTCTGCAGAATATCTTGTTGGGCGTTGCGGAAGGTGCTAGCGATCTGGGAAACCGCTCCCGCACCGCCGGCAGATTCTCCACGCCTTTAAAGATTCCGCGAAAGCTTTCAGAACACTGTGTTTGAACAATGCCCGGAGCACTGGTTGGCCCAGGCGAGGGTCATCCAATGTGGTTGGGGGCCTGCCCTTGTGCTGGCGGGCAATGCCCTGACCGAAGACCACCGCGATCTGGTCCGGACTGCCGAATTTGCGACTGGAGCCCAGGAGTTGGTCATGAAGAGCATCCAAAACAGCTTGTCCCCGAAAAACCAGGTTGTCACACAATTCCACCTGCCTGAAATAAAAGCGATATTCGCAGCCCAGATCATGGCGTTCGTGGGAGCTGAAAAGGGGACCAGATGGTCGATCCACTTTCTGCCGCACGCCCTCAGATCCTGGGCCGTGAGCGCATCGGCAATTTTCTGTAAAGCGCTAGGATCCCAGCAGGCGACAAAGGAGTTATCCCGTTGCTGCACTTCGATTCCCTGCTGCCGCAACCGGTCGACTATCCAGTCATGCTGGTCCGGGCAGAGCCGCGCGGAGAACGGGAAGTAGGGACAGATCCGGACAAGGATGGGGCCAAAGTCCCGATCTTGAATGTAGAAGTTGTACTGGTTCACTCACCGCAGCTTGGATTCCAAGTGAGCGCTCTTACCCGGAAGGCCCACCGCAGTCATGATACGCGCGGGCTCGCGCGCTTTGATGATGCCCACAATCTGGTCCGGCTGTTCTGAGGCAAAATACCGTTCCATGAGCTTGTCGCGTCGCTCCTCAGGATCCTCTAACAGAGGACATTGGCTGCTCTGGACCTGTTCTCGCGCCCACATCTCGGGTCAACGGAGATCTTAACCAGATGGTTCTTGTAAAAGATGCCCCGGTGTTGGCTGAAGAATCCCATGGCCCGCGCTGCATCCAGAAAGCCGGAATCCGCGCGTCCAACAAAACGCGGACGAAACACGCATTAGTGCGTCGCAATGCTATTTTTGGCGCTGTTCGTAAGAGGCGTTCATCGTTATCCTCCAAGCTCGTCACCTGGAAGTCTGTGCGATGAACGCCCCGAAGACCACCACAGGGATACCAAGGACGAAGCCCTTGACTGGCTTGCTCGCACTCCTGAACCGCCTTACATGCAATAGTTGTTCCTGCAACGGCACTGCCTCGTTATGCCGAAATCGAGCAACTGGAATCGGATTGAGGCGGTGGCTCGAACTGGCGAACGAATGTCCTGCGCAGCGACCGATCCGGCCTTCTACTGAACGGCGAAGCCGCTCGGCTGTCCGGCTTCTTCACTCCCCGTAACAACCACGATCGGTGAGGGATTCGGCGTCACTCCCGGCTCGGCCAGAAGGTTTACGTTCAGGCTGGTAGGACTGTTGACCACCAGGTTGCTGGCGCTGATGCCAGGCACGGTCATCACCCGGCTCGTCCCCGCTGCGAAATGCGTCCCGAATCCGGTTATAGTCACTGTGACGGGCGTGCCCGCCGCCGCGGAATTCGGACTCACGGAAGTCAGAATCGGCGTGGTCGCCGGCAGCAACTGGTTGAGCAGACCTCGCACGATGAACACGGACATTTGATCGCGAAGCAATGTTTCGTCGGGACAATACGCCGTTGGCGTACATCCGTTGGTAATTCCCAGTTCCGCCATCATCTGTATGTAATTGAAAAACGGGTAAGATGGCGGCACATCGGTGAAGTAAGGGGTACTGGGAACATTGAAGGGTATCGAGGCGAAGCGGGAACGGATGATAAACGCTGCGGTCTGGCCTCGCGTAACACTACCATCCGGGCAAAACATCAGCGATGGCGAAGTCGCGCAACCATTGGTGATGCCCAACTCGTACAACTTCTGAATGTAGCTGAAGAAAGGATAGGTGTTTGGGACGTCGGTGAAGTAGGGCGTAGGGCTGTATGTAAAACTGGTTCCCACCAGGGCGATCACCATGAACTTAGCCATCTGTCCGCGTGTGTTGGTATCAGCCGGGCAGTACATGAGCGGGGTGGTCGAGCAGCCGTTGCTAATGCCCAGTTGGTACATGATGTTCGCGGCGTTAAAGTAGAAGGCCGACGGATCGCTCACATCCGTGAAGGTGACGGCGGTCTCCCGCTGGGTAATGGATACTGCCTGGCCGTCAACGCTAAGCGTGCCCGTCAAATCGGCACCGGTCGCATTGGCTGGCACCGAAAAAGTGACCGCGCCATTTCCGTTTCCATTGGTGCCAGAAGTGATGTCGATGAACCCCGCATCGGCCGATGCGACCCAGAGGCACGCAGGCGAGTCGGTCACCACGTACAGTGGAGGAGCGGTCTGGCCGGTGGAATCCAGGAATACCGCCGACGGGCTTACGCTCAGCCCACAAGTGGCAGTGAAACCGCCGTTCTGGTCGGCGCTCAGGTCATTGAAGGTTTGGTTGGGTGGGCTGAAAGTGTAGCCGTCGGCGAAAGGCGTAATGGTGTAGTTGCCGCCGGCAATCAGCCCATTGAAGGCGTAATCCCCTGAGGCGTCGGTTGTGGCGGCGCCGCTGGCGCCACCGCTCAGCACAACGTTGACTCCGGCCAGCGGCGCGCCTCCGGCGACCGTCACCTCGCCCGAGACGGAATAGCCTGTCAATGGCGGATCGATTTGCGCCAGGAATGCGTTATAGCCAACGGGAGCGCTTGACTCGACCGCTCCGGGAGTGACCGGGAAATCCGCCGAGCCGGTAGAACCGGTTGCGAGCACCATTCCGGTGGAATTTAAGGCTATGCCCCAGACCTGATCCTCTTGAGAGCCGCCCAAATAACTGGATGACAGCAAGATAGTGCCGTTTGCGCTCAGGTGCGCGATAAACCCGTCAAAGCTGCCGTAATTGGAGGCTTGCCACGCCCCCACTAGCGGAAAATCAAACGACGCGGTATAGCCCGCCGCCCAGACATCTCCGGCGCTGCCGATCGCCAGGGAGGTCGCCGCATCCGAACCGCTTCCACCCAGCAAAGTAGCATATACGAGGCTGCTGCCGAGAGGGCTCAGCTTGACGGCAAACGCATCGTAGCTCCCGGCGAGAGATGTCTGGAAAACACCGGGCGTCGTGGGAAAATCCTCGGAAAAGGTTGTGCCCGCAACGTAGAGATTCCCGGCTCCATCGATTGCCAGGGCATACGCTTGGTCCACACCGCTGCCGCCCAGATACGATACAGTCAGCCAAGCGGTGCCGGCGGCATTCAGGCACGCAATCATGGCATCACCTTCCCCGCCAGGGTTGGCCTGGAGCGGCGATTGGACCGCCAGATCGGTGGAATCTGTGTATCCGGCTATGCAGACGTTCCCAGCCGGATCCAGCGCAATCGATTGCGCCTGATCGTTGCCACTTCCACCGAGCAGCGTCGCATAGACGGCTGAACTACCGGCCGCATTCAGCTTGACCAAAAACGCATCGTACGGACCCCCGCCATAGGTTAGTTGTGGTGCGCCGGGTGTGGTTGGAAAACCCACCGATGACGTATAACCGCTGATATAGGCGTTGCCGGACTTGTCGATCGCGATACCGGTGGCCACGTCGTTGCCGGCACCGCCGATGTACGACGCGCACACCAAGTTCCCGCTGGAGTTCAGTTTGGCGGCAAATCCGTCTTCCCCGCCGCCGGACGCGGTTTGCCAGGCACCCGGAGTTGCCGGGAAATCGCTTCCTTCAGTAGTTCCCGCCACGTATACATTGCCGGTCGAATCCACAGCGATGGCCTGTCCGGAATCGTCGGCGCTGCTGGAGAGAATGGTCGTGTAGACGACCGCCCCATTCGCGCTGAACTTCGTCACAAACGCGTCGCGGCTGGCCCGCAATCCGGTGTTCTGCGAGGAAAAGCTCACCGATGCAGTTGTGCCCGTGACATACGTCTGCCCGGAGCCATCCACGGCTATTGCATAACCGGCGTCATAGCCGGCCCCGCCCAGATAAGAAGCGTAAGTGAGCACCGGATCGATCCACAGCTTCTGCCGGCGATCATACGGTCCGAGGTGAAATCCGGCAATCGCAGCTTGCAGCCGGAAGCTGGCCCTTACGGGCACCCGCCTGCCTGCAATTTCCTGCCATGCCACGGGTCTATGATGACAGAGCTGGCCCCCGCCGGACTCCGCCACCAGATTTCCGGCGCGGTCAATCCACACGCGATGCGCACCGCGAAACTGCAGTCGGATCTGGCGGGGATCGGCTCCGCCTTCCACCGTAAACTCATATTCCAAATCCGCCCCCTGAGCGTGCCACAGCATATCGATGCCGGGATAAACATTGCGGGCCCGCACGTCCCGGTAATGCGGAACTCCAGGGCGCCACTTTCCCAGCTCGTTTCCCGAGTAATAATGCGTAACTGACGATAACGGCTGTTCGCCAGCCTCCTCAATGGATCGCCCCGTGACACCGCGGAACTCCATCCGGATGGTTCCGGGGACGCTCCCCGTCCCAGATGAAAGATAATAGACAGCGGCTCCGTTCTGCTGCAAAAGGGTTGTGTATCCCGGACCCCGTGCCAGGAAAGTCGTCGCATCGTCCGCCTGTCCCTGGTTTGGTTCAAAATAAACTGGGGACGGGACTGCGCGCGGAGAGGCTGCCGCACCGCCCCATGCTGCGCCGACGCAAAGCACGACAGGCAGGGTGTGAAGTAACGTCATGGTTCAGCTCGCTCGGGTAGATACCCTAGCTCAATCCAGTGATCGGCAGGATATGGACCTTAGGTTAGGCTTAAAGCAGTGAAAGATATCTTCGATTAATTGCTAATGGTTAGTTTCATTTTGTGGCTAATAGTTAGTGCTCGTGGCTGGCTAGCGGGAGCTACACTTAGATTTATTTCTATGCGCGGCACTGTCATTGCAGGCCCCCAATTTTTGACAAGGAGATAGATATGGGACCACGGTTTCTTCGGACGAACCCGTGTTGGATGGTGTTGGGCTCGACGGCCACGGTGCTGTTTTGTGCAGACCGGCCACCGCGGGCACCCGTCTCCGCAAGCAGCCCGGCGGCGGAAATCGCCAAGGCCAAGGTAAGGCAGACCTACGGTAAGTTGCCGATGAGCTTCGAGGAGAATCGGGGCCAAACGGACCGGCGGGTGAAATTTCTGTCCCAAGGCCAGGGCTATTCCATGTTTCTGACCTCTTCCGGCGTTGTTTTGCGCCTGCAATCCTCGGCCTCACCCGGCTCAACAGGGAAACACGCGGCGATCGGGATGGGCTTCTCCGGCGCGCGGTTTCCGTCCGTCGCGGGGGAGGACCAGCAGACCGCCAAGAGCAGCTATTTTGTCGGGAACGATCCCGCAAAATGGGTCACGGGCGCCGCCAACTACGCGCGGGTACGCTATCGACAACTTTACCCTGGTGTGGACCTGGTTTTTTATGGCAACCAGCGGCAGCTTGAGTACGACCTGATAGTGGCCCCTGGCGCCGATCCCAGGGTCATTAAACTGCACTTTGACGGCGTCGACCGCCTGAGCCTGGATAGCGCGGGCAATCTGGTGCTGGGCACCGGCACAGATGAGATCCGGCAGCACCGCCCCGTCGTTTACCAGGAGCGCGATGGCGTTCGGCAACCGGTAGATGGGCGCTATGTCATCCAATCGCGCAACCGCGTTGCATTCGCAATCGCCCGGTACGACGCCCGCAAACCACTAGTCATCGACCCTGTGCTCACTTTTGCAACCTACCTGGGCAATAACGAGATTTTTGGCCTGTCGTCGGCCGCCACCGCCACGACTTATCCGGCGGCTGCCGTAGACTTCCAGGGAAATGTGTACCTGGCCGGCTTCAACGGAGGTGGTGCCAGCTTTCCCGGGCCCCCAACAATTCTGATGGGTCTGGGGCAGACCAAGTCAGGCGGCGACGTAGTTGTCGCCAAAATAAATTCCACCGGAACCGAACTGCTTTATTCCACTGTTTTCGGCGGCAGCCTCACCGATGCCGGTGGCGGAATTGCGGTGGACGCCTCGGGAAATGCCTATGTTACCGGATTCACCAGTTCTACCGACTTCCCGATTACCTTTGGAGTTCCTCAGATCAGCCTCCACGGACCTACTAACGCATTCGTGGCCGAAATTAACGCCGCTGGCAACGCCCTGGTATACAGTACCTATTTGGGCGGAAACGGCAACGATTGGGGACGCGCCATCGCAGTCGATCGTTCCGGAAACGCATACGTGACGGGAACTGCACAGGAGTCGGCCGGCACCAGCTTCCCGGTGACGAACGGATCCAGTCCGACGGCGGGGTTCTTGACAGAAGTCAACTCCACCGGCTCGGCGTTTGTGTATTCCATATTTGTGCCGGCCCCCGCCGGGATGGGCTACGGTGTGGCTGTGGACAGCAGCGGCAATGCATACGTAACCGGCTCGACGGGGACCGCGATGTCCCCCTCCCCCGCTCAGGCGTATGTGCTCAAAGTGGCCGCCGGCGGAGGCACGGCTTACGGCCCGGTCGGTTTCGGCACCGGCGGCCTGCAAACCATAGGATTTGGAATCGCCCTGGACTCGCAAAATAATGCGTATGTGACCGGAATGACTAACGATCCGCACTTTCCGCAGATCACGGGCGGCGCCGCGCAACCAACCTATGGCGGCGGCGTGTCCGATGCCTTCGTAGTCGAGTTGGACGCCGCGGGCCAACTTCCGCCCATATACGGTACCTACATTGGCGGCCTGGGGAGTGGCCTGCTCCCGGAGAGGGGTGCGGGTATCGGTGTGGACTTGGAAGGATACGCTTATGTCGCCGGCACAACCCAATGTATTAACTTCCCGACGACCAACGCGATCGCTGGGGCGCGGAATGGCGGCCCCGCTGTTCTTATGAAGGGCGCCGTTAGCGGCTCGAACACCACCTGGTCGCCCACCTCCCTGGCCGGAAGCTTCGACCGGACTACGGCGCTAGCCTTCGACTTGAATGGCAACCTCTATGCCGGGACCAGCGCAGTCAGCGCCACGGCAGGTGGTGGAATCTACAAGTCGTCTGACGGCGGTAACACCTGGACCGCCGAAAATAACGGCCTCCTATCGACGACAATAGATGCCGTGGCCGTCGATCCGAATAATTCCCTCAACGTTTATGCTATTGGTAATGGCCAGATTTATCGGAGTGCCAATGCCGGTGGAAGTTGGACGCGGTTGGCCCAAGCGGTGGGTGTATCGGGGTCGCTGGCCATCGCCCAGACCAATCCCTCCACCGTGTATGCCGGATCGAGTGCCGGCCTGATCTACAGCACGAATGGCGGAGTGTCCTGGAATTCCACGACGGTGCCCGTGCCGGTAGTCAGCATGTCGCCTTATGGATATCAGCTCGGCGTTGTGGTGGTCGTCGACCCGAACCACACGAACACCGCCTACGCGGGCGCCAGTTCCGGCGGAGTGTATCAAACCACGGATGCCGGCGCCACGTGGATCCCCGTAAATACTTTCCCGGGCCTGACTTTTCCGCCGATCGTGACCAGCCTGGCCATCAGCGGTACGAGCACTCTCTACGCCGCCACACCAAATGGTTTGTACTATATGTCGAACGGCGGGGGCGTTTGGACGAAGGCCGCCCTTGGAAGCATAGGCGGTACCCCGGCCCTGGTGGCCGTGGATGCCGCCAATAACGTTTACGTAGCTTTCGCGGGTTCCGGCATGGCCACCGGAACGAACGGAGGCACTCAACCCAGCGACTGGAGTCCGTTCACTTATGCCGGCCTGACGCAGAATCAAGTCGTGGCTCTAGCGGCGCAGCCAGGCGTCCCAGGCGTGCCATTCGCCGGCATCATCTCGGCCACCGATGCCTTCCTTACCCGGATCAGCCCCGGCGGCGGTTCATTCTCCTTTTCGACTTGCATAGGTGGCACGGACAACGACATCGGCCAGAACATCGCCGTGACGCCGGCTGGCACGGCTTATATCTCTGGCGCCACCATCTCGACGGATCTACCCGTGACGGCGGGTGCTATACAATCTTCTCTATCTGGGACACAGTACGGTGACTTCGTGGCCCGCGTGGATAATGTGCCGTTCGTGGATGTGGCACCGACAGATTACTACTTCGATGCCACTAACATCATGTACGAAATGGGCATTACTAACGGTTGCTTGACTGTGCCTCTGGAGTTCTGCCCGAACGAAACCAACACGCGCGGCGAGATGGCGAAATTCATCGTGACCGCTCTCGAAGGCGGCAGCAACTTCACGTATAGCCCGACGCCCTATTTCAGCGACGTGCCCCCCACCTATCTGTTTTTCAGCTACATTCAGAAGTTGTACGAGTTGGGCATCACCGATGGTTGCACGACTTCGCCATCGCTGATGTTCTGTCCGAACGACGGGGTTACACGCGATGAAACAGCCGCCTTTATTATTCGGGCGCGGTTCGCTTCCATTCCCTTCTATTACCCCACTACGCCATACTTCACAGATGTGCCGCCGTCCGATCCATTTTTCAGTTACGTCCAGGAGATGTACTACCTCGGAATCAGCAACGGGTGCTCCGCCACGCCGCTTATGTATTGCCCGGCCGAGATTTTGACCCGCGGCGAGATGGCGAAATTCATCGTGATAGGTTTGCTCAATCAATTGCTGCCGTCGACCACTCCGATACTGACCTTGGTGAATCCCAATTCCGCAGCGGCTGGTACGCCTGTCACGGTTGACATATGGGGAATGGGCACGCATTTCGTGGCGGGGGTCACTCAGGTGCAAACGGTCTCGGGCATCACTGTCTCCAATGTTGTGGTCGAGAGCCCCACCCATTTGACGGTACAGCTTGGAGGCCTTAGCTCGGTGACGCCCAACCCTTCGCCGATCGTGGTTACGACGGGAACAGAGCAGGCTGGGCTGCCGGCGGGCTTTGCCGTGCAGTAGGGCTGGGCCGCTTCGCCGAAGTACGCCCGCATCGCCTGGCGGATGCGATCACTGGCACGGCCATCGCCGAAAGGATTAGGACGCGTGACGGGAGGTATACGGTTTCGTCATCCGGCAGATGTTCCGCTTCGCGCACGATGCGGCGGGCGTCAGTGCCCACCCGCCTCACCGTAGCGCAGGCCGCGGCCTCGAGCGGCTCATGTGGTTTCCATGCGGATACTGGGCCTTCGCGGTCTGGTATTTGCGGGACAAAGCTATCCGCGCGGATGGGATTAACTTCGATCCGAAGGGGTCGACTACAGTGGAATCTGCCTCGCCGGGGCAACCCGTGTTCCACAAACTGTTCAAGGGCTGAATACCGCTCCCTGGTCCAACGTCCAGAACGAAAACAGCGCATTCCCGGCCCGCCGCGTTACCTGCGGATATCGCGCGCGAATGGCAGCGGGCAAACCCGCTCCATCGCATAGCCATGCGGCGCGGCGCACCGAATCGGGCCAGTGGCGCGATACTGGGCCCCCGTGCGGAGCGAAGACTCGTAAGTCCGCCCCGTCGAAATCCGCCCAGTAGATGTCGCTGTATTCTTCAGTCACCGTGCGGATGTTCGGCGCTTCCGTGCGCTGTCTCAAACAAAAGACCAGCTTCTCTTCGGGAGGGCCCGGCATTGCATCGATCAGCTTGCGAATCCGCCGCTGCGTGCTTTCGAGCAACCCCGGTAGACGCGGCGAAGCCCGCAGGAGCTGATACGGCAGCGTCGCCACTGCCGGATCGATAAAGCGTTCATACGGGAAATAGCCCGCCGCCAGACCAACTGCCACGACGGCGCCTGTCCACTGCCAGCGATTGAGCGCCGGCAATGCCAGCCGGGCTCCCAACAGTACCAGCGGCGGCAGCGACAGCAAAACGTAGCCGGGCTGTCCGCAGTGCAACAGGTAAATCACAGCCAGATTGGGGACTATCCATAGCGAGAGGAACATTGGCGTTGGCATGCATTGTGGAGCGATCCTTTGGCCGCGCCATAAACGCGCTTCAGAGGCGGCTAGCGGCAGCGCGAGTCCAACCAGGGCCAGCACCAGGTAAAGGCTCACATCCACCCCCATGTGCGCATGCACCATGAGGGGGGCACCGAACAAGACGGACGTCGTCCGCACCGCGCCTGTCATCTGCTCTCGATCCATGGCGGCCAACCGAGAGAACCCTCCTGATAGCCGCGCGCAGGGAATATACCAGGCCAGCCAAAACACCGCTCCGGCGACGATAGCCGCAACCGCGGCAGAACGCTGCCTCCGCCACGACCGCCACAGCGCAACCACCAGCAGCGGCAGCAGAAGAGTGGCGCCACTTTGGCGGAACCCGGCGGTGATCGCCGTTACTACAAACGCCGGCGGCGCCCAACGCGTCTCTCCCCGCCAGAGGCGGGCCGCCAGCCAGCCGATAGAGCAGGAGGCAAACAGGTCCACGGCATAGGTCAGCGGTGTAATAGCATGGACGCATACCACTGGCGAGAAGCCCAGCAACGCCGCAGCCGCCAATCCGGCGCGATCGCCCAGCGCCTCTCGCGCCAGCGAGGCGAAGAACAGCAACCCGGCGCCCGTGAAGCACAGCGCCAGCAGCACTTGCGCGGAATTTGCCTGGTCGGTGATGGGCGTCAATCCTTTAAGCGCAAGTATCCAGAGCGGATAACCCGGCGGCTGCGGCTGATGGAGACTGATGTCAAACTTCTCCACTCCGCGCTCGAATTGCGAGGAGTCCCACGTGTAGGAGTAGCGGGTGGCTAGATGCGGCAACGCGAGGGCGAGCCACAACAGCGCCAGCAACCAATAAAGCGAACGCGTCACGCTACTTCCGAACTCCGGTGACGGCTCCCCGCAACAGTTTCTTGCCGGCTGGCGAGTGCCGCGAGGGTGTCGTGCAGGCAGTGGGGCACCACAGTGTAAACTACCTTTCAATCCACCGCCCGCTAAGCGTGGATGGCTTTAATTCAGGTTCCACCCCTAGAGGGCTGGCTAGACCCCTGTCGTTTATAGGTGGGCAAGAGCCACTGCCGCCAATAGAGCGCACTGCTGTTGCCAATGACCACACCACAGGGGAGAGCTCCGTTAGTGCCGCCCGCGAACCTATATGGAGCCCTTTCAGTCCAGGGACCGCTAGCGGACTTCGGGCGTGCCGAGACAGTTCCATATCAACGACACCTCTCTGCTATTGATCGTTGTCTCATAAATCGTACCGCCCTTGCGGAAAAACCGAGCAGCCTGCGGATAACTTCCCGCACCACTCTGCCCCGTATACCTGTAGAGTATCGCTCAGGCCTGCCCAACGGGCGCTGAAGGTGGAAGCAAGTCGAACATTACACCCCCTCCTCCTCCCCGCCTTGTGAGGACCACGAGGTTGTCCACGCGAAGCCGCGAATTGTTACCCAGGGGTGCCCCTGAAGAAATTTTGTGCCGATCGGACTTCAATGTCAATCGAGCTCTCAACGGAAGCCGGTGAACGTTTCAGATTGGGAATGAGTAACCCGTCTATCGATGGTGCCTACTGAGCCACCGTTGGTCGAGAGACCACCGACTGCCAGGGCTGCCGCTGGGCCTTCCGTCTGCACGCGGGAGTAGCGGGAAAGCACGGCGCGCGACACCTGCCTCGCGATGCTCCCGATCACTCCATCGCGGAACCCGGCTCCACGAGTTCCGTTCACGGTATGGCGGCGCCACCGGCCCTCCGCCCCGGCGTTCGGCCGGACCTCGCTCCGCGCCGTCTTAGATCACGCGTTTGAGTGGGTGGGCCTTTTGCCTGACAGTGCAGCGCGATTTTCACGGTTCAGTGGTCAATGCGGGATCGCCGAAGTACGCCTGCATCGCCTGGCGGATGCGTCCGCTGGCGCGGCCATCGCCGTAAGGATTATGAATGCGTGACATACGGAGATATTCGGCTTCGTCATCCAGCAGCCGCTCGGCTTCGCGCACGATACGGCCGGCATCGGTGCCCACCAGCTTCACTGTACCGGCGGCCACGGCTTCGGGCCGCTCGGTTTTTTCCCGCATCACAAGAATGGGCTTTCCCAACGAGGGCCCTTCCTCCTGGATTCCGCCCGAATCGGTAAGCAGCAGGTGCGCCCGCCGCATCAGGTCCACGAAGGGCACATAGTCCAGCGGATCGAGCAGGAACACGTTCGCCAGCCCGCCTAAACTTGCGTATACCGGGTCCATTACGTTTGGATTCCGATGCACCGGATAGACCAGTTGGACATCCTGACGCTCGGCAAGACGGGCCAGCGCTACGCAGATCTGCGCGAAGCCCTCGCCGAAGCTTTCCCGGCGGTGCGCGGTCACCACGATCAGTTTTTTGGCAATATCCAATTGGGGCCATTGGGGCGCGCGTAGCCGGCCGGCCGCCAACGCATCGCGCACATAGAGCACCGCGTCTATGCCCGAATTGCCGGTGACCGAGATGCGCTGCGGCTCCACTCCCTCCGCTTGCAATTGGCGCGCCGCTGTTTCCGTGGGTGCGAAATGCAGCGCCGCCAGCCGGGTGGTCATCACGCGATTCATCTCTTCAGGAAACGGCTGCGCCAAGTCACCGGTGCGCAGCCCAGCTTCCACATGCCCCACCGGCACGCGCTGATAGAAGGCCGCCAGGGCGCCGGCAAGCGTGGTGGTGGTATCGCCCTGCACCAGCACCATGTCCGGACGGTCGGCGGCGATCACCGGCTCCACTGCCGCCAGGATGCGCGCCGTGATCTGGGCGAGCGTCTGTCCTGGCTGCATGAGGTCGAGGTCGTGATCCGGCGACACTCCGAAGGCCGTCAGCACCTGGTCCAGCATCGCCCGGTGCTGCGCGGTCACGCAGACGCGCACTTCAAATTGTGAGCTCTGCCGCAGATTCAACAGGACCGGACAAAGCTTGATGGCTTCGGGCCGCGTGCCGAATACAATTAGGATTTTTCGCACGAGATGATTCTAGCCTACAGGGCGAGGCCGGCTCTGTGGAACCAAGTGCATCTTGCAGCGTGAACCTCTCCGCATCAGCGCGTTCGCCGCAATTGCTTGAGGACCTTGCGGTATTTCAGGTAGTCGGTCCAACCTGGATGGGTGTAGTTGTGGCTACGGCGGCCTTCAGTGGAGACGCTGGGATGCTCGCCGGCCTGCAGTTTGCGCAGCGTTTCAACCACGCCGGATAAGCCCTCGACATGCGCCTTATGCGCCAAAAACACGTGGCTTTCGGTGAGCGGGTCGGTATTGCCGGCGCTGCCCTGGGCGAGGACCGATCCGGTATCGATGCCGGCATCGATGCGCAGCAGGGACCAGCCTATCCGTGAGAAGTCGCGATTCAGCACGGCCCAGAAAGCCGGATGCGTGCCGCGGTATTCCGGCGTCACACCCGGATGGAAGACCAGCATCCCCAGACGCGGGATCGACAGAATCTTCTTTTTGAGAATCGGCATGACCATCAAAATGCAGACATCGGGCGCCAGTCTCCTGAGTAGGGCCTCGGCTTCATCGGAATTGATATCGGAGACACGATAGACCGGCGGGCGCTCGTAATCTGCGGGGATGCTGCGTTCGACTTCGGTCATGAATTGCCGGAGCATGCGGCCGTCCCGCCGGCTCTGGAAGAGGACATAACACGAGCGCAACAGGAGTTCATCAGCGACTTTGCGGATTCCTAAGCGGCGCATCCTGCGCCAGAGAAAAGGAACCAACCAGTCGCGGGTTTTCTCAATGACGACGAAGCCATTAATGGGGAAGTGGGCGGCAGCCCAATCCGCCTTGATGTATTCGGTCCACTTGTCGTGGAAGAGGAAGTAAATCTTCATCGAGGGGCGTGCGGATTCGGGAAAATGCCGTGAAATGTGTTCTGGGCCAGGGCCACCCAATCATAGGCCCCGGCGGCTTTGGCGCGGGCGTCCAGGGCGGTGTCGGACTCAACCAGGGAAAGGCGCGGCAGCAGCCAAGCGCCCTTGCCAATGGCCGCGCGGCTGATGCGGGAGGTGCAGGAACATCGATACCCGGCTTCGCGGATGAGGGCTTCGCTCCTTTCGGTATAGGCGCCATACGGCCGCACGCCATAAGGATAGGCGAAGTACGGCACCTCGATTCCGAGGCGGTTTTCGAGGATTTCTTTGGATTCGCGGATTTCGGCGCGGACATCGGCCTCGCGCAGATTGCCGACCATGAAATGATTCAGCGAATGACTGCCGAGCCGCATCCGCTTGCCGGCGATCATTTCCCGCACCTGCCGCCACTCCAGCGGCTGGAAATGCGTGGCATTGACCGCATACTCGCGCAGCAGCGCGCCATCCCGCGAGTGCCAGGGTGGCTGCACACGGCCTTCCAGGAAGTTTACGGTCACAAACAGGGTGGCCGTGAGGTTTAAGTCTTCCAGAATCTGCATGCCGGATTCGTAGACGCTGCGGTAGCCGTCGTCGAACGTCAGGCAGAATGCCGGCTGCGGGAGCGGCTTCTGACTGGTGAGGACGTGGAGCGCTTCGGGAAGGTCTAGGCAGCGGTAGCCCGCTTCGAGCAGGCCAGTCAGTTGCGCACGCAGCCGGACCTCGCTTACGGCCATGTCGCTGGAGGCTCTGGCGATGGTGTGCAGGGAGAAGATGGCGAATTCGGTGAGGGAATGTGGGTCGCGGCGCCATTGCATACGCAGGCGGGCGGCTTGGCGCTGGCCCACGTAGAACGCCTGTTTTATGGCGGCTCGCATGGTTAGGGATTGCGCGGGCAAGAGTGCCCGTATGGCAGGCAGGAGTGCCTGCGCCACGTCTCATTCAGGATTTGGTCGAAGGTTGCCGCTGCGGTCGACCAACTGTAGTGCTGCACTACCAGTTGACGGGCGGCTTCGCCCAGTTGAACGCAACGCTCGGGATTGCGCAGGAGATCCACGACCTGGCGGGCAAAGTCAGCCGGATCGTCCGCCAGGACGATATTCTCGCCATGCCGCACAGGCAGGCCTTCGGCGCCCAGGGAAGTCGACACGACGACCTTTCCCATAGCCATGGCTTCGAAAATCTTGATGCGGGTGCCGCTGCCGCTGCGCAACGGCACGACGCACACCGCTGCTTTGCCGAGATAAGGGCGGATATCCTCGACTGCGCCGGTCACCACCACATTTCCGGATGACAGGGCTTCGAGGCGCCGCGGCGGCCGGCGGCCCACGGCCCAGAATAAGGCCTCGGGAATCTGGCTGCGGACCAGAGGCAAGATCTTCTCCACGAAGTAGACCACGCCGTCTTCGTTCGGCATCCAATCCATGCTGCCGGTGAAGACAGTGGTGTTGGGCTGTGCGGGACCGGGCATGGGTTGGAAATATTCGGTATCCACGCCAGTAGGGATTACGGAGATGCGAATCGGATCGACGTATTGCGCGAAACAGGCGCGATCGTTTTCCGAAACGGTCAGCAGGTAGTCCGCGAGTTGCACATAATGGCGTTCGGCGCGGTTCAACGCGCGGGATTCCAGCCAGCAAGCCAGCTTGACGAACGGATTAGGAGCGACCTTCGCGTGGCGCTGCCAAACCTGGGCCTCCACGTTGTGTGTGAACAGGATCTTGGGCGGTGGTGTTTGCCAATCGATCAGGGGAGCCGGGAAAATGAAGTCGCAAACGATCAGATCGAAGGCGGCCGATTCGCGCAGGGCAGCATAGCGACGGTGCACCTCCGGATAGAAATACTTGTCGATGGTGAAGGGACGGCCGGCCACGAGCATGCGGGCATAGCGGGCATACTCGGCGCGGCTGCGGCGGGGCGGTAGCGGCAAGGGCACGGTGATTACTTTGGCGAAGATATCCGCTCCTTGGGGGTGCAGATCGTTGGCGTGTTCGGGGTAGAAGGTGAACAGGGTGATCTCGTGGGTGCGCGCCAGTTGCTTAAGGATCTGGAAGCTGCGAATCTTGCCGCCGGTATCGGGCGGAAGTAGTCCTCCGGCTTTGACCCACAGGAGCTTCATAGGGTGAATTCTTTGACGCCGTCCGGGCCAATACTACGATAGACCAAGCGCGCGTCGCCGGTGGGGGCAAACGAGAACTCGTGAGAGCCCTGCGGCTCTTCGTAGCGATAGACGCCGGGAGCTAATTGCGTAAATGTGCCAAGTTCGTGCGGCGCGAGCAAGACGGCGAATTCCGCAGGCAGGACGGTTTCCGTGCTGAAGCACCGGACAAAGGCGGGTTCTTTTTTGCCGTATACCGGCGACCAGTCCCAGGGCTCGATCGATTCGGACCAGGTGTGTCCGGCGGGGGGGAGAATAGCTAGATCGCGCTCGTCGAGGAAGTGCCAGTGGATGTCGAGGCGATGACGACTCGGGCCGCTGATCATATCGCGGACCAGCCAAAATCTGTATTTGAGGCCGAAGACCCAGCGATGGTGGATGATCGGCGCGTAGCCGTTGTGGTGTCCGACGAAGAGATCAAACGTTTCACTGGTGACCCAGCGATCGACGGTGGTTTCGGGCATTCCGGCCCAGGCAAAGGGGCCAGCGGGCTGGGCTTGATCGCGGCCATCAACTTGAAGGGTGTTGTGGGCGGCAGTGCCGCGGAAACGATCCCGCTCGGGGCAAGTGTAGCAGAAGGTGCCGGGATCGATCAGCACGGGGCGACCGTCCATGACCAACTGGATACTCAGGGCGTCGGCATGGCCATGACCTCCGGCGAAGACGCCCAGCGGGCCGGCATCGATGAAAAGTTGGGAGTGAGGGTCGGTCATGGCGTAGATGCCGGACGAGGAGAGGGCGATGCTGCGGGAAGCCGGCTGAGCGGGCGAAGGGGCGAGCGGGGCGAGCGAGCCCATGAGGCCGCCAGCAGACGGGAGAGGGATGCTCTTGCGGGGCGGGGGAGCGGGCGATCCGACAACGCGGCCGCCGTCGTCGTCTCCGAAGCGCGGCGGGAGGCCGGCTTGCGAGATGGCTGCGAGGGCTTCGCTCATTTTTTCGATCGTCTGATCGAAAGCTGTCGGAATGGGGATGGCGTTCCGGGCGGCCAGCGTGCGTGCGAACTGAAAGAAATCGAGCGCGTAGACGTGGTAGTAGACCGATTGCTCGAAGTGGAAGCCGTCGGGGCGGACCTGGGCTTCGGCCTGGCGCAGGACGATGTTCCAGCCGCGCTCCTGCCAGCGGCGGGCGTCGCGGATTTGCGGGCAGAGCAGGCCGATGGCGAACAGCGCCACGCCTTCGCCGAGCAGGTGCGTATTGGGGGAGAAGTAAGTCGAAGGAAAGCGCTCGATGTACCAGCCGTGTAGGTGGAGAGCGGGGAGCAAGTCATCGTGGAAATCCCCGATTAAGTGACGCACCCAGAGCCATGACAAAGCGCGAAAGGCGACCTCCAGCGTGCTGGCCCAATTGATGCCGATGGGATAGAGATTCTCTTGCTGCCAGTGAATCCATTGAGCCAGGATTTCGTCGTGGAAACCTGCTTGGGCGAGCGTAACGAGGTGCTGATGACGGTTCAGCTCCCATATGATTTTGTGATCGCCGACTTGGTCGAAATCGAGGAACGGGATTTGATACCAGGGTTTGCGCGGAGCGCGCTTGTGGTTGACGGGGTCGAGATGCCAATCGATCGGGAAACCGAAATCCAGGTCTTCGTAGCCTAGGAGATCGAAGCGGCGCTGGCAGATTTTTTCGGCGGCTTGGAGTGGGCAGAGCATGGGTAGGTCTGGAAAAGCACGGGAGGCGGAAGAAGAGATTATGCGGCAGGCCGGCGGACGGCTCCACCGTTTTGCAAAAGCTTGTTGGGCGCGGGTGCGGATCTCGTCCGGGCGCATGCTCAACAAGCGGGTGAGATTCATGAGGGGCAGGCCAGGAAGCCCGCCTTGCTGGTGATGAAAATGTTGCCCCAGAGTTGCAGGTTCAGGAGGCGCCAGATGCGGTCGGTGGCGTCTTCGAGGCCGCTTTTGTGACGGGCGAGGAGATCGTTCAGATAAGTGAACTCGAGGTACGGAGCCAACAGGCCGTCGCGGTCTTGGATCTGGGCGATCAGACCATCGTTGCGGGGGTCCCTGAGCCATTGGTGAAGTGGCGTGGGGAAACCCATCTTTTTGCGATATATGATGTCGCGCGGCAAGATGTCTTCGACGGCGCGTTTTAGGATATATTTACCGGCGCCGCCGCGAAGCTTGAGCCGGCCGGGAACGCGGGCGGCGAATTCGACGAACTGGTGATCCAGAAAGGGAACGCGGCTTTCGATGGAGCAGGCCATGCTCATCTGGTCCTGCTTCATGAGGAGCTCGACCAAGTAGGTTTTCTGGTCCGCGTACAGCATGCGGGAGAGTAGCGCGGCATCCGCCTGGGAGTTCCAGTAATGCAGGAAGGAATCGTAAGTCGCGTCCAGCGGCACGCCGGGAGCGAGCAGGCGCTGCTGCTCGTCGCGGGAGAAGGCGGCGTAGAAGTTATCGAGGTAGAGGGCTTCGAGATCTTCGCCGCGTCCCAGTACGGAATGCTGCAGCTTGCGGCGGATATTTCCGGTGAGCAGACGGGAGCCGGCGATTCGGGAGCGGAGAGCATCGCGCAACCGGCGCGGCGCCAAGCGATATGCTTTCATCCACTGCTGGTTGAGCAGATAGAAGCGATAGCGGCCGTAGCCGGCAAATAGTTCGTCGCTGCCTTCACCGGTGAGCACCACCTTCACTTGTTCTGCGGCCAGACGCGAAACGAAATAGAGAGAGACGCTGGAGGGCCAGGCGATGGGCTCATCTTCATGCCAGATCAGTTGCGGCAGGACATTGAAGAAATCGTCCATACCGATGACGACCTCGTGGTGCTCTGTGCCGATTTGCTGCGCGACTTGGCGGGCATAGGCTAGCTCGCTGAAGGGCTCCTCGCGATAGCCGACGGCGAAGGTCTTGACGGGCCCATTCGCCATAGGCTTCATGAGTGCGGCGATGGCGCTTGAATCGACGCCGCCCGAGAGGAACATGCCTAGGGGTACATCGCTCATCAGCCGCGTGCGAACGGCTTCTTCGAGGCGGCTGCGGCATTCGGCAATCCAGGATTGGTCGTCGCGGGAGTTGGCAGGCGAACCCGCCGGCCCCACCGGGCAGGGAAGCTCCCAATATTGGCGAATTTCGAATTGTTCCGACGTCAGCCGTAGCCAGTGGCCCGGCATCAGCTTGCGTATACCGAAGAATAGCGTCTGCTCGCCGGAGCAGTAGCCGAAGTTGAGGTACTCGGGGAGGAGCGATTCTTCGAAGCGCGGAGAGATGGCGGAGTGCTCGAGCAGCGCCTTGATCTCGGAGGCGAAGACGAAGAGGCGACCGTCCCAATAGTAGTAAAACGGCTTTTTGCCGAGGCGGTCGCGGGCGCAGAACAGCGTGCGGGTGTTCTTGTCCCAGATGGCGAAAGCGAACATGCCGCGGAAGTGCGTAACGCAATCCGGGCCGTATTGCTCGTAGGCGTGGAGGATGGTTTCGGTGTCGCACCTGGTGCGGTATTGATGGCCGGCCTGCTCGAGGATGGGCCGTAAGTCGGCATGATTGAAGATTTCACCGTTGTAGTCAACCCAGAGAGTGCCATCCTCGTTCGACATGGGCTGATGCCCGTCACGGACATCGATGATGCTGAGACGGCAGTGGCCCAGTGAGGCGAACGGATCGCGGTAGAAGCCCGAGGCATCCGGACCGCGGTGGCAGAGGCTGTCGGTCATGCGGGCGAGGAGCGCGTCCGGCGAGGCACTGGGTGCACGGGTTACAAATCCTGCGATGCCACACATAGACGGACGCCGTTCGAGCTACCTTCCTGAATTCTCACACAAGACACAGTCGAAACCCCAATCGGTCGGGGTTGCTCGTCGACGTGGCGATGGGCAGGCGACCGGAGTGGACCGGTGTGCCCCGCTGCTGGACGAACAAAGCCCAAATGATTGATCCTATGATCCCGCTAGCGGCCTTGATCTTGACACAGACTACGTGTGCACGTATTATGTGCATGTGAATCTCACTTTATCGATCGACGACGAAGTGGTCCAAGAAGCGCGGCGCCGGGCCGAGGCGATGGGCACAAGCGTCAACCAGCTTGTGCGCGAGTACCTGGAGCACTTGGTTGGGAAAGCCGATGCGGATGGCAACGCCGCGGAGTTCGAACGGCTCTCGCGTCTCGCTCAGGGCGACTCGCGCGGGTGGAAGTTCAACCGCGAAGAACTGCACGAGCGACGATGAGCGGGCTCGCCTTTTTCGATACGAACGTGTTGGTGTACGCCGACGATGCTTCGTCGCCGGAGAAGCGCGATCTGGCGATTGCGCTTTTTGCGGAGCATCTTCGGCGCGGAACGGCTGTGGTGTCTTTGCAGGTTCTGCAGGAATACTTCGTCGCAGCGACGCGCAAGCTGGGATTGGCACCGGAGATGGCGCAACGGAAGGTCGAGATCCTGGCTCGCGGCAGGGTGGTTCGATTCGACGCGGGCGATGTCATCGCGGCGATCGAACTGCATCGGCTTATGCAGATCTCGTTTTGGGACGCTTTGATCGTGCATGCGGCGCGGTCGGCGGGAGCGGTGGTACTTTACACCGAGGATCTGCAGCCTGGCGCCGTGCTGGGCGGAGTAGGCGTGGTGAATCCATTTCTGGCATAAAGACGAGAGGCTCGTCGGGCGAGCTTTTTCTCTTCGGCTGCGAGAGCTTCGTGGAGCAGCATTTCGAGATAGGTCTGGTAGCGCACGCCGCAGACTTCGGCGGGTGTGCGTGCCTGGGAAATGTCCTGCGGGTCGAGTAGAAACAGTCGTAGTCGGGGTCATGCCAGTGGCGTGCTGGCGGGCGAGGCTGGCGGCTGAGCCGGTACGCAAGTCGCCGGGGCTGGGCGGAAGCGGGAAACCCGAAACGCTGGCGGGGGTTATCGCATGGCTACGGCACGCTCCCCTGTGCGGATCGCGCGCCCTCTTGATACCCGTTGTGGCCGCAGGCCGTTCCCTTGAAAACTTCCGTCGCTAGCGTTTGCTGATTCAGGCATTTAGCGGTTTTGCTGGTGCCACAATAACGTTTAGGCCGAGCTGCTGCAGGCGGTGCACCAGGCGCTGGGCCACGCGCTCG